>Ga0209385_1000811_pt1 | contig 12961 bp, 10 predicted proteins | sample NGEPerB_FD_184506 | JGI IMG/M metagenome (GOLD analysis project Ga0209385, IMG submission 184506) | Arctic peat soil microbial communities from the Barrow Environmental Observatory site, Barrow, Alaska, USA - NGEE PermafrostAB12-B... | ecosystem: Environmental > Terrestrial > Soil > Wetlands >... | reverse complement strand
GCGGCCGTACCCGACGCCGGCCGGCCACGACATGCGCGGTATCCAGATCGGCTGGGACCACCAGATTGACCGCTGGCAGGTGGTCCACGGCTTCCGCGCGTGGGAGCGCCAGGAGGACGTGCCGCTCGGCCCCGACTGGACCGTGACCGCCGGGTTTTCGCTGCCGGCGTTCGGGGGCGACCGCACCCGCATCAAGCTCGACGGCCAGCTGAACCTGGGGACGCTGCGGGGGAGGCAGTACTCGTGGCTCAACCTCGCGGCCTCGGGCAGGGTCGAGAGCGGGGGAGTCGGCAACGCCGTGACCCATGTGGATTTCGGCACGGCGCGCACCGGCCCCGTCGGCTGGCGCGGCCGCGTCGCACTCGACCTCGGACACGACCTGGACGGCGATCGCCAGCTCTCGCTCGGGGCCGACACCGGCCTGCGCGGCTGGAACCCGGACACCTTCGACGGCACCTCGCGGCTGGTCACGAACCTGGAGTGGCGGCACGTGCTCACCGGCGAGGTCCTGCACCTCGGCATCATCGGCGGCACGGTGTTCGTGGATGCGGGCAAGACCTGGAACCCGCGCGTCGGCCCGTCCACCGCCGGGGTGCGCAAGGACGCCGGTGTCGGCCTGCTCATCGAGTCCACCCGGGCCGCGCTGCTGCGCGTGATCAGGATCGAGGTGGCGTTCCCGGACCGGGGCGGAAAGCCGCTCTACCTGGTGTCCGGAGATTCGCTGTTCTGAGCGGCGCCACGAGTTCAGGCGCGCGACAAGTACTCGCCGGTGCGGGTGTCCACGATGATCTTGATGCCCGTGCCGATGAACTGCGGCACGGTGACCGTGATCCCGGTCTCCAGCTTGGCGGGCTTCGAGCCGCCGGCTGCGGTCGCGCCCTTGAGCGGCGGGTCAGTTTCCACCACCTCGAGGATCACGGTGTTGGGCAGCTCCAGCCCGACCGGCAGCCCCTCGTAAAAATCGACGGTGATCACCGTCTCCGGCAGCAGGAACCCGATCGCCTCGCCGAGCACCTCGTCGGCGAGCGAGAGCTGTTCGAACGTCTCGGTGTTCATGAAGTGGTGCCCCGAGGGGTCGGAGTAGAGGTACTGCATGTCGTGGGTGTCCAGGCTCGCCTTCTCGACCCGGTCCTCGGACCGGAACCGGTGTTCGATCTGGTTGCCGGTTTTGATATTGCGCAGCTTGCACTGGACCATGCCGCGCCAGTTTCCGGGCGTCACGTGAACCACCTGGAGAACCCGGTGGAGCTGACCGTTGTGGACCACGATGTTGCCGGCCCGAAGTTCCGTCGCAACCAACTGCATGGAAAAGCCTCCGTCCCCGGCTGACGCCAGGGCGAGGAAGTATAACACCGAGGCGCGCCGGCGCCCGGGTGAGGTCGGATTCTCGCCCGGAGCGGCGGGCCGCGTTCTCTTGTCGCTGAGACGAAATCCGGGTATCGTCGGATGCGGAGGAACGAGATGGATCTGAGACTGCGGGGCAAGCGCGCCCTGGTGACCGGCTCCTCGCGCGGCATCGGCCGGGCGATCGCGCTGTCGCTCGCCGATTTCAAGGTCGACGTGGCAATCAACTTCTTCCGCCATCGCGGACCCGCAGAAGAGGTGGTGAAGGAAATCGAGGCGCGCGGCGCCCGGGCGCTACTGGTGCGCGGCAACGTCGCCGACGAGGACCACGTCCGGCGCATCTTCGCCGAGATCCGCGAGGCGTGGGGGGGGCTGGAGATCCTGGTCTCGAACGCCGCCTCCGGCGTGCTCAAGCCGGTCTCTGAGCTGACGCTGCACCACTTCCACTGGACGATGGACATCAACGCCGCGGCGCTGCTGCCGCTGGTGCAGCAGCTCATGACGATGCCGTCGGCCGGGACCAAGAGCGTCGTCGCGGTGTCGTCGCTGGGCGCCATCCGGGCGATCCCCAACTACACCGCGGTGGGGGCCTCGAAGGCGGCGCTCGAGTCGATGGTGCGCCACCTGGCGGCCGAGCTCGCCCCCGAGGGCGTGCGCGTCAACGCCGTCTCCGCCGGCACCGTGGACACCGATGCCCTCAAGCACTTTCCCAACCGCCAGCAACTCCTCGACGAGTCGGCCCGGCGCACGCCTGCCGGACGGCTGATCACCCCGCAGGATGTCGCGAACACCGTCGTCTTCCTGTGCACGGAGTACGCCTCGATGATCCACGGGCAGACGTTGGTCGTGGACGGCGGGTACTCGATCGTGGCATGACGATGCCGCTCGTGATCGGCCACCGCGGCTTCGCGGCCCGCTTTCCGGACAACTCGCTCGCGGGCGTGCGGGCCGCGTTCGCGGCCGGAGCCGACGGCGTCGAGGTGGACGTCCGGCCGTGCGCCGACGGCGCGTGGGTGTGCCACCACGACCTGATGCGCAAGGGCCGCAAGGTGGCGCTCTGGTCGCAGACGGCGCTGCGGCGAGACGGAGTGGCGGCGCTGGCCGAGGTCGTGGACGCGGCTCCGGACGGCGGCTGGCTGTTCGTCGAGGTCAAGCCGCTGCCCGCCGGGGAACTCGCCGCTCGCCTTGGGGAACTCGCGGGGTTGCTGGCCCCGCGTGCCGCCCGCACCCGGGTGATTTCCTCGTCACTGCCGGTGCTCGCGGCCGTCGAGGACGCGCTTCCCGAGGTTCCCCGCTCCTGGGTGTTTGGCGAGCTACCCGATTGGCTGCCCAACGGCCTCGACCTCGCCCCCAAGCACACGCTGGTCGAGGCTTTGCTCGGCAGCGGACCCGAGCTGCACCCGTGGACCGTCAACCGGCCCGGCCGCATGCGCGAACTGGCCGGCTTCGGGGTCGCCTCGATCACCACCAACGAGCCCGCGCTCGCCATCGGGGTGGTGCGTGGCTGAGGGCCCGCGCGTCGGCGTGCTGGTTCCCAACCTCTTCCTGCGCGTCGGGGTGGACGCCGCGGTGCAGGCGAGCGGCGGCCAGGTGGTCGGTCTCGCCGGCCCCGCCTCGGCGGCGGCCGGGTGCGCCGTCGTGATCGCCGACCTCGAAGCGCTCGGGCCGGACCCGGCGGCCGCGATCCGTGCCATCGCCGCGACGGGCGCAACGGTGCTGGCGTTCGGGCCGCACGTGCAGGGTGCGCGGCTGGCCGCGGCGCGCGCCGCCGGCGCGGTGGCGCTCTCGCGCTCCGTGTTCCTCCAGCGCCTGCCGGAACTGCTCGCCGCGGTGCTCGGCCCCGGCCGCGACGGTTGAGCGCAAGCGAATGCTGACGACGGCCCGTGGCGTGCCCCTGCCGCTGCCAGCCTCGACGGTCCCGTGGCTGCTGTTCGGCTGCGAGTTCGCCGGCACGGCGCTGCTGGTCGCCGCCGGCGTCTCGCTGGTGATCCTGGATTTTGGCGCCGGGAGCCCGGTCGCCGCCGCTCTGCCGTCGGCGGCACTGCGGCGCGCGCTGACCGGCTTCGGCTTCGGCTGCGTCGGGGCGCTGATCGCGGTTTCCGTGCTCGGAAAAGTCAGCGGCGCCCACATCAACCCGGTCGTGACGCTGGCATTCTGGCTCAAGGGCGCGATTGGAGGGCGGCACGCCCTGGGCTACATCGCCGCGCAGCTCGCGGGCGGCGTGGCGGGCGCGCTCCCGTTGCTCGCGTGGGGACGCCTCGGGGGGTCGGTCGGGTTCGGCGCCACCGTTCCCGGCGCCGGTTTCAGCACGGCGGCCGCGCTGGTGGGCGAAATCGTCACCACCTTTGCGCTGGTGCTGGGAGTGTTCACGTTCCTCGGGGCCCGGCGGCTGCGGCCGTTCACGCCGCTGCTCTTTCCGGCCCTGTACGCCGTGATGGTCTGGCTGGAGGGGCCGGTCTCCGGCACCAGCACCAACCCCGCCCGCAGCCTCGGCCCCGCGGTGGTCGCTGGCGTGTGGAGCGGTTGGTGGGTGTACCTGGCGGGGCCGGTGGCCGGCGCGCTCGTCGCGGTCGGGGTCCACGGCGGCACGTGGCTGCGCCGCTTCGAGGTCCGGGTCGCGAAGCTGTACCACTTCAACCACGACCCGCGCGGAGTGCTGCACCGCACCTAGCGGCACACGGACGCCGACCGCTTGGCCAGGCGCGGGAGTCCCGTATAATCCCGCAACGGGAGACAGTCCATGGACCTTGCGCGGCTCGTCGAGCAATTGTCGGATCCTGCCTTTTATCCCGAACCCACGACCGCGGTCGAGGTCGTCCAGACCCACATCTCGTACATCTTCCTGACCGATCGCTACGCCTACAAGGTCAAAAAGCCGGTCGACTTCGGGTTCCTCGACTACACCACGCTCGAACGCCGCCGGACGATGTGCGAGCGCGAGGTCGCGCTCAACTCGCGCCTCTGCCCGAGCACGTACCTGGGCGTGGTCGAGCTGTGCGAGCACGACGGAACGCTCGCCATCGACGGGCCAGGCGAAACCGTCGAAGTCGCGGTCAGGATGCTGCGCTTGCCTCACGACCGCATGCTGCGCCAGGTGCTCGCGCGCGGCGAGGGCAACGACGCGCTGTTCGAACGCATCGCTGCGATCGTCGCCGATTTCCACCGTCGGGCTGCGGCGCCGCCCGCGACCGCCGTCATGAAGGGGTTCGACGGGGTCAAGTTCAACTGCGACGAAAACTTTGCCCAGACGGAGAAGTACGTAGGCGCGCTCGTGCCGCGGGCGACGTACGAATTCATCAAGAACTCGACCGGCCTTTTCTTCTTGCGCCGGGCCGCCCTGTTCGCGCGCAGGGTGAGCGGGGGCCACATCGTCGACGGCCACGGGGACCTGCACCTCGACTCGATCTGCGCCACCGAGCCCGTCTGCATCTTCGACTGCATCGAGTTCAACGACCGCTTCCGCATCCAGGACGTCACCGAGGAGGTTGCGTTCCTGGCGATGGACCTCGAGTTCCACGGTTACGCTCCGTTCGCCCGGACGTTCGTGAACGCGTACGTCGAGGCCTCCGCGGACGCCGAGCTCTTGCAGCTGCTCTCGTTCTACAAGATGTACCGGGCCTACGTGCGCGCCAAGGTCAACTCGTTTGCGGCCGACGACCCGAACATCCCGGAGCCGGCGCGGGTGGCCAGCCGTGCCACCGCGAAGCGCTACTACGAACTCGCGGCCCACTTCGCCGCCGCCTGCAACCCGCGCCGCCTGCTCGTCACCTGCGGCCTCACTGGCAGCGGCAAGAGCACGCTCGCGCGCAAGCTCGGCGAGACGTACGCCCTCCAGCTCGTCCGCTCCGACGTTGTTCGCAAGGAACTGATCGGCATCGCGCCGCAGGAGAGGCGGTGGCTGCCGTTCGACCAGGGGGAGTACGCGCCCGAGATGACCGAGCGCACGTACGCGGCGATGCTGGAACGCGCCGAGGAGCTGCTGATCGCCGGCCACTCCGTCGTGCTGGACGGGTGCTTCATCAAGCGCGCCCAGCGCAAAGGGGCGGTCGAGCTCGCGCGGCGGCTCGGCGTGCCGCTGCTCCTGCTCGAGTGCCGGACGTCTGAGGAGGTCATTCGCGAGCGGCTCGAGCGCCGTGCCAGGAAGAACGGCACGGTTTCCGACGGCCGCTGGGAGATCTACAGCGGGCAGCTCGCGGAGTTCGAGCCGCCGGACGAGATCGCGGGCGACGAGCGCGTCGTCCTCGACCGCTCCAAGCCGGTGGACGAGCTCCTGCACGAACTCGCGGCCGTCCTCCCTCCCGCCTGGCGTCCCTGAGGTACCGGGTACCTCATTGTTGCACCTTGTGAGGGGAGGCGGAGCGATGGTCATCCTCGACGATGGGGTATTGCGCTTAGAGGTGGCGCCACTCGGCGCGGAGATGCGAAGCATGCGGCGCCATGGATCGCCCTTCGAGTACCTCTGGCAGGGGGACCCCGCGGTCTGGGCACACCGTGCCCCGCACCTGTTTCCGATTGTGGGCCGCCTAAAGAACGACGCCTTCGTATACGGGGGACGAACCTTCCGACTCGGCCAGCACGGCTTCGCTCGTGACCGGGTGTTCGCTGTTGGCGAGGCGACCGGTACAACCGCCACGTTTGTGTTGCAGGACGATGTCGCGACGTTAGCCTGTTACCCGTTTCGCTTTCGTCTGGCCGTCGCCTACCGCCTTGACCGCGGCGCGGTCGAGATCGCATACGACGTTGAGAACCCAGGGGATGTCGAGATGCCGTTCTCGATCGGGGCCCACCCCGGATTCCGTTGCCCGGTCTCGGACCGAGAGCCGGCCGGCGAGTACGTACTCGAGTTCGAACACGGCGAAACGACGGACCGCTTCATCGTCGAGGACGGATTGGTGAGCAGGCAAAGCGAGTTTGCCTTGCGGGGTGAGAGCGTTCTTCGGCTCGGCGCCGGCCTGTTCGACCGTGGCGCGCTCGTCTTCAAGGATCTGGCCTCGCGCCGGGTGCGTCTCGTCGGGCGCACGCAGGGGCCGGGTGTGGAGCTGGGGTTCAAGGGATTCCCATATTTTGGCGTATGGTCGAAACCGGGAGCGCCGTTCGTCTGCCTGGAGCCGTGGTGCGGGATCGCCGATGCGCCGGACGCGACCGGGCATCTGGAGGACAAGGAAGGGATTGTGCGCCTTTCTCCTGGCTCCGCATTCGCCCGTGTCGTCAAAATCCGTCCGCTTTGATCCAATGAAAATGAAACATTGCGGTACCCGGTACCTAAAAGTTGCACTTTGAAAGAGGCACGGTGAGGTGCCCGGTCGTCAGCTTGCCTTGGCGGCGGGGAGGCCAAGCAGGGGGGCGAGGTATTGGCCGGTGTAGCTCTTTTTGACCCGGGCGACCTCCTCCGGAGTGCCGGCGGCGACGACCTCGCCGCCGCCGTCGCCGCCCTCGGGACCGAGGTCGATCACCCAGTCCGCGGTCTTGATGACGTCGAGGTGGTGCTCGATGACGACAACGGTGTTGCCGCGCTCGACGAGGGTGTGCAGCACCGAGAGAAGCTTCTTGGTGTCGTCGAAGTGCAGGCCGGTGGTGGGCTCGTCGAGGATGTACAGGGTGGCGCCGGTGGCGCGGCGCGCCAGCTCGCGCGAGAGCTTGATGCGCTGCGCCTCGCCGCCGGAGAGCGTGGTCGCAGACTGCCCTAGGGTCATGTAACCGAGCCCGACCGTGATGATGGTGTTGAGGACGCGGGCGATCTTGGGATGGGCGGCGAACAGCTCGCGCGCCTGCTCGACGGTGAGGTCGAGGACCTCGGCGATGTCGAGGCCCTTGTAGCGGACCTCGAGCGTCTCCCGCCCGTAGCGGCGGCCCTTGCACACCTCGCAGGTGACATAGACGTCGGGCAGGAAGTGCATCTCGATCTTGATCTGTCCGTCGCCGCCGCACGCCTCGCAGCGCCCGCCGCGGACGTTGAACGAGAATCGCCCCGGCTTGTAGCCGCGGGAGCGCGCCTCGGGGGTCATCGCGAACAGCTCGCGGATGGGGTCAAACACTTTGGTGTAGGTGGCCGGGTTGGAGCGTGGCGTCCGTCCGATCGGGGCCTGGTCGATGTCCACAACCTTGTCGATGAACGCGACCCCCTCGACGCGGGTGTGGGCCCCTGGGCGGTCGAGGGCGCGGTACAGCGAGCGAGCGCACGCCTTGTAGAGGATCTCGTTGACGAGCGTTGACTTTCCCGACCCGGAAACGCCGGTCACGCAGGTGAAGGTGGCGAGCGGGAAGGCAACGTCGATCCCCTTGAGGTTGTGCTCGCGGGCGCCGCGGATGACGAGCTGCTGCCCGTTGCCGCGGCGCCGCACGGCGGGAACATCGATCGTCAGCTTGCCCGCGAGGTAACGGCCGGTGAGGGAGCGCTTCGAGGCGATGATCCTGGCCGGCGGCCCCTGGGCGACGACCTCGCCGCCATGCACGCCGGCGCCGAGACCGAGGTCTACGATCCAGTCGGCCTCGCGCATCGTCTCCTCGTCGTGCTCGACGACGAGCACGGTGTTGCCGAGGTCGCGCATCCCCTGCAGGGTCTCGAGCAATTTCCGGTTGTCGCGCTGGTGCAGGCCGATCGAGGGCTCGTCGAGGACGTAGAGCACGCCCATGAGCTTGGAGCCGATCTGGGTGGCGAGGCGGATGCGCTGCGACTCGCCGCCGGAGAGCGTCCCCGAAGCGCGCGCCAGGGTGAGGTAGTCGAGGCCGACCGACGCCATGAAGCCGAGCCGGTCGGAGATCTCCTTGAGGATCTTGGCGGCAATCGTCTGCTCGCGGGGCGTGAGGGCGAGTGCCCCGAACCACCGCACCGCGTCCTTGACCGGGAGCTGGACGATGTCGTGAATCGTCCGATCCGCGACGCGGACCGCGAGTGCTTCGCGCCGCAGGCGCTTGCCGCCACAGGTGGCGCACGGGCGCATCGACATGAAGCGCTCGATCTCCGAGCGCGTCTCGGCCGAGCTGGTCTCGCGGTGCCGGCGCTCAAGGTTGGGGATGAGGCCCTCGAACCGCCCGCGGTACTCCCAGCGCGAGCGCTCGCCGACGAATGCGAAGTTGAGCTCGTTCTCGGTCCCGTACAGCACCGCCCGGCGGACCTTCTCTGGCAGGGAGCGCCAAGGCTTGCGCAGCGAGAACCCCATCGCCTCGGCGAGGGTCTGGAGCTGCCGCCAGCGGAACGAGCGCCGGCCTTCCTGGACGCCGACGATCGCGCCCGCGGCGAGCGAGCGCTCGGAATCGGCGATCAGCTTGTCGGGGTCGACCTCCTGCACGACGCCGAGGCCGGTGCAGGTCGGGCACGCGCCCTGTGGGGAGTTGAACGAGAACAGCCGCGGCGACAGCTCGGCGAGGGCGAAGCCGCACTTCGGGCACGAGTGCCGCGAAGCGAGGACGAACTCCTCGCCCTGCGCGGGCGCGACCCGGACGACGCCGTCGCCGACCTTGAGTGCAGTCTCGAGCGAGTCGGCCAGGCGGTTGCCGAGATCGGCGCGCACCTCGAGGCGGTCGATCACGACCTCGACGGTGTGTTTGCGCTTCCTGTCCAGTTCGGGGGGGCTGGCCGCATCCACCAGCGCGCCGTCGACGCGAGCTCGAACGAACCCCTCGCGGACCATCTGATCGAAGAGCTTCTTGTGCTCGCCCTTGCGGTTCTCGGCGAGGGGGGCGAGGAGCAGGAAACGGGTCCCGGCGGGCAGCGCCAGGATGCGGTCCGCCATCTGCTGCGTGGTCTGCCCCTGGATCGGGATCCCGCAGTCGGGGCAGAACGCCTGCCCGATCGACGCGTACAGGAGGCGCAGGTAGTCGTAGATCTCGGTGACCGTGGCCACCGTCGAGCGCGGGTTCTTCGAGGTCGTCTTCTGCTCGATCGAGATCGCGGGTGAGAGCCCCTCGATCGTGTCCACGTCGGGCTTGTCCATCTGCTCGAGGAACTGCCGCGCGTACGCCGACAGGGATTCGACGTAGCGGCGCTGCCCCTCGGCGAAAAGGGTGTCGAAGGCGAGCGTCGACTTGCCCGACCCCGACACCCCGGTGATCACCACCAGCCGGTTGCGCGGGATGTCCAGGTCCACGTTCTTGAGGTTGTGCTCGCGTGCGCCGCGGATCGCGATCGTCTCTCGCATCGTGCTCCGAAACCCCGCGTGCCGCCGGGGTGTTCCCGGGGCGCGAAGCAGCGGCGGCCCGGAACTCTCCATTCTACCCGCAGAGCGGTCCGTGGGGGAGTCGAATATGTGGGGCGCAGCGCGCCGGTGCGGGCGTCTCAGGCCGCAAACGTCACGCGGCGCAAGAACTCCGGTGTCGTAGCTACGGTATTCTCGGGCGTGGCGGCGGCCTACGTCCCCGCCCCCACGACGACGCGCAGGCCGGTGTAGGCGAGCGCGGGCTTGGCCTGGCCGCGCGGGTCGTTGGGACAATCGGCGCTGGGGCCGACGGCCACGCCGGAGCCGTCGGCCGCCGCCGCCCACTCGGCGGCGTTGCCGTCGAGGTCGAAGACGGGGTTCTCGCCGCTGCCCGGCAGTGAACCGACGGGGAGCAGCAGGGGGGCCTGGCCCGGGAGCGGCTTGAGCGCCTCCAGGATGCGGGCCTGGTCCTCGGGGTTCGGCGTGTAGCCGGCCCAACGGTCGAGCGTGTTGCCGCCGTTCCCGGCCTGTTTGGCCAGCGCGCGCGCCTCCGCCTCGGTCGGCAGCCGGAACGGGCGACCGGTGCGGGACGCCAGCCACGCGGCGTAGGCGCCGGCGCGCTCGAACGTGAGGCCGGTGATCGGCAGGTCGGCGGTGGCGGTGGTCACGTTCGTGGCGGGATCGAACGCAGCGAACTGCGCCCGGGTCACCTCGAAACGGCCCACCTCCATTCCCGCGAAGCGCACGGACTCGGGGGCGAGCACCCCGCGCTCATCGCATCCGAGGACGCCGCGGGTGCGGGCCGCGTTCGCCCGCTGCAGGATCCCGGCGAGGAGCGAACCGTCCTTCACCCCGGTGTCGGGGGCCGGTCGCGTGCCGAACAGGTACCGGTCGAACCAGGCGAGGTCCTCGTCGAGCTTGCGGCGCTGGTGTGCGATCGCGCGCAGCGAGTGCGGCTCCCCGGGGAACGTGAGGAAGCGCACCGGGGCCTTGCCGATCTGCTGCAGCGCCCGGAACATCGACCACGACTCGTGCGGCGGCACGTTGCGATCGTCGGTGCCGGTGAAGACGATCGTGGGCGTGGTCACGTCCGTGAGCTTGAAGAACGGCGACTTCGCCATGTAGACCTGGGGGACCTCCCAGGGCGTGCCGCCGAAGTAGTAGTTGTCGAACGAGGCGCCGAAGTCCACGTTGGCCCAGTCGGAGAACCACTCGACGTCGGCGGCGCCCACCGACGCCGCCTTGTACCGGTTCGTCGAGGTGATCAGGGCGGCGGTGAGGATGCCGCCGTTGCTCCACCCGGTCGAGCCGAGCTTGTCGGGATCGACGAGGCCGCGCCGGATCAGCTCGTCGACGCCGCTTTCGATGTCGGGGATCTCGAGCTCGTAGTAGTGGCCGGCGATCGACTCGACCCAGTCGAGGCCGTAGTCGGAGCTGCCGTGGTAATTGACCTGCAGGACGAACGCTCCGCGCTGGCGCCACAGCAGGATGGGCGCGGCCCAGCTCTGGCTCCACGCGTCGTGGTCGGCGCCGGCCGGCCCGCCATGGATCACGAGAACGAGTGGCGCGCGCGTTCCCTCGCGCCACTCCAGGGGATAATGAAGGATCCCCTCGACCTTGTCGCCGCGCGCCCCCTTCCATTGCACGATCTCGACCTTGCCGGTGGGCTTGCCGCGCCACCGCGCGTTGAGGTCGGTCAGGGCCCTCTCCCCGGCGATCTGGGTCCCATCGAGGCGGGCGCCGAACCACTGCGGCGGAACGGTGGGGGTGGAGTGGAGGTAGACGAGGGTCTTCCCGTCGCGGCCGAGGTCCAAGGCCTGAATCGCCGGCACGTGGGCGCCCGCGAGATCGGCCCGCGTCCACCCGGTCGCCGTGCGGGTGAGGCGAACCGGGCGGGCCCGCACGCCGTCGGCAAGCAGTGCGATCACGCCGCCCGGTGCGGGCGCGTAGGCATGGCCGAGGCCGCGCGGCCACGACAGATCGACTTTCTCCGCTCGCTTCGCGGCAAGGTCGAAGTAGTACAGCTCGTTGATCGTGGCGGTGCGGTAGCGCGGGTCGCGGCTGTACTGGTTGACGAGGTAGAACCCCTTTCCGTCGGCGGCCCAGCGGATCTCCTGCGGCAGCAGCGTGCCGTCGGCGAACAAGCGCGTTCGCGCCCCGGTCGAGAGCTCGACGAGGAACGTCTGTGGCGGCACGCGCTGGTCGTACTCGTACGAGAGGCCCTGCTGCGCCGTGATCACGGCGAGCGTGCCGTCCGGGGACACGGAAAGCGAGTCGATCCAGTCGGTGTTGGCCGTCAGGCGCTCGGCGCCGCCGTCGAGCGTGACGCGGAAGAGGCGCACCGGCGGCTGGTGCGCGGCATCGTCGACCGCCGTGGCGTCGTCCTTGCGCGCCTTGCGCTCGCGCTCCCACTCAGACGGGGAATCCTTGGCGACGGCGACAAGTGTGCCGGCGCCGGTCCAGGCGAAGTGCAAAACGTCGCGGTCGAAGCGGGTGAGCGGAAAGGCTTCCCCCCCGGCGAGCGGGATCGCCCAGAGCTGCGTCTTGCCGAACTCGTCGTCGACCTTCCCGCTCGGCAGCTTGCGCGTCGAGAGGAAGGCGATCCGCGCGCCGTCCGGTGCGAACGCCGGGGTGGTGACGGTGTCCTGCCCGCGGGTCATGGCGTACGAGGTGCCATCGGCGAGGCGCGTCAGCCAGAGGTTGGAGACCCGTTTCTCGCTGCCGCCCACTTTTTCGACGGTGGACCGCACCCAGGCGGCGAGGGCGCCGTCGGGGGAGATCGTCCATTCCGACGCGGTTTCGGCCAGCAGGATGTCGTCCACGGTCCACATCGTCGGCTTGGGCCCGGCGGCCAGCGCGAACGCGGCCGCAACTGTGGCGGCGAGCGCAAGAACAAACGTGCGCAGATGTCGGTTTCCGGTCATCGGGGCGCCTCCCCCCCGCGACCGTTTGGGGCGCAGCCGGCGGCGGGAGTCCGAGCAGGGTAGCAGGGCGCGGCCGGGCGGAAAAGCGTGCGGACTCGGGCGTGCCCCGGGTCACGTGCGGCGCAGGATCTCGGCGAACTCGCTGGAATCGTTGTCGTCCTTGCCGCCGACCGCGGTGCCGCAGACGGAGCACCGGTACTCGTACTTGTTGCCGCCCGGCAGCACGAGCAGAAGGTGGCGGCGCACCGGCTTCGCCGCCCGGCAGTGCGGGCAGAACAGCTCGGTCGCCTCGAACTGATCGAACTGCGGGCGCTTCTTCATCACCGCCACTTTCTCCAGCTTCGGCCGCGCCGTCAAGGGGGCGGCGCGGTCCCGGGGCCTGGCGAGGTGACTCCTGTCGCCGCTCGGGGAGGGGGGACGGCCGCGGGGCGCGCCGCCGCGGCGGCCGTAAGCCGCGGCCTACGGTAAGATGCGGGCCGCGTGGGGCCGGTGTGTCGCAGTGGACGTGATCCTCGGGATGGCCGGGCCAACGAGAGGAGCGGCTCTTGAACAACCTCA
>Ga0209385_1000810_pt1 | contig 12963 bp, 10 predicted proteins | sample NGEPerB_FD_184506 | JGI IMG/M metagenome (GOLD analysis project Ga0209385, IMG submission 184506) | Arctic peat soil microbial communities from the Barrow Environmental Observatory site, Barrow, Alaska, USA - NGEE PermafrostAB12-B... | ecosystem: Environmental > Terrestrial > Soil > Wetlands >... | reverse complement strand
CGGTCAACGCCATGATCGCCGATGCGGTGGACCGATTTGACGGGCTCGACGTACTAGTGAACAACGCGGGTGTCAATATTCCCGGCGTGTTGCACGAAGTGACCGACGAAGTGATCGACCGGACCCTCGCGGTGAACGTCAAGGGGCAGATCTATGGATGTCGTGCAGCCATTCCCCACATGCTCAGCGGCGGTGGCGGATCCATCATCAACATCTCGAGCGTCAACGGGATCGTCTCCGAACCGTATCTGGCCGTCTACTCCGCTTCCAAGGGCGCCTCGGTAATGCTGACCAAGGGCGTGGCACTCGACTACGCCAAACGGGGCATCCGGTGCAACGTGATCTGTCCCGGCTGGGTCGACACGCCGATCAACTACGCGCACGCCGAGATGCTCGGCGGCCTTGACCACGTCTACGCAACCATTGACTCGTTCCAGCCAATTGGTCGACCCGGCGAACCGCGCGAGATCGCGAACGTCGTTCTTTTTCTCGCCTCGGACGAGGCGAGTTTCATGACCGGCAGCATCGTTCCCGTCGACGGAGGGATGACCTCACAGTGAGAACGCCGGACCTAAAGTCAACGCATTGCTAAAGCGACCATGGTCGCATGGGAGAAGATAGCTATGAGTACCCAACCACCGCAGGGTGGGGTTGAGAAAACAAGTGACGAGGCCAAGCTCCACCAGCTCGGTTACGCGCAGGAGCTTCGCCGGGGAATGTCCGGTTTCTCCAACTTCGCGGTTTCGTTCACCATCATCTCGATCCTCTCGGGTTGTTTAACCCTCTTCGCCTTCGGTATGAACACCGGGGGTCCGATGACGATGATCTGGGGTTGGCTACTCGTCGGCTTCTTCGTCATCCTCGTCGGACTCGGGATGGCTGAGGTCTGTTCGAGCTATCCCACCGCTGGTGGCCTCTACTACTGGTCGGCCAAGCTCGCCAAGAAGAACAGTGCGCTGTGGTCCTGGTACACGGGCTGGTTCAACCTGCTCGGCCAGGTCGCGGTGACGGCGGGCATCGACTTCGGGTGCGCTCTGTTCATCGAGGGATTCCTGCAGTACTCGAACGCGCTCTCGCCCACGGTTGGTGCGCACACCGTCCAGCACGAGGTGGTCTTGATCACCGCGGTCTTGCTCGCCGTGCACGGACTTCTCAACACCTTCGGGGTGAACCTGGTGTCAAAGCTGGCCAACATCAGTGTCTGGTGGCACCTCCTGGGAGTCGCCACGATCGTCGTAGTACTCGTCGTCGCGCCGTCGCACCACTCGAGCGCGTCCTTCGTCTTCACTCACTTCGTGAACAACACCGGGTTTGGAGTTCCGATCTACGTCTTCTTGATCGGACTACTCACGGCGCAGTACACGTTGACCGGGTATGACGCGTCCGCGCACATGACTGAGGAAACCCACAAGGCCGACACGGCGGGTCCACGAGGCATCGTGATGTCGATCGTCGTGTCGATCGTCGCAGGATGGATATTGATTGTCGGCGTCAGCTTCGCTATCCAGCCAGGCAAGTACACCTCCGAGGCCCTCTCGTTGGTCGCTCCTGGGCAGATCTTCATCGACGCAATCGGCAAGGCCGGCGGCCTGTTCCTGCTCCTCATCGCCATCGTGGCCCAGTTCTTCTGTGGAATGTCGAGCGTCACGGCCAACTCGCGAATGGTCTACGCGTTCTCTCGTGACGGGGCGATTCCCGGACACAAGCGCTGGCACCAGATCAACCCGCGCACCCGCACACCGACCAACGCCATCTGGTTCGCCGCGGTTGGCGCGTTCATCCTCGTCATCCCCTACTGGTTCAATAGCGCGGCCTACGCCGCGGTCACGTCGATTGCGGTCATCGGGCTCTACATTGCGTACGTCATCCCCGTCTACCTGAGGGTTCGCGCCGGCAAGGATTTCAAAGCGGGTCCTTGGAACCTCGGCAAGTGGGGCGTCTTGAACGGCGTCGTGGCAACGGTGTGGACGATCTTCATCTGTATCCTGCTCTTGTTGCCACAATTGAAGCCGATCACGTGGCTGACCTTCAATTACGCGCCCGCGGCGGTACTGGCGGTCATTGGCTTTGCGACCATCTACTGGTTCGCGGGCGCCCGTAATTGGTTCACCGGACCGAAGGTGCAGGGTTCGGCTGAGGAGCTGGCGGCGATCGAGCGTGAACTCACGTTGGTCGGTGCTGCCGAGAGCGAGCATCTGCACGAAACACTTCACCACCCGATCGAGGCCATTGAACACGAACTTCACATTCACGAAGAAGGTGATGACCACAGTCACGAATAAGTGAGAGGTTACCCCGCAGGGACGCGAGCCGTTGCGCTGTCTCGTCCCTGCGGGGTTCTTTCTTTTCCGCCGGCCGCCCCGGCGGCTCAGGTCAAGGTTCTCGGACTAATCCCTACTCCCCCGTGGGCGCTGCTCTCGTACGCGCCGAGCGCGAAGCGAAGTACGTCCAGTGCTTCTTCGGGAGCCCAGAGGAGTGGTCCCTCGCCATGACGAAGCCACGACAGCCAGTGACGCCCCGAGTCTCGGAAGCTGCTCGCCCAGTCGTCATCCAGCGCATGCCACGAACGCATCTCACCGTCGAGGTAGACCTCCAGGCTGGGCTGTTGGATTCCCCGACCGGTGCATCGATTCACCCGTGCGAATCCTCTGCGCCCGGTGACCTCCCAGCGTTCGTCGTTCGTGTAGTAATCGGACCGCAGATGCATATCAATCGCGAGACTCAGGTCCCAGACACCGCGAACACCGCTCTCGTGTTCCCACACGACAGTCGTCGGCGCGTCCACTTCAACACCGGGTAAGACTTCCGTGGACCCGACCCACGCTCTAACCTCGCGCACCGGACCGAAGAGCCACATCGCCGTCGACAACTTGTGCCAACCATCGTCGAACAGCAGGATGCCGCGTCCCAGCTGGCTCTGGGCGAACTGGCGCTCGTAGGTATCGCCGGGTACCTCCCAGCCACCGCGACCACTCGCCACCATCTTCATGTGATAGCTGGTGATTTCGCCGAGATCGCCCGAGTCGACGACTTCCTTGAGCTTGCGCAACGGCTCGTAGAAGAGGTAGTTCTCCATCACCCGCAACTGTCGGTTGGTTCGCCGCGCCGCGTCAATGATCCGCTGGGCGCTCGCGACGTCGTTCGCAAAGGGCTTTTGCAGATTGACGTGCCATCCGTTCTCCAAACAGGCAATCGTCCCCTCTTCGTGAAGGACAATTGGCAACAGCACCTCGACCGCGTCGACGTCAAGGTCGCTCGCGGCCAATTCTTCGATTGACGCGAAGGTTTGAGCGTTCGGCCAGTCGCCTCGGCGCTGCTCGCGTCGCTCGCCACTGGGATCGACCAGGGCCACCACCTCGACGTCGTCATTGTCAACGTAGGCGAGTTTGTTGAGGTCGTAGATCCTCCCGAGACCGATGAACGCGGCGCGCACCGTTCGATTTAGCGGTGTGAACGAAGACACTGGCGTGGCGGCATCCATGCTAAATAGTAACGGGCAGGGCGACGCCTAGCGTGAGCCGTCGACTATCGCGACGTCGATCGCTGACGCCACCTCCCGTAGCGGCCTCGATCCTTGAGCAGATGCGCGTCTGAGTGTTCCTCGTGGACGGTGGCGATCAACGAGGACGTCGAGAGACCGAGTGCACCGGCCACCATCACGGCGAGCGACAGCACCTCGAGTGACACGTAGAGCGGACCTCCCCGGAGACTCTCACCGTAGAGGAGGTGGCCGATGAGAATCGAGACGAATGGATTCACCAAGATGAGGGTTGACTGCGAGGCGGCGAAGGGTCCGACCTGGAACGCGCTTTGCATGATGACGAAGGACCCCAGTCCGATCACGCACAGCGCGTAGAGCTGCCACGATCCGAAGAGGGCTCCCCATCCCGTCACCAAGAGATTGGTCATCGCCTTGGTGATGGCCGACAGCAACGCGAAACCGACCGACGCAGCCGCACCGAGCAGCATGGCCTGGCGCCAGGGTGGCCCTCCACGAGCCGCGACGCTCAGAAGAGCGACGGCGAGCATGACCAATGCCCCGACGACGAGCCAGAGCGCGTTGCTGGGAACCTTCGTTCCGTCCGTCGGGGCCGAAAGGATCAAGAAGCCACCGAGACCAAGCGCGGCGGCGAAGGCGGAGACGAAATCACGAGGGCGAAGTGGTGACGAGTACCACAGCCACAACACGAGCACGAGGATCACCAATTCACTGATCATGAGTGGTTGGACGACGTTGAGCGAGCCGAGGTGGAGCGCGACGGCCTGGGACGCGTACCCCAAGCCCATGATGAGGAATCCCAACAACCAAATCGGACGGCGGATCATGTAGCGCACGAGACCCATCGACGGTCCGCGCGCGGGTGGCGCGTCTTCGACGCCCAGGCGCTGACAGATACTCGCGATCGCGTTCGCGAACGCGGCCGCGAGTGCCAAAGTGATAACCACCATCTGAGCCTAAGTTGCCGCGGGCCCCGACTGGCGCGCCGGGGGCCCTCGGGCGCGATTGAACGTTAGATTTGAGCCACAGCCGAAGGAGGGCCGTGTCCTTTAACCTTGCTGAACTACTGGAACGACGTCACCACGAGAACTTCCAGCTACACGACCGTTACCTCAACCCGCAACTGGCGCGCGTCGTCAAGACGCTCGGTTTTGACCGTTTCTACCAGCGCGGCGACGGTTGCTATCTCTACGACGACGAGGGTCGACGCTATCTCGACATGTTGAGCGGCTTCGGCGTCTTCGCGCTGGGCCGAAGCCATCCGGTGATCAAGGACGCGCTGCACCAGGCCATTGACGCCGACCTACCCAACATGGTCCAAATGGACTGTGCCCTCCTACCGGGGCTCTTGGCCGAACAACTGGTTCAACGCAGCCCGTCCAACATTGAACGGGTCGTCTTTGGCAACTCTGGGGCCGAGGCCGTCGAGACGGCGATCAAGTTCGCTCGTGCGAGCACGCGACGCGAACGAATCTGCTACTTCTCCCACGCCTTCCACGGTCTCACGACCGGCGCGCTCTCCCTCAACGGCTCCGCGGAATTCAAGTCCGGTTTCGGTCCCCTGCTTCCCGGCTCAACGATGGTGCCCTTCGGTGACGTCGAGGAATTGACGAAGGAACTACGACGGGGCAACGTCGCCGCGTTGATCGTCGAGCCAATTCAGGGCAAGGGTGTCTACGAACTCGACGTCGACCGGTGGCGAGCGATCGAGACTGCCGTGCACGACGCTGGCGCGCTGTTGATCTGTGATGAAGTACAGACCGGACTCGGTCGCACGGGCACGTTCTACGCCTTCGAACACTACGACCTTCATCCCGACATCGTCACCGTCTCCAAGGCCCTCTCGGGCGGTTTCATACCGGTGGGCGCGATGTTGACGAGTGACAAGATTCTGCGCAGCGTCTACAGCTCGATGGATCGCGCCATGGTGCACTCGACGACGTTCAAGGGCAACCAGTTGGCGATGGTGGCGGGCCTCGCGACGCTGTCGGTCTTTGACGAGGAACACGTCGTGGAACACGCGAGCGCCATGGGCGACATCTGGCGTCAACGCCTCGAAGAGCTGGCGACGCGCCACGAGTTCCTGCACGAGGTGCGTGGTCGCGGTCAAATGATCGGTGTCGCCTTCGGCCGACCGACGTCCGCCGGCCCCCGAAGGCGTTGGCGCGCCATCGAGGCGACACGACCCGCCATGTTCTCCCAGACGCTCGTTGTCCCGCTGTTTCACAAATACTCGATCTTGACCCAGGTGGCGGCGGACAACGTGAACGTCATCAAGCTCTTGCCACCACTCATCGCCGCGCAGAGTGAGATCGACCTCTTCGTCGACGCTCTCGACGAACTCCTGGGCGACGCCGAGACGAGTAGTCGTTGGCTGCTCGATTTCGGACTGACCATGGCCAAGGGCGCGATGAAGCGAACTCGGTCGTCGTCGAGCGCGGCGAAGGTAACTGCGTGAATCACGAACTCGCCGCGGGCGACCGGGTCGTCGTCACCGGCGCGGCGGGATTCATTGGCTCGGCGGTCACGCGCGCACTGCTTCGAAGAGGCGCGAATGTCGTCGCACTGACCGAGCCGGGGGCACCCACGTCGAATCTGGACGGACTGGACGTCGAGCGACGAGAAGTGGACACGACTGACGCTGCCCGATTGAGAGAACATTTTGCGGGCGCGCGCTACTGCTTTCACCTGGCCGCGCGGTTCGGCTTCTGGCCAAAGGACCCCGCAGGTTTCTATTCCGTCAACGTGCGCGGTAGCCAGAACGTGATCCGCGCCGCAACGCACGTCGGAATCGAACGCGTCGTGTACACCTCGACGGTCGCGACGTTGGGACTCTGGAGGACCAAGTCCGGCCAACCATCGAGCGAAGACGACGTCGCGGACCTCTCGCACCTCTACGGGAACTACAAGCAGACCAAGTACGTCGCCGAACACGAAGTCCTTCGACTCGCGGCCGAGGGTGCGCCCGTCGTGCTGGTCTTACCGACGATGCCGCACGGACCGTATGACCACCGTCCGACGCCATCGGGCAAGGTGGTACTCGACTACTTGAACGGCAGGATGCCCGGGTACGTCGACACCGCGATGAACGTGGCGCACGTGGACGACCTCGCCGAGGGTCACGTGCTCGCCCTCGAAAGAGGCGCCCAAGGGCGCAGCTACATCTGCGGCGGTGACAACCTCACCATGGCCGAATTGCTTGGTCACCTCACGGACGTGACGGGGCTGCCGCGAGCCGAACGGCGCTTCCCCGCGGCGTTTCCGTTGCTCGCCGGTCGGATTTCGCAACTGATCGAGGGTGACCTCCTGCGCAGAGAACCGCGCGTGCCGTTGGAGGCTGCTCAAATGGCCACGACGATGATGACCTTCGACGATTCGAGAGCGCGAAGCGAACTTGGCTACCACTCGCGGCCCGCGGTCGAGGCACTCTACGACTCCGCGCAATGGTTCGTGGATCACGGCTACGTCAGTTCCGAGCGACAGAGCTTGCTGAAGTGGAGTCCCCCTTCATCTGAAGGATGAAACCGTCCCGAGATGAACCGCTCAACCAGCCGGCATTCTCTCTACGGCTCCGCTCGCCTCTCCCGTCTGATACTTTCGACCTCAATCGTCCTGTGGAAAAGCGCCGTTCAGCAGGTGTAATAGATGATCCAATCGCGAAGTGTCGTATTCGCCAGCCCTTGTAGCGACCATGTCAGGCCCCAGAGATAGAGTCGAACGTATGTTCGCTTTGCAACGAGATCTCAACGCGCGTCAGCGCGAAGCGGCGTTGTTCGGCGACGGCCCGTTGCGGATCATGGCCGGACCCGGCACCGGCAAGACGACCACGCTTACCGCTCGGGTCCAAGTCCTCCTTGAGCGGGGCGTCACGCCCGAACGAATCCTGCTCTTGACGTTCACCCGGCGCTCGGCGCGCGAAATCGTGAATCGCGTGCGCGCCATTCGCGGTGCCGAGCAGGCGCGAAGGGTCTTGGGCGGAACGTTTCACTCCGTCGCGCACCGGACGCTCCGCCGACACCACGCCGCGTTGGGCCTCCCGGACGGATTCGGCGTCCTGGACCATGGGGACGCCGCTGACCTGATGGACCTGGTGCGCGGCGAGATGGGGATTTCAAGCAGGGAGCGGCGCCTGCCGAAGAAGGCGACGCTCGCGGCGCTCTACTCACGGGTGGTGAACACGGGTACGCCGCTCGTTGAGATCATGCGCGAGGACACGCCGTGGTGTACCGACAGCGCCGAAGAAGTGGCGTCCATCTTCTCGGGCTTCATGACGCGAAAGCACGCGCTCGGACTACTCGACTTCGACGATCTTCTCCTCTACTGGCGCGCCGCGGTCCAGGACGTGGGCTTGGGCGAACAGCTCGGTGCCGCGTACGACCACATTCTGGTCGACGAGTTCCAGGACGTGAATCTGCTCCAATTGGACGTCCTCGTCGGGCTGCGCCGCCTCGACCCCCGTCTCACGTTGGTCGGTGACGACGCGCAGGCCATCTACGGATTCAGGGGCGCGTCACCCAGGTTCCTGCTCGACGCGGATCGCTACTTCGAAGGACTCACGACGATCACCCTCGACGTCAATTACCGATCCTCCGCACCGATACTCGAGGTTGCTAACGCCATCGCGGCCGACGCACCGGAGGGCTTCTGCTCGGTGCTGCAAGAAGCGACGCCCGTCGTGGGCGCGAGCGCTCCCCTCTTGGTCCACTGCGCCGACGAACGTCACCAGTCCGAAGTGGTCACCGACCGCGTCCTCGAGCTCTACGAGCAAGGTGTCCAACTGCAGAAGCAGGCAGTGCTTTTTCGAGCCGCGCACCACAGCACGGACCTGGAATTGGAACTCTCCCGTCGACGGATCCCCTTCGTCAAGTACGGCGGCCTGCGTTACCTCGAAGCGGCTCACGTCAAGGATCTCCTCGCCGCGTTTCGTCTGGCCGACAATCCGCGCGACGAGATGGCGTGGTTTCGCCTGCTGCAACTCATGCCCGGGGTCGGTCCCTCCAAGGCTCGACGCGCCATCGACGCGCTGCGCGACGCCGACGGGACGCTGCCGATCTCACACGTGCAGACGCGCGAGCGGTGGACGGGCGTTCTCGAGATACTGCCGAGTGACAGCCAAGAGCTGTCGGTCGCGTTGATCGAATCGCTGCGTTCGACCGAGTTCGAGACGGTCGCGTTGCACGCGGAGCGAATCCGGCGAGCGATCGCGCCGCTCATCACCGCCTCCTACGACGACGCGGCACCCCGCCTCGAAGACCTCGCGGCACTGGTGCAGGCCTGCGCCGAGGCGACACAGTTGAGCGACGTGGCGGCGGATCAGACCCTTGAACCACCGGCGTCGACCGGTGACCTCGCCGGTCCGCCAATGGTGGACGAGGACTGGCTGGTGCTGTCAACTGTGCACTCGGCCAAGGGACTCGAATTCGACGCGGTACACGTGATCCACGCCGCCGATGGCAACTTCCCGTCGGATATGGCGGTGGGGACGCCCGAAGGCGTCGAGGAAGAGCGGCGCCTGTTCTACGTCTCGCTAACCCGGGCTCGGCGCGATCTATCGATCTACGTACCCCTGCGTTACCATCATCACCGCGTTCGAGATGACCACTCGTGGGCCCAGCCGTCGCGATTCTTGAGCGGGTCGGTGCGCTCGAAACTCGATGAGGTGAACGCACCGGGGCGAAACGAGCAGGACCTCGCGCCTTCGTCGAACACCGTGATCGACGGATCGAGCGTGGTCGCGGGTCGTCTCTCAGAGTTGTGGTGATTCCGGGCCGTCGCGTTGCTCGTGAGACAGGGACACACCGACCTGTTCTCTAACGCCGCGACCGATACTTACCCCGGGAGCGTTCCTCGAGGTCGAGCGCCCTCGTAGGACAGTTGCTGAAGGGGGGCAACCGCGTGGCGCTCGACACCTCCATAGCCGCGTGCCCGGGAAACCGAGAGGGCACGGTCCAAGAGTTCGCGCGCCCGCTGCCCTTCGGTCGACGGCCCACGCTGGGCCAACATCTGTCCCCAGGTGAGAACCGACTAGTCCACCGGTACTCATAGAGTGAGTAGACCTGACCAGAAGCGGAGTAGCACGACATGGTCGTCACCAGGGAAGAGTTCGAGCCGTTAGAGGTCTACGCCGACATTTGGTGCCCGTTTGCTCACGTCGGTCTTCGGGCAGCGATTAAAGAACGTGCTCGCCTTGGACGAGACGACGTGGATCTCGTCATAAGAGCATGGCCCTTGGAACTGGTCAACGGTGTGCCGCTCGATCCAGAGACAACGGCCCAACACGTGGCGGACCTACGATCCCAGGTCGCGCCAGACCTCTTCAGTGGATTTGACGAGGCGCAATTCCCAACGACGACGATTCCCGCACTCGCGCTCGCGTCGGCTGCCTATCGACGGGACGTGCATGTCGGTGAGGCGGTGAGTTTGGCGCTTCGCGACGCACTCTTCGAGCAAGGTTTGGACGTATCGAATCATGACGTCCTGGCGGACGTGGCGTCAACGTTCAACCTTGATCTCGGCTTGGGCCTCGACGACGCAGCGGTGATCGAAGAATGGCGTCGCGGTCAACAGCGCGGGGTGAAGGGATCGCCCCACTTCTTTTGTGGAAGGACGGAAGCGTTCTGTCCGACGCTCGACATCGAACGAGACGGCGGCGGCCACGTCGTGCTGCATCGCAGCAGCCAACAACTCACGTTGTTTCTGGGCGAGTGCTTTCGACGCTAGATGTTCAAGTGGGCGCCGGATTCGTGTCGGCGTCGTTCAGCGGCGTCTCCGACTACTACTTGAGATGCTCCATGTCGATGGCGAGGACCTGTCCGATGAGATCCAAGAGAGTGAATTTTGAATGCGCGACCTCCACGGAGGAGAGAACGAACTGCTCTCGAACAAACATCAACGTCGGTATCGACATGATGTGGCACGATCCCGCCAGCGCCAGCTCGACCTCGGTGTCGAGCTATGCGAACACGACGTCGCTGAACGGCTCGAAGACCCTCTCGAAAGTCGGTGCGAAGACCCGACACGGTCCGCACCACGAAGCTCAGACGTCGTTCAGCGGCACCTTGGCCGAGGAGACGAACCCCTCGAAGATCTCCGCCGCCGATTCATGCGTCGCCACTATTCGCCCCTCCGTCATGCGGTCGACTCATCTTCACCACAACGTCAATCGCTACTCGCACTCCTTCGTCGGTGTCCACTGGCCGCTCAACACGCTTAGCAACAACGACGTCCATACCAATACCCGCGACGTCGCGAACGACGTCCTCGGGAGTGAAGAGCACGTCCGCGTTCTGGGGTCCGCCGTAGCCGTTCACCAGATTGGTCAGGTCGTGAGCGATCACGAGGAGCGTTCCGCCAGGTGCCACTCCTGTAGCCATGTGCCGATGGAGTTGTGTCCTGAGCGCCGCGGGCATGTGCACGTACGCCAAGAGAACGAGATCGTACGAAGAACTCCTCGGCATCCACGAGGTCACGTCCGCCTCGATCCACTCAACCACGACGCTGCGTTCAGCCGCGACCCGCCGCGCCTTGGCCAATCCCTCTACGGAGAAGTCGACACCGGTGACTCGCCATCCTTGCGAGGCGAGCCATACGGCGTTGCGTCCCTCACCGCAGGCAACATCGAGGGCGCGTCCGGGTGCAAGACCCACAACCTCTTCGACGAGGGATCGATTGGGTTCAGCTCTCCAGATCAGATCCTCAGTGCGGTACCGCTCGTTCCACGAAGGTGCGTCCACGACGGCCCTCCAGATCCTTGACACTACGTAACATGTTTAATATACCCCCTAGGGTATCATGACAATCTCGAAACAGCGTCACGCCTCATCGCACCGCGAAGTCGGGAAGAAAGCCCTCGATGGAGGTGCTCGAAAACGAGATCGGGTCAAGAGCCACTCGCCCTGGCTGCGCCACACTCTCGATCAGCGGGTCGTTTCGCCTCATGCCGCTGACGGTTTCTCTCACGACGGTCGACATTCTTGCTTCCGGCATGGGACTTTCGGCTCTACCACTAATACCCCCTAGGGTATATGCTCACACCAAGCTCGTTCGTACGCTTCGTAGCAGAGGTTGATTCGACCGATGGAGAGTTGACCAGAGGAGGCATCATGGAGTTCATAAAGTTCATGTCGTCGGGGAGCGGTCGGGTTCTGCGCATCGTCGTCGGGAGCGTCCTCATGGTGATCGGCTTCGTCGTCGGCGGCGGTTGGTACGCACTCACCATCATCGGCCTGGTACCACTGCTCGCTGGGTTCGCCAATGTCTGTGTTCTCGCACCACTGTTCGGTCACTCCCTCAAGGGTGTCGCCGTTCGCCATTCGCCACGCCACTGAGTCCGGTCCCCGCGCGGATGCAAACCTGCGCTGCATCGTCCGTGATCAGTCGGGTCGGTGCCGTAAAGGGCACTGTTGTGATTTTGTCGTAAGGGGGTTCCAATGGCTCGAGTAGTGATTCTGGGTGCGGGAATATCTGGTCACACCGCCGCGTTACACCTGCGGCGTCGACTGGATCGCTCGCACGAGGTCGTCGTGGTCTCTCCCAACGCGAACTGGAATTGGATACCTTCGAATATTTGGGTCGGCGTCGGCAAGATGAAGAAGGAACAGGTCACGTTCCCGCTCGCTCCGGTCTATCGCAGGAAGGGAATTGATTTTCGCCAGGCCAAGGCGGTCGCGATCCGTCCCGAGGGCGACGAGTCCGCTGAACGCGGTCTCGTCGACATCATCTACACCAGTCCCGCCCGCAACGGCGAGGAGGAACGTTTGGCCTACGACTACCTCATCGTCGCCACCGGACCAAAACTCAACTTTCAGGCGACGCCGGGGCTGGGGCCAGACGCGAATTCGCTGTCAGTGTGCACCGCCGGCCACGCGGAGCAGGCCGCGAACGCTCTCAACACGATCATCGAGGCGCTCAAGCGCGGCGATCACAAGACCCTCGTGATCGGCGTGGGTCACGGAACCTGCACCTGCGAGGGAGCCGCGTTTGAGTACACCTTCAACGTGGAGCACGAACTGAGGGAGAAGGGCGTGCGAGATCTCGCCGATGTGGTCTACCTGTCAAATGAGCACGACCTCGGTGACTTCGGCGTTGGTGGCATGACCTTCGCGCAGAACGGCTTCGAAACCTCGAGCAAACTCTGGACCGAGTCACTGTTTCGCGAACGGGGTGTCCGGGCCATACTTCAAGCCCACGTCGAGCGGGTTGATCCGGGCCATCTTTCCTACGAGCAACTCGACGGCACGAAACATGAACTGGACTTCGACTTCGCGATGCTGCTGCCACCATTTCGCGGGGCCGACATGAAAGCGCTCGACCGAACCGGCGTGGACATCTCGGACCAACTTTTTGCGCCGAACGGCTTCTTGAAGGTTGACGCCGACTACAAATCCAAACCCTACGAAGAGTGGACAGCTGAAGATTGGCCCAAGACCTATCAATGCCCCCTCTACGCCAACCTCTTCGGCGTC
>Ga0209385_1000809_pt1 | contig 12966 bp, 9 predicted proteins | sample NGEPerB_FD_184506 | JGI IMG/M metagenome (GOLD analysis project Ga0209385, IMG submission 184506) | Arctic peat soil microbial communities from the Barrow Environmental Observatory site, Barrow, Alaska, USA - NGEE PermafrostAB12-B... | ecosystem: Environmental > Terrestrial > Soil > Wetlands >... | reverse complement strand
GGCTTCGCGCCTCCGACCCACAGGCTCTTCGGCAGCAGGCAGTGGACGCTCTTCTTCGCGTCGGACATGTCGCCGAGGCGGCAGTCCATCGCGAGGCTCGCGAGGCCGTATGCGTCGAGGCGCGAGAGGCCCTTCTTTTCCTGCAGGAGGCCGATCATCGCCATCGAGGCCGTGTCCATCGCCTTGTTGAGGTCGGAGTCGGTCCCGGTCGTCACGAGCTCGTCCTTCGTCTCGGCGACGGGGCGCGGCGGAAGGCTTTTTAGCTTGCCCGAGTCCGCCACCATGCAGTAGACGCCCTTGAGGATGTTGACGACCTCCGAGACGCGGCAGTCGGCGAGCGTCGCCATCGCGGCGGCCGCCTTGTCGGGCGTCGCGCGCTTCTCCTCGACGAGGAGCTTCGCGGTCTCGGCCTTGAGGATCTCGAGCGCCTTGTTGAGGTCCTTGTCGTAGCCCATCGTGATCCACGCGTCCTTCATCCGGATGCGCGGCCACTCCAGCGGCTTGCCCTTCACGACGTCGATCGTGACGTTGAACTCCTTGAACGCGGTCTCGAGCGCCGTGAGATTCACCTCGCCGTTCCCCTGCGCGGCGTGCGAGTCGCCGGACCAGAGGAGCGCGCCCGGGACGAAGACGGGCACGTAGAGCGTCGTCCCCTCGGTCAGCTCGCGGATGTCCATGTTCCCACCGAAGGGCCCGGGCGGCACCGTGCTGTACTTGCCCGGCTCGGCGCGCGCCACGCCGATCGTGCCCGGGAAGGGGCGCAGCGGGATCTCGATGCCCGGCGCGAACTCGGCGACCTTGCGATCCCAGTCGAGGTAGAAGTACTTGACCTGCCCGTCCGCGAAGTCCTTCGGAAACTCGCCGAACATCCCCGGGACGTTGAAGTTCGTGCCGTACGAGCGCGGCACGATCTTGTTGATCTTCACGGAGAGGACGTCGCCGGGCGCGGCGCCCTCCACCCAGATTGGTCCCGTCAAGGAGTGCGGCCCGCGGCCGGGGTTGTCGGTCCGGAGCTTCTTGATCTCCTCGATCGTCGTGCCGGGGACGATCTGGTTGTGCGAGTGCATCATCGTTTCCATGACGACGGTGTCGCCGGGGCTGATGCGGAGGACGGGCGGCTGCGCGTTGTCGAACCAACCCCACTGTGTGGTCTCGAGCGTCGCCGGTAGGAGGTGAACCTTCCCCGGCAGGTGCTTGGCCGGCACGATGCGGAGCTGCTCTTGCGGCGTGTATTGGAGGGCGGCCGAAACCGCGAGCGCGAGGCCGGCGGCCGCGGCGAGGAGGAACATCGGGCGCACAACGGGAGAACGTTTCATCAGGGCCTCCTTCACTTCGTTGCCGGGTCAGCGACTCGCGTCTCGTACAGCCTGAGCCTACAACAACGTGGGAAAACTGACTTGCGAAGACAAGGGCGAGGAAAGGAGAACAGCGAGCGCCGGAAGCGCCCATGCCGCGAACGCGAACGAACCGGCGAGTTCCAGAGGCCCCGAGAGCAGAAAAAACGAACTCGCCCTGCCACCTCATCATTCACGTCCAGATTGACCAGGAGCGCCGTCACCGCCTCCGTCGGGAGAACAGGTGAATGATCGCAACGAAAAGGGCGGCTCCGATGATGGACCACAGGACTGGGAACGGATGCCCGCCGATCGTGACCATCAGAGGCTCCGGGAGCTTGAGGTGCCGGGCGACCCAGGGCCCAAGAAGGGCCCCTATGAAGCCCAGGACGGTTGAGACGATCAGCCCGCCGCGAGCACTGCCCGCGATCGCCTTTCCGATAGCGCCACAAACAGCCGCGATCACGATGAGAAGCAAGAGTGCCGGTAGGGATATTGTCATGCCAAGTTCCTTTCACGCGCATGTTCCTCACATCGGGGGCTTTTCCCCCTCCGCCTTGGGTTCTGGAACATTGCCTGTCTTCATCATCGGGCACTCTATCGCGCCCTTCGTGCCGTGCATGTATATGTGATGAATTGTAGGGGCGCAATGGGAATTGCGGCACGTGTAGGCGCGCAGAGACTAGCGTTTCGCCCTTGCGCTTTCGCTCGGGCGCACATGTCGGCCCGCTTCAGCAGAAGATCCGGAGATTTTACTCAATAAAATTGAAGCTGTTATTCAACAAAATCGAGCACTTCTCCGACCGCTTTCTTCCTGTGGTTTCTACGCGTTCCAGCCTCCCGGCAATTCCCATTGCACCCCTACGCTAACGGGAAGAACTTCATCAGACCTGTCTCAGGCCGTCGGCGATGGAGCGGCTCGCCGACCTGAGGGCGGGCACGAGCCCGGCGAGAACGCCGATTCCGACAGCCAGCGCAAAAGCCAGGGTGAGGACCTCCGGGTACACACGGAACGTCGCCGCGAGGGGCAACATCGGGGTCAACATGAGCTGATGTCTCAGAGGAGGCACGGCGACCATGAAGAGAAGGATGCCGAAAACCCCACCGGCGAGCGCGATGAACACGCTCTCGCCGAGGACGAGCGCCAGAATCGTTGATCTCTGAAAGCCGAGCGTGCGGAAGACGGCGATCTCCGTGATCCTTTCGCGCGCGGCCATCGCCATCGTGTTCCCCGCGATCAGGAGGATGACGAAAACGATGACGGCACCGATGGAAGTCATGAGGAGCTTCACGTTCCCGAGCATCGACACCATCCCGTTTCGGAATGCGTTCTCGGTTTCCGTCTTCGTCGGGTAAGGAGAGTTTTCGAACATTGCGTCGATCACGGGTCCGAGGCGCTCCGAGGCGGCGGCGTCCTTCGCCTTGATCCAGATCGTGGAGGCCGAACCTTTGAAAGACGGGAACCGCTCGTCGATGATCCGGCGGTCGAAAAAGAGGGTCGCCGACGTGCCGTTCTCAAGGTAGTAGACGGCTCGGATCGTGAGCTCGAGCGTCATCGGGAAGGTATCTCCGACGAGAACGACCCGGTCTCCCAGCTTCCAGCCATACGTGGCGGCGAGGTTCGTGCCGACGACGCAGCCAGTCCGGTCTTGGCGCCAGGCGCGGGAGGAGCCTTCGACGATCTCGGCGTCGTCGAAGACTTTTAGGAAGGTCTCTGGATCGACGAAGACCCTGGGGAAAGAGTTTCGCGCTCCAGCGTCGCGATATTGGCCGCCGAAGAAGTTGAAGTCGGAGACAGCCTCGACTCCGGGGAGCTGCCGGACCTTCTCCTCGTAGGTCGTCGGCAGGATGCTTGCCAGGGAGACGCGGTGACGCACGACGAGCCGGAACGACCCGTGCGCCGTCCTCGGGTCCGGCGCCTCCAGCGCCTTCAGGAACGTCCCCATGAGGCAGATGACGAGGAGCGGCAGGACGATCGAACCGAGGGTCAGCAGGGTCCGCGTCTTTTTGCGGAACGCGTTCTTGAAGATGAGGGGGAGAAACTTCATCAGGCTTCCGGGGCTTCGGATCGAACCGTCGCGGTTGCGTTCTCCCGCGCACGATCAGGGTGCGGGGAACATGGATGAGGTTAACGACACCAGTTCCGAGTAGTAGATTCTAGGGCCCGAGCGCCGCTTCGGAGCACGAAGATAGTGCGGTTAGAGCGTCTGCCGATCTCCAGCGTCCGGTAGTCTCGGACCACCGCGCTCTGTGTCATCCACCCGGAGATCTGAGCTGCCTCGAAGCTACCCGAGCACCCGGGAGTAGACTTTGCACCGGCGCCGACTCAGTGGAGCAGCCTAGTCAACCGTTCTGGAGCCTGCCCGCCGGCGAGGCAATGGGACGGCTGGGGGCGACGCCGAAAGGGCTGTCGCCTGCCGAGGCGCTTGCGCGGCTGAAGCGCTACGCGAGTAGCCGGCTCGCTCCGAAGAAACGGACCGACGCCCTCACGCTACTCGTCGGGCAGTTCTCCAGTCCGATCGTGCTGATGCTCATCGGTGCGGCCGTGATCTCGACGTTCCTGCACGACCCCACCGACGCCGTGATCATTCTGGTGATCGTGCTGGCCAGCGGCCTGCTCGGCTTCTGGCAGGAGCGCGGGGCGGCGGGAGCAGTCGAGAAACTGCTCTCGCTCGTGGAGGTGAAGGCAAAGGTCCTGAGGGAGGGCGTGCCGGCCAACGTGGCGCTCGCGGAGGTCGTCCCTGGCGACGTCGTTCTCCTCTCAGCTGGTGCCACCGCTCCGGGCGATTGCCTGCTGCTCGACTCGCGCGACCTCTTCGCAGACGAGGCTACTCTCACCGGTGAGACGTTCCCGGCGGAGAAATCGGTGGCGGTCCTCCCGGCGGAAACGCCGCTCAGCAAACGCACGAACTTCGTTTTCATGGGAACGCACGTCGTATCCGGGAGTGGAACGGCGCTGGTCGTCGCCACCGGCAGGGACACCGAGTTCGGCAAGGTCTCGGAGCGGCTGAAGCTGAGGCCGCCTGAGACCGACTTCGAGCGCGGCGTACGGCGCTTCGGCTACCTGCTTCTTGAAGTCACGCTCCTGCTGGTGATCGGCATCTTCGCGTTCAACGTCTACTTGCACCGCCCGGTCCTCGACTCGTTTCTCTTCTCGATGGCCCTGGCGGTTGGGCTGACCCCGCAGCTCCTGCCGGCCATCGTCAGTATCAACCTCGCCGCGGGCGCCAGGCGCATGGCGGAACGGAAGGTGATCGTCAAGCGGCTCTCGTCGATCGAGAACTTCGGCAGCATGAACGTGTTGTGCACCGACAAGACCGGGACCCTCACGGAGGGCGAGGTCACGCTTCAGAGCGTAAACGACCTGGAGGGGAAGGAGAACGGGCGGGCGTTGCTCTACGTCTATCTCAACGCCGCCTTCGAGTCCGGCTTCATCAACCCGATCGACGCGGCAATCCGAAAACACGGTGTCATCGACATCTCTGCATGGAAGAAGCTCGACGAAGTTCCATACGACTTCCTTCGCAAGCGCCTGACCGTCCTAGTGTCCGGTCCCGAGGGACACTTGATGATCACGAAGGGCGCACTGGCGCAGGTGCTGGAGGTCTGCGCGACAGCTGAGGACGCGAGCGGAGCGGAACATCCGCTGGAAGGCGTACGAACACAGATCGAGACGCGCTTCGCCGAGTACAGCAAGAACGGCCAGCGCACCCTGGGCCTGGCCCGCAAGAAGCTCGACGCGGCAAATGGAATCGGCAAGAACGACGAGACCGGCATGTGCTTCGTTGGTTTCGTCCTCTTCACGGATCCCCTCAAGCCGGGTATCGCCGCGACGATCAAGCGGCTGCGAGAGCTGGGGGTGAGTTTGAAGGTCATCACCGGAGACAACGCCCTGGTCGCGGAGTCGGTCGCTCACCAGATCGGCTTCGAGAATGCCGCGGTGCTGTCGGGCGGAGAACTGAGGGACATGAGCGACGGCGCACTCCTGCAGCGCGTCGACAAGGTCAACGTCTTCGCCGAGGTCGAGCCGAACCAGAAGGAGCGGATCATCCAGGCGCTGCGCAAGGCGGGAAACGTGGTCGGCTACATGGGCGACGGGATCAACGACGCGTCGGCCCTACATGCCGCCGATGTAGGGATTTCCGTCGAAAGTGCGGTCGACGTGGCAAAAGAAGTGGCCGACATCGTCCTGCTCGAGAAGAATCTGGATGTGTTGATCGACGGCGTACGCGAAGGCCGTATCACCTTCGCCAATACGTTGAAGTACGTGCTGATCGCTACGAGCGCGAACTTCGGAAACATGTTCAGCATGGCCGGCGCCTCGCTCCTGCTGCCGTTTCTTCCGCTCCTGCCAAAACAGATCCTGCTTACGAACATGCTCACCGACATGCCGGCCATGACCATCTCCAGCGACGGCGTCGACGACGAGATGCTGGTTAGGCCGCGACGATGGGACATCGGCTTCATCCGTTCGTTCATGCTGGCCTTCGGTTTGCTGAGCTCCGTGTTCGACTACCTGACGTTTGGCGCGCTCTTGTACCTCCTCCACGCGAACACCGACCAGTTCCGCACGGGGTGGTTCGTGGAGTCTGTGGTCTCCGCCGCTCTGATCCTTCTGGTCGTACGTAGCCGGCGGCCGTTCTTCCGCAGCAAACCGAGCCGGCGCCTCTTGCTGGCGACGCTTGGCGTGGTGATGGCGACAGTGGCCTTGCCCTACCTCCCCTTCGCTCCAATTCTCGGCTTCACGCCACTGCCACTGACGTACCTCGGCGCAGCGGCGGTGGTCGTGACGCTCTACATCGCTTCGGGAGAGCTGGCGAAACGGCTCTTCTATCGACGGTTCGATCGTGAGCCCTCGATCGCAAAGTGAGCTCCGGTGTGGGGCTGCAATGGAATTGGGGGTCGTCCTGTCGCTCAGAAACCAGCGTTTCACTCAGAGGAAAGAGCGTAGGTTCTCGGAACTATAGGGCCGCAATGGGAATTGCAGCCTGTCCTGGCGCTTAGAGACCAGCGTTTCGCCTTTGCTCTTCCGCTCGGCGCGCACGTCGACCCTCTCCAGACCCTTCGCTGATTTTCGTGACTGCCGTTCAAGCTGCTTTTCGAACCAGCACCGGCAGCAGCCGCTCCGCATCGAGATACTCGATACGAAATGGCGGATCCATCGGGGGATTTCGCCCGGTCTGCCACGGGGAGGCGGGTCTACGCGCCCCAGCGCCCCGCGATTCCCATTGCACCCCTATACCTTCGGGAAGATCTACGAGTACTTCCTCGGGAACTTCGCCAAGACCGAGGGGCAGAAGGGGGGCGAACTCTTCACCCCGAGGACGGCGACGCGTGGTGCGGCACCGGACCGACCGGAGAGGGCGTGGTCTGTCGCTCCTTCGACCCGTCCCCGGCCTATTCCTTCTCGAAGACGAGGACGGTGCCTGACGGTTCCCCTTGCGGGTTCATCTTGAACGTGAGGGTAAACGACTTTCGATCCGCGGACAGCGTGTACGTCCCGGTGTAGGCGACCTTCCCGTCCGACTTCACAGTGAACTCGAAGTCACCACCTTTGCCTGCCCGCTTGAGCGCGATCGTGTTGGCCGTCTGGGAGCCTCTGATCACGTAGGGATAGAACCGGCCGTCCCACCGTGCGACAAACTCGCCGAATGTGGGCTTGTCCTGGGAATCCGTGCCTTCTAAGGTGACGTGCAGAAGGTCGCGTCCCCAGTCCTCGTAGGTTCGCACCTGGCTTTTGGGAGACCATGATTCGACCTTGGATTTCGCGACGTTCAGCTTCCACTTGCCCAAGTGGGGGCCGGCGCCGGCGGCGTTGCCGGACATGAGAATGGCTATTGAAGCAGCGAGGATGCCGGACAGTTTGCGCATGGAGTCCCCTTTCTTTTTCGACAATCTTTAATTATGTCCCCCGTGCTGTAGGGATGCAATGGGAATTGCGGGGGCCGTTCGCGCGCTCAGTCCAGCGTTTCGGACTTACGTCGTAGATCGGCGGGCACAGGTCGACCCACTCCAGCGCCCTTCGCTGATCTTCGTGACGGCCCTTCAGGCTGGTTTTCGAACCAGGACCCGCAGCGTCCGCTTCAGACGGCAAGATAGGGCTGAGCCGCGGCAAGACCGCGTCTCAAGAGACGTCGGACTGCACAGCTTGCAACGGGGACGAAGGCGTAGGGCTCATCGCCCATCGGGCGATGAGCCCTGAATCTTTCGTGCACTACTTTTTGATGGCGTTGCCGAGATGTGTCATGGCCTCGCCGACCTTCCGGCCCGCCTTGCCGAGCCCCTCCTGGACCGCGCCCTCGGCGTGCTGAACGGAGCCCTCATGTTCCATTTTCTTGTTGCCGGTGAGGATCCCGACGGTCTCTTTGACCTTGCCCTGAGCCTTTTTCACTTTCCCGTGAACTTCCTGCTGCTTCATGGGGTGTTTCCTTCCTGAACGAGCCGTGCGACGAGCGAAGAGCCGGTGACGAAGAGTGGAGCACCCGTCACGAACCCGGCTCCGGCGATGCCATCAAGAGGCCCCCGCGGATGCGGGGGCCCGTGCTGTGAAGCGAATCCTACTGTTTGCGACCGCGAACCCGGTTCCACGCGTCGCGAGTCGCCTCGCGAACGTCTTCCCACGCGTGACGTGTCTCCCCCCGGGCGACCGCCCAGCCCTTGGCGAGGTGGGACTTCTCGGCTTCCTCGAAGGTCATGTCCTTCTTCGCGACCGCGTTCTCCCAGCCGTACCGATAGGCGGCCTCATAGTCGCCGAATGCCTTGCCCTGTTTGTAATACGGGCGCGTCTTGTAGTTCAGACGCCAGTAGTTCGTCTCCACGGTCGGATCGAGCGCCTCGGCGGCGGCGTGGCCACCGACCGCACCGACCACGGCGCCGACGGCCGCGCCTACCGCCGCACCGACGGGGCCGGCGACAGCCGCACCGCCCAGAGCGCCGGCTCCGGCGCCGCTCGCGGCCCCAACGCCCGTTCCGACGGGATGAGATTGCGGCGTTCCCGTGATGGGAACGGGTTTCGACGCTGGGTTCGGCTCCACGATCACGTTGGTGGTCTTGTCGGGAGTCTTCGTTGTGCTCATCGATGAACCTCCTGCCGACCGGAGCGCGAAGGGCTGAAAGTCGGCGTAATGAGTCGGAGCAATCGGCGTGCCTCGAGATGAAACGCCTCCTTTTCGGGCCCCTCCCACAATCGCCTCTTTAACTCGCTGAGCATGGAAGAGCCGAGCCGTGCTGCTGCCCGACCTGATTGCAGTTTCTTCCGTTTCCGTTGAAAGAGATACATCGCGGGCGCTACAGGCCCCCGGCAATTCCCGAGGATGGATGCGTCGGCTCTGACGGGGATCTCGTGGGCGTAGAAGCGGGGAGTCCTTGGCCAGGTGACGCTCGACTCCGGAGCCTTGAAGCAGGGTGCATCAAGTGCTCCAATCAGACTCCGGCTCGCACAGAAGCCACTCCCGCTGAAAAGCACTTGTCGCAGAGACTTCTCATGGTTGACGCACCTGATGCGCACTTCTGGCAAGCCTGTTCCGGCGATCCATGGAGCTCCTGCCAGTGCGACTCCGACAAGACGACATGCCAGAGGTCGCAGTCATCATTCGGGCACCAGATCCTCATGCCCTCTCCAAGAGGGGGCGTTCCACACAGCTTGCAGGGGACGAATGCGTTGCTCATTTCTTCACGTAGCTCTCCGCGCCATAGGCCGAAGTTGCATGATGACGCTACAAGGCCGTCCCGGTCTCTACCCGCGCCTTCTCCTCCAGTAGTAACCGCCGCCCCCGAACAGGAAGAGCAGTACAACGATGATGAGGAGGGTATCCATGCTGGTGTCGCTCCTTTCTGAAAAGGATCTAGAGCACGAGCCGTGCCGGTCGAGGAACCACACAGACAGGCGGAAACGACTGCCGAGGACTCACCCTGTCGTCGTCGCCATCGTCAGTACGGTAAGGATTGCAGCGGGCTTTGAACCGGGAGCCTCTCGGTCGCGATGCTTCGATTCAGTTGCGGAGGCCGCCGAACCCTGGAACCTACTCAATCCGCGACGATAAGGACGAGCACCCCTACACCGCCCGGGAACACTCTTCCCGGCAGGTCGGCAAAGCGAGCCGCCCGGTTCGATTCTCCCAGGCCTGTGAACGGCGACGGGTTGGTTATCCGGCCGAACGAGGCGTGCAGGAGGGCGGGAAGCGCTGCCGGAAGACCGCCGCCCCGCGGCGGCCGCCCGGGCCAGAATGCCCGTCTACGGGGCGGGGTCAAAATACCTCGGCCGAGGCGAGAAAGATGCAGAATGGCCGCGGTTTCACGCGTCACGGCCCCCCGGCAATTCCCATTGCACCCCTACACACGTTAGCAACAGCTACAGGGAGCACCTATCGTATGCCTTGGTACTGCAGACCAAGCTTGCCGCCTGGGCATCGCAATTCCCATTGCGCCCTTACACCCGGAGGCATCGTAGTGGCCGAGGCGCTGGACTGTGTGGACTCGATATTGTCAGGTCGTCACGCCGAAGAGCGCGCCGACAGCCGCGGTCACAGCCATCGCGAGCGCTCCCCAGAAGGTCACCCGGAGGGCACCGGCAGAAATGGGGGCGCCGCCGGCCTTGGCCGCGGTCGCGCCGAGAGCCGCCAGGAAGACAAGCGATACGCCAGCAACGTATGGAATCAGATGCTTCTCGGGAACGAGAGCGACCGCCACAACGGGCACGGCGGCGCCAAGCGCGAATGTGATGGCAGACGTGAAAGCAGCCTGGAGAGGCCTCGCCTTCAAGTGTGGGGAGATGCCAAGTTCGTCGCGGACATGCGCGCCGAGTGCGTCCTTCTCCATGAGCTGCCGGGCGACCTCCTTCGCGAGAGCTGCGCCCAGACCACGTCGGCGATAAATGGCGGCAAGCTCTGCACGCTCGCCTACCTCGTCTTCCGCGAGCTCGCGGCGTTCGACATCGGTGTCCGCTTTCTCCGTGTCGCGTTGAGAGCTTACGGAGACATACTCGCCCGCGGCCATCGACATGGAACCTGCGACGAGACCTGCGACACCAGAGACGAGGATTGCGCCATGGGTCATATTCGAGGCGGCGATACCGATCACGAGGCTCGACGTGGACAGGACTCCGTCGTTCGCACCGAGCACAGCCGCACGGAGCCAGCCGATTCGATGGGTTTTATGTCGCTCAGTGTGATGCGAAGGGCTCTTCAAGGTGCGTTTACGATAGCGGATTCTCGTTGATGGAACGAGGAGATGGCGCTCGGCTGGGTTGTGGACGTCATCGGCCCTCTCTTGACGAAGACGTACATTGGCGGGGGCTGTGGCGCGTAGAGGCAGAGTCACCTCCCCGGTTTCCTTCTCAATCCCGACCCGCAGGCGGGAATTCTGTTCGGACGGCGATTTAGGTTCGAGTAATCGGCCTTTTCCTAGAAGGCGTCCCCGGAGTAATGGCTCAGAGCGCGGTGGTCCGGGACTACCGGGCGCTCGAGATCGGACGACGGCGGGCGAACCGTCTCGTCCTAACCGTCTCGGGATGAGTAGCTTTCAGGGTTCGGCGGCCTTCTGGAACTGGATCGAGGCATCACGACCAGAACGCTTCCGGTTCAAAAGCTCCCTGCAATCCCTACCGCACTGACGATAGCGACGACGACGGGAAGAGCCCTCGGCAGTCGTTTCCGCCTGTCCGCGCGGTTCCACGACCGGCACGGCTCGTGCTCTACATCTTGTTTGGAAAGGGGTGACACCACCATGGAAACCATCCTCATCATCGCCGTACTGCTCTTCCTGTTCGGGGGAGGCGGCTATTACTGGAACAGCAGGCGTGGGTAGGGGCCGTGTTCGACGAAGTCGAGCCGGATCTGAGAGCAGGATGGAACTCCGGGACGGGGTCGTCGTGGCCGGACTCCCGCGAGACCGTTAGGGACTCCTTCGACCGTATGCGCTCTGGGGGCGCGAAGCCCTGACCATATGCCTGGACGCAAGAAGACCGGGCGTTACGGGGAAAAAGCCTCGGAGAAAGTCGAGCGCGCACTGCACGAGATGAAGCGCGGCGAGCTCAAGTCCGGAAGGTCTGGAACACGTGTGCGCAGCCGCAAGCAGGCGATCGCGATTGGTCTCTCCGAGGCGCGAAAGGCTGGCAGCAAGGTGCCGGTGCCGCCCGCCACTAGCTCGCGCTGACGGTACCAAGGGCACGGCAGGAAGATTTTCAAATGGAACAGAAGAAGCGCGAAATGGGTTGGAAGAAAGACCAGGAGAAGCCTCCCGGCGCCGCGACGGCCTACCTACTGGGCCGCACGAGCCTCTCCGAGCCTCGAGGTTGATTCGTCCGGAGAAGACCGCAAATTCGAGGAGGAAGCGATGCAACGACATGGAATCGTCGTCGGCGTATTGACGCTCGTCCTTGCACTGCCAGTGCTCGCCGCGGAGCCGACCCTCGCCGACAGCGCAGGTATCTCATACGTCCTGCCGTCGTGCGCGAACGCGTCGGGCCTGTTCGGGGCCTATTACAAGACCCGCCTGACCCTGCTCAACCTGAACGGCGGTGCGCTCGCGCTCCTTTTTTATCTCCTTTCCCCGTCCGGCCCCTTGAGACCCGTGTCGTACACGGTGCCCGCGACCTCAAGCGTCACCTTCGACAATGCGCTGCAGGATCTCTTCAGCTATACCGGTGGCGGTGGACTCGTGATCTATACGGACCCTTCCACGCCGAATCGCGGCGACCAGTTTGTCGTCTCGGCGCAGGTCTACGTCGAGGGTCCGAACGGGTTGTACACGACGCCGATTCCCGCGATGACGGCTGGGGACCAGATCCACACGCCGTTCGATACCCCCGGCGAATCGGTCTCGGTCGGCGTCCAGGTCGATGCCCAGAACCGCGCCAATGTCGCCTGCGCGAACGACGCTTCCACGAGCACCAGCGTGGTGACCGCGACCCTTCATGACAACTCCGGGGTCCAGATCTGGCAGACCACGATGACCCTCGGACCCGGCGTGTGGCAGCAGGTTCCCGTGCCGGTCAACGTAGAGCGAGGCTCCATCTCGTGGGTCGCAACGGGTTCCATCACCTACTGCTATGCGGTGAACGTAAACGACACTTCAAATGACGGGACGCTTCTGCCACCCATAGCGGTGACCACGAACTCGCGATAAGGCTCCGGCGACCACGCCTCGAAAGCTGATCTCACGCTAGACGGCCAGAGCATCACGCGCGGTATGGTCAGGTCCCCGGAGTTCGCGACGATGCGAAATCGAACGTTGATCGATATAGCGGAGGTTGCACTTGAAACCCTTTACCACCATTGCCGTCGTCGTTTTCTCACTCGTCGCGTTGCTTCAATTGCTTCGTGTCGCTTTGGGGTGGGAAGTCACAGTGAATGGCGTCCTCATTCCACCTTGGGCGAGTGTCATCGCCTGCTTGGTTGCGGCTACGCTTGCATTCATGCTTAGGCGCGAAATGCGAACATGCTAGGGCTGAGCGCGATGCGAATGATGCGTACGGTCGTCCTCGTCGCGATCGGGATGTCCGGCGTTGGCAGGGCCGAGTCTCTGCCTGTGAACGCCGAGGCGCTCGGGATCGGACTCGAATCCTATCCCTATCCTTTTCCCGTCGAGCTCTTCCCGCTGGAGATCGAAGGACAGATGGTGCGCATGGCCTACA
>Ga0209385_1000808_pt1 | contig 12970 bp, 8 predicted proteins | sample NGEPerB_FD_184506 | JGI IMG/M metagenome (GOLD analysis project Ga0209385, IMG submission 184506) | Arctic peat soil microbial communities from the Barrow Environmental Observatory site, Barrow, Alaska, USA - NGEE PermafrostAB12-B... | ecosystem: Environmental > Terrestrial > Soil > Wetlands >... | reverse complement strand
GCCGGCTCACCATCATGAGAAGACCGCGCCGGGAGGCATGGTCCTTCTTATGCGTCTTAAAATGCTCCGTCAATTCACCAATCCGTGTACTCAGGATCGCGATCTGCACTTCGGGCGAACCGGTGTCGGTCGCGTGAGTGCGGTGTTGGTCAATCAAAGCGGCTTTTTTCTCTGGGGCTAACACTGAATCAGCTGCGCTCCTACTCTTTAATCGTATGTTATTACGTTTCCAAGGATAACATGCACCCGCCAGAACCGCAAAAGCGGTAGACACTTCCCGGGTTGGCCGTGAACTGTGGGAGGGCCGAGACGCCAATGTAATCGCGAAATGGTCTAGTGCGGCTCTGGGGTTGCGGAGCAAGGCGGCGGCGAGTTTGAACACCGTAGAGATCGCCAGAGAGGATTTCGCAAGTCTGCGGCGGTCAAAAGGCGTATCTCAGAGCAAGCGTCGTATTGTTGGCGTGGAAATAGCGTGGGGCTGTCGGTCCCACGAACGATCCTTCGCCGTACTGATAATAGTTCCAGGCAGCTTTCAGCGTGACGTCCTTGCGGACAACGACATCCACTGCGGCAAGAGGTGACTGATAAACGGAGGAAAGCGGACCCAACGGCAGCAGCGTGTTGAGCGAGGTCGTGTCGCCCTGGTTGTCGACGATGTTGTATCCCAGGCGCATGGTGACGCGCTCGATGGGAGTGAGCATCAAGGCGAAGTAACCGAACTGAGTACGGGTGCGATAGAAACCGTAGGTCTGCTGCAGCGTGGGATCTTCGGCACAGGTGGTGGTGTCCGGCGGGGTCACCGTTCCAGCAAAGCAGAGGAACATGTTCTGCTGAATGGCATCGAAGTTATACGCCATGTCCAGTCCCCAGTATTTGTTGGGATTGATCATGGCGTTGAGCACCGTCGAGTAGTTGTGCTGGTTGAACCGGATGTCGCTGGTGTTGTTCCTGGCCTGTTGGAAATTGAGATTGGCGCCCACCGTCATCCAGGGACGAGGCGAATACGACACATTTCCGGAAACATTCAGAGAACTCAGGGGATCAATGCGATAGATCCAGTTGTCAGCCCTGCCATATTTCGCATTGAGGTTGGCATGCAGGGTACTTCCCTTCCGGAACCAAGCGCCGACCACGCCGGAGTAATTATTGATCTCGGTGGTCGGGCTGCCAAACGGCGCAAGGACTCCGCTGAACGTGCAACTGCCATCCGGGTTCAACGGTAAGCCGACACAATTGCCGCGATTGGGCAGATTGGGGTAATAAATGTCGCCCAAAGCGGCTTGATAGGTGTTCCCAGGCTGAATGGTGGAATTGGCCCACACGAACCCGGCGCGCACCCCGAACCAGCGTGACACATCGTACTGCACCTGGAAATCATTCTGCTTCGTATTCTGGCCGATCATGTTGATCGTCATCTCGTTGATGATGTCGGCCGGAGAACTCGATGTGTGAAAGAGAAGCGTAGGCGGAAACGTACCCACAGGATTCAGCAGCGAGGCGGAGCCGAAGGAGGCAGGGTTGAAGTAGTTGGCCTCAAGATCAAGATAATCGCCGGAGACACTGAAATTGCGGAAGCGGAAGGTCTCTACCAGGCGAAACTTATCGGTGACGTGAATCGTAGCCGAAATGTCTGCGGAAGAAGAATTCCACTTGGCGTTGGATCTACTGCCTGTTGTGTTGGAGCCGAGACTCGCGGTCCGGCTGGTTAAACCACGGAAAATTTCCGTGAACGGGGTGTTCATTTGCGCATGGCTGTACTGGAACTGGCCATTGAAGTCCAGCCATTTCAGGGAAGAAGAGGTCAGGTTGAACTGTTCGGTTGGGATAAAAGTGTTGATGTGCTGGTCCAGGCTGTAATCGAAAAAGCCGTTGCACGTTGGATTGGCGGTCCCATTGTTGAGCGGCTTCGCGCAGGGACTTCCGCTGTTGAACCAGGAGAGTCCCAAGCTGACGGGCGTGCCATTGGAAAGCGGCCAGGAATTGAAGGAATTCAGGCCATAAGTCGTCCCGCCATCATAGTACTGAAGCAGTTGCGTGTAACTGAGAGTGGTCTTCTTGGTGGCGCGGAAGTCGGCTCCGAAGCGATATCCGTTGAGCGTATTGTCAGTATTCTCATTCAGCAGTGCCTCTGTACCTTCATGGATGCTGCTGAACGCAGGTCCATCGAAGCGGTTTCGGTTGTAGCCGGCCCGAAACGATACCCGGTGCATCGGCAGCACAACCAGATCGAAGTTGTAAAGGTTTTGCCGGTTGTAGTAGCCGTGCGGTGAGTTCAGGATCGGAATGAACGGCGATCCGGTGGGCGGATTCAACGGGTTGGCAAACAAGTCGTAATCGAAATAGTTCTGCATGTGCTGATAACTGCCGCTGAAGGTGTACCAGCGGTATTTCGACACACGCATGCGGGCTGCCTGCTGGGGATCGCCGCCCCATCCAAAGCTGTTGAGCGTCAGCGTGTCGAAAATGTCCTCGTGTGTCAGAGACTGCATGGTGAGCGACTGCTCCAGGATGCGGGGACCGCTCTGGTCATTGACCAGGGTGTCGTACATCGGCTGGCTGCCATTGACCTCGGAGATGCGGCCGCCCAGCTCGATGGACTGCGTTACCTGAAAGTCGCCGATCTTTGTACCCTCTCCTGCGCCCGAGCTCGAATCGGCAGACGCGGAGGCTGTCGTCTGGCCCGAGCTCTGCCCAAGCGTGTTGCAGATCAAAGACAGGCAGACCGTCAGCAGGGCCAATCCAAAGGAACAAGCGCCGAAACTTCTTTGACAACCCATTTCATGCCCCCACTACCGGAAGAAGAAGGGATCGAAGTTGGAACCATGGATTTGCGTGTGGCACATCGTGCACGCCTGATACTTGGTGGCCTGGTTGTGGAACGAGGGCGCGCCTGGCGCTGCTCCATTCATATTCGCCGTATGGCAGCGAAGGCAAAGAAAGTTGACGTTGTTGACCTGCAGCAAACGCGGATTCGTAGAACCGTGTGGCATATGACATTGCAGGCAGCTTTCGTCAGTCTTCACCGGGGCATGTTCGAAGACGAACGGCCCCATGGTGTCAGTGTGGCATTTGGTGCAAACCTTGAATTGACCGGCGGCAGCTCGCACCTGGTGACCGGTCTCGGTGCCGTGAGGATTGTGACAGTCGCTGCATTGGATAAGTCCGACATCGACGCGGTGGCGATAGGGCCGGGCAAATTCGGCCTTCTGCGCGGCGTGGCATCCGTAGCACAGCTCAGTCTGCGGTTTCACCAGCAGGAAGTTGACGTCCTTGGATCGGTGTGGACTGTGGCAGCTGGTGCAACTGACGCCATTCGCCAGGTGTTCGGACTTGGAGAAATTCTGCGTTTCCGGGGTCGATTGGTGGCACTTCGTACAGATCGCTGCTGTCTCCGCCGGACTCAGCTTCTCAAAGCGAACGATCTTGGTGGGATCGCCGCCGCCGTCAACATGGGCTTGCGCCGGACCGTGACAAGCCTGGCATCCGTGCTGGTTGCCTTTGAGTAACGCCGCGTGCGGAGTGTTGGCAAAGTGCTTGTCCCAGACTTCCTGGTGGCACGTCTGGCAAATGTCAGTGTCGGCGTACTGACCGCCAGTTGAGCCCGGGAGCGCCGCACTTGCCGTGGGACCCGGTTTGCTGGGGTGTTCCTGCGCTGGAAGGGCGGCGGTCAAGCACCAAGCGATGAGGAAGGCAAGTAAAAACGGGATCGGTTTACCGCGCACGAGAGTCATCCTTGCTCCTGAACAAACTCTTCGCAGGATGGTCAACAGACTGACCAGCCTATGCCCACGGGGTTACCCGAAAACGCACACATTATATCAGGGGTGATGCCGCGCCGCTCATGCACAATCTCGGCTATTCGTGTCACGGACACGCAAATCGAGCGCGAGCCGGTTCATGGTGATGCCCAGCGGCTTCATGAAATCTTCGCGCAGAATTTCGCCGGGATGAATGGGCGGTAGTCTTTCCGGTTTGGCCATGCGTCCTCCTAGGGTTGTCATGTTTCATGCGCTCTACCAAATCCGCACGCGGTCTGCCGGCGCAAGGTAAAGCGTTTCTCCCGGCTTGACATCGAAGGCTGCATACCAGGCGTCGATGTTGCGGACCGTATCTGCGCGGAACTCGGCGGGCGAGTGCGAATCAACCGCCAACTGCTGGCGGAGCGCAGCTTCCCGCGACTTCGACGCATAGTCCTGGCCGAAGGCGATGAAGAACTGCTGGTCACCAGAGAAACCATCTTGCACGGGCGCTTCCTGGCCTGCGAGTGAAGCGCGGAACCCGTCATAGGAAGCGGAGATACCGGCGACGTCGGCGATGTTCTCCGCCAGCGTCTGCTTGCCGTTGAGGGAGAGATCGGGGAACGGCTTATAGGTGTCATACTGCGCGGCGAGTTTGGCGGTGGCTGCTTCGAAATGTTGGAGGTCCGCAGGCGTCCACCAGTTGCGCACGCCGCCCTTGGAATCGAACGCGGCGCCCTCCGAATCGAAGGTATGGCTGATTTCGTGCCCGATGACCGAGCCGATGGCGCCATAATTGGCCGCGGCGGGTGCTAGCGGGTCAAAGAATGGCGGTTGCAGGATTGCGGCTGGGAAGTTCAACGCGTTTTGCAGCGGCAGATTAACCGCGTTGACCATCTGCGGGGTCATGGACCATTCCTTGCGGTCAACCGGTGCCCCGAGGCGCGCGACGTCGTGGTGATACTTAAAAAGATTGCCGCGCCAGACATTGCCAAAGATGTCATCCGGCTTCACTTCGTAAGTTGAGTAGTCGATCCAGGTCTCTGGGTAGCCCACCCCGACATACAGAGTGTTCAGCTTAGCTTGGGCTTCGGCTTTGGTAGCAGCAGCCATCCACGAAAGCGCCTCAATTCGCTTGCGGAAAGCGGCAATGATGTTGGCCACCATGGCTTGCGCCTGGGCCTTGGCTTCGGGAGAGAAGTAGCGCTGCGCATAGATTTTTCCGACATCGTCGCCGAGGTGCCGATTGACGATCACCACGCCCCGCTGCCAGCGCGGACGCTGTTCCGGTGCGCCCTGAAGCACCTTGCCAAAGAAGGCGTAGCGCTCGTCAGCCAAGGCTTTCGGTAGTACACCGCCGTACTCTTCGATCAGGTGGTAGGCGAGCCAGTCCTTCCACGTGTCCAGCGGGGTGGACGCCACCAGAGCGGACTCGCCAACAAAAGCGGTAGGCTGCCAGACGATGAAGCTGGCTTGCTTGCTGAGGCCGGCGCCGCGAAAGTATTCGGCCCAGTCGAGGCCCGGAGCTTTGGCTACGAAGTCGGCCTGCTTCCAGGTGTTGTTGGCCTGGTGGATGTCATCGTTTTCCGCGAGGGTGAGATGTTTCTCCGCGATGGCGTGCTCCAACGCGACAATGCGCTCGGCCCGGGCGTCCGTATCCGTGAATCCCGCCAGTTTGAGCATGGCCGAAACATGCGCCTGATACTTGCTGCGAATGTCCCGCATGGGCTCGCTGTCGGAAAGGTAATACTCGCGGTCAGGCAGTTGCAGTCCGCCCTGCAGAACATACGCGGCATAGTGATCGGAATCGTTGAAGCCGGGAGCGACCCACAATCCGAACAGGTGCGAGGTATGGAAATTAGTGTTATTCAACGCGTCAACATCAGCGCGCAGCGTTTCTCCCAGCGCGGACGCCAGCTCTTTCTTGTTGCTAATGGCAGCGATGGCTTTGAGATGAGACTGCAGTGGCGCGAGACCTTTGGCTTCGATGGCGGCCTCGTCCATGTACGAGTTGTAGAGGTCGGCGATTTTGCGCGCGCTGGAGCCGGCAGCCCCGCCGCTTTTCGCAGCCTCCTCGATCAGGGTAGAGGTGCGCTTGTCGCTCACGTCGGCAAGGGTTGTAAAGACACTTAGCCGCGAGCGGTCTGGCGGAATTTCGGTGCGCTTGATCCAGTCGCCGTTGCAGTACAGATGGAAGTTATCGCCCGGCTTGACCGAGCGGTCCATGTTGGCGACATTGATGCCGTGCGTCTCCTGTTTCGGGGCGTCCTGCGCGTAGGCGGCGAGAAGACCGAACGCGATAATTCCAACAAGTGTAAGGGCGGAATTAAGGAATTTCTGGGCGGATCTCATTCGCAGCGCTCCACAGGGCATCTGCCTGAGAGCGCAGGCCCTCACTCTAGACGGGGAACAAAGCAAGAGGGTAGCACAACGGCGAAAGGCTGGGACCTATTCCACCTCGTGCTTGGCGGTGTAGCCCTCGCGGGCCACGATCTGATACTTGATGTCGTGGTTCTTCTCGTCCTTGAAGACGAGCGGCTTGTTATCCGGCCCAACCAGTTCTACCTTCAACTTGCGATAGGTGCCGTCTTGCTTGGTGTTGGTGGGCTTATACGTGATGGTGTATTGATTACGGATTGCCTGGGCCACTTCGCGAAAAATGTCCGGCAATTCACCCATCAGCCGCGGAGAGTAGCTGCGGCCGCCGGTCATCCGGGCAAAGGTCGCCATCTGGTTCCTGGCCTGGAGGTAGTCCATCCGCATCAGGGTAACGTTGAGACTTGAGCCCGCTATCGCGTCCACTCTCTCCAGGAAGGCTTCGCCGGTGCAGATCGCGTAGATGGTCACGTTGGGCGTGGCCTTGACCTTCTTCAGAATGGTGTCGAGGGTGATCTTGCTGAGAGTGTCGCGACCGCTGGCCACCACAACCAACTCCTTGTGCCCCGGGACACGATCCAGGCGGTCCAGGGTGTCGTACATGGCATCGAAGATGTTGGTCTCACTGAAACCGGGAATTTGCAGCTTGTTGAGCGCGCCGAAGATCGCTTGCTTGTCCTGGGTGAAGTCCACCAGGATACGCGTTTTCATGTCGAATTCTTCGACCGCGACCCAGTCCTGCGGTTGCAGGCTGGAGGCAAACGTGTACGAGGCATTCAGCGCGTCATACATGAAGTTGTAATTGGTGGACGCGAACTCTACCAGCAGCACCGCGGTGATGGGCGCCTTGCTCATGGTGACGCTCTGGATTTGCTGCGGAACACCATCTTCGTAAATCTTGAAGTGCTCCTTGGCTGCCTGTTCCGGCAATGCCATGGGACGCCCGTCCTTTTGCAACACGCGCGCATCCACGGTTACCACCGGAACGTCGACGTGCAACGAGTATTGCGGATTGTCGGTAGGCTGTTTCGGCTTGGGCGGTGGAGGCGCTTCTTCCGTACCCTTCTTCTTAGGCACCGCAACGGAGCCGGATTCGCCCGCTGGTCCTCCCGCTTCGGCAGGCATCTGCTCTTGCTGGCTCTTAGTTGGCTGCGATTGAGTTTGTGTCCCCGAATCGGTGCCGCTGGAGGATTGGGCGCGCGCCGGTACGGCAAAGCAAAACAAGCTCGCCACCAAGGCGAGGACCGCCATATTTAGGGAGCTAGGCGTAACCGGTGAAATACCGGAACAATTAAGTTGTTTCTCGGAACACATCAGGGTGCCTCTTGGGACGGACTGTCTGCTAGTATAAATGCAAATTCAGCATCTTTGACTCGCTGCGGCCCGCAGAAAAGTGCTCGCGAACTGATGTTGGGGGCACTGCCGCAGTCAATTGCGCCAGTCGTGGCTCCCTTTAGGGGGCTTTGGGAATGGCCGATCTTCGTGGCAAAGCCGCACCCCGGCTTAAGTAAGGTGAGGAACATTTTGCGCAACGCCGTCTCGTTAGTACTGCTCAGCTTCCTATCTCTGGCCGGTTTCGCGGCCGAAAACCCAAAAGTTCAAATCATGCCTGAGGACCAGGTCAAGGCCGGCATGCACGGTGTGGCGTATACCGTCTTCGAAGGCGTCACTCCAGAGCCGATGGACGTCGAGATCCTTGGCGTCCTGCGCAATATGGCCGGCCCGAAATCCGACGTCATTCTGGCCCGGCTGCACGGCAAGAAAGTTGAGTACTTCGGCGTGGTCGCGGGCATGAGTGGCAGCCCGGTTTACATTGACGGCAAACTGGTCGGCGCCATCGCTTATCGCATTGGCGAGTTTTCCAAAGAGCCGATTGCCGGTATCACTCCGGCCGGCTCCATGCTGGAAATCGATGCCATGGACAAGACGCCAGCGCCGGAAGAGGCGCGAGGCCTGCCCGGAGAAAAGCAATCGGCAGCCCGCACCTCTGGACCCGGTTTGGCCGCCGCTCCGGATCAGCCGGACCCAGGCTACGCAAACCTGCTGAAGCCCATCGACACTCCGCTGGTCTTCACCGGCTTCAGCGAAAACACGCTGCGGCTCTTCTCTAAGGATTTTGCCGCGGTCGGTATTGTACCGGTCATGGGGGCGGGTTCGGTTAGCAATGACAAGCAGCCGGAACCGCTGGTTCCCGGGTCGGCGGTCAGCGCAATTCTGGTACGCGGCGATATGAACATCGCCGGCACTTGCACCGTCACGTATCTCGATGACACCCACCTGCTGGCGTGCGGCCATCCCTTGTTACAGTCGGGCAGCGTTGATATGCCGATGACCAAGGCAACGGTGCTGGCCACTTTGCCTTCGGCGGAGAACTCCTTCAAGATTGTTAACACCACTGAGCCGGTCGGGGCGTTCGTGCAGGACCGCCGTGCGGGCATCCTGGGCCGCTTCGATCGCGAACCGCACATGATTCCCGTGACGCTCACCTTCCACGGGGTCTCTCACCCCAAGCAGTTTCATTACGAAGTGCTGAACAATGCCAAGGTCACGCCAGGCGCAATGATGGCCACCGTGTTCAATGCCCTCCAGGGCATGAACGAGTATGGCGAAGACACGACCTATCGTTTGCGAGGCGATATCGACGTGCTCGGCTATCCCAAGCTGCGCGTGAAAAATATGTACGCTCCGCTGGATGGCTCCACGCCGACGGCTTATGCCATTGCACTCGCCATCGGCGAGCACTTCAGCCGTATCTTCGAGAATCCTTACGCCACACCGAAGATCGAGGGGGTGGAGTTGAACTTCGATCTGGTTCCCTACCGCCGCTCGGCACGGCTGGAAACCGCTCGCACCGACGTCACCGAAGCTCGTCCCGGCGATGAAATTACCATCGAGACGCTGCTGCGGCCCTATCGCGGAGAAAGCATTCTTCGCCAGATCCCGGTAAGGATTCCAACCTCCACGCCCAAGGGCACACTGCGCATTCTGGTCAGCGACGGCGACACTCTCGACAAGACGCGCCGCGTGTCGGGGCCCATGAGCCGGCGGCTCGATCTGGGCTCCACCATTGCGCTGCTCAACAAAGAGCACACCAACTCTGAGCTTTACGTCTCCCTGCTGGCGGCCAACCCGCAAGCCATGGTGGACGACAAGGTGATGCCGACACTGCCGCTGTCGGTAATGAACGTGATGGATGGCATGCGCGGTACACAGGACATGATCGTCGTGGGCGAGTCCGCCGTGGATGAAGCGTCAACACCAGTGGACTACGTGGTGACGGGTTCGCAAATCATCACGCTGACGATCAAGTAGGGGCCAGTAGGCAGTAGCCAGTTTTTTCGATATTCCACGTCGCCATCCCGACCCCGCCCCAGCGGCGCGCGTGCATGCGAAAATCCCAGGGCCCAAGAGTCTGTGTCGCAACCTCAGTATTGGTTTTCCGGGTGTCCGGGCGCGATCCGCTCCGGCACAATCCCCAACTTCATCAGGTACCACGCTAGCCGCGACAGCTGCTGAACCGGCGCTTCACTGGACATACCAACCTAGAATCCGCCTTAGTCCATCACTTTGCCATGCGGCAGCGGTCACTGACAAACAACTGTCGCACGACTAAAAAGGGCGAGCGCCTATTGTCGGCGCTGGGTCAAGTACCCATAAAGAGGAGGCTGGTGCGATGCGCCAAATCGTCTGCCGTCCCGCGATAAGTCTGTTATTAGCGATCATCCCAATTCTGGCCAGCAACCGTTTATCCGCCCAAGTGCAAGAGCCATTGCAGGTTCCAGGGACACCACAGTTGATTTTTTCCACCTACTTGGGAGGGCTGACGCCCTGTGCGACTTGCCCTGACCGCACCTTCGCGCAGAACGCCGGCAGCGACGCTCAGGGAAATACCTACGTGACGGGAGCGACCGAATCCTCCACCCTCCCTGTGCTGAACGCTTTTCAGCCGCACCCCGCGACCCACAGCGGGATGACAGCTTTCGTGGCGAAGTACGACCCAGCCGGCAGGCTGCTCTGGCTGACCTATCTGGGCGGTAACAAGCAGACCATGGGTGTGGGGGTTGCTGCCATGCCCGATGGAGGAGTCGCCGTTGGGGGCATGACCAGCTCGGATGGGTCGGGGTCGGAATCCTTCCCGACCATGAACGCCTTTCAGAACCAGAATAACGGAGGGTCAGACTACTTCGTGACCGTGTTTGATGCGAACGGCAACCTACGCTACTCGACCTACCTGGGAGGAAGCGGTCAGGACGGATCAGGCTTCACCGATGACAACAGCAATGGCAACAACATCGCTGTTGATGCACATGGTCTGGTCTATATCACAGGCACTACCAGTTCCGGCGGCGGCAGCGACGGGGGGATCAAGTTTCCTGTGACCTCCAACGCCCTACAGCCCGACCTGAAGGGTGCAACCGACTCGTTCGTGTGCATCTTCGATCCCGCCAAGAGCGGCGCGGACTCGCTGATCTACTGCAGCTTCCTGGGAGGTGACCGCAACGAAAAAGGGCACAGCATCGCAGTAAACGCCGCCGGCGACCTCATCACTGCGGCCGGCTACACGGATTCCGATGATTTCCCCACTACCCCCAACGCGTACCGAAGTCACTATGCACCCGGCTTCACCAGCAATGGCTTTGTGGCGCAGTTCAAATCCAGCAAGCCCGGTGACCCGTCTTCGGAATACACAGCGCGTTACTCCACCTACCTCGGCGCCGACTCCAGCAAGGCCCGGGATGACCTCTACGGCATGGTTATGGATGCAAACGGGCTTATCCTAGGCACGGGCCGTACCCAGTCGGCCGACTTTCCCATGACCGGACCGGGGACTCCCTTCCTTTTCAACAGCGCCCCGTATCTCGGGCACGGTGAGTCGAACGATCAGCCCTTCCTGGTAAAGATCGATCCATCCTTGGATGGCAAGGCATCCCTGGTCTATTCCACCTTTCTGGGAGGCGGAAAAAAGGGTTGGGGTTCGTTTTGCACCAGTGTGGGTGCCGATTCGCACGGCAAGGCGTATGTTAGCGGGGAAACGAATGCTCCGGGTGTACTGTACACGCCCATTCCTGTTCCTGCCAGTGTCTTCGTGCCTTCGCCAACCTACTTTCCGTATACCGCCGATGCGCTGATCACGAGTCTCCAGGGGCAGGAGGACGTCGAGTTCATGCAAGTTACCGCCGACGGTAAGCAGTTGGGCTACTCCACCTACCTCGGCGGAACGGGAACTGAGCGCGCCTACGGGTTGGCCGTCGATCCCGACGGCAACGTGGTGGTGACCGGACTTACCTCCTCGTCTGATTTTCCGCTGAAAAATCCGGCGCAGACCTACCCGGGGAACAACGCGCAGAACGCCTTCATCGCCAAGTTCTCTTTTTCGTTGCCGTAATCGGAGTTGGGAAGCGCTGGACCGTTGTGAGTTGTAGCGTGGCCGTGACACTTACGCTGGCCTGATCTGGCGTAAGGGAGATGCCCTTGACACAGGCGAACATTCACCTCATCGAGACCGTCGTCGCGTTTGCCCTGATTGTGCTGCTCAACATTTTTCTCAAGAAGAAGGGAATTCTGAACGGCAGCGATACGCCGGTCTTCACGCGGCTCCTGATTCAGGTGGTCCTGCCGGTATTCATCTTTTTCCAGTTGCTCAGGTATCCTCCCGGCCTCCGTTATATGCTTCCCGTCCTGGCGATGTTCATCACCGGGTGCGGCACACTTCTGGCGGCCTGGATCATCGGAGAGCTGATGGGTTTCAGCCGTTCGACAACCGGGGCGTTGATGATCGTCTCCTCCTTCGGCTCTTCCGCCCTCCTCGGCTACCCTTTAATTCAATACACATTTCCCAACAATCCTAGTGCGATGACGGAAGCCATCCTGATCAGCGAGCTGGCGGTGGGCCTGCCCATCTTCACCTTATGCCCGCTGGTGGCCATGCATTTTGGCGACGACTCAAAGACGGCGGGCTCGCTGCAGGGTACGCTGCTCCAGTACTTCCGCTCTCCCATCTTCATCGCTGTGATCTTGGGCTTTGCCGTGTCCCGGTTTCACGTGCCCCTGGACTCTCCCTTCGTCGCTCCCATTCTGGAGGCGGCCAAGATGATCGACGGGACCCTCGCAGCCCTGGCTTGTCTCATTCTGGGCATGCAGATCAAAGTCGGACCCCTCAAACGGCTGCTGCCTATCGTAGCGATTTCCGCCGTCCTGGGAATGGGCTTGCAGCCGCTGCTGGCATACTAGCAGGCTGTTGCCTTCCACCTCTCGGGTTTGGAGCGTCAGGTCCTGATTCTGATTGCCGCCATGCCATCGGCTGTCTTGGGACCTGTATTCGCGGTCCGCTACAAATGCGATGGGGAATTGGCCTCGACCGTGACCTTTATCAACATTCTGTTAGGCGCGGTTGGCATTCCGGCCGTCTTTTGGTTACTGGGGCGGTAGAGTTAGGCTCCGCCCGGCCCTCCCCGTTACATTGAGAAACCGCGGGTGGCGCGCAACGCCTCCGACTTTCAACCTGTCGTCAGGAGTGTCTTGAACCCGTGGACCTGAGCCCACCGTTTACGCTCAACTCCGCACGATTCACCCCTCCGCCTGTGGTACGCTTTTCCTATTTCCGCCAATCGGTCAATCAGGACTCATGATGAAAGTGCTCCGACTGGCGCTCTTGTGCCCGTTGCTTGCGACAATTTGCTGGGCACAAGGAACGCGCACCTGGGAACAGACTAAGTACGACGAATTCGAAAGAGGCACCAGCCACGGTGTTGCCATCGGCAGCGATGGAACGCTTACGCTCGCGCCTGCGTTCCGCGCGCTTTATACTTCGCCGTCCACCTATCTTTGGGGCCTGGCTGCCGACGCGCAGGGCAATG
>Ga0209385_1000807_pt1 | contig 12979 bp, 12 predicted proteins | sample NGEPerB_FD_184506 | JGI IMG/M metagenome (GOLD analysis project Ga0209385, IMG submission 184506) | Arctic peat soil microbial communities from the Barrow Environmental Observatory site, Barrow, Alaska, USA - NGEE PermafrostAB12-B... | ecosystem: Environmental > Terrestrial > Soil > Wetlands >... | reverse complement strand
CCTGCAGATTGGATTCCACTCCCACCTCCACTACCAGCATATGCACGGGCAGTGCACAAAGCAACACAGTAATGAACCGGCCGACGGCACATCTGCTGTTTGGCCAAGCAATTAGCACGCAGACATGCTGGGAGGCTGTGGACGTGTCACCTCATGGGGCAACGCAATGGGAACATATATTGGCGGAACATTCGTGGTAATTCGGACATTCTGGACGATCTCCGTTATATAGATGAGAGGGGGCGAGATGGAGTTTTTAACAGTGACCAACAACATCTCCTCCGGTGCTACCACGTGGGAGATATGGGATACACGGTACTAGGGAGGTCTTCCATGCGTAGACGCATGCTTGTCATTGTGATTGCAGTAATACTGGGAGTCAGTGGTTGTGTAGCGGTTGCTCTTGCTCACACCTCTCGGCCCGCTGTTCATCCAGAGAGTTCCTCTCAGAGTTCTCTCACGGACAGCAACATGGAGTATTTCACTTCGAGGATTTCAGATTTCGGCATAGAACTCACGGCGATTGATGGAATACCGAGTGTCACCAAAGACACGGCCATTGACATCGCAAAGCGCGAAGTAGGCGGCGATTGGATCGCCAAGGACGCAGAACATATCACGGCCATGTACACGAGTTTCTCCGACTACCCCGCAGGCCCGGGCGAGTCTCCCTTGACGTTGCCCGGAACAACCAGGGTCATGAAAGACGTCTCCGTCTGGATCGTGACCTTTCACGGTGTACGCATGCTCCACTCTGGTCCCTGCATGATTGATGCCAGTGGCAAACAGATTCCTTCGACCAGAGATCCGTATGTGTTCGGAGACACGAATGTCGTCCTTGATGCCGAGACGGGCGAAGTGCTCGAAGGCTTCAGCTACAACACTCCATCGTGAGTGTGCCTTTGGAATGAGAGATTGGGGGGCCAATCTATGTACCAAAGCTCTCGCAGGTGAAATGAAGTCTTTGAAGTTCTGGTATTCTGGGCCTTCTGTCCTGCCGATTAGCAAAAACATCTCCACCGCTTTATACTTGCATTGGAGAGCATGATCTCCGCTGCGACGCCACAACGATACGGCGCGCCGACGGCTATGGAAACCGAGGTTCTGCGCACAGTGGCGTCTGTGGAACCTGGTTGCGAAGGAGAGGGCATGAACATCGAAGATGCACGCGCATCGAAGATCGGATTGATCCTTGGCAATGTCGTAGGCTGGTGGGCCATTCTTTGGACAGCGTTCAGGGGAGTTGCGTCTGCTACCGTGTTCAAGTCGACATGGAGCGGTTCTTCCCTATTGTCCATCGTTGACGCAGTACTCGCGACCGTAGTGTCCTCGGTCGTCGCAGCCGTCGTCGTTATCATTGCTGTGCGGCATTTGCCTGTTGCACGACCTTTCCTGAGGAAGTTCGTCGCTCTTCTCCTGCTCATGACCATGCTCAGCGGGGGATTCTACTTCTTCGCCACGATATCCCATGAGAAGAAGCTCTACAGCTCCTTATCCACTTCCTTGAATCAAGAGAACCAGCAGAATCCGACTACGCGAGTGTCTCCACTCATAGAGGTACTCGGACTCCCATATTTGAGCATCGACGGCAGAGGCTGGCAGGGGATTGACCGGTCCGGTGCTCTCCTGACGTTGATATATCCTTTTGCGTCTATGACTATCCTGCCTTGTTTTCTCCTTATGCTCATCGCTCCTTCATTTCTTGCCCTGCCCGTCTTCTGGCTGTGTGTCGTGCTGAGTGCAACGTACGTCGTATTGCCACGAAGATGGTGGAGATGGATGACGGATAGAGCAAAGCTGCCTCGGAAGGGGAGAGCATGAATTCACCTAGGTTGGTCAGGCTCGTCGGTATCGGCATAGTCCTGCTACTTGTTATCGCTGCTGGTGGATACTCTCTGTATCGAGCGCGCGTAGCCTCTTCTCGGGATAAGGTGGATGCCAATGCGATCCGCCAGGTTGTCGGCAAATTCGGCGCGCGCCTCAGAAATATACCGACTTATCCTCTCCATGATCTGGAAGATCTGGCTGCGAAAGAAGGTATCGGGGTACGCACTGTCAATGGAATCAAGGTATTCCACACAAAGGACGGGCGAGACCTCGAGATGTCCACGACCTCCGACGGAAGCGACTGCGTTGTAGATCACGGAGAAGTCATGCTGCTTAAATCAGCGCTTCAGTGGCAGCTAAATCTTCCGATAACCGGCGAGATAGCTTCGAGCGCTGAAGATGCTTCGGAGCAGTATCTCTCGACAAAACAGGCGGTAGACGCCAACCTGAAGGAACTCATTACCGGTCGACTCTATCAAACATTCGTGCAGGATCCGGCGACCATTCCAGGAAGATCCGCCTACGGTGAGTGGCCAGATGAGATTCGAATTGATTCCATACAGAAGGTAGACGACACATCGTACTCGGTGAGCGCAACTATCATTTTCGTGACAAGCGTCCAGGCTGCGAGAGATCGCGGAACGACATGGAACAAGGCCGTCACGCTCACACTCAAGAAGGTCAACGGCACATGGTTGATTGACGATGTGACGGGAGGACCGAAGGCATGAGCCGGATAGCCGAGTACGCAGTGTCGCAGGCGAAGGAAGCGTTGGAGGCGCATAGTATGAGAACAATGTGTAATGGGAGTGGCGTTCTGCCGCGCAGGCGGGAATCCATTCTTGCATCGAGAAGCGAGCGGTCCTTGGGATTCTTCTCAGACATTCGGCGAGATCTGCGTTATATACGTGAGAGAAGACATCATCAGCAAATCCCCCCTCTTTTGCGTCTTCTCTGCAAGAGGAGGAAGTTGGGAAGGATCTGGCATGAAACCAGGAGTCGTTACCCTTTCGTTACTTGCAGTTGATACAATGATAGTTCTGTTGTCAAGATAAAAAATCTCAAGGGGGGAAGAAGGCATGAGAAAGGTCCTGTCAGTTTTCATCGCAGTCTGTCTTGTCCTGTCACTGTTCACCGGAATCTTCGTGTCTATGCCTTCCGCAAGGGCGGACATCACGGAAGGGGATTATACCTATACCGTTGCTGGCAGTAACGCCACGATTACAAAGTACACCGGATCGGGAGGCGCTGTCGCCATCCCCGACATGCTGGGTGGATATCCAGTGACCAATATCGGCGACATGGCGTTCTATAATTGTACGGCCCTGACCAGCGTGACCATCCCGAACAGCGTGACCGCCATTGGCACTCAAGCGTTCCAAGGTTGTACGGGACTGACCAGTGTGACCATTCCGACCAACGTGACCACTATTGGCGTTGGTGCGTTCAATGATTGTGGGGGACTGACCAGTTTCATTGTTGAGGCCGGCAACTCGTCGTATTCTTCAGGTACAGATGGTGTCTTGTTTAACAAGGCAACGACATCTCTTGTTCAGTATCCTGGTGGCAAACAGGGAGCATATGTGATCCCGAACAGCGTAACTAGTATTGGCGATTATGCGTTCAATGATTGTGCGAAACTGACCAGCGTGACCATTCCGACCAACGTGACCACTATTGGCGTTGGTGCGTTCTATGGCTGCACGAAACTGACCAGTGTGACCATCGGGAGCGGCGTAATTAGTATTGGCTCCAATGCGTTCGACAATTGTACGGCACTGACCAGCGTGACTATTCCGAACAGCGTAACCAGTATCGGCAATTATGCGTTCGTTGGTTGTGCGGCACTGACCAACGTGACCATCGGGAGCGGCGTAATTAGTATTGGCCACAATGCGTTCTATGGCTGCACGGGACTGACCAGTGTGACCATTCCGAACAGCGTAACCAGTATTGGCGGCATGGCGTTCTTGGGTTGTTCGGGACTGACCAGTATCACTGTTGATGCGGGCAACTCCTCGTATTCTTCAAGCACGGATGGTGTTTTATTTAACAAGACAGCGACATCTCTTGTTGCGTATCCTGTTGGCAAACAGGGAGCTTACGTGATTCCCAATAGCATTACCAGTATTGGCAATGATGCATTCCAGGGTTGTACGGGACTGACCAGTGTGACCATTCCGACCAACGTGAACAGTATTGGCAGTCAAGCGTTCTACGGTTGTACGAAACTGACCACCATGACCATCCCAAAAAGTGTAACAAGTATCGGCAGTTATGCGTTCGGTTCTTGCTCGGCACTCACCGCAGCACACTTCTCAGATAACCCACCCAAAATGGATGCGGGTGTGTTTGACTCGTGTGCGACCGGATTTACGGTATGGAATATGAGTGGTACGATTGGTTGGACCAACCCGTGGTATACATATCCAACCGCCACCATTGAAAATACCACAAAAAAGCAGACGGTCCTTGACCTTCACATAAGAAAGTCTACGTTCACGATCAACGGCACTTCGAAGACGCTCGATTCTCCTCCCGTCATCAAAAACGGCAGGACCCTTGTCCCGATCCGTGCAATCATCGAAGCCCTCGGAGGCACTGTCGGCGGGGATGCAACCACGAAGAAAGCAACGGTGACGCTTGGGAAGAAGATCATTGCTCTCTGGATCGGCAAGGATACTGCGACCGTGAATAGTGTGAGTACTCTTATCGATTCTACGAACCCAAAGGTTGTCCCACTTATTATCAGTGGCAAGACCATGCTTCCGTTGAGATTTGTGACTGAGAATCTTGGCGCAACGGTTGGCTGGGATCAGAATACACAGACGATAACAATCACGTACCGGCCATGAGATGCTGTGACGGTCGTTCAGAAGGAAGAACTACTAATCTAGAAGGAAAGACTTTATGAGAAGACTTCTGTCAGTTTTCGTCGCAGTCTGTCTGATCCTGTCACTATCTGCCGGTGTCGTCGCGTCTGTGCCTTCTGCAAGGGCGGACACTTCCGGAGATTACCAGTATACCCTTGCGGGCGGCAATGTCACGATTACGAAATATACTGGTGGAAATGGCGTTGTCGTCATTCCCAGTACGCTGGGCGGGTGTCCAGTGACCAATATCGGCGACGTTGCGTTCTTCAGCAAGGTGGCCCTGACTAGCGTGACCATCCCGAACAGCGTAACCAGTATTGGCGCTGCGGCGTTTTCGGCTTGTAGAGCCCTGACTAGCGTGACCATCCCGAACAGCGTAACCAGTATTGAGGCTGGGGCGTTCCAGAGTTGTACGAAACTGATCACCGTGACCATCCCGAACAGCGTAACTACTATTCGCAATTATGCGTTCTCTTATTGCACGGCACTCACGAGCATCGCCATCGGGAGTGGCGTGACCAGTATTGACACTCAGGTGTTCTATGATTGCACGGCACTTACGAGCATTGCCATCGGGAGCAACGTGACCAGTATTGACACTCAAGCGTTCTATGATTGCACGGCACTTACGAGCATCGCCATCGGGAGCAGCGTGACCGGTATGGGCGATAGCGCGTTCCAAGGTTGTGCAGCACTGACCAGCGTGATTATTCCGAACAGCGTAACCAGTATTGGCAGTTATGCGTTCCAGGGTTGTACGGGACTGATCGCAGCACACTTCTCAGGCAATGCACCCAGAATGAGTGCTAGTGTGTTTGACTCTTGTGCGCCTGGTTTTACGGTATGGTATATTAGCGGTGCCAATGGTTGGACCAACCCGTGGTATGGGTATCCGACAGCCACTAAAACTCCAAAAACCGTTGTTGTTCTTCAGATTGGAAAGTCCACGTTTACTGTCAACGGTGCCTCGAAGACACTCGATTCACCTCCCATCATCAAGAATGGCAGGACCCTGGTCCCAATCCGCGCAATCATCGAAGCCCTCGCAGGTACTGTTGGCTGGGATGGAATCACGAAGAAAGCAACAGTGACGCTTGGGAAGAAGACCATCGCTCTCTGGATCGGCAAGAGTACAGCGACCGTGAATGGCGTGAGTACTCTTATCGATTCAACAGATGCCAAGGTAGTCCCTGAGATCATCAACGGCAGGACCATGCTTCCATTGAGATTCGTTGCTGAGAATCTTGGCGCAACGGTTGGCTGGGATCAGAATACACAGACGATAACAATCACATACACACCGTAGCATAGAGCGATATGGAAACCCCCAGTCAGTTGGCCTGCTTTCCTGTGACGAAACGGTCACCAGGCAGTTTTCCACGGACGACCGCCGCGAATACGGTTCCATGCTCCTTGCGGTCGCATCGATGACAGGTGCTCCCTCGCCTGCCATGTTCTCGGCTATGGTTGAGGGCAAGCGAAACCTCAAGGAAAGGCTAGGTGTCATCATGTCTTCCAAGAAACAGACAAAACGCACAACGGTTGTTTCTGTCATGAGCATTGCTCTTATAGCTGCGATCGGTATTCTTGCTGGTTGCACTCCGAAAGCTGTTCCCATAGAAGGACCAGATGTCAGCGCTCTGATGTTGACGAACGTCACGGCTTCCGCTTACGACGCCGTTCCACTCATGTGGAATGTTGGCAAGAACACACTTCAGAGTTCCGGCACAGTTGTATTGCATGTAAACAACACAAACGGAGAAGCGAAGTTGTGTTGGCTACCTGCTTCGCCCGCTACGCCCATCATCGTCGTCCAGCAGTGGAGCCGCAAGAATAGACTGCCGCTCCTGACGAAGACGACATCATCAAGCAACGATCTAGCCGTTCGTAGTCCATCCGACGGAATGCAGTACGCGTCGCCTGCTACGGGAAGTCCTCTCGCACGGTGGATTTCAGGAGAGAGTTTTGTTGCTACACAAGGCGAACTTGAGACACCGACGACGCTGCTGACACCAAAGACGAACCTGGACGGAATGAGCATCACGATCACGGAGAGGAGCGTCTGGCAGACACCAGGCGTTGTTGACTCTCCCAAGGACAAGATTCTGACTGTTCCCATTCCTGCCGGGCAAGTGCGGGTAGAAGTCCTGTATGGAAGCGGCGGCGTGGACAACGGGTTTGTTCTCATCCAGACGGAAGCGCCCTTTGCCGTGGCGTCGCTGTGGCTCATCCGCATGAACAATGGAACAGGAACCATGGTGCGATGCGGAGATGTCAATGCATTTGGTGGCAACCTCATAGCCGGTCAGGATCCAAGCTTCGCCAAGTGCGGCTCTCTTCTCCACTTCACGCACGGTCACACGAAGATCGGCTGCATCGACACGGCGGCGGCCTCACCGTCGGTGACATTTCCAGAGAAGATCAACACTCTTCTTACCAAGCTTTTCAACGAAGGACCACAGGATGGCGTAGGGGGACCCATCCAGGCGCAGCTGGCATATGATGGGACGTTGATCATCGAGTATCCCGACGCCAGCAGGAATAGTATCTACTACGCTCTTGACGAGTCCGGGACAGTCCTTGGAAGCCTGCGCGTAGACAAGGATTCAATAACAAGCCTCGATGCGCAGGGAGGACAGGGTTCCACCCTCAAAACGCCAGGATCTCCAGGATACGTCTCCTTTCCTTCCTACGACCTCTTTCAACGGAACATCTTCTAGGTTTCCGGCAAATTGGAGGCATAATCAATGAAAACTAATTTACGATTCTTTTTTCTAATGAACACATTCCTGAGCATCCTGCTTGCAATAGTTCTTGTGGCAGGTTGTGCCCAGAAAGTTGTTAAAGTGGAAGGCCCGCAGATCAGCATGATGGTGGAAGCCAATTTCACATCGTCGGAATACGATGCAGGTCCGCTTCTTCTGTGGAATATCGGGCAGAACGCACTGCAGAGTTCTGGCACATCCGTCGTACATGTGAGCGATTTCAATAATGGGGGAATACTGTGCTGGCAACCTGGTTCACCCGTTCGAGTCGTTCAACAATGGAGCTACCTGAGCAAGAAACCACTCTTGACGACGACATCCAAGGATGTGGATCTTCTGGTTCCACCCGCGGGGATGCAGTACTTGGTCAGAAAAGACGGTGGTATCAGACGGTGGTATGCTTCAGACGAGAATGCTTTTGTGAGCGTTCCCGCGCAACCAGGCCTACTCAATGAGACGCCTGGCACTAAGACTATCACAATAACAGAGCAAGGCGTTGCTTCCGGTTCAAGGGCACAGATACTGACTGTCCCCCTTCCCTCTGGGCTTACGCAGATGGTCGTGGAATATGGAAGTGGCAGCATTGAAAAGGGATTTGTTCTCTTTGATGCAACAGAGCCCAACGCGACGTTGCCGCGCTTCATCTTGCTTCTTCGTCTGAACAGCGGTAAAGCAACGTGGTTATGGTGTGACGACGCATTCGGTGGAATCATTACTTCAGACCAGGGTTCGAGCTTTGCACGTGTCGGATCGCTCCTCTATTTTACTCATACTGATATGAAAATCGGTTGCATTGATACATCAGCGACCTCGCTTTCAGTAACATTGCCAGAAACAATCAATACGCTCCTCGCCAAACTTCATCGTGAACAGCCTACCGATACTCCGTACAATGTACAGGCTCAGCTGGCAAGCGACAATGGTACGTTGATTATTGAGTATCCCAATGCCAATTGGAACGGTCTGTATTATGCCGTAGATGCATCTGGAACGGTGCTTGGAAGCCTGCGTGCAGACAAGACTTCGATAACAAGTTTTGGTACGACGGGAAAGCGGGGCTCTTCCCTTCCCTTCAAGGATGCGTGGAATAATACCCGCCTCCCCTCCATCGACCTCTTTCAATAGGATGTTTCATAAGCATCACGCATAGCGAAGGACTCATCCCTGTTCACACCAGAGCCGGATCAGACACACTGATCCGGCTTTTTTGTAGAACTCTCCATGTCCAGCAGAAGAGCTAGTGAGCATACGCCCACGGGTGAGCTTAGCCAATATCGCGTTTCATGTATCTCCGGAGGGGTCGACAGACAGCGTACGCGGCGAGCCCGCCGATTATCGCTTCGGGGATACCGTTGGTCAATATGGTCAGGCCGATCAATCCGAGGAGCAGGTCGAAGCTTTTCCCCAACACTGTTGCGTAGCTATGCCCGAAGAAGACGTAGATGCCCCCCAGGACCCCCAGGGTGTTCACGAGGCTGCCTAATATCCCGCTGAGGCCATAGACGACGCCGCTTTTCCAGTTCAAGCGGGTAAACAGCTTGAAGCAGGCGCCCGCTACCACGCCGACGAGGATCCTCGGCACAAAGCAGATAACAAGGCTCCACACATTTCCATGCGTGGCCCCGAGCATGTAGAATGGAGTGAAGACAAATGCCATGAGAGGGTTTGGCGGTGCGAACGTCCAGACCAGGAAGCTGAACAGGCCGGCGAACGCCCCCATACAGGCGCCTGCGCCGGTGCCGAGAAGGACGGCCGTGATGATGACAGGGACATGGGCGAGCGTTGCGACGATCGGCCCTATAGGAATCGAGCCGAGCGGCGTGAAGCAGACCACAGCTTCAATAGCGAGCAGCATGGCGAACTCGGTGAGCCTGAGAGTTCTATTCCGAAGCGGTATTTTCAACGTATGCCTCCGTACAGGTTGTCGTCGGCATCCCTGGCGCAGTAGTTGCGGCCGCTTCCCGGCATGGAGAAGGCAGCGATGTCGTCATACGAAACCACCTTACTGCGTGGTCTAATATTTATTGTAGCAGGTTTCTTGCAGTAAGATTTGAGCCAGTACATGCAGTTCCTGTACCCTTTTGGAATGTTAATGTTTGCGGCGTGACAATGCGGTGACTGACAATATACTGTCAACTACAGGAGGTGAGCGATGGATGAGAACGAGAAGGCACGGTTGGCGCAGGTACTGAAAGCGCAACTGGCTGGGGGACAGCGCCCCGGTCCCGTCATCCCATCCGTACGTCCTGCCATCCGTCCTGACCTTACTCCATTTGCGCTTGCTGCCTGTGCCGCGAATACCCATCTCCATCGGCATATCGACGACGCATTGCGATTAGCCGACCCCGCATGGGATGTTCAGGCGGCTGATAGTATGCTCCTGCACCACCCGGCGCTGGTCACACTGTCGGTCGAAGACGCTGGGTATGCGTGCAGGTTGGTGGGAGTGTCGATAGTGGCACAGCACGACCAGCAGGCACGGGCCTGTCTGGGTGAGATCATGCGGGACGGCTGGCGTCGCGCATGGCAAACGGTCAACGCCGGCGACAGTATCAGTCTGGAGAGGTTCAGGACGATGCATCCCAGGGACCAGCCGCAAGAGCCCGATACTGAACTGGTGGTACTGGCATGGTATGCCGGCATCTGCGGTGTGCCGGTAGTTGAGAGCACGTTGCGCGAAGATCTGGATCTTTCGCTGGTCAAAGCGCTGCATCGCCTGACCCTAGCGGCTGCGGAGATCGATCCGGCAAGCAGGTCCCGTTATGATGCCGCTTTGAGGTATGATCAGCTGTGGTGGCGAGCGACCAGTGGCGACAGTGGAGACCGGGAACTTGCGACGTGCCTGAGCGCTGCCCGTGATGTTCTCAGGCAGGTGACGCAGGTGGATCAGTGTGGCAGTCCAGTTCCAGGCGACGTCTGGCAGGCTGCGTTCCTGCTCGCTGGCACCGATGCCGGACTCGACGACGGGGCGACTGTCAGCATGCTCGCCGGACTCTTCGCCCTGAGGCAGGTGCCGGCGACGCAGTCACCGACCGCCTACGGGCCGACTCCAGTGGTGAGTGCCCCACTGGATGGCGAAGAACTGCGCAGAGCACGCGTGGACCTTGCTGTACAACTGCGCGAGACGCACCGCCTGACCGGCGAGCTGGACCGGGCACGTGACCGCCTGAGCACACGCGAGGCCGAGATCTCGCGGCTGATGGGCATTCTCTCGGCGCGCGACGAGCCTGAGCCCGAAGTGCAGTACACCGTGCGCTCCATCACCGAGCGGGTTTTGGTCGCCGGTGGACACGAGACGCTATCCCGAAACCTGCAGGCATGGCTTCCCAACAGTGTCTGTATCGCTACAAACGGGAAAGAAGACCTCGACCCGGCAGTTCTTGCGACGACTCGCCTCGTGGTTGTCCTGACGTCGTACATCAGTCATTCCTTCTCGGGCAAGGTGATCAACGAGGCGCACAAGAGGGACCTGCCTGTCCTGATGTTGGATTGGCGCAGTGCCAAGCACATCCTTCAGGAGATCGACCGCGCGTTGACGGCGCAGCAGGACCTTCCAGCAAAGCAGTAGACCCAATCCTCATCCCTCCCGAATATGTTAGTCCAATACCCCCGAACATGTTTTCTCAATGCGAGGGGCGTTCTGAGGGGCGCTTCCCCCGAGTATGTTAGTGCAATACGAGGGGTGCTCTGCCACGTACTCTGGGATCTATCCTTCAGCTTGTTGCCGTTGCTGAAGGCGGCGAGCGCCATATAATAAAAAGTCAGGCCCAGATGAGTCTGTGCCGCGAACGTGGAGGTCTCGAGAGTGAACATGCGCAAGGCGGCAGGATGGATCCTGCTGGTGATAGCAGTAGCAGTGGCAGGCGTGGTCCTGGTCGGATTCAATCGCAGCCGTGCCGACCAGGGTCATGCAGTCGCTTACGTACAGTCCGCGGACATCTGGCAGGCCAGACAGTCTCTCCTGTGGCAGGAGGTCGACGTCGTCTGCGATGCCCAGGTGGCACAGCAGGAGCATATCCTGCAGAAGGCCGAGGCTGAAGAGGCGGCAGACGTGGCTGCGGTCGAGGCCGGAGATCAAGCAGCCATGATACGTCAGAGTAACCGTGAAGACCAGTTCATCCGATCGGTCATTGCAGGATGCGACCCCGCGGTCGCCGCCCAGCTCAAACCCGTGACGGAGTTTGCATGGCCCCTGGCAGGGCCCATGAAGGTCACCTCGCCCTATGGCGAACGCATGCACCCCATCATCGGTGAAGAGGAGTTCCATCGGGGCGTCGACCTGCGCGCTGCATACGGATCGCCCATCCTTGCTCCCGCTGATGGAGTTGTTCTGTACATCGGCACCAAGACTACCTATGGCAAGATGATTGTTGTCCTGCACGGCGGAGGAATTGCCACCGTCTATGGCCATCTGTGGAAGTTCGCGGTCCAGCCTTACGAACGCGTCCAGAAGGGACAGCTCCTCGGGTATACGGGCGACACGGGCTTCAGCACTGGACCTCACCTGCACTTTGAGGTGCGCCAGGATGCTGAACCGACCAATCCGCTGGAATGGCTGCCTCCCATCGAGACAACCGGACAGGGGGCGGTCAGTCAGTGACCGATGCTGACGTTGTTGGGCGAAAGTACGCCCACAACGCTCCGGCCAGGTAGACAATCCAAGCGACGATCTGGACGAGATTGGGACTGTCGACATATCCGAAGACAGAGCCCAGCAGCCCACCGACGACACTTGTGTCACTCACAATAGCCCGCGTGGACCAGAGAGGGGCGATCCCTGTCGGCAGAAGGCCAAGACCCTGGAACTCGCCAATACCACCAACCAGGAGACCAGCGGCCATGACGATGAGCAGGGCGCTCATGACACTAAAGAACGGCTTGAGAGCCAGCCGCCTGCTGCCGCCGTAAACGATCCAGCCAAGAATGGCGGCGACGGCGAACCCGAGCACAGCGCCGCTGATGGTTGCAGCTGGACTCGCCTGCTGCGCGGAGCCGACCACAAAGAGAACGGTCTCGATACCTTCACGGACGACAGAGATGAATGCGAGCGAGGCGAGTGTCCATACAGAACCGTCGCTGACGGCATGCAACACGCGTTGTCGCAGGCTGGATCCGATCGTTGCCGACTCGCGCTTCATCCACAGGGTCATCCATGTCAGGATGATGACCGCCAGGAGCTTCAGACCTCCCTCGAGGGGAGCCTGGAAGCGTTCGACTCTTGTTGTGTGCAGGACGGCGAAGATACCAACGGCTGCCCCAACGCTGACAACTGCCGCGGCCGCTGTCCCCAGCCATACCTTACTCGCAGACCGGCTGGCGCCCAGTTGACGCAGGTAGGCCAGAATGATAGCCAGCACGACCGCTATCTCTACTCCCTCTCGAAGCGTTATGATGAATGTATTCAGCATATCTCACCCTTTCCTGCCGGCTCATAAAATGCGCTCAGCAAGAGAGTATATATAGCTATTCTAATAAACAAGTGAAGCAGGTATCAACATCGTCGCCCTTATGCTC
>Ga0209385_1000806_pt1 | contig 12983 bp, 12 predicted proteins | sample NGEPerB_FD_184506 | JGI IMG/M metagenome (GOLD analysis project Ga0209385, IMG submission 184506) | Arctic peat soil microbial communities from the Barrow Environmental Observatory site, Barrow, Alaska, USA - NGEE PermafrostAB12-B... | ecosystem: Environmental > Terrestrial > Soil > Wetlands >... | reverse complement strand
TCGGCCATCGCGATCGGGCCGTGCTGGAAATCGGCGGCCGAAAAAGGCTCGGCGAGCAGGAGCGCGAGCTCCTTCAGCTTCAGCGCGATCTCGAACGCCGTCGAGTAGTGCACGCCTCGCGCGAGGACGACGGCCCTCTCCGCGTGCACGAGCCTCTGCGCGGCGCGGCGCGCGGCGGGCTCGGAAGACAGGGCCTTTCCCATGGCGTCCGGCACGGCCGCGAGCGCGTCGAGCTCCTCTTTCCGCCGCGCGAACGACAGGACGAGGAGCGCGACGGCCGCGAGCTCGGCCGTGTAGGTCTTCGTCGCCGCGACGCTTCGCTCCGGGCCCGCGTGCAGCGGCAGCACGTCGTCCGCTGCGCGCGCGAGCGGGCTCTCGGGATCGTTCACGATCGCGAGCGTCGGCGACCCTTCGCGGCGCGCGGCCGCGATCGTCTCGACGATGTCCGGCGAGCGCCCGGACTGGGAGATGCCGATGACGAGCGCACCCTTGAGCCGCGGCGGCACGCCGTAAAGGGTGACGAGGGACGGCGCCGCGAGCGCGACGGGGAGACGCGAGGAAAGCCCGAACGCGTACTGCACGTACCGGGCCGCGTTGTCCGACGTGCCGCGTGCCGCGACGAGGACGAACGGGATGTCCGCGCGGCGCCAGAGAGCGGCGAGCGCCGCCGCGTTACGGCGCTCCCGCGCGAGAAGCCGCGCGACGGCCTCGGGCTGCTCGAGGATCTCGCCGTGCAGAACGGAATCCACGCCGTCTTCGGACATCGTGCGATGCTAGCGCAGCGAGATGTCCGCGTTCTCACGCGGCGCAAGGAAGAAGCAGGAATTCGAGGTACTCCTCCAGCGGATCGACGTGGCGACTTCTGCGCCCGTGCCCTGTCCCCTGTCCTGTGATAATCGCGCGGTGAAACACATCCGGCACGCCCTCACCCTTACCGTCGCTTTCGCCCTCGCGCCGCCCTCCGCCGCCCAGACGATCACGACGATCGCCGGCAACGGCACCCACGCGTTCTCGCCCGACGGCAGTCTCGCGACCACGTCCTCTCTCGCGCTCGCGCTCGACTCGACCTCGAACGTCGTCATGGATCCCGACGGCAATCTCGTTTTCTCCGAGGGCAACGCGGCGCGTGTGCGGCGTATCGTGAAGAAGACGGGAGCGCTCGAGACCGTCGCGGGCAGCGGCCGCGCGAGCTTCGCGGGCGACGGCGGCCCGGCCACGGCAGCGGCCCTGAAATCTCCGTCGGAGATCGCGTTCGACCGGTACGGCAACCTCTACATCGCGGACGCCGCGAACTACGTCCTCCGGCGCGTCGACGCGAAGACGAAGCTCATCACGACGATCGCCGGCATCCGGAAAAACGTCTTCACGGGGGACGGCCTGGCGTCCCAGACCGGCCTCGCGCGGCCCGGCGGCCTCGCCTTCGACCGCGAGGGCCGGCTCATGATCGCCGACACGATGAACGGCCGGCTGAGGCGCCTCGACTTCAAGTCCGGCCGGATCGAGACGCTCGCCGGAAACGGCGACATGGCCTTCAACGGGCGGCCGGGGAAGGCGCTCGAGACCGCCATGGCGTGGCCCAACGCGCCGCGGGTCGACCGCGCGGGCAATCTCTGGTTCTGCGCGACCGGAAACAACCGCGTCCTGAGGCTCGACGCGAGGACGGGCCTGGTCCTCGTCGCCGCGGGAAACGGCCTGGGCAACTACGCCGGAGACGGCGGCCCGGGCCCGGACGCGCAGCTCAACCAGCCGGCGTCGCTCGTCGTCGACGGCGCGGACAACGTCTTCATCGCGGATACGATGAACCACGCGATCCGGCGCCTCGACGCGAAGACGGGGATTCTGACGACGGTCGCGGGAGACGGCACACCCGGTTTCGACGGGGACGGCGGCCCCGCCGCGAAGGCCCGGCTTGACTTCCCGATCGGGCTCGGCCTCGACGGCAAGGGCGACCTCTACGTCGTCGACTCGATCAACGCGCGCATCCGGAAGATCGAAGGCGTGGCGGCACGTTGAGCCGGACGACGAAAGGAGATTCCATGAAAAGAGTCGTCGTGGGGGTCGTCGTGTCCGCCCTGGCCCCTGTCGCTCTTGCCCAGGCTCCCCCACCGGTCGCCTGGGCGTTCGCCGTTTCGGGAGACTCTCGCGATTGCGGCGACCTCGTGGTACCCAAGATCGCGAGGGTAATCGAGAGCGAGGCCGCCGGGCCGCCCGCGGAGCTCTACTGGCACCTCGGGGATTTCCGGCGGATGTATGACATCGATTGCGACATCCTGAAGCGCCGGCACCCCTCGTACGACTGCAAGAATCGGCCGCCGGACCAGCTCGACCGCTTCGAGATGGCCGAATACCTCGACACGGCGTGGGACGACTTCATCGAGCGGCAGCTCGGAAGCTTCAAGAAGACGCCCGTGCTCCTTTCGATCGGTAACCACGAGCTCTATGGGAGGACTCGCGACGATTATCGGAGGGCCTTTCGCAAGTGGCTGCTGCAATCTCCAATTCACGAGCAGCGCGTTCTCGACTCTTCGCGCAACAACGTCTCTCCGGAGGGGAGTACGTTTTACCGGGTCGTCCGCAAAGGCGTCGATTTCATCTCCCTGGACAACGCGGACGACGCCGGCTTCTCGCCGGAGCAGCTCGTCTGGCTCGCGCGCGTCCTTGCCGCGGACGCCGCGGACGACTCCGTGAAAACGATCGTCGCCGGCATGCACGCCGCGCTTCCCTACAGCACGTCGCGCGGCCACGCCATGGACGCGACCTGCGCGGGACTGTGCTCGGGCCAGCAGGCCTACGATCTCCTCTTCCGCGCGCAGAACCTCGCGGCGCCGCCCGAGAAGCGCAAGCACGTTTACGTCCTGGCGAGCCACTCGCATTATTTCCTGGCGAACATCTACGACACGCCCGAGCATCGCGGACAAGTGCTGCCTGGCTGGATCATCGGGACCGCGGGCGCGCAGCAATACCGCGAAACGATCCAGTACGGCTACACCCGGATGGAGGTCCTCTCGGACGGCACGCTCACGGCTCGTTTCCAGGAGGTCGGCGCCGACACGCCGCCGCTGGCGTCGGGCCCGGGCGCGAAAGAGCTGACGGATTTCTGCTTCCACGTCAACAAAAGGCCGCCGGGCAACGACGCGTTCCGAGGCGACTGTGCCTGCGGCGCGGCCCCCCAGTGAAGCCGTCGCCGCGCCTTCTCAGCGGACCGTTTCATACCCGCCCTGCAGCCCCTCACGCGAAAGCACGAGCTGCCAGACGTCGTTGTACCGCGCGCGGAACGACCCCGCGCAGGCGCGCAGGTAGTACGACCACAGGCGGTAGAAGCGGTCCGTATATCGCCCCTGGAGCCGGTCCCAGCCGGCGCGAAAGTTCGAGAACCAGGCCATCAACGTGGGCTCGTAGTGCGGCCCGATGTTCTGCCAGTCCTCGATGACGAAGCGGTCCTCGAGCGCCGCCGCGATCTGAGCCATCGAAGGAACGAGACTGTTCGGGAAGATGTACTTCTCGATCCACGGGTCGCAGGCGACGGTGGACTGCCGGGTTCCGATCGTGTGGAGAACGAAGAGGCCGGCCGGGGCGAGGCACCGGCGCGCCACGTCGAAGAACGTTCGATAGTGCCGACGCCCGACGTGCTCGAACATGCCGACCGACACGATCGCGTCGTAGGTTCCGGCGAGGTCGCGATAGTCCTGAAGGAGGAGCTCCACGGGCAGCCCGGCGGTCCGCAAACGTCCCAGCTCGATCTGCTCCTTGGAAACGGTGATGCCGACGACTGAAACTCCGTAGCGCTCCGCCGCGAAGGCGGCCAGAGAGCCCCAGCCGCAGCCGATGTCGAGGACGCGCATTCCCGGCTTGAGGCCCGCCTTGCGGCAGACGAGGTCCAGCTTCGCCTCCTGCGCCTCGTCCAGATTGCGGGCGCCGGCCCAGTACCCGCAGCTGTACGTCATGCGCCGGTCGAGCATCGTCTCGTAGAGGTCGTTGCCGAGATCGTAGTGGCGCTCGCCGATTTCGAATGCGCTCGACCGGCGCCCCCGGTTCGGCAGCCGCGCGAGGACGATTCGCAGGAGATCGCGCCAGACGTGGACCTTCTGTGCGACGCCCGACGAGAGGAGACGGTAGAAGAACGTCTCGAGCTCTTCGCAATCCCACCAGCCGTCGACATAGCTCTCCCCGAGACCGAGCGAGCCTTCCGCGAGGACGCGGCCGTAGAAGTGTTCGTCGTGGACCTTGGGGTCCCACGTCGCGTCTCCATCGAGCCAGAGACCCGCGGGCGCAAAGAGTTCCTGGAGAACGCGTCTGCTTCCGGACACTCGTGACTCCTTTCTGCGGAACCAGGAGTCATCAGCCTTCGCGGCGGTTGGAGCGAACTCCATCGCTCTATCGCTCTCCGATAATTCTGTGCCGCGGCCCTTGGGGATGTCAACGGTGCCTGAAAAGATCTCCCCGGGCCGATGGACGCCATCACGCGGCTCCCGGCTTCCCGGATCACCTGGAAGCGCGTGATGCAGGCGAATCATGGTAGGAGGGAACGTCGAGGATCTACATTTCGTAGTGTTACGAAATGACGGAACAACGATTACCCGCCCTCGCCGCCAACGCCAAGGCGCTCGCGCATCCGGCGCGGCTTCGACTCTTCGCAATGCTGGCGGAGGGGCCGCTTTGCGTTTGCCAGATGACCGCCGTCCTCGGCGCCGCACCGTCGACCGTCTCCGAGCACCTGCGCGAGCTGAAGAGAGCGGGCCTCCTCGTCGAGGAGAAAACCGGCAAGTTCGTTTCTTACCGGCTGGCCCCGTCCCGCGATGCGGCCCGCTGGCTGCAGGTGGTCCGGGCGGGCCTCGCCGGTGACTCGGTTGCGGCCGCCGACGCCACGCTCGTCAGCCGGCTGAGGCGTGTTCCGGTCGAGGAGTTCGTCGCATCCGGACACCGGCTTCCGGCGTTGTCGGCGCCCAACAAGCTGTCACCGATACGCCGTCGCCAAGAAGCTCGAGAATCTTAAGAAGGGAGATAGCGATGGAAAACGCCCCCCACAGGAAGATCGAGGTTCTCGGCCCCGGCTGCGCCCGGTGCAAGGAGACGTACCGCGTCGTCCAGCACGTCGTCGAGAAGGAGCAACTCCCCTTCGACGTGGAGAAAGTCGAATCGATCGAGCGGATGGTCGAGCTGGGACTCATGGCGACACCAGGGGTTGTGATCGACGGCAAGATCGTCGTCTACGGGCGCATCCCGAAGGCCGACGAAATTCGGGCGATCCTCGCGAAGGCGTGAAGGACTCGGCTTCGGTCGCGTCACCGACGGCACCCGCGGCGAAGAGCATGTCCCCGTGGGCCGCCGCGCTGCTCGGCCTGGGCGCCGTGGCCTGCTGGCTCGCGCTCTACCTCAGCCTGAGCCGTATCTCCGGATGGCTGACTTACTCCGTGCTCGGCCTTGCCGAGGGGAAGCACGTTTCCTCCGCCGTCGAGTTCCTCGTCTTCGAAGTTCCGAAGGTTCTGCTTCTGCTGACGGCGGTGGTGTTCGCCGTCGGCATCGTCCGCTCGTACTTCACCCCGGAGCGGACGCGCCGGATCCTGGCCGGCACCCGCGAGTCGGTCGGCACGGTGCTGGCAGCTCTCCTCGGCGTGGTCACGCCATTCTGCTCCTGCTCGGCGGTCCCCCTCTTCCTCGGGTTCGTCACGGCGGGGGTGCCGCTCGGCGTGACGTTCTCCTTCCTCATCTCGGCGCCGATGGTGAACGAGGTAGCGCTCGTGCTCCTCTTCGGGCTCTTCGGCTGGAAGGTGGCGGCTATCTACATGGGCACGGGACTGGTGATCGCCATGGCGTCCGGGTGGACGATCGGGCGTCTGGGAATGGAAGATCAGCTGGAACCCTGGGTTCGAAAGGTCCGGGCCGGCGACGGCGAAGAGCCAATCGTCGCCATCGGATGGCGGGACAGGATCGGATTCGGGCTCGAGGCGCTTCGCGAAATCGTGGGAAAGGTCTGGCCCTACGTCGTCGCGGGTATCGCGGTGGGCGCGGCCATCCACGGTTGGGTCCCAACGAACTTCATGGCGAAGTTCATGGGCAAGGACGTCTGGTGGGGGGTTCCGCTCGTCGTCCTGATCGGCATCCCGATGTACTCTAACGCCGCCGGAATCATTCCGGTCGTCCAGGCCTTGCTCGGAAAGGGCGCCGCGCTCGGAACCGTTCTGGCGTTCATGATGTCGGTGATATCCATCTCGACGCCGGAGATCATCATCCTGCGAAAGGTGCTGCGCCCCAAGCTGATCGCGGTGTTCGTGGGCGTCGTCACCGTCGGAATCCTCCTCGTCGGGTTCCTCTTCAACGCGTTGCTGTAACCGGGGGGACCTCACGTCGCTTTGAAGCGGTAGCGCTGCGAGGACGACCCTTGGGCTGAATGCTCGGATATGGTTGCGTACGCAACCATATGCTGTTACGATGACGACCGTGACGTCACGACCCGTTCACCCGCGGCCGGCTGCCCTGCCAGCCTCGGACACCGAAGCGACGGACCTGAGACTCCTGGTCCAGACCTTCATACGGTCCGCCGGGCTTCTCGCGGGCGATCAGACACCCTGCGGCCATCCCGTAGCGGTCTCCCATGCCCACGCGCTCATGGTCCTGCTCGAAACGGCGCGGGAAGCCAGACGCGTGACCCAGCGCGAGCTGGGGCAGGCCCTCGGAATCGACAAGAGCAACGTGACCCGGTTGTGCCGACGGATGGAGAGCGCTGGCCACCTGGTCCAAAGCCGTTCGAAAGACGACGGGCGCGCACGGCTCCTCGCGTTGACGACGCGCGGCGCACGGATTGCGAGGAACGTCGAGCGCTCCAGCCACGAACGCTTCCAGTGGCTCAGGTCGGCCATTCCCCGAACGTCCCGCGCCGGGGTCCTGTCCTCGCTCGCCTGCCTGAACCAGGTGCTGGCCTCTGCGGGCTCACCGAGGGAAATCCGCCGAGTCCGTCAAAAGACGACTGATTCTCCTCGTCGGATTCTTCTTCAACGCACTGCTGTAACTCCTGAGGTCCGCACGACTATCAATGCTCGCGGAGCCGACCTGAGATGACCGACGACAACACGAGAGGACGAGAGCCCATGATCCCGCACGGGGTCTTGAGAATTGCCGTCTGGTTCCTTGGAGTGGTCGCACTGGCCATGGTGGCGTGGCTCATGACTTCCCGGCCGGTACCGGTGAAGACCGTACGCCCGCAGCGCGGAGAATTGGTGGTCGAAGTTTTCGGGACGGGGACCCTGGAGTCGAAGGTTGTAGTGGGCGTCAGCTCCAAGATCGTCGGGAAGGTGGTCGAGGTGTCGGTTGACCAGGGGGACATCGTGACCGCAGGCCGGACGTTGGCACGACTCGAAGCCAAGGATTTCAGGGACGCCGTGGGTGTCGCCGTAGCGCAGCGTGATCAGGCGCAGGCCGAGCTTGCGAAGGCGAAGGCCGACGTTGAGCGGGAACGCCCGCTGTTAGCGAATGATTCTGTCGCCAAAGCGGACGTGGCTGCCCTTGAAAGCGCCTACAGCGTCGCGCAAGCGAAGCTGACGAACGCCGAGGCGGCGTTGGGAGTGGCGGAGGCGAAGCTGGCGGACACGCAGATCGTCAGCCCGGCATCCGGCCTAGTGATCACACGAAACCTCGAGGTGGGTTCAACGGTCGTACCCGGAGCGCCGATCTTTCGCATCGCGGTATCGGTCCCGTGGGTGGTGACTCAGGTGGACGAGCGTCAAACAGGCGCATTGCGCCTTGGCCAGCCCGCTCGCGTCGTGTTCGAGACCGATCCCGCAGTGATGCAGCCCGGCCATGTCACCAGGCTGGCCGCGGAAGTCGACCGCGTCACTGAGGAACGAGAGGTGGACGTCAGCCTGGACCGGCCATCGGCAAATCAATTCCTGGGACAGCGAGCCGACGTTTACATCGAGACGGCACGAAAGCAGGATGCGCCGCGCCTTCCATTGACCGCTCTAATAATCCAAGGCACTCGGCCCGGCGTGCTCGCCGTCGTAGAAGGGCGTGCGCGGTGGCGGCCCGTGCAGTTGGGGTTGCGGGACCGCCAATTCGTGGAGGTCGTCAGTGGCGTGACCGAACGAGACTTCGTCATCATGAACCCCTTGGCCGGCAAGAACCCGATCTCTGACGGGGAGCGCGTGACGGTCATTCCCGAAAAGACGGAAGAGCCATGAACCTCGCCGTCCGCGACATTCGCCGCCACCCCGGCCGCTTCGCCCTTTCCTGCATCGGGGTGGGACTGCTGCTGACCCTCGTCCTCTCGTACAGCGGCATCTACAACGGATTCGTCCACGAAGCGCTGACGCTCATCGACAAAGCGGGCGCGGATGTCTGGGTCGTGCAACGCGACACCCGTGGGCCCTTCGCGGAGCAGTCGCGCCTGCCGGAGGACACTCGTTACCGCATCGCCATCGTGCCCGGCGTGGCGGCGGCCAGTCCCTACATCGCCTATACGATTCAACGAGAGTGGCGGGGCCGGCCGCTGCGCTTCGTGGTAGTCGGTTACGACTTGCATTCGGGCCTTGGGGGTCCGCACGAAATCGTGGCCGGCCGCGGCATCGCGCAAGCCCACTACGAAATGGTCGCCGACGCGAAGCTCAACCTGCCGTTGGGGACGAAGGTGCATCTCGGGTTGAACGACTACACCGTAGTCGGGCTCACCCGTGGCGTGACGGGATCGAGCGGAGACCCCGTCGCATGGTTCTCCCTCGCCGATGCGCAAGAGATCCAGTTCGTGAAGGACAACTGGGCGATCCGCAATCTGCGGGAACGAGCGAAAGCGGCCTATGCGACTGCCCTCCCGACACAACCCACGCTGTCCGAAGTGCTCGCCCGGGAGTTCGCTGACAATCCGGATCTCCACACGGTCAACGCCGTCCTCGTACGGCTCGACCCGGGGTTTCAGCCGGAGGCGGTCGCCGAAGCGATCGGCCGCTGGAAGTACTTCACGGCATACACGACCGAAAAGCAGTCGCAGCTCATGCTCGCGGGCACAGTGGCGAGGGCGCGGATGCAGACACTTCTGTTCCGCATCTTCCTCACCATCGCGGTCACGGTCATCATCGCTCAGATCATCTATACGATGACGCTGGAGAAGCTCCAGCCGATCGCGCTACTCAAGCTGATCGGTACCCCGACCCGCACCATCGTCGGGTTGGTCCTGCAGGAATCGCTGGCTCTCGGCCTGATCGCGTACGCGGTCGCGCTGGTCGTGGGACGTCTGACCTACGATAAGTGGCCGCGGCTCGTGCTCGTGGGGGCGGCCGACCAGCTGACGCTGCTCGCGATCGTGTTGGCGATCTGCCTGATCGCGAGCGCCATGGGGATCCGGCGCGCTCTCCGCGTCGACGCCGGCGCGGCCCTGACCGGGTGACGACGTGGAAGTCGTCCGCATCGAGAACCTGACAAAGATCTACGGCAGCGGTCGCACGGCCGTGACCGCGCTGCGCGAGGCGAGCGTCGGGGCTCGGAGCGGCGAGCTCGTGGCCGTCCTTGGGCCGAGCGGCTCCGGAAAGACGACGTTGCTGACGTCCATGGCCGGCATCGTCGAGCCGACGAGCGGGCGTGTCACGATCGGAGGGGTCACGACTTTCGACGACGGATGGAAGGTGAGAGACCTTGGCCGGTTCCGTCGGGAGCATCTCGGCTTCATCTTTCAGTCTCACAATCTCATCCTGTTCCTGACCGCGCGAGAAAACGTGCTGGTGGCGCTGCAGACCCGAGGAGTCACGGGGGCCAGGGCCGTGCGCATCGCGCAGGAGCTGCTCGATTATTTGGGCGTCGGCGAACGTCAGGGGCACTTGCCGGAAGCTCTCTCCGGCGGCGAGCAGCAGCGCGTTGCGATCGCCCGCGCGCTCGCCAACACACCTCAGGTCATCCTCGCCGACGAGCCAACAGCTGCTCTGGACACCGAGCGCGGCCAGAGCGTCATGGCTCTTTTTCGTCGGATTGCTCGAGAGAGAGGCAGCGCCGTGATCTGCGTCACGCACGATCGCCGAATGGTCGAGGGCTTTGACCGTATCTACCACGTGAAGGATGGGCTGGTGTCCAATGGCCGTGAGTAAGACACGTTCGCTCCTCGGCGGCGTCATCCTGCTCTACTTCGTCATCGCGCTCGAAGTGCTGATCATGATCAGCCTCTTCGCCGCGAACCGGCGTTGGGCGGCCTCTACCGGTGGATCCGCCATCCGCAGTACCTGGCGCTCGCGCTCGCGGGGCTGGGTCTTGCGATCCTCTGGCCTTCGCCGTGGGGGGTGCCTTCGCGCTGCGCGCCTACACGGTGGCTCGGCTGCCCCTCTGGTCGAGCGGGCGGCTCACGGCGCTCGCCATCCTTCCCGGGTGACGGGACGATGCTCGAGCACCGCATGGGCGACGTGCTCGAGCTGCCCGAGGTGAAGGCCCGCCTGGCAACGACGCCGGGGCCCATCCTCGTCTACGGCGTGCCGCGAGGTTCAACGTCCGGCGGGCACGGCCCCGCGCGGAGGATCGATGCCGAGGGCGCGCGCCGCGCGGGACGCGATCTCGAGAAGGGAAACGGTCGCGGGGCGCGACGGCTCGATCCCCGGGCCGATCGCCGCGAACGCGGCATCGAGAACGGGGTCCGCGTTGCGGTAGCCGTGGCCCCCGCGGTTGCTCGGAACCGAGAAGACGGATGCCTTGGAGTGCGCGAATTCGATGCCCGGACGGAGCAGGACGACGACATCGCCCGACCGCGGGTTGTCGAGCTCGAGCGGGGCGAGCGCCTCGCGGGGCACGATCGCGTCGACGAGGTTCCCGGGCAGCGCCGAGAGGCCCGCGAGGTCTTGGACGAGTTCCGCCGATGCCTCGGCGCGCGCTGCGGGCGCGAGGGCGGGGTCGACGTACACGTGCGCGATCCCGCTCGACGCGCAGACCTGCGCGGAACGCGGGCCGCCCGGGGCCGGGGCCTTGCGCGCGATCGTCCAGCCCTTTTCCTCGAGATACCGCTCGAGATCGACCGACTTCTCGAGCGGGACCATGCCGTGGTCGCTGAGGATGAGGAGCGAGTCGCGGACAGAGAGGGACGCGAGCATGGCGGCGACGCAGCGGTCGGCGGTCTGGAAGGCGCGCGTGACGGCCTCGGCCGAGCCGCCGCGGGGTCCGGGCTCGAAGTGGTGCTCGATCTCGTCCACGAGAGGCTGGTACGCGACGAGGAGGTCCCAGCGCTCGTTCCGGATCGTGAAGACGATCGCCCGCGTGAGGTATCCGGCGAGGCGCTGGGCCTGCTCCTCGCCGGCGGCGTCGCCCTCCTCTGGCGAGCCCGCATGTAGAACCGCCGCATCCGGCGGCCCCGGCCAGCCTCCGAGTGCCGCCTCGAACCGGGCGCGGAAGTCCGCGGGATAGGCGGGTACGGCGAAGAAGCCGCCCACGTACACGACGACGCGCGAGAGAGTCGGCTCCAGCGTGACGACGCGGCACCAAGCCGTGAAAGGTCCGTCCTCTCCCGGGGCCTGGACCGCGAACCAGCCGAGGCGTTTGACCGGCGCAGCGGTCCCGCCCGGGTCCGCGACGACGAGCGTGTCGTAGTCGACGATGCCGTCGTCCGTCGTGTCGCGCGCGAGAATGGCGAGGCGCACCGTGCGGCCGCCCGGTGCCGCCACGTCGACGGTCGCTTTCCGGACCGGGGAGAACGAGGCCGCGTCCGTTATGCCGACGCCGGTCCAACGCTCGCGGTCGAGCGTCACGAAGGCCGATTCCTTCGCCGGCCGGTCGGGCCAGGTCAGGCCGAAGTCGCCGCGCCGCCGCGCGTCCGTCCCGTCCGCGCCCGGATAGAGGAGCACCCCGACGCGGCGGCCGTGCCGGCGCGCGGCCTCCCAGAGCGTCTCGGTCTCGATGGGCGCGAGAAAGCCCGTCGTCGCGGCCCCGAAGGGGCTGCCCGGCTCGCGGAAGTGGTTCGCGACGATTCCGTTCCGCCCCGGGGGTGCCCCCGTGATCGCGGCGACGTGGGCCGCGGGCGTCAGGGACGGCGTGACATCCACGGCGCGCCCGGCGAGGAGGCCGCGCTCCGCGATCGCCGAGAAGCCGCCAGCCGTCAGCTTCCCTTGCGACAGGAGCTCGTTCAGCCTCACGCCGCCGAGGCCGTCGAACGAGATGACCACCGTGCGTCCCGCAGGCCCGGGCGGCGCCGACGCGCACCGCTGGAGCGCGACGACGCCGAGAACGAACGCGGCGGCGACACCCGGGCGAATCAGGAAGCGTCTGGTCAAGTGTGTAGAGACTGCCACGGAACTCGGCCTTTGGCGACGGCGGGGCTGATTCCGGCGCACGGCTCCGTCGCCGCCTCGAGCTCGAGCGAGTCGCCGGCCATCGGCCTACGCGCCGCGAGAGTGCACGACGATCGCCGAGATGTTGTCCAGGCCGCCCCCCGCGTTCGCGGCATCAATCAGGCGCCGCACGGCCCGTTCTGGAGGGTCTTCGGCGAGCGTCGCCTCGATCACTCGATCCTCGACCACACCGTGCAGGCCGTCCGTGCAGAGAAGGAGGGTCCGTTGGGCGGCCCACGAGACTTCGAAGACGTCGGGCGCGAAGTCTTCCTTCGAGCCAAGCGCGCGTGTCAGCACATTGCGGAGAGGCGCGCGCCGGGCCTCGTGCGCCGAACGAGCGTGGTGCCCATCCGAGTCCGCGGCGCATCAGGCTCCACGCTCCCTTGCCCGGCCCCTCGCACGGCGTCGTTCGCAGCCGCCATCGCCCGGTCGAGCGCGCGGCGAGGATCCTCCTCACTCGAGTAGTACGACGAGAAGAGCGCCTCGACCGCGACGCGGCTCGCGACCTCGCCGCCAGAATGCCTGCCCATCCCGTCGGCCCCGGCGAAGAGCGAGCCCATCCGGGAAAGCCGCCGGCGGTCGCCGTCGAACGCAAACATCGAAACAGGGTCTCCCACAAAGTCCTCGTTGTGGGACCGCACCTTGCCGACGTCGGTGAGGCTCGCGAAGGTCAGCCCCGGAACGACGGCTTCAGCGGGAGCG
>Ga0209385_1000805_pt1 | contig 12986 bp, 7 predicted proteins | sample NGEPerB_FD_184506 | JGI IMG/M metagenome (GOLD analysis project Ga0209385, IMG submission 184506) | Arctic peat soil microbial communities from the Barrow Environmental Observatory site, Barrow, Alaska, USA - NGEE PermafrostAB12-B... | ecosystem: Environmental > Terrestrial > Soil > Wetlands >... | reverse complement strand
CCCGGTTCTTTCGGAATGCTTCTATGTTCAGCATTTACACCATCTTTGTGCTGTGCACTCTTTGCAGCTTGGCGGCACGCGACATAGAGAAGCCTGAAGGCTGCCAAGGCCCTGCCAGAAAGAAGCTCTTCGTACTTACCTTTGTCATTGTAGTGGCTGCGACCATTTCCTTTGGCATTGTTCTTCATAAAGCGCCAGCCTTTCCATTTCAGTTTGACTTCGCTATGGTGCATTTTGCCATTGCATGGTTTGGTATTTTAGCTACTGCTCTGATGGTGGCTAGGGACTTAGCTTCTACACGGCGATTCGCCCACTTGCTAGTTGCGGTGGCCGTGTGTGATGCGCTGATTGCGATAGTTATTTCAGCACCCGCAATATGCTCTGATACGGCTACGCATTCTAGCTGGCGCAATATTGTGAATCGCGATCATGTTTCGAATCTGGACATGACAGCGGGTGGGCTCAATCGGCAACTCTACCCACCAGGACAATTGACGGTAGGCACCTATGCCAATAACCGAAATGTCCCGTTGAAGACGCTTGTTTTACATAGTTACAATCCTCTCTATAATCGCTTTGAGTCTTCCGTCGAGCAAGACCCGTTGCTTCTGGAATTTGCCCTGGGGAAAGACAGAATTTGGTTTTCGGAACGGCCTTTGTTCGCAGATGTCACAAACGACAACTACTCACGATTTGCCGCAAAGACACACGAACTTGGCCAACCCATCATGGTTTTGCACAACCCTGCTCAGATGAGAGCACTTGTACCTCGAACTGCTGCTCCAACGGTCGGCAAAAGCGTCAACGGGGATGTCGCTAGTGAATTTGCTCATGCGGAACCTGCGTCTGCGGCGGCCGTGGATCTCCTAGGCTATCGGCCGAACTCCGTCCAGTTCCGATATGATGCGCCAAAGCCGGGTTGGCTAATGATGACCGACCGCTGGGCACCAGGATGGCAAGCCGAGGTAAACGGGCGACCGGAGGCAGTATATGGCGCCGACTTTTTATTTCGCGGGATACGAGTCGAAGCCGGAATGAACACGATAACATTTCGGTACCGGCCACGTACCTGGTTAGTGTCAATCATCATTAGCTGGGGGACATTGCTTCTGTTAGCAGCTTTAGAAGCATGGCGTCTATGCTTCAGCCGCAACAAACGAGTAGAACATATAGGACCATAGGGCCGTATAGTTGTACTATTTTGTACCCCGGATAACAACATACAACTACTCATTCCATTCCTTGGGTCGCGGCGCCGGTTCGCGGCCACCAGTGCGTGATTCCCTTAGCGTGTCATGGCCGCCTGTCGGATGCAGCGCAGCGTTGACGCGAGTATGGCGCGGGATGGCTACTCAGGTTTCAGCTCGTCTGGCAATTCTGGTTGTCGTGCATTCGGTACAGGTCGCGCTACAATAGAAAGGACGTTCTAATTCCCTGCATGGGCCGCACCGCAAAGATGAAACCTTCTTCAATAGCTACGGGTGACTCCAGCTTCCCGTTTGAGCCAGGGCCTTTGTTCGGGGGCTTGCTGCAGAATGAGGCGGCCCTCGCAAGCAATCACGGCAAGCGCATTGGCATACTGATTGCCACTGACAACGCGGTGACCACGTTTACCAAAGTGCTAAAGCGAATTACGCCTGAAGTGTGGAACAATGTTGAGGAGATCGCAGTTTTCGATGATGCGAGCCAGGACCACACCTACGAGCTGGCCGTGGGCTTAAAGACCCTGCGCGGATTGCCAAAGCTAAAGGTTGTGAGGCATCCGAACAACCTTGGTTATGGTGGGAACCAGAAGGCCGCGTATAGGTACTTCATTGATAAAGGCCTTGACGTTGTCGTGCTGCTGCATGGCGACGGCAAGTATGCTCCGGAGATACTCAGCCATCTATACCACCCAATCGTTGAGGGAGAAGCGGACGCTGTACTTGGTTCTCGCATGACGAAGACTTATGGCGGCCCTCTCCGAAGCGGCATGCCGTTCTACAAGTATCTCGGTAATCGCATCCTTACTATTTTCGAGAACCGTGCCCTGGGAATGGAGCTTACCGAGTTCCACACTGGTTACCGGTCGTATAACCTGCATGCGCTGAATAAAATCGATTTCACTAAGATGACTGATGATTTTCACTTTGATACAGAAATCATAATCAAGCTTAACCACCAACACTATAAGATCAAAGAGGTGCCGATCCCGACCTATTACGGTACTGAACTTCAGTACTTAAACGGCATGACCTATGCGTGGAATGTGTTCCAGGCAGTTCGCCGATACAGGAAGACGGCATGGTCGAGCCGCTGTTACCCGGAGTTCCAGGAGTACTTCATCCATTATCCCATCAAGCACAGCAAATATTCGAGCCATTACTATGCTCAGCAAATGGTCGGGTGTAATCACGAGGTGCTTGACATCTCCTGTGGGGAAGGGTTTTTCGCCGCCGAAGTCGCAAAACAGGGAAACCGCGTGACTGGTGTGGACGCGCTCCCTGACGTTTCCGAACGCGCTGCTCTGTGCGACTATTTCAGCATCGATCTTAACCAGGGTTTGGACGGAGTCGTGGAACGCCTGAATGGAAAACGATTCGACCGCGTTCTGCTGCTGGACATACTCGAGCATCTGTACGACCCGGAACGGATACTGCAGCAGTGCCACCGCTTGGTGCAAGAAGACGGCCAGGTGATTGTCTCGGTGCCGAATGTTGCAAACCTTAGTGTACGCTTGTCGTTATTGTTCGGGCGTTTCAATTACACTGACCGAGGCATCCTCGACAAGACGCACATTCACTGGTACACCAGGAAAGCGGCGCGGCGGTTATTAACCAACGCAGGATACCGGATCGTTGCAGAAAGGTTGACCGTGATTCCGATCGCACTGGCGCTGGGGATCTCACCGCAAGGAGTACTATTTAACGCCCTCAACCGGACTCTTGGCATGCTTACGCGCATGATGCCTGGGTTGTTCGGATACCAGATCATGCTCATAGCTCGTCGTGACCCGGACATCGCTGGACGGTTCCACCAACAAAACGGGCGGCTTTAAGCTGCCTTTAGCTCACGGTCGATATGTTGTCAGTTACAGCTTCGCCATTCTTGATGTATTAGGAAGAACGGCTCTGTGCAGGAATCTGAACAGATGGGCATTTTTGCTGGTTGCCGCTTTCCGGGATTCTGGAGCCGCATTGTCGTTGTCATTCCAATCTCCACGTTTTCTTGAAGCGATCCACGTCATCTGGATGATAGGCAGTACCCTGATCGGGATGGTGTTTGTCTCGCCATACTGCAGGTCCTTCTTTGTCATTCCAGAACAGCGTTCGGCCCTTGCTTGGGTGTTGCACATCGTTCCCGGTTGCACCTTGGACAGTGTCAGACCATGCGCTTGTACTTATCTTTCGACTGGAAGTCGTATTGACCGCGCTGCGTGCCCCATCCTAACGTCGTGCCTTTCGAAGTTAGGGATGGGGTTGTTGATGTTGCTCCCGTTCGTGGAACGGATCACGGCCCGTGGATCGATCAGCGATGGACAGCGCAAAAGTCAAACCCCCACCCAAGCAAAAGCAGCTTGAGTGGGGTACCCTGTTTCTCACTGACTACTGGCCACTGACTACTAGCCACTGACTACTGCCCCAGTATCTGGAAGAAGCGAATGATCGACTCGATCCCACGATAGAAGTTCGGGATGTGGAACTTCTCGTTGGGGGCGTGCAGGTTGTCGTCGGGCAGACCCATGCCCATCATGATGCTGGGAATCTTCAGGTCTTCCTCGAACTGGGTCACGATCGGAATCGAACCGCCCGAGCGAATGTACACGGTGTCTTTTCCGAAGATCTCGTGCATGGCTTCCACCGACGCGCGCGCGTACTTGTTGTCGGTATTCACCACGCAGGCCGGGCCCTTGCTGTGCACCTTGATGTTGATCTGAATGCCCTTGGGCGTCAGCTTCTTCACGAACTCGGTGTACTTCTTCAGGATGTCGTCCGGGTCCTGCTTGGGCACCAGCCGCATCGAGACTTTGGCCGACGCGCGCGCCGGAATCACCGTCTTCGCGCCGGCAGCGACGAAGCCGCCGGGCATGCCGTGCACCTCCAGCGTCGGACGCGCCCAGGTGCGATACATCACCGAGTAGCCCGGCTCTCCGGTCAGCACGCTCGATCCCACTTCAGCCTTGCGATAATCCTCTTCATTGAAGGGCAGACGGTCCCAGGCTTTCAGTTCGTCGGCGGTCGGCTTCTGCACGTCGTCGTAGAAGCCGGGAATGAGGATCTTTCCGTCCGCATCTTTCAGCTTGCTGATGATCTCGATCAGAGCGAACAGCGGGTTGGGCGCCGCTCCGCCGTACACGCCGGAGTGCAGATCGCTCTTCGCTCCCTGCGCTTCGATCTCGGTGTACACCAAGCCGCGCAGTCCGACGCACAGCGTAGGAAGATCGGGAGCGAACAGCTCGGTGTCGGTGACCAGCGCGAAGTCGGCCTTCAGCTTGCCTGAGCTTGCGTTCTTCTTCACGAACTCTTCAATGCTCTCGCCGCCCACTTCTTCTTCGCCCTCAAAGATGACGCGCACATTGATGGGCAACTTGCCGTCGCCCGTCTTGAACAGCGACTCAAAAGCTTTGAGCTGCATCCAGAGCTGGCCCTTGTCGTCAACGGCGCCGCGCGCGTAGATGTTCTGATTGCGCTCGGTGGGCTCGAACGGCGGAGTGTTCCACTCGTCCAGCGGCTCGGCGGGCTGCACGTCGAAGTGCGCGTAACACAGCGCCGTGGGCTTGCCGGAGGCGTGCAGCCAGTCCGCATAAACCAAGGGATGGCCTTGCGTGGCAATGGTCTCGACATGCTCGAAGCCGATGTTCTTCAGGTCGCTGGCCACCACTTCGGCAGCTTTGCGGACATCGTCTTTGTGCTCTTCGGCGGTGCTGATGCTGGGAATGCGAAGCAAATCTTTCAACTCGTCGAGAAACCGTTTCTGGTTCTCGCGCGCGTAGGAAACTGCTGCGGATGACATAGGGAAAAGTTCTCCTTCCAGAACTGGACAGCTTGCGTGCTACTGCTGGCAAACATTGATAGGCAAACCAGAAAGTATATCGCAACCGAGGCGGGGAGTTGTGACGCAGATGCGGCGAGCTGTACGGTCACGCTGCGCTGAGAGGGCGGTCGCAACCCCGCGCTGGAATATCCAGTACGCGAGTCCCGCAAGGCGGGACGAAAGAACTTAGCCCAGTGCTTCAGCTGGATTATTCATGAGGACTTCACGCTTTGAAGGGGCACGGCTTCAGCCATGCCGTAAGCGCTGTCATTATGGTGGCTTTAGCCACTGAGGGACTTCGGGGTTGAGACGAAGTGCGAATTCCCTCAGGGGCTGAAGCCCAACTCGCCACGCACACGTAACGGCACGGCTGAAGAGGCTGCTGAAAAAAGACTCAAACAAGTAAACTCGGCATTTTGCGCAACGACGATTCAATAACTTACGAGTGACTTTTGAGTCAAGAAACGCTCGAAATTACTACTTTGGTTCATTTTTCAGCAGCCTCTGAAGCCGTGCCCTTTCAAAGCTTGCTGTCTTTAGCTACCGAAACAGATGAATAATCCAGGTTCACGCCCGCGTCCAGAGAGCGGAAGAACAATCGCTTCAGCCGCTGAGGTCAACGACCTCAGCGGCTGAACATATTATTCATACGACAGACCGCATTGCGGGCCAGAGAGCGCCCATCGATGGCTCAGTTACAGGACACGCAAGAAAGCCACAAGGTCCTTCTTCTCCTGATCGGTCAGCTTGGTGCCCAGCACCAGGTTGAAGTACTCCACCGTGTCATCCAGCGTCAGCAATCTTCCATCGTGCAGATAAGGCGGTGTGTCCTTGATCCCGCGCAATGGGAACGTCTTGATGGGGCCGTCGTGAGCCATCATCATGCCATTCACCATTTGCTGCTTGTAGAAACGTTCCGCATGCAGATCGTGCATGGTGTTGTCCGTATAATACGGCGCCGAATGGCAGGTTGCGCATTGTCCCTTGCCGAAGAACACGTCCTGCCCATGCAGTTCAGCAGGCGTGGCCTTCGTTGCATCCAGTTTGCCATCCCAACCTAGCTTCGGCGCTGGGGGAAAGTCGAGCAGTTCCTGGAACTCGGCCATGAAATGCACCTGGCTTCCTCGCTCCAGCACGTTCACGCCTTTCTTGGTCGCAATCACCGGATCGCCGTCGAAGTATGCCGCTCTCTGCTCAAACTCCGTGAAGTCTTCCACCGTTTTGAGGGCCCGCTGTGAACCGAACAGGCGCTGAATATTTACACCGCGCAGGGCCGGGGTCTCAATGCGATGACGAAACTCCTGAGGGCGGATATCGCCCACCAGATGAAACGCGCCATTTGTCCCGCCATTTGCATGGCAATCCAGACAGGCCACGCCGCGGCTCGGCTTCTCCGAACGCCGGTCCGTTGTCTGGTTGAACTGCTGTTGTGGAAACGGCGTCAACAACAGGCGCAGGCCCTCAATTTGCTTGGGATTCAAAATGCCGCTGAACATCTCATAGTAGTTGGCGATGGTCACCAACCGCCCTTTGGAGACGTCCCCCAGGTCTGGCCGTGTTGTCAGGTAGATTGCCGGCGGAAACTCCGCCAGAAACCGCTCTGGAATATCGAAGTCCAGATCGAACCGCGTCAGGTCGCGGCTCTCCTGCTTCAACAGCTCCTGAATCTCAAAGTTCGGAAAGACCATGCCGCCCTCAGGATGGTTCGCGTGCGGCAGAGGTAGAAACCCCTTGGGGAAAATGCCCATTTCGCGAACCTGCTCGGCAGTCTCGCCAGCAAGCTTGTTCCAGGTTACGCCTGGAGGTAACTTCACCCTTACGCCTTCCTGCACAGGTTTGGTGCGATCCATGACCACACCCTTCGCTGGACGGTCGCTCAGGTCGTAACGCTCCTCAAGTAGGTCCATTTGCCGTTTCATGACCCCGGCCTTCGCGGCGACCATGCGGTCATGTATCGTCGCAAAGTTCTCCGTATCTACCACGGGCATGTAACTGTTCTTCACCTGTTTTTGGTCCGCCTGGCCAGCGGCAGAAACCGCCCGGGCGGCCAGCAGACATGCCCCGACAAGGACGGCGCTCACTACGCCGACAACCGTCAACCTTAACCACCCATTGAAGCCGCTCATTGTGTGCCCCCTTTCGGAAATCGTGTGTCCCTTACTTTTGGAATAAGAAGATATACCTATTGAAGTGTAAGCCGGAATTCTTGTTTTAGCTTCCAACAGCCCCGAACTATATACACCGCGAGGGAGTCCAGCGCACTTATTTTCTACTGTACTTTCAGCGGAACGATGAGACTGCCCATGCGCCCGGTCTGGTTGTCCCGGATGACAAAGTGGATCGTCAAGTCTCCCACCGGTACCTCGATCGAGCGCTTCAGTTGGAAGCCGAGTTCTTTGATCTGCGCAACGGCTTCGGGTGGAAATTGGCCGCCTGCGCCTTCATTCAGCTTGCCTACCGTCGCGCCCTTGGCATCTTTGGCCACAGCGATCACCACGAGATCGACGGTGCGCGTAGCTTCGTTAAGCACGCCGGTATCGCCACCAAGGGAAATGGTCATGTTGACCTTCTTCTTGCCCGCGGTGTCTTCGTTGCCGGTGAACTGGACGGTGAACGGAATCTCCGTGTATGCCAGTTGCGATTGCAGCGCCAGGCTGATCTCTTCCGGGGTATGAGACTTCGGATTGCCCTCATGCGGAAAGTACCCTTCCGGAGCGCTCGCTGCCAACCCTGGCTTGTTCAGCGTAGCTCGCACACGGTGGAACTCAGGGTTAGCATTGGACTCCCCCGCGAACCCGAGAACGTACCCGCCAACGTTACCGTTGCTGATCTGCAGGATCTCAGGAAAGGGATCGTTAGCGCCGTAAAAGGCTTTGCCTCCCGTCACCGCTGCCAGTAGCTTCATTCTTCCTTGCATAAGCGCGTCGCTGGCAGCAGTAAAGCTATTTCGGGCTTCCACCGGATATACCGCGACACCCCCGTCGAACAGGGCACGCATACTCGCGCGCCAGACAGGGAGTATCTTCTTCACCTGATCAGCGGAGAGAACGTCCTTCGATCCGCCAGCCGCCACCCCATTCACATCCACGCCACGATTGGTGTCTTTGGGAGAAACGAAGTTAAACGTCTTGGGGTCAATGTCGAACGGAACCGCATTGGTAACCCAGACTAGGGCTTTACGGCCCGGCAGACCGTAGGCCGCATGGCCTACATCCTGAAACATCGTCATGGGCATCTGCGGATTGGATCGCACCAGTTGTTCTTGTGGCGTCGCATTGGAAAGATCTCCCTTGCTGAACGCAGTTAGCCGGGTCGCGTCAGCGGTGACCAGCGCGTCGTTGGCTCCAGGGGGCGGAGCGACTCCCTTCATACCCCCTAATCCCGCTTTAATCAGCGCGGCCAGCAGTACATCAGGGCCCGAACGATAATCGTGATAGACACTAAGGCCCTTGTCGCTAAGGATGGCCAGCGTTACGGCATGTTTGGACTCCGCGGCCCGCGCCATGAACTTGAGGATCATTCCGCGCACATCGCGCTCGTCAAGGTAGCGGGTGTGGATAGTATCGAGCACTACGAAGATGGCGCCCGAGTGGGTCACATCGGGTGCATTCGTGAACTGGCCTGCCCCCTGTTGCGGCGGCGCGGCCGGCATCGCTGCAGGAGCGACGAAGTTGTCGATGGTGCGCGGTTTGCCCGCGTCCTGTACAGTGAAGTCCGTTTTCTTTAGATCGCGAACCGGCGCCCCATCGCCACTGGTGACGCTTACGACCAGGCGCACATTGTCCTGCGCGATTGCCGGAAGTGCCAACAACGCGCAAATCGTCAAGCAAAACAGAATTGCACAAATTTTCATAAGGACAAATCCCCCAGAATGCTCGCAGACGAGCGGGACCCGTCGTCCTGAAGAAAAGGAATGCCCGCAGAAGTACGAGCGATCTCCCGGTTGCAAGGCCGACAGTGATTGCGCGTGCAGTTTACGCCAGCGTCAGCGGCGGAACAGTGACAAAGCTCACAACCAGAGGCCTCACCCAAGTCAAAACGGGAATCCGCTGTCGGGTCACCGTCTCCGCGAATACATGGCTGGAAGGGACAAGCGGAGCATTCCTGCAATGGCCTTACGTGTCGGCTGGGGTGGGCAGGAAGCGATACCCCACTCCGCGTACGGTCAGCAGATGTTGGGGATGCGACGGGTCGTTCTCGATGTACTTACGCAATCGCACAATAAAATTATCGATAGCGCGCGTGTCGGTATCCTCGCGCAATCCCCACACCTCTTCGAGAATCGATTTACGCGAGACAATCTTGCCGCTGTTGCGAATGAGATGCCGCAACAGTTCGGCTTCCATGAGGGTCAGGCGAAACACCTTGCCATTGGCCCGCAACTCCAGCGCCCCAAAGTCCACCTGTTTGCCAGCGAAGGTGTAAACGTCGAACTCGCGCAAGGAATCGGCATCTTCGCGGTCAGTCACGCGCACGTCCGCCGGAGGGTCCGTGAGCAACGTGCGGCTCCAGTCGCGGCGGCGTAACAGGCCGCGAATGCGGGCCAGCAGAATGGCAAGATCGAATGGCTTGGGCAGGTAATCGTCGGCCCCCGCTGCAAATCCCTTCAGCACATCTTCCGGGCGACCGCGTGCGGTCAGCATCAGCAGAGGAATGTAGTGGTTGGCCTTACGGAGTTCGGTGGCAACTGCGAAGCCGTCTTTGCCGGGAAGCATGACATCGAGGACCAGCAGATCAAACTCGTCGTGCTTCTTCAGCAGCAGTTCTAGGGCGGTCTCGCCATCGCCTACCACCCTGGTGGGATAGCCTTCGGCTTCCAGGTTGAACTTCAAGCCTCGCGCCAGATGCTCCTCGTCTTCGACCAGCAGTATTTCGCTCACTGCGAATTCCTCGGTAATTGGATGGTAACGGTTGTACCTCGGCCTGCTCCTTCGCTCTCCGCGTAGGCGTTGCCACCATGGCGGCGCGCGATGGCGCGCACGATAAATAGACCCAAGCCGCTGCCCTTTACCGGCGTCGTGGCCGGCGCCAGCGCGCGATAGAAGCGCTTGAAGATGCGCTTCAGTTCGCCTCGAGATATTCCGATTCCATTGTCCTGCACTCGAATCTGCACATGGCGCAGATCGGGGGTGAGCACCTCAACCCGAATACGCACGTCTTTCGGTGAATATTTAACCGCATTGTCGAACACGTTGGACAGGGCCGTGGCCAGTTCGTCGCGATCGCCCATGACGGTAAGCCGCTCGGCAGGCCGGCCGTCGGCCGCCCAGTCCATCGCCTCCGAAGACAAATGATGGCGTATGCGCGCCAGATTCAACGCGTCCTGCACCAGCGGACCAATTTCAACTTCGCTGCGCGAAAGCAAAGCGTTCTTCTGCACCACACGGGCCGCGCGCAGCACCTGATCCACTGTGCCCATCAGGCGCTGGGTATCGTCGAGCATGACCTGATAGAACTCGTGGCGCTGTTCTTCGTCCACGTTGTGCTTCTGCAGGGTCTCCAGGTACAGGCGGATGGAGGTGATCGGCGTCTTCAACTCATGGGTGACCGCATTGAGAAAGCTGTCTTGCTGCTCGTTACGGCGGATCTCGCGGACCAGAAAAATGGTGTTGAGGATGACCCCGGCGATTATAAAGCCAAAGAAAATCACGCCCAGAATGAGGGGTACGATCTCGCGCCAGTTGAGAATGATCCAACTGGTGCTGAGGACCGCCGCCGCCGCCGCCAGACAGACGCCGAGCGTAATAAAGAACGCGATGGTTGTTTTGCGGCTGGTGATGCGCATGGGGCGACGAGAAAAGGATAGCACTGCCGAAGCGCCTGGCCTGCCGTTGCCAGCCGAGGCGTTAGCTATTGAGCAAGTAATCGGTCAGCGCCTCGCTGGGCGTTTTCAAAGTTGCTGGTCATGCTTTTAGCTTGCTGAATGGCCGACTGGGCGGCGGCGTTGTCGCCGCTCTGCTCCAAGGCCCGGGCGAGCAGTAGATATCCCCAATCCGAAGGTTGGAGCTTCATGGCCTGGGAGTACGCCTGAATCGCCGCGCCAAGCTTCCCGGATTTTTGATCGACCAGACCTAAGCCAATCCATGCCTTCGGGTATTGGGGATTCAAGGCCACCGCCGCTTCAAAGCTCTCCCGCGCGTGCGGCAAATCGCCCAACTCGCGATAAGAGTAGCCCATATTGTTGAATGCCTTTGCTCGCACCACGGCGTCGACCACCGCCGAGTCCTGCGTGGCACTGATTACCTTCTTGTACTGCGCGATGGCTTGCGGGAAATCCCGTTGTTGCTGCTCGTAACCACCGATGTTGAGGTTACTGTCGGGATCGTCTGGGTTGATTGCCACCGCCCGGTAGAAATGCGGCATCGCCGCTTCAAGCTGTCCGTCGGCCAGCAGCGCTCCCCCTAGATGGTCCTCCGCCATGTAGTTGTTGTTTGTGACCTCGACCGCATGCGACCACAGCGTGACATTATCGTCCCAATAGGCGATCTGGCGATGAGCCACCACGGCCAGTGCCAGCAACACCACGGCACTGACGGCAGCCAATTTCGCGCTGGAGATGTGCCGCCGGTTCGCCCACTCCGCCACACCCCAGCAGACCATGATGAACAGGCCGATGAACGGCAGGTACGCATAGCGATCAGCCATCGCCTGGATACCCACTTGCGTAAGCCCGATCATGGGTACCAAGGTTCCCAGAAACCACAGCCATCCCACCAGGAGATAACGCCGACGGCGGCCTGCGATGACCAGAGCGGTGACCGCCAGCAGAAAAGCCGATGCCACGATTACCTGCCACAGTGCCAGCGAGTCTCGGCTGGGATACGGGTAGTACAGCGCCAAACCGGAAGGCCAGAACGCCTTGCCTACATATCGTACGTAGGAAACGATCGCATTCTGCAACCGGAGAGAAAATGGGTGAAAGTAGATTCCACCGAGCGTGCCACCCGTGCGCGCCGCCAGCACGGTAACCACGGCGCTACCTCCGCAGATTGCGAAAAGCGGCAGCTTCTCCACTACCAGCCAGGAAAAACTCTTCCCAGGAATCGGCGCCGAGTTTTCGGACGACGGTCCGGTACGGTCAGCAAACATCCTCTGCAATGGCCAATAATCCCAAAGCAACAAGACGAAGGGAAAGGTGATCACCTGCGGTTTGGCCATTAAGCCAAGCGCGAACAGTGCCGCGACCGCGGCGTAGCGTGTCACGCGAGGCCCGCGCGCATACCAGCGGTAGGCGCCCAAGGCAAGCAGGAAAAACAGCACGCTCAGCAGGTTCTTGCGTTCCGAGATCCAAGCCACGGATTCGACGTTGATGGGATGCAAAGCAAACAGCGCGGCCACCATGAGGCTAGTCCCGGCGGAACGGGTCGCCCGCAGCAGTACCCAGAACAGCAGCAGCGTGTTCACGGCATGCAGCACTACATTGGTCTCATGATGCCCGCCGGGATCCAGCTGAAACATCTGGTAATCGAGGGCGTGAGAAATCCAAGTTAGCGGATGCCAATTGACGAATTCGTAGGTAGTAAACGCCCATCGGACCGTGTCCCAGTTCAATCCAGACTGGACATGAGCGTTCTCGGTTACATAAGCGTCGTCGTCGTAATTGACGAACGGATGATGGCTGACCGGGTAGTAGAGTGCGATCGTCGCAACCACCAGGACAAGGGCCAAAATCCAGGATCGCGACTTGTACGAAGAAAGTACACCTGTGTCAGGCGGAGACTGAATTCCCTTTCGACTCTTCTGCTTGGCTTGCGACCGAACTGAAGTCACTCCTGCTCCTGCAACCTGGGCTCAGATGGATCAAAGAGAATAGCAATACTCTATCATCAGTTCAGGCACCCACCGGCCGTAATCCGTCCGTAAGGAATTTGCCGAGTTGGGCGAGCGGGCGGATTGACAAGGCGGAGACGGGGAAAAGAACGGGGCGGAAGTTCACCTGTTAGGTGTTACATTGCACTCACGATGAAAGAGAA
>Ga0209385_1000804_pt1 | contig 12997 bp, 10 predicted proteins | sample NGEPerB_FD_184506 | JGI IMG/M metagenome (GOLD analysis project Ga0209385, IMG submission 184506) | Arctic peat soil microbial communities from the Barrow Environmental Observatory site, Barrow, Alaska, USA - NGEE PermafrostAB12-B... | ecosystem: Environmental > Terrestrial > Soil > Wetlands >... | reverse complement strand
CTGTCTGGTAATCCAATTATTGAATAAATTAAATGTTCTGTAAAATAATACATAATTGCAGAATTGCACAAATAAGGAACCTGCAGAAACGCCCAAATTAGATGTCCTGATATCGTTTTATCATTTAGTATAAGAGACGCTCATATTGGGCGTCTCTACAGGTTACTTCCGTTTGCGATAGCACATTTCAACTACTAAATCTTTCTTTAGTATCATTCTAAATTATAAACTATGACATTTGTAAGTTTTTTTTAAAAAGTATTGTTATTAATTTAACAGCACATTTAAAAATAGATTTTTTTGATCAATAAATTAATTAATTAACTAAAATTCAAATAGATATGTATCAGGTAGGAAATCTAGTTAAGGAATTGTCTGACAAACACGGTCGCGAAAGGGATAGCCTTATGCCAATTCTTCAGGCAATTGTGCAAAAACACAATTATCTGACTGATGAAGCTATGGTAGAAGTGGCGCGGGAACTCGATATTTCGGCTGCTGAAGTCTACGGGACAGCTTCTTTTTACACGTTTCTCGACACGCAGGTGAAGGGGAAATATGTTATAAGAGTTTGTAAAACAATCACATGCTCGATGAAGGGTAAAAGCGATATAATTCAAACTATCGAAGAAATTCTTAAGATAAAAGTAGGCGAAACAACAGCTGACCGGCAGTTCAGCCTTATTGAGACTAACTGTATTGGTTGGTGTCATAAAGCTCCGGCTATTCTTATTAACGAATTACCGTATACCGAGTTGACACCTGAAAAGGTTAGTGAAATTATTAAAGATTATATGCAAAAATAAATATCTGCAAAAACCATGGAAAACAAAGGATTAACTAAAGTAGACCTTATTTTTGAAAAAATAGATAATCGTGAAGTTCTTGACAAGGGCTTCAAAATGACAAGGGAAGAGATCATTCAGGAGATGCTTGACTCGGGACTTAAAGGAAGGGGAGGAGCTGGATTCCCGACAGGGATGAAGTGGAAATTTACTGCCGCTGAGAAGAATCCCGATAAGTACATAGTTTGTAATGCCGATGAAGGAGAACCTGGAACGTTCAAGGATCGTGAGATTCTCGACAGAGTTTCGAACAAGGTTCATGGAGGAATGGCTATTGCAGGTAAAGCTATCGGTGCAAAAAAAGGGATCGTTTACCTCAGGGGAGAATACAGATATCTTCTGCCAAAACTTATGATAGAGCTCGAATCTTTTCACAAAATGATTAAAGAGATCGGATATGATTTTATGATTGAGTACCGGATGGGGAGCGGTGCATATATTTGTGGTGAGGAAAGCGCATTGTTTGAATCTATTGAGGGAAAACGCGGAGAACCAAGGAACAAACCACCATATCCGACAGTGTCGGGAGTCTTTGAAAAACCCACTTCAATTAACAATGTTGAAACATTGGTCACAGCCATGATGATTATTCAACACGGCGCAAAGAATTTTATTCAGTATGGAACAAAAGACTCAAGAGGATCGAAAGTCTTCTCAGTATCAGGCGATACACCGACTCCCGGAATATTTGAACTTGAGCTGGGTATGACTGTTCAGCAGTTTGTAAATGAATTTGGCGATGGCGACACAAAAGCAGTTCAGGTAGGTGGCGCATCGGGTTTTTGTGTGCCAAGGAAGAAATTTACTGAAACAATTATTGGTTTTGAAGGCGTGCCTACAGGCGGATCAATGAAACTTTTCAACAGTTCACGATCAATGTATAATGTTCTTCATAATTACCTGGAGTTCTTTACGGAAGAATCGTGTGGCCAGTGCACTCCGTGCAGGGTTGGATGCCAGCAATTGCTTAAGGGTGTTGAAAAAGTAAAGAAAGGCGAAGCTAAATCCACCTATCTTAACGAATTGATGAAACTTGCTGATTCAATGAAAATCGCTGCAAAATGTGGTCTCGGACAATCTGTCGGGAATGCATTCAAATCGATAGTTGGCAATTTTAAGGAGGAGATCATCTATTAATCAATTTAAAAAATCGAAGAATCATGATAAATCTAAGTATAAATGACCAAAAGGTCTCGGTTCAGGAAGGAACAACAGTTCTTGCAGCTGCAAAGAAACTGAAAATTAATATTCCCACCCTATGTAACCATGATGACCTTTGTGTTGCCGGTAATTGCAGGGTATGCCTTGTGGAACAAAAAGGAGCCAGGACACTCATTGCATCCTGTGCGACTCCTGCTTCTGAAGGAATGGAGATACACACCAACACCCTCAAAGTGCGTAATGCCCGGAAACATATAGTTGAACTGCTGCTCTCGGAACACAGATCGGATTGCACTAAATGTTACAAAAACCAGAATTGCGAACTTCAGTCCCTGGCAAATGATTATGCTTTCGGAGACCATGTCTTTCTCGACCTGGTTGAAGATAAGAAATACAATATAGACAGGTCTTCTCCTTCTTTTATAAAGGACGACAGCAAATGTATAAGATGCCAGCGATGTGTAAGAACATGCTCTGAATTACAGTATGTTTCAGCTATATCGGTCGCAAATAAAGGTGCACATCAGAAAATTTCATCATTTCATGACCGGCCGATGAGCCAGGTTGTCTGTACCAACTGCGGGCAATGTGTGAACAGATGTCCTACCGGAGCTCTTGTTGAAAAGACTTATATCGACCAGGTCTGGGACGCAATCTATGATCCGGAGAAGCATGTGGTTGTCCAAACTGCTCCTGCGGTGAGAGTTGCTCTTGGTGAGGACCTTGGATATGATCCGGGTGAAAGAGTAACCGGTAAAATGGTCAACGCACTCAGACAGCTGGGATTCAATTCAGTTCTTGATACCGATTTCAGCGCCGATCTTACAATTATGGAAGAGGGGACGGAGTTGCTGGTAAGGCTTAAGAAAGCACTGGTGGATGGCGACAAAGCCATTTCATTGCCAATGTTCACATCCTGCTCACCTGGCTGGATAAAATTTGTTGAACATAAATATCCTGAGTTTCTTCCAAACCTGTCGACATGTAAATCTCCACAACAGATGTTTGGCGCTCTTGCCAAAACATTCTATGCTAAAAAAAGGAATATCGATCCTTCAAAAATTGTTTCAGTATCGATAATGCCATGTACTGCCAAAAAATTTGAAGCCGACAGACCGGAAATGCGCTCAAGCGGATTCAAGGATGTTGACTTTGTTCTCACAACCAGGGAACTTGCTGTTATGATTAAACAGGCAGGCATTGACTTCAGGAATATTGAAGAAGCCGGTTACGACACAATTATGGGAGATTCAACCGGAGCCGCAGTTATTTTTGGAGCTACCGGAGGTGTAATGGAAGCTGCTTTGCGAACTGCATATGAGATAGTCACCGGGCGTGAAGTACCTTTTGGAAATCTGAATATTACCCCGGTGAGAGGAATGGATGGAGTAAAAGAAGCTACTATTAAAATTGAAGGTTGCCTTGACGCCTGGAAATTCCTAGAAGGAGCAGAACTAAAGGTCGCTATAGCTCATGGACTTGTTAATGCCAATAAAATAATGAGGATGATAAGAGAAGGAAAAGCCCCTTATCATTTTGTTGAGATAATGGCTTGTCCTGGAGGATGTATCGGCGGCGGTGGTCAGCCTATTCCGACAAATATGGAAATCAGAAAGAAACGTATGAAAGCCATCTACTCTGAAGATGAGCACAAAGAGCTGCGTAAATCTCATCTGAATCCCGATGTGATTGCAATTTACAAGGAGTTCCTCGATCAGCCTAACAGCCATAAGTCTCATGAACTTCTTCATACACATTATGTGGAACGTGATAATTTTTAGATCTAACTTAAACTGATCTGACCAAAAGAGAAGGCCGGCTGATTTAAGCCGGCTTTCTCCATTTTTATCGGCCTCAGCGAACCAACCTTTTTGTAAAACATACTTTTGAAAATCTCAACATCTATTCACCATGACTTTGTTTCCTTTGTGGTTAAATTAGTTTGGATTGATATTGATTATTTTATCTTTTTCAGGAGCCACGCCATATTTTCTCCAAGGACTTTCATAGTTTTCATCCCTTCTTCGTCTTTTAGAACTTCTCCCTTTTCCCGCCCGATTGCAATATTCCAGTACGACGAACCGGGAATGATCATTTCATTTATAAGAAAAAAATGATTGATAGTGTCGAAGGCATGAATTGCACCTGCACGTCTGACAGCTATTACCGCTGCGCCCGGCATATGTTTCAAGGGTTTACCGGCGCCCCCCAGTGCAAAACTTGAGACTTCGAGGAAAGCTTTGGCGTCAGCTGTGACATCGGCATTATAGACAGGTGATCCTATTATAATTGCATCGGATTTCAGAATTCTTTCTATGCATTTGTTTATTACCTCATTCTTCTGATGGCACATTCCATCCTTTTTTTCCCTGCACTTCATGCATGCGATACATCCATTGACGTCTTTTCCTCCCAACTGAAAAAACTCGGTTTTGATACCTTTTATCTCAAGAGATTTGAAAACCTCATTAATCAATAGTTCAGTGTTTCCACCCTTTCGTGGACTGCAGTTTATTCCAAGTACTTTCATAATAATACCAATATGTCTCTTAATTCAAAAAATTAGCTACAAATTTATTGATTTTCGAGCGACTCCCTGCTATTCTCATTTTTATCACCCCTAAATCCCCCAGGGGGGACTTTTAGTCAGTTTTTTTGCCCCCTTGGGGGGATTGGGGTGAAACAATTCTCAGCCTTTGCGAGTCAAAAGGGTAAATAAAAGTGGCCTTATAAAAAGTTTAGCCTATTATGTTTAGTATTTCCTGTAAATCTATATCCTTAAGCGGATTATTACTTGAAATAAAGATGTCGGCGAGTTGTGATTTTTTCTCCTGTAATTTTACTATTTTTTCTTCAATACTATTACTTGTTATGTAACGGTATACAAATACGCTTTTATGCTGTCCTATTCTGTGAGCACGGTTCAGGGCCTGCATTTCCGATGCCGGGTTCCACCATGGATCAAGAATAAAGACATAGTCAGCTGCGGTCAGATTGAGACCAACACCTCCTGCCTTAAGAGAGATAAGGAATATTTTATTCTCCGGATCATTTTGAAAACTGTTCACTATTTTTTCTCTTTTTGTACTGGCGCCTGTCAGCATTGCGAAACGAATTCTTTTTTTTCTCAGTTCTTCAGCATACAAATCAAGATGTTTTACAAATGACGAGAATACGAGTATTTTATGACCTTCAGATATTACACTTTCCATGTCCTGAAGCACCGTTTCGAATTTCCCTGAACCAAACTCGTATTCTTCATTAGCCAAAACAGGATGGTTGGCCAGCTGCCTTAATTTCATAAGTCCCTGCAGGACGATTATTGCTGATTTTTCCGTGCCTGTTGATGAAATGCTTTTAAGAATACTGTTTCTTACCGATGACTTTTCTTCATCATACAACTTGAACTGGTCATCAGACATATCGCAAAATACAGTTTGCTCCGAAACAGGAGGCAGATCGCGTGCAACCATTTCTTTTGTACGCCTCAGGATAAAAGGCTGGATTATCTTCCTGAGTTTAAGCTCTTTCTCATCGTCGCCCATTTTTTCGATCGGCTTTGCGAATTCTCTTCTGAAAAATGCAAGGTCGCCTAGTAATCCCGGGTTCACAAAATTTAACTGCGTCCAGAGATCAGTGAGGGAATTTTCAACAGGTGTTCCTGTCAGGACTAGTTTGAATTCAGATTTTAGCCTTGTAACTGTTCTGTAGAGCATCGATGCCGGGTTTTTAATAACCTGGCTCTCATCCAGAATAATATAGTGAAAATTAAATAAGCTTATTAATTCAATATCTTGACGTACAGTATGATAACTGGAAAGTATTATATCAAAGTTTTGAAAATATGAGGTCGATTTTTTGCGCTGGTTACCCTTATAACTGTAAACATTCATACCCGGGACAAATCTTTTTATCTCATTTTCCCAGTTATAGATAAGGGATGCCGGCACAATTATAAGTGATGTAATCTTTGATTCAGCCTTGTGAAATAAGCTTAATTCTGTTTCATTATTATTTTGTTCATTAGCTATAAAACTCTCCTTATTATACTGCAGAAGGGCAAGAGTCTGAATTGTCTTGCCAAGCCCCATATCATCGGCAAGACAACCGCCTAAGCCTGCGGTCTGCAGGAAATTTAGCCAGCTGAGACCGTCTGACTGATATTGCCTCATTACACAGTTCAGACCGGCAGGGTGCTTAAGAACCGGTAGCTTATCGGGAATCAGTAATTTTTCCAGCTTAGCATAACCCTTTCGCTCCTCCTCATTAAAAGCATCAGTGAGTAAGGAAAAATGTTGTTTATGGATTTTCAGGGAGCCATCGTCACTTTTTCCAAACTCAAAAATGTTCTTGTATTTTGTAAACCATGTTTCGGGCAATACAGCTAATGAACCATCGGGCAACTGATATTCCCTTATTCCTTCCAGGATGTTTTTTCTGAACAGGCTGAAGGGTAACCTCCACTCTCCGATTTTTACAGTTGCCTTAAGATCAAACCAGTCATTTTCAATCTGACTGCTTATCTCAATATCGATAGGTCTTAAATTATAATTTTTATCAAGTCTTGAAGTGAGAACAAAACCAAGATCCGTTATTTCAGAATAATTACAATTGACAAGTTCTAAGACTCCATACATGTCATCGCTTCGTTTGCTGGTCGATGAAACAGGATAAAAATTAATATCATCATCAGAAAAGAAGCCAAGTTCCCCTAAAGTTTTGCGACATTCCTTTTCCCAATTGAAATCACGATAATATTTCCTGAAAATAAAATTGTCTCCTCGTCTTTCAAATAGTGTGAATGAGTTTGAAGGGTCATTAGATAATATTTTGTTTCCCTGATAGCTATATTTTAATAAAAGACCGGTGTTCCCTTTTATACCGGTTTCAATCTCCAGAAGTGCTTGTTTTTCAGGAGAGAATTCAATAATTTCAAAACCCGTGTTCTCAACTTTAAAACTATTTATTGTATTAAGCACGAATCCACTGAAATATTTCAATTCTGTTTTTTTAGGAATCAGGATGTATTCTTTTGAGAGGAAAGGTTTTAATCTGGGCCCCTCTATATCTGAAACAAATAATATCCTGCGATCCTCTCTGATCATGCATGGGGTCATACATATTATATCGACCGGGTTCTTCCTAAGGTCGACAGGTTTTCCTACAGATTCCAGGCTGAGACTATAGGAGCTTTGCTCTTTATCTCTTATAAATCTGAAAATGGGTTCTGCCTTGTCTTCGCTGATTAATAGCTGATCCTCAGAATGCAATGTACCTGTTTTTGTCTTCTGAAAATAGACAGGAATGTTTTCATCACGGGCTATTGTAAAACATTTATAAAGCCTTCTTTCTATATAAGGCCTGATAAATTGTTCCAGCTTTTCATTTGTTATTTTTTCAAGAAATTCCTTTACTGTCTTTTCTCTCGAAAACAGTTTGAACAGATTTCTGTCAGTGTACTCGTTTATAATTTTAACAAGTTCACGTTCTTCAGCTGTCAGAATGCTTAATGTGTCGATATTGGGAAAAGGGGAGAGGCATTCCGATAATTTAAAATATCCCCTGTTAGCCTCCTTTTGAATAATATACGGAAGAATTACAGAACCCCATAGACGGTGCTGGAATAAAATCAGAGCAAATACCTTTCCCTTTTTATCTGATCTTGTTTCCAATAAATTCGATTTTATATTCATTGCAATAATGGTCAATGTCAGCCAATTTTCCTAGGATAAATAAAAAAAAGCGGTGCCATCTTTTTTTACAGTGTTAGTCTGGGTTGCAGCGACTGTAATGTTCTGATCCTTTTTTATTGTTGTGGAAGCGGTGGTTTATGTTGCTTGCTGCTCAGTCAGCGAGCATTAAGAATTTACTTTAGGGGATCGAAGATTCTTCGTAGCTTGCTGCGAAGATCTTCAATTATTTCTGAATTGAGAAAGATTATACATATAGATATGGATGCGTTTTTTGCATCAGTTGAACAGTTGGATAATCCGGAACTGAAAGGCAAGCCGGTTGCTGTCGGCGGAAGCGGGGAGCGAAGCGTGGTAGCAGCTGCCAGCTATGAAGCAAGGAAGTTTGGCGTAAAATCGGCAATGCCTTCTGTTATTGCTAAACGATTATGTCCCGAACTGATATTTGTGAAACATAATTTTGCCAGATATACAGAGGTTTCTGCAGCTATTCATGAGATCTTCCGCGAGTATACCGATTTGATTGAACCTCTCTCAATTGATGAGGCATTTCTCGATGTTACTTCAGATAAAAAAAATATTGGTTCAGCTACTGTAATTGCAAAAAAAATCAGGAATGAAATTAAATCAAAAACTGGTCTTACAGCTTCTGCGGGAGTTTCTGTGAACAAATTTCTGGCGAAAATCGCATCAGATATTAACAAGCCGGACGGGTTATTTGTAATCCGGCCTGACGCTGCTGAGAAATTTATTGAAGAGTTGGGAGTGGAAAAGTTTTATGGAATCGGAAGGGTGACAGCACAAAAGATGCATAAACTTGGAATTCACAACGGTGCAGATCTGAAAAAATGGGATCGTGTTTCGCTTGTGAGAAATTTTGGCAAGGCAGGGGTCTTCTTTTATGATATAGTCAGAGGCATTGATGAACGTCCGGTTGAACCTGATCAGGAGCGTAAATCTGTCGGAACCGAACTTACCTATGAGAAAGACCTGACAACGCGTTTTGAAGTCATTGCAGAACTGTACAAACTTGAAAAAGAACTGATGGAAAGGCTGGAACATTCAGAAGCTACCGGCAGAACCATCACTCTGAAGGTTAAGTTTTCGGATTTCCGGCAGATTACACGCAGTAAAACGCTTCAGAATTATATCCGCGAATTTGACGCATTGCACAAAGAGGTTTCTGAAATCCGTAAATCGCTTAAGCTCGAAGGAACACGAATAAGGCTTTTGGGATTGAGCATCTCAAACCTGGAAACGGAAGATTGTGAAGACCGGCAGCTGTATTTGTTTGAAGAGTGAAAAGAATTTTATCAGAATAATCCCTCTATCGACAAATATCTCTCGCCAGTATCATAACAGAAAGTAAGGATTCTTGATCCTTTAGGGAATTCTTTCAGCATCTGACCTACAGCGGCCAATGACGCTCCGGATGATATTCCGACGAACAAGCCCTCTTCTTTGGCTGCCCTTCTGGTAAAATTAAATGCATCTTCTTTTGACACTTTAATTATCCCGTCTAAAAGTTTTGTATTTAAAATGGAAGGTACAAACCCTGCTCCAATTCCCTGAAGAGGATGAGGAGCGGGAGAACCTCCGCTCAGTACCGGAGATAATTCCGGTTCAACAGCATACACTTTTAGTTTCGGAAATGCTTTTTTTAACACTTCTGCAACTCCTGTAATATGTCCACCGGTACCTACTCCTGTTATCAGATAATCAAGACCTTCAGGAAAATCTTTAAGGATCTCCTGTGCAGTTGCGGTCTTATGAATCTCAGTGTTGGCCGGATTGTCGAACTGCATTGGCATCCATGAGTTAGGTGTTTCCTGAATCAATTCCCTTGCGCGTTCAATAGCGCCTTTCATCCCTTTTTCGCGGGGTGTAAGTACAAATTCAGCGCCGTATGAGCTCATAATTTTTCTTCTTTCCAGCGACATTGATTCAGGCATAACAAGAATCAGCCTGTAACCTTTTACTGCTGCAACAATTGCCAGACCAATTCCTGTATTTCCCGATGTGGGCTCTATAATTATACTTCGCTGATTCAATATACCTTTATTCTCAGCATCTTCTACCATCGACAATGCAATGCGATCTTTTATGCTCGCTCCGGGGTTGGATCTTTCAAGCTTTACCCAGACTGAAAAGCCGGGATCGAAAAGACGGTTTATTTTCAGATGAGGTGTGTTTCCGATAGTTTCGAGAATTGAGTTTACTTTCATGATATTAAATTTTTATAATACTTATTTCAGATAATAAAGTTTATAGGTTCCTGGAAACCATTCTGGTTTCTCACTATTATTTCGCTTTTGTGGTAAACAACCGAAAAAGGCGCTATACTTTCAGTAAGCCATACATTGCCACCAATAATACTGTTTCTTCCGACAACTGTTTCGCCACCCAGGATGGTACAACCTGAATACAACACAACATTATCCTCAATTGTGGGATGTCTTTTTTTCGATGCTTTGCTTTTGTCAACACTAAGGGCCCCTAATGTAACGCCCTGGTAAAGTTTTACATTATTTCCGATTTTTGATGTCTCTCCAATAACAATACCTGTACCATGGTCTATTGCAAAAGGACAACCAATTTCAGCATGAGGGTGAATATCAATGCCCGTAACTTTATGAGAATACTCTGTTATCATCCTTGGAAGCAGAGGAACGCTTAAATTTGCAAGGGAATGTGCAATCCGGTAGCAGAATATTGCGAAGAACCCGGGATAAATAGCAACGACCTCTATGAGCTGGGTTGCTGCAGGATCAGACTCAAGGATAAAAGCAGCATCTTTAAGGAGTGTCTTTTTTATGCTTTCAAGATTCTCAAAAAACAGATTTGCCACTTTCTCTTTCTCGTCAGTAAGCCCTATTAATAATCCAAGCAGCAAAACCCTTGAATGATCGAGGCTGTTTTCACTTTCAGTGTCTGAATATGAATTAGTGGCAGGAAAAAGAAGTCTGAAGACAGACTTGATTGTTTTCTCAACATCTTTTTTATCAGGTATGGTACAGTCAGCCATTTGAATAAATTATTAAATTGTTTTGTTTTATTCTGTATATGTATAACACTTAAATCCAAAAAGTGTTGCCTATTAATTAACTGACAACTATCAACTAATCTGAAATTTCATTTACATGCAAAGATTGGAACAATGAGTGAGCAGACAATCCCCTGTTTATGGCATTTTTGTATACCATAAATATGGTATAACATTCAAATGTAGTATTCGATTGTGTTTATCCAGCCTGCCTTAATAGAGTACATTATCAACTCTGATATGCTTGTAACCCCAAGCTTTCTGAATATGTTCTTACGGTGAGAGATTACAGTATGAAAGCTTATGAATTTGCGTGAAGCTATTTCTTTTGTTGTTAATCCTTCCGAAATCAGCCTGACAATTTCAATTTCGGAAATGGTTAATTGACCATTCTCTTCAGCATAATTTTTCTTTTGATTAACTTCAAGCAATAAATTGAGAAGCTCGCCCGAGTAGTATTTTTTCCCCTTGAGGGCAGCCTCAATTGCACTAAATAATTCTTCCCTGTCAACAGTTTTTAAAATGATATCGTTTATCCCTGCAGAATTTAGTTCCTGCAGCTCAGTCTTACTCACGTTGTTAGTGATGACTAAAATTCTGAGACCAGGGAAACTGCTTCTTATCTCCTTAAGGTCAGTTATGGATGCGATGTCGACGAGAGAATGATCAATTATCAGCAAAGATATGTTTCCGGGTTTTAATGCTTTTAACAGTTCGCTCTTTTCTGCAATAATCTTGATTACCCTGAAACGGCTTTCATTCTCTAAAATGAATTTCAGGGATTCTGTAATTAAAAACTGACTATCTGCAATCAATATATTTACAGATGTTTCTTTAGCATTCATATCTGAATTGTGCGAACATTATAAAATCAGTGCGAAAATTTCAGTCAAGGGCATTTTTTAAATCCGCTAACAGATCGTCAATATTTTCAATGCCTACCGAGAGACGGATCAGGTTATCTGTTACCCCGATTTTTTGGCGCAGTTCAACGGGAAAATAATCGTGCGTCATCAGTGCAGAATAGTTTGCAAGAGATTCAATCCCACCAAGACTATCAGCTAGCTGGAATATCTTCAGTTTCTTAAAAAAAACATTACACTCCTCAAGGCCTCCTTTTAATTTGAACGATACCACTCCGCCAAAACCTGTCATCTGTTTCTTTGCGATTTCATATCCGGGATGTGTTTCCAGTCCTGGAAAAAATACCTCAAGTACATTAGGTTGGTTTTTAAGAAACCGGGCAACCTGAAAAGCGTTTTTTTCATGCTGCTTCATTCTGATAGCCAGAGTTTTTACACCTCTGAGTGTCAGCCAGGAATCGAAAGGAGATGGTACAGCTCCGACTGATTTTTGTACCAGTTGAATTTTTTTAAATAATTCAGTATTATTCAGGATAACAGCTCCACCAATAATATCAGAATGACCGTTGATATACTTGGTTGTACTATGAACTACTATGTCAGCTCCGAGAAGAAGCGGTTTCTGGAAATACGGCGACAAAAAAGTATTGTCAACCACAACTAATGTATTCTTTTTATGACTGACGTCAGATATAGCCTCAATGTCAAAAATCTTCAGTGTTGGATTTGTAGGAGTTTCTATCCAGACCATCTTCGTAGTTGGCAGAAAAGCCTTTTGAATAAGGGCAAGGTCAGTAAAATCAGTGAATGTAAATGTTATTTTATAGGGTTCAAATATCTCCTTTATCAACCGGTATGTTCCCCCATACATATCTTCTGGGACTATAACGTGATCGCCTGGCCTGAGCATTGACAAAATCGCATGCTCTGCTGCAAGTCCTGAAGAGAAAGTTAATCCGTATTTACCTTCTTCCAGTGAAGCCAGACAATCATCGAGTGCTGTACGTGTAGGATTCCCGACGCGGGAATACTCATATCCTTTGTTTTTATTAACTTCCTCCTGTGTAAATGTCGATGTCTGGTAAATAGGAATAATAGTTGCTCCAGTTGCCTGATCTGCAGCCTGACCGACGCAGATTGCTTTCGTTTCGAATTTCATATGTTTGACAATATATTTTGTGGCTAAAGTAAGAATTTTATGTCAATGCCACTCAATTCGATCCAAATATCATCATTTCAGCCAATTAGAAGTCTCTCAATCCTAACTTTGTAACTACCGTCCCTTTGTTTAGTTACGGCATTTACCGGTCCGCTGTGACTCCACTTAAGCATGCATCGTCTCATTGGTCACCTACAAAGCGGAGGATTGTCACTGAGTTACATCTGGAAATCAAC
>Ga0209385_1000803_pt1 | contig 13000 bp, 9 predicted proteins | sample NGEPerB_FD_184506 | JGI IMG/M metagenome (GOLD analysis project Ga0209385, IMG submission 184506) | Arctic peat soil microbial communities from the Barrow Environmental Observatory site, Barrow, Alaska, USA - NGEE PermafrostAB12-B... | ecosystem: Environmental > Terrestrial > Soil > Wetlands >... | reverse complement strand
GGCCCTGGTCGTGGGTTGTGGCTACGGCGACGACGCGGAGCTGCTGGCCGGCTACGGGTATGAGGTAGTGGCCTTTGACATCGCACCGACGGCCGTGGCCCGCTGCCGGGCGCGGTTTCCTGAGTCCCGGGTGGATTACGCGGTCGCCGATGCGCTTCAGTTGCCGGCCGAGTGGGCCGGTACCTTCGACTTTGTCTTCGAGGCGTATACGGTACAGGTGCTCACGGGCGAGGCCCGGGCCGCCTGCGCCACATCTATCGGCCGGATGATCGCGGCCGGCGGCACGCTGCTGGTCGTGGCGCGCAGCCGCGGGACCGGTGATCCGGAAGGACAGATGCCATGGCCGCTGACTCGGGCCGAGCTCGATGAGTTCATCGTTCCCGGCGTGCGGCTCGCGCACCTGACCGAGCTGGTCGAGCCAGGCGACCCGCCCGTGCCCCGGTTCGTGGCGGAGTTCGTTCGGGCATAGGCCTCCCGCCTCGAGCCAATACCGCAGCCTTGGCGCCCTGTAACGGCATCGAGAAGGGTTCGACGTGTGGGCGAAACCCACAGCCTCGTGGAACGAACGAACGCCAGAACGTCCCGGCCGGCTCGCCGGGCGACAAAGAGACTCTGGACGCAACCTCCATCGTTGCTCCACCGACGCTCCACGGTGGTTCCACTCCCGCAATCGAGAGTGGTAGTCAACCACATCGAGCGGCCACAGCAGGTGACCGCCATACCTATCGAAGGTCGACTTGGTCTGTGCAACAGGAGACCAGCGATGAACCAGATACGTCGCATCGGCCTGGGTGTTGCGGGCGTCGCTGCCGTAATCACCGTGGCCGGCGCCCTGGTCGTGGATGGATACGTGACGGCCAACCAAGGTCTCGCACGTGCGACCGCGAGCCAGCAAGACCCGACCGCCACTCCCACGGTCGAACCCACGGCCTCTCCAACTCCGAGCCTTGACCCGGTTACGATCTATGTCAGGCCAGCGCCACTTCCACCCGTCACGCAGGGGACGAAACCGGCCCCCGTGGTAACGCCAATGCCCGTGCCGCCAGTGACCGTGCCCCCAGCGCCGGTTGTCACTCCGCCGGTCATCCACGTGATCGTCCCCCCGCCAACTGGCGAAGGCGACGGCGGGACGGACGACTGATGCCCGAAACGGGCCTCGCACCTGGCGGTCCACTCAACCGGCCCGGAACGGGCGGCTTCCTGAGGCGACCGACGTGAACCTGATGCAGTCTGGCTCCGCAACGCCGTGGTTCCGTCCTTGGGCCGACTCCTCTATCGTTGCTGCTATGGGATCGAGAATTCTGGTTGCCGACGACGAGCCGCACATCCGCGAAGTGGTGCGGGCGTACCTCGAACGCGAGGGTTACGAGGTCGTCGAGGCGGCCGATGGCGAAGCCGCCCTACTACAGAGTCGGACGACGCCCCTCGATCTCTTGATCCTCGATGTCATGCTGCCTGGACGCTCTGGTTTCGACGTGCTACGCGCCCTCCGCAGCGAAGGGTCGAGCGTGGGCGTGTTGCTGCTGACCGCCCGCGACGACGTCATCGACCGAGTCGCCGGCTTGGAGCTGGGCGCCGACGATTACGTCACCAAGCCGTTCGAGCCCCGGGAGGTCGTCGCCCGAGTTGGCGCGATCCTACGGCGCTTCGGCCGAGTATCGGCCGCAGCCACGCCTTCCCCTGAGACCGACGCGCCGGCGGCCAGGCCGGTCATGACATTCTTCGACCTGACCCTCGACATGGACGCCCGTGAGGTGTCCCGATCGGGATCGAGCCTGCCCCTCACTCGGACCGAGCTGGACGTCCTGGCGGCGCTGGCGGAGCAGCCGGGTCGAGTCTGGACTCGCGAGCAGATCGGGCAGCGGGTCTTCGGCGAGGCGTTTGACACCTTCGACCGCACGATGGACAGCCACATCAAGAACCTTCGAGCCAAGCTCGGGGCGCGGCCGGACGGCGGAGCCTATGTCGAGACGGTTCGGGGCGTCGGCTATCGGGCCGCTCGTCCACTCGACCCAGCCTGAGACCAGGGAGGGGATGTGAGCCTGCGCTGGCGAATCGCGATCGGCTTCGCCCTCGTCGCCCTCGCTACCGCGGCCGTGATCGCCCTGGCCACGCTACCGATCGTCCAACAGGGTTTCTCCGACATCGACACCGACGGCGACGGCGGCCAGTCGGTCGCGACCCTGCCAGGTTCAGCTAACACGACCGAGCCGGGAGATAGCTTGAGCGAGGACGGCGGCGCTGCGACTCCCGCTTTGAACGCGACGGCCGGCACGACAACGAGTGGCCAGGCTGAACAGACGACAATCATCCGCCTCATGCTCGCTGCGGCGGCTGCAGCGGCCGCAGCCTCGTTCTTCGGCCTGTGGGCCGCGGGGCGGCTCGTACGGCCCCTGACCAGACTCGAGCTGGCGGCCGCGGCCGTGGCCCGTGGCGACCTTGGCCGGCGTTCTGGCCTGGCGGACCGCACCGATGAGTTCGGCCAGCTGGGCCGCACATTCGACTCGATGGCCGGGCAGCTGCAACTTGAGGAGGAGACGCGCCGCCGATTCCTACAGGACTCGGCCCACGAACTCAAGACGCCGCTGGCGGTCATCGAAGCCACGTCCAGCGCCATGATCGACGGTGTCTACGCGCCGGAACGGCGCCACCTCGAGACTATCCGCGATCAATCGCGCATCCTCGCTCGCATCGTCGATGACCTGCGGACGATCAGCCTGGCCGAAGGCGGGCACCTGCCGTTGCAGCGCAGGCCGCTTGACGTTCGGGCGGTACTCGAATCGGTCGCCGCAGGCTTCGAGGCACGGGCGGTCGCAGGCTCCGTCAGGCTGTCGACGGACGGCCCGTCGGGCCTCATGGTCGAAGCCGACGCCGATCGCCTTCGCCAGATCGTCGGCGCCCTCGTGGACAACGCCCTGCGTCACACGCCCGCGGGAGGTTCGGTGCGACTCGTGGCCCTCGCCTCAAGGGACCCGGGGCCAGCAGCCGCCGGGAAGATCGCCTCGTCCCGCCCGGTTGTTCGGATCGCGATCGAGGACTCCGGAGCGGGCATCCCAATCGAGGCGCTTGCCAGCATCTTCGAGCGCTTCTACCAGGCCGACCCTTCGCGTAGTCGCGGGACCGGCACCAGTGGCCTGGGCCTGTCGATCGTCAAGGCGCTGGCCGAAGCTCACGGCGGCCGAGCCGGCGCGGAGAACCGCCCAGAGGGTGGAGCGCGTCTCTGGATCGAGCTGCCCGCGCTGCGTCTCGCTTGACGCGCAGATGCTGGCCGGTTGGCCGCCGGTACGTCACGATCGGCGGTAGAATCGCTGCGCGAGAGCCGCCGCAATAGGAGGGTCCAGATGGCCTGGGAAAGGCCTTCGACGGGGTTCGATCCGCAGGGATCCGACCCGCCTGGCCCTGACAACTCGATCGTCCCGATCAAGCACGAGATCATCGAACTCGTCGGACCACACCTTCGTGTGTCCGGCGACATCTCCCTGCTCAAATTCAGTCGTCTGTCTGACCTGATCAACCACAGCCGAGGCTATGTTCGCCTCACGAACGCACGGCTGCTGCGCCGCAACGGCGAGCCGACGAACCTGATCGTGCAAGAGCTGATGGTCAACCAGGACGAGATCACCTTTATCGGCCAGACAGCTGAGGAGATCTCCTCAGCTCCAACGGGCTACGCAGGCATGGACCGGCCACTGATGGAGCGCGTGCCACGCCAGCTGGTCATCTTCACCCCCGGCCACACCCTAACCGGGACGATCAGCCTTTTCGTCGAGACGGACATTGTCAACTTCGTCGACACGCCCGATCCGCGCTTCATTGCCATGGTCGACGTCACTGCCCGCTCGCTTGCCGATCGCCGGGTTATCAGCCATTTCGGCCTCGCACTCGTTAATCGAACGCAGATAGCGGCCGCGTCCCTGCTCGAGTACGCGGGCGGCGCCGACGAGACGGGGGTCATGGTCGAGTAGGGCCGGGAAGTTGTCCCGAAGGCTCCACAGGAAGTACGCGCCTATTTCCGCGCCGCGAGCCATCGCTTTGTCCGTCGCCCGCAGATAGTCGTCCAGGTAGCCGTTCGGGCGAAACGTAGTCGCGACGCTCCGCCGTTTTCGGTGGTGTACATCGGCAGGCCGTAGTCGTCGTGGTGCCTGACGAGCAGGTCGGTCATTCCCGGAGGCACTATTGGCCAACCCATGGCAGTGACGGGCGTCCCGACCCGCGGCCGCTCCCTAATACGCCTGGGCTGAGTACAAAGTCGCGGGGCGAGCGCCCGATCCGCGGTTCGGGTTCAGCCTTGGCCCCGTCTCGGTTCGCGGGGATGGGTCGCCCCCCGGTCGCAAGCTCATTGGCTGTGTCGGAGACTCGCCGCGCCGATGGGCGAGGCTTCGGCCTCAGTGAAACCAGCCGGCGTCGTTCACGGCTCCCCATAGCACTCACCCGATGCGTGTTAGGAAGGACCGGATGTGCCGCACACCCGGTGAACCGTGCCTGCGGCGGCGCATTGAACGCACCCCGCCGAATTAGAAGCCGGCCGAAGCGCAGGCTAGCGAAGGAAGACTGGGCGAGCGCTGGAGGTCTGTGACGGGCGAGATTGTGCCCCGCCGCCTGATCCGCATGACCGCGTATCGCCCTGGCCACGAATCGAAACGAGCCGGCCCCTCGGCTGTAAGCCGCAAGGACCGGCCCGTGAGTGGCGCGAGGGTTACGGCTTGGCGCTGGCCAGGGCGTTGCGGCCGAGGTAGAGAGAGGCCGAGCCCAGCTCCTCCTCGATGCGGAGGAGACGGTTGTACTTGGCGACCCGCTCCGAGCGGGACGGGGCACCGGTCTTGATCTGGCCCGTGCCCATCGCTACGACGAAGTCGGCGATGGTCGTGTCCTCGGTCTCGCCCGAACGATGGCTGACCATGGCCGTCCAACCGGCGCGGCGAGCCATCGCGATCGCGTCGACCGTCTCGGTCACGGTGCCGATTTGGTTGAGCTTGATAAGGACGGAGTTGGCGGACGATTCACGAATACCGCGGGCGATGAAGTCCGGGTTGGTGACGAAGATGTCGTCGCCGACGAGCTGGATCTTCGAGCCGAGCCGCTTGGTCAGTTCGGCCCAACCTGCCCAGTCGTCCTCGCCGAGGCCATCCTCGAGGGAGATGATCGGGTACTTGGCGATCCACTTCTCCCAGAGGTCGATGAGCTGGCCCGAGTCAAGGGTGCGACCCTCGCGCTCGAGGCGGTATTGCCCGGTCACGCTGCCGGTCCCGGTTCCTTCGACCAGGACCGAACTGGTTGCCGGATCGAGGGCGATCGCGACTTCGTCGCCCGGCTTGTAGCCGGCCTTTTCGATGGCCCGAAGGATGACCTCAACCGCGGCCTCATTCGAGGGCAGCGACGGAGCGAAACCGCCCTCGTCACCCTGGCCGACGGAGAAGCCTTCGGCACTCAGGATCGATTTGAGAGCGTGGAAGACTTCGGACCCGGCGCGGAGTGCGTCGGTGAAGGTGTCGACGCCGACCGGGGCGACCATGAACTCCTGGAAGTCCGTTGAGTTCACGGCGTGCTTGCCGCCGTTGAGGATGTTGAAGAACGGGACGGGCACGATGCGCGCCCCAACACCGCCGAGGTAGCGGTAGAGCGGCATCTCGTAGCTGGCCGCGACCGCGTGCGCCGCCGCGAGAGAGACGCCGAGGATCGCGTTGGCGCCGAGCTTGCCCTTGTTCGGTGTCCCGTCGAGGGCGATCAGAGCGGCGTCTAGGCCGGCCTGATCAGCCGCGTCCGTGCCGAGTAGCTCGGGCGCGATGATCTCGCGGACGTTGGCAACGGCCTTGAGTACGCCCTTGCCGCCGTACTTGTTCTTGTCGCCGTCGCGCAGCTCGACCGCCTCGTTGGCACCAGTTGAAGCGCCCGACGGAACCGCCGCGCGGCCGACAGAACCGTCGACCAGCACGACGTCGACTTCGATAGTCGGGTTGCTGCGCGAATCGAGAATCTGGCGCGCTTCGATGAGATCAATTGTTGTCATGGGCTACTCCTGTTCGCCGGCGGTCCCGGAGTTGTCCTTCAGGCACACAAAGGTCGCCAGCCATGCTGGCGACACGTCAGCGTTCACTCACTGGCGGGGCTGACGCAAGGATTGCGACACCGGGCAGTTCCTTGCCCTCCATGAACTCGAGGGAGGCACCGCCTCCGGTGGAAATGTGGGTCATCTTGTCGCCGAGGCCCTGATGCTCGACGGCGGCAACGGAGTCGCCGCCACCCACGACAACGGTCGCGCCGGCCTGGGCGCGCCCGGCCAGGAAGCGGGCGATCTCATTGGTACCGTTCGCGAAGGCCGGGATCTCGAAAACACCCAGGGGGCCGTTCCAGAAGACCGTCCGGGCGGGCTCTAAAGCCTTGCGCATCGCGTCGAGGCTTTGCTTTCCGATGTCGACGATGTTCCAGGAGGCCGGAACCTTGTCGGCCGGCAGGGTCTTGTACTCGCTGCCGCGCGTGACTTCCTTGGCTACGATGACGTCGATCGGCAGGATGATCTTGGTGCCGTGCTTGGCGGCCGACTCCATGATCGCCCTGGCATCTTCGACACGATCCGGCTCGACAAGACTCTTGCCGACCGACTTTCCCTGGGCAAGCATGAAGGTGTTGGCCATGCCGCCGCCGATGACAAGGATCTCGACCTTATCGACCAGGTTCCGCAGGACCTGGATCTTGCCGGAGACCTTGGCGCCGCCGATGATCGCAGCGAAGGGGCGCTCCGGGTTCTCCATCAGCTTGCTGAGGAACTCGATCTCCTTCTCCATCAGGAGACCCGCATACGCCGGCAAGATGCGGGCGATGCCTTCGGTGGAGGCGTGGGCCCGGTGGGCGGTGCCGAAGGCGTCGTTGACAAAGACGTCGGCGTAGCTGGCGAGTGCTTTGGCAAAGGCGGGATCATTCTTCTCTTCCTCGGCGTGGAAGCGAAGGTTCTCGAGGAGGATGCACTCGCCCGGCTTGAGCCGCTTGATGGCGTCCTCTGTGCCGGGGCCAAGGGCGTCACCCGTGACCGAGACCGGCATCTTGAGCAGCTGTGAGAGCCGCTCGGCGACGGGCCGCAGGCGCATGCTGTCCTGGACCTTGCCGTCCGGCCGGCCCAGATGGCTGGCCAGGATGACGATGGCACCCTGGGCAAGGAGTGCCTTGATCGTCGGCAGGGCAGCCACGATTCGGCTGTCGTCCGTGATCTTGCCGTCCGCAAGAGGAACGTTGAAGTCGACCCGAACAAAGACGCGTTTGCCCGCCGCGTCCAGGTCCCGAATGGTGAGCTTGTTCATCTTGACCTCGGGCTTGGCTGAGGCCGGTCTGGGGCCGATGGCGAGCCATGGGCAGCGCCCATGGCTTGAGCCACCAGTCTCATCCGGCTACGAGCGACCGTCGCAGATCGGTCGGGTCGCTTTACGACCTTCCCTGATCGGTTACGTCGCTATTCAACCCGCCGGAATCCGGCGGGTTGTCTTGACGCTGGTTAGAGGCGCTCGGCGATGAACTTGGTCAGGTCGGCAACGCGGCTGCTGTAGCCCCATTCGTTGTCGTACCAGGACAGGACCTTGACGAACTTGCCGGTCCCGCCGATGACCATCGTCAGAGCGGCGTCGACGATCGAGGAGCGAGAGTCGGCCCTGAAGTCCATCGAGACGAGCGGCTCGTCCGACACGCCAAGGATGCCCTTCAGAGGGCCGGCAGCGGCCGCTCGAAACGCCTCGTTGATGGCCGTGACTGTAGTCTCGTCGCGCAGTTCGACGGCGAAGTCGACGATGCTGACGGTCGGGGTCGGAACGCGCAGGCTGAAGCCGTCGACCTTGCCCTTGAGTTCGGGGATGACGAGACCGAGAGCCTTGGCCGCACCGGTCGTCGTCGGGATCATGTTCAGGCCGGCCGAGCGGGCGCGGCGAGGATCCTTGTGGGCGACGTCCAGGATCTTCTGGTCGTTGGTATAGCTGTGGATCGTGTTCATCAGGCCCTTCTCGATGCCGAACGTATCGTTCAGGACCTTGGCGACCGGGGCCAGGCAGTTCGTGGTGCAGCTAGCGTTGCTGATGATCACGTGTTTGGCCGGGTCGTACTTGCCCTCGTTGACGCCGAGGACGATGGTGATGTCCTCGCCCTTGGCCGGGGCGCTGATGAGGACCTTCTTGGCGCCCGCGTTGATGTGGGCGCGAGCCTTGTCGGCCTCGGTGAAGCGGCCGGTCGACTCGATGACGATGTCGACGCCGAGATCCTTCCAGGGCAGCTGGGTCGGATCGGCGATCTGGAGGACTTTGACGGACTTGCCGTTGATGACGATGGCGTCGTCCGTGTAAGTGACTGTGCCGTCGAAGTTGCCGTAGGTGGAGTCGTGAGCGAATAGGAGCGCGTTGGTCGGGACGTCGACGAGATCGTTGACCGCGACCACATCGAGCTCAGGGGAGCGCTCGAGGATCGCCTTCAGCGACTGCCGGCCGATGCGACCGAAACCATTGATACCGACACGAACTGCCATTACTTATCCTCCAGGAGATAGATGCCGCGCTCGGGTCAACCGTTCGCGGATACAGGTGTGGCCCGACCGCCGCGCCACGCTGGGTCGCCGAGACGCGCGATCACGAGTGAGTGGCCGCCGGCCAGGCCGACGTCATCGCCAAGTTCGGCGTGGACGATCTGAACCCGGCTGCGGGGCGTGCGGAAGGCGGTGGCAGCAACCGCGGCCCGAGCCGGACCGAGAAGCCGCTCGCCCTGTGCGTCCGAGATCGCGCCGCCGACCACGATTCGGGTGGGGTTGAGCGCGTCGACGAACCCGACGCAGGCGACGGCGAATGCGCGTCTACCGCGCTCCATGATGTTCCGGCACATCTCATCGCCGGCGTCGTCGCCCTCGGCGACGTCACGCGCCTCGATGGCGTCCAGGCCCTTCTGGGCCGCACGGGCCGCCAGGAAGGGGCTCTGGCCCTCAGCCATGGCCCGGCGAGCGGTCCTGGCCATGGCCGCCCCGCCGATGAAGGCCTCGAGGCAGCCAACGGCTCCGCAGCCGCACTGGCCGTCCATAGACACGGGCGTGTGGCCCAGCTCTCCGGCTGTGCCGTCTGGACCGTGCAGGATACGCCCCTCGATGACGATGGCTCCGCCAACCCCGGTCGATACCGTCAGATAGATGAAGTCCCCGCAGTCACGAGCGGCGCCAAAGGCCATCTCGCCAAGGGCCGCCACGTTGGTATCGCGATCGAGGAAGACGGGCAAGCCGAGTCGGCTGCCCAGCTCCGCAGCGATCGGGACGTCATAGAACCTGGGGCCCATGTTGGGCGTCTGCAGGACAACTCCCCGCCAAGGATCCACAGGACCGGGGCTGGAGATGCCGACGCCGACGAGCGCGGCCCTTACGTCTTCCGGCACGTCCTCGCGGGCCCTGACGAGGGCGGCCTCGCAGGCGTCGAGAATGGCCCCCGGGCCATCGGCGATCGGCGTGCGGACCTTGGTCAGAGCGAGTCGGGATCCGTCGTCCAGCACTACGGCGGCGCGAACATGCGTGCCCCCGACGTCGAGCGCGAGGACTGGTCGTGCTAACAGAGGAAGACCCTCGAACTTGGATGTGGTGAGAAGGTTCGACAATTCTAGCAAAGGGGATTCGGCCGCCAGCGGGCCGGTCGGCCCGTTCGGTCCGTCTGCAAAGGCCCGTGTCGCCGGGCCGGGCATCCCGTCGTGGTGGGGCGTTTGTCCGCCAGAGGGCTAGGGCGAGGTTAATCCGTGACGCCGTGATCGCCCAACTCGCGAAATGCGTTGCGTGGCAGGCGCCGCTGCCCCAGAAAAGTTGCGACCCCCGCCGGAGCGGGGGTCGCGATCGGTATCGGAGCTCTTAGCCGTTCAGGCGCCGATCCGGAAGACCTTGCCGCCGCAGTCAGGGCAGATGCCCTGGGTCGCCGGCTTGCCATTCTTCATGGTGATCTTCTGGGCGTTCTGGATCACGACCTTCTTCTTGTCCTTGACGCAATAGCCCTCGACCATGGTTCCTAGCCTCCCAGTGACGAGCGGGGCCGTTGCCCCGAGCATTGATGAGCGCCTATCCAGGCAAGGGTACCTGATGCGGGTGAATTCAGACTGCCTCGTACGACAAGTTCCGGCCAACGGCCAGCACCTTGCCGGAGCATAGTCGGCCCGAAAGTTGAGAGTCAAGCACTATTGAGATTGGATATTGCGAGCGGCCACCAGCCGAGCCTTCACGTTCGGGACTTTTCACAGAGCCAGGACTGGTACAAGACACACCTCGGGGGACACGAAAGTCACCGAACGCGGCCGAGCCGAGCCATCCGAACAAGGCGCGGCAGCAGCCTGAAACGGGGCAATCGCGCAAGAATCGAGAGCCTCGCGGCCACCAAATTCCGCCGGCGTGTGGCGGCCAGACAAACCACGGCGCCTACGAGAAGGAGTGCCACTGCACCGAGAAGAGCCAAAACGTCCGGAAGCGGAGCTGTTGCCGAGACCTGTCGAATTGAGGAGGCACCCCAAGAGCCTGGAGGGATGGACGCAGCCTCGTTGCCCGCTACGAGACCCGCGACGCTAATGGGGCTGCAACTCGCCTCCGCCTGCCCGCCCGGAAGAATCACGATGGAATCAGCATCGGCCCGGATCAGGAGGCCTCGCTCGTCTTTCGTGACACTACCTCTGACCTCCACGGCATCCCCCGGCTGCAGCAGCGACAGTGCCTCGGCCGCGTCCGGACCGCCGATCCGTACCTCGCCGGTACCGTCATCGACGGTGACCTCGCCATCGCCCGTTGCCGTGACGAGGCCGACCACTGTGACATCGAGCCCGAGATAGCCGGCCAGGGACTCGATGCAGATCAGGCCCCCGACCGGTCCGTGCGAGATTGTCGCGACGACCGATAGCCCTGCTTCGCCCTCATGCGACGCGGTCGAGGCAGCGCTGGTCACCGCGGCTGGGCCGAGCCGCCAGTCGAGCGGAGAGCGCGGCAGGAGCTGGAACTCATCCGAATTCGAAGTCGAGCGGCGCACGATGCCCGTCACCATGACCAACCGTCCGACCGACGACGACGTGATCGATATGCCGGCGGCCGGCTCACCCAGAACAACGACCAGCTGGCCGTCGACGAGCGCCTCCACGCGCCAACGCGCACCCGCGTGAGTCACTCGCTGGATGCGGCCGCAGGCTCGCACCAAACGCCACTCGGCGAACGACCCAAGAGCGCCGGAGACCTGATCCGGCTCAACTGCCTGCAGCTCGCCCTCAGACTCGACTCGAGTGGCCAGGATCGTTGGGCCGCCCTCCCATGAACCAACCTTGCCGACGACGTGGACCCTCACTCCGACTCCCGGAGCATCCGCGCCCGCAGGAAGGATGACGGCTACCGCCCCGGTACCGTCATCGACAACGATGGTGGGCCCGTTGATGTCCAGCAGACCGGCGGTCGCGGTCACGGTCGCCTCCGTGTCGATAGCGCTTCCTCGCCTTCCGACGAGCGAAGAAAGGTCGTGCAACACGGCTGCGCCGGTAGAAGTTGGCAGGGGCTCCGGCTGCGGGGGTTCCGACTGCTCGGGCTCCGGCCGCGGGGACTCGATGTCGGGCCGAACGAGGAGATCCGATGGGGCTCGCAGCCAGACCCTGTAACCATCCGCCAGGCCCAACGCAGATGCCCTCTGACCGACGACGCCCGTGGCCATGACGACGTCGCCCCGGGTCACGTCCTCGTTCGTGAGGCCGATGAGTGGATCGGCCATGACTCGGACGCTGGCAGAGCCGTCGCCGACGACAACGCTGAGCCGGCCGCTGTCAGTGGTCACCGACTCAACGGTCCCTCGAATGGTCACAAGCCGCGCCTCGGTCCCTTCGCCGATGTCGGACAGTTCCGCACGAGCGGGCGTCGGCTCCTCCCCCTGCGGGCCGAGGGTGAGACGGTGGAGTTCGCGGATTTCTATCTGGCCGTACGGCGCAGCGAGGTCCCCAACTACCTCCGCCTCCGCTCCCGGAACGATCCCCTCGCCCGATCCCGTCCAGCGGACGAATACGCCACCCGACGCGTCCTCGACCGCGAAGAGACCTTCAGTGCCGGTGAACCCCGGCGCGACCGTCACGACGCCGGCAACGTGGACGAAGGCACCAGGCGTCCCGGCGCGAGCGGCGGCGATCGAGATCGGGTCCGGTTCGGATGCACTGGGCGACGGCGAGGCCAGGCGAGTGGGCGAAGGCGCCGCGGTCGGTCCAGTCGTGGGTGCGGCGCTCGAGGTCGAAGAGCGGGTGGGGAGCGAAGTCGGTGCGGGCGACGTCGGCCCGGGCGCAGTCGGATTGGGTGTTGTGGTCGGCTGGGGCGTCGCGGCCGGCTGGGGCGTTGTGCGTTCGGGCCCGGTTGACCCCTCCGTGGGAGTGCCGCTCGGACTGCCTGTCGCCGCAGTCACGGACCCAGCCGCGCTCGTCGTCGGCGTGGCGGTGGCGCCGCTCGTCGGCAGAGACGCCAGCGATTGAGGAATCGGGTTTGGCTGGACGAACCAGTCCGAGCCGTTGTCGTTTGTGTCGACGGTGTTCCCTTCCGGCCCACCCGGCCGGCGTTCGAGACTCGATTTGGCTGGCGGAGCGGGCGCCACGCTCCCCTCGACGTACTCGTTGGCGGCCGTGCCCCATCCCACGGCGTCGAGGACCGATCCTTCGCTGTTCCGCAGAGCCAACGCCCCGCCGTCAGCCGCCAACCCGCCCGAGTACGTGGCGTCGGCAATCGGTCCGTAGATGCCAGTAGCGTTCGCGACGAGGAGATGCTGACCCGGCGCGAGCAGTAGCGGCGCGCCAAAGAGGGCCTTGCGGGTCGTGGTCGCGCCGGAGGCAGTGACGTAGATCAGCTCACAGTCACCGAGATCAGCGGCAACGGGGCCGGCGTTGGTTATCTCCACGTACTCGTCGGAGGCAGACAACCCCCCGGTGACGACTTCCGCCAGCAGCAATCCAGTTGACGACGGCCATGCCGCGGCGGCCGCCGGCCCCGTTGCCGCTGATCTCGGTGACTGTG
>Ga0209385_1000802_pt1 | contig 13021 bp, 7 predicted proteins | sample NGEPerB_FD_184506 | JGI IMG/M metagenome (GOLD analysis project Ga0209385, IMG submission 184506) | Arctic peat soil microbial communities from the Barrow Environmental Observatory site, Barrow, Alaska, USA - NGEE PermafrostAB12-B... | ecosystem: Environmental > Terrestrial > Soil > Wetlands >... | reverse complement strand
ACATCGGCCAGTCTAATCGGATTGCCCTCCGCGTACTGAAAAAGGTTTATTCCGCCTTCTAACCCGACTGGATCGCTGCTGATCCAACGTCCCAACCATGAAGCGTAATAACGTGCTCCGTGATGATTAATTCCGGTCTCTTCATCGCGCTCCATACCGGTGTAGCGGTAGCGCTTGGAGTTGATTTCGGCCAGGCTGCGTCCAGCTTGATACGAAGTGTTGCCGTAGGGACAATATTCTTCGTAGGAGATTACACTCGCCGAGTTATCGAGTTCCAATGAAGCTGAGCCGAGATGATTGCTGTATTGATACCGGATAAGTTGCGCCGCTGCGGCATCCGTTCCTTGCGTGCGCGTCTCGGCCAGCGCGACGCGCTGCTTGTCATCCATGACGTGAAGCGTTTCGCGCTCCAGCGTTAACTGCCCCTGGGAGTATTCGCGATAAACCTCGTAGCCTCCGAGATAGAACCGCTCCTTCTTCTTGACACCTGCCGCACCCTGCGTCACCTTGCGAACTCGTTGGCCACTGCCGTCATATAGGTAATAGGTCTGTTCGCCGCTGTGGGCGATGCCGTCGCTATCGGTCGAATTCACTGCCTGGCGCTGAGACATATACAGTGCGTCTCTAAAATCCCACTGGATCATCGAGAGGTGCGGCATGTCGATCATGCTGCCGTGCAGGTCGTATTTGTAGATTTCACTAGGCGGGTTTTCGCCGAAGCCGGTGCTACTCAGGCGGTTGCTCATGTTCGCTGGTTCGAGCAGGCTGGCTTCGTTGTAGTTATAGAAGTGAGTCCATCCGGGACTGCTGGCGCTGCTGCTCTTGTGGATGAACTGGAGGAAGTTGCCAACAGGATCGTAGTTGTATTGCTCTGTGTAAGTTCCCATCGCATTGCCATCGCTCGGACTGATCAAGCCGGCGCGGGGAATGTCGTTATAAGAACCGGGCGTAGATGCAAGTTGCTTTCCGTCGTTACTTAATCCCAATTGTTCGCGACCGCTCGCCAGGATCAGGCGGTAGATCGCGTCGTACGTATAGTCGTTACTTGGTTCCACGCGCTGATTGCGGAAGAAGACGACATTCTGGATATCCGCATCATCCTGGATGTGGGTGATATTCCCAGCGGGGTCATAGATATATTGCAGATCCTGAACGGTCTGCTGATTGGCGGGGAATGGGGACCGCGTTGTAGTAAGCCGATTCAAACGGAAGGTCAGTGAATCGTAGCTATAGCTTGTCGACGCGCCGTTGCCGTATTCGATGAGAGCTCGCTGTCCTTTGGCGTCGTAGTCGATATTCATAATGAACGGAGTCGCAGTGGCCGCGCCTTGCAGATTGACGCTTACTGTTTCGAGCAAATTCGCTTCGTTATACGTCGGACTGACAACGCTGCCATCGGGCGAGGTGGCCGTGATAGGACGATTCATCGCATCGTATTGGGTGCTGCTGGAAAAGATTTCATCGATCAACACCGGCCCGGTCGCAGCTGACCAATCGGGGAGGGCCTTATAGTCCTCGACGAACTGACGACTCCCGCGCAGCGGGTTCCCTTTGAAGTCATACGCCTCTTGCAGCCCCGTGGCCGGGCTAACTGCCATGCTGGTCACGACGCCGGCGGTGTCGTAAATCTCATACACGCGCGTGTTGAGATTGAGCGCTGGCGACAGCCCTTCGCCATAGACCGTCTTCTGAATGAGAACTTCCGCCGGCATCGTGCGCGGATCGGAGTTGACCGGATCAGTACCCTGGACAAAGAGATCCGTGGGCCGACGTAGCGCGTCGTACTCGGTGCGATAGTTGTGGCCGCGCGTATCCCAGGCGCGAATAGGCTTGCCCGTGACGTCGTTGAGGGTCCAACGCTCGCCTGCCTCCATGCTCGCCTGATGGATGCGTTTGCCGAGCATATCGTAGTCATAGGTCATCACTTTGCGGTCGAGGGCATCAGTCACTGACCGTTGAAGGCCCTGGATATCGAGCTCCACGCGGGTTGCATATTTCCCGGCAGTGGCATTGTCGGCGACTGTAAGGAATGGCCGGCCTAGCGTGTCGAAGTAGGCCGAGGAGAACGTGCCGGAGTGCGCAGCGGCTTTACTGGCCGCCTCCACCTCTTTGGCGAGGATCGTTGGATCTGGCCAGAGTTGGGCGGCCTGGGCGGCGTAAGCTGGGTCGGTGCGCAGGGAATACCAAGTGGGCAGGTAGTCGCTCTCGGGCAAAGCCTGGAAGAAGTCTCCAACATCGGCATCGGCGGCAGGGTTGGCCTGGAGGACGGTATCGTTCACATCCCAGGTCTGCGAATGCCACGGATCGAAGACGACCTTTTCGTAGGATTGGTTAGGATGGAGAGTTGCTACAACACTTTCAACCGGGTCATAAAAGAGGGTGGAACTCACACCCACCTGCACTCCGAATTCGAATTGATGCCCCTGCTGGAGTTGGCTGAAAAAGGGTTCGTACTGACGGACTGGCTTTCCCTTGTTGTTGAGGATCGTCCATCCATTGCCGACCCAGCGCGGGTCGACGATGGGTCCCTTAGCAACAACTGGGCCCGGCTCGGCCTGAATCTTCTTCTGAATTTCGCGGCCAAAGCCGTCCGAGTAGCTGAAACTGATCTGGATCTTAGTCTGCTCTCCCGCCGTCAAATCGCTAACATGCGTTTCGCGCGCCAGTGTCGCCGCAAAGATAGGCTGCCACTCGGTCGGGTCCGCGGAAGCCGCTGCCTGGGAGTTCTGAAATCGATCCACGTCGTAAACAATGCGGGTGGTGGCGGTACCCAGGAGTGCGGCCGCCACAGAATGTGGATCGTCAGACGAGAAGAACCCGTTGATCTGGTCTTCGGTCAGATCCGGTGCAAATTCAGTGAACGAATCGCCGAGAACAGGACTGTCAGTGGCCTTACTCATTACCGCCGTGCCCGCCACCATGCCTAAAATGTCAAAACATACAGCCACACGATTGCTATTTGGGTCGGTGAGCAGCGATGGCGCGAGGACTCGGTAGTCGTTGGTTGCCGTCGTCGTATTGAGCAATGGATCGCGCGCGGTTACGACGAGAAGATCGTGGGGATCATCATAGTCAACCGACGCTGCATTTCCGTACGGATCTTCGCCTCTTCGGGGCACGAAGAAGTGCTGCAGAGCCTGCGTTAGCTCATCTTGCGGAGAAGCCGGCACAGGCAGGTAATAGGACCGTCCCGACGGGATCCACCAGTTGCCGTTTCCATCGAGATCGACATAACCGCCGAGGTCTGAGCCGACGCCACCGAAAACCGTCTCGGGCTCGGCCACCAGAGCGGTCCCGGCGCGCTGATACACCTGAACGATCAAACCAGGAGTGGAAGCGAGGGCGTAGCTGTTGCCAGGTAGCGCTAGGGATTCGAGGGTCCCCAGAGGCAGCAAAGTCCCCGCGTCCCCAGCGCTAGCACCCATATCATCGGGCCTGTAATATGTGCGGGCGCATTTCAGCAAGCGGCGGTATGGCTGGCCGGGGGTGAGGTTGGTGGGGTTGAGCTTTTCATACGCGATGTCATGGGAGCCGTCACTGGCAGCCTGAATTTTGGTCGCAATTTCGTCAAAGTTAAAGAGGTTGGTCACGTCCGATTGAGTTGCGACGGGTTGGACCTGAATCAACTCGTAAGTGCTCGATTGAGCAGGCAGTGGGCCTCGGAGCGCATCATCTGAGGCCACAACATTTGTGTAGGTTGTCTCCACACAGGTACTGAGCGTGACGCTTTGCTTCGCTTGATCTGCGGGCGTGAGGTCCGGGTCCAGGTATCGCCGCCCGTAACCAACGGCAGCGGATTGCAGCACGTTTCCAAACGAATCGACAGACAACGTAAAACTATGGGTGACCCTCGGATCAGCCGCGTCCTTGGCTGGCGGGGGTGCAGCGGGGTCCGCGAGCGTATTGCCCAGGACTTTGAAAAGCTTTCGCTCGTAGTGGAAGTCGATAGTCTCCCGAGGGTGGGCGAAGAATACGCCATATTGGTTCGGGCCCTGCGGCTGCAGCACCTCAATCGTGTAGTTGCGTTCGGATACGCTGTAAGGACGATCGGCGGCGTCTGTACCATCGAGTGCATAAATCTCCTGACGCAAAATCGACCCGCGCAATGCTCGACACGCTTCCCGGAACTCCTCAGCAGAGAGACTGTACGGCAGGCGAGTGCCGTTAGGAAGCAAGATGCCTGCAGGCAAAATCGTATCGTCGAGGAGCATGGCCTCGAATTGCGGGTTGGTAAGACCAGCGATTTGGTCTGCAAAATCTCCTTCCAGGTAATACTCTTGTTCGAAACATTTGGATATCTTTCCCGATTCGAGGTAGGCGCCAGTGTGAAACCACGTTCTCGTAAATGCCGGCGGCACGTTGAAGGCGGCGTCCAGGTTGACGGGCTCGGGAAAGTCGGCAGAGCCTGTCAATGCTGCGAATTCTTCCGTGTCCCACTGATCAACGCGACCAAAACCGCGAAACTCGCGCTCCACCCCGTCGAAGTACCCGTGGTGATAGGCATATCGCGTCACCAGCAAATTGCGCCCCACATAGTCATAGCGTTGCACACGCTCGACAACATGTACCGGGAATGGAAGACGGGTGACCCATGGTGTGCCGGCTAGCTTGTCTTCAACGTAGAACTTGGTGGAGGGCGCATACTGAATCACGGTCTCCGCGCCCAAGTTATTTGTAACGCGCACCAGCAAGTGAGGCTTCTGACCGCCCATTAAGTCGATGTAGACCATCGGACTCTGAGCATTGGCCGCCAACGGCGACGACCAGACGAGACAAGCGGTTCCATTGCCGAGAAGATCCAGAACGGTCGCTGACGACGCACCGTTTACCGGAGGGAACTGATCTAAAACCCGCGCCGTGCCCCAGGCATTTCCCGATTGATTGAAGTAGAGCTGAATCGATCTGCTGCCGAAATAGAGGATGTCAACGGTTCCTGAGCCGTCGATGTCGGCAAGACGGATACGGCGCCCGTCGAACAGGTCGGGCCGATCGAACACAGGCGCGTTATCCATTGTGACCTTGGCTCCAAAGTGCCCGTAGCCCAGGTTGGGCCAGTAGCACGCTTCACCGTTGCGGATGCGAACGAGATCGGTGAGTCCGTCGCCAGAAAGATCCGCCAGGAAAATGGATTCCGTGCTGTCCGAGAAGAGGAGTTTCGGCCCCTTCTCCTCGTCCGGAGACTGTGGCGAGCGCTGCTCGGCGGCGAAGCCCAAGATTGAAAGCGATTTGTACCAGCGGAAGACGTTTCCTTCGTTGATTAACAGATCAGCGAAACCATCGCCCGTGAGATCAACGAACTTGAGTTCCGGATTGCTCCAGTCCACCACTGGCAAGGATTGAAATCTAACGAAAGGCTGCCAGTCCGCATCTTCGGTCCGTTCGAAATATCCAGGCGTCGGGCCCGAGAAATCCACCAGAGCAAGTTGGCCATCCCCGGAAATATCAAGCAACTGCTGGCGGCCGCTGTTCAGCGCAGCAATCGAGGGCTGGCGTCCGACTAACTGCACAGGAGCGAACCGCGGGGACGTGAATGCCGGGCTCAGATTAGCTTTGTAGAACCAAGCTCCTGCCTGTTCCGTCAGAATTCCGGACACACCTTCCCCGTCGATATCTGCCCATCGGTAGTGCGCGCCGTCAAGGCCGTAGGGCAGGTTTCTCAGGCTATCAGTATCTATGTCGCGGAGCGTCTCATCGATCGTGGCGAGGGTGTATCCAAACTCAACAGGCGGCAGCGATTTCGAGAAGTAGCCGGATGTACCGTTGCGGCTATAACTCGTTTGTGTTGCCGAGAGAAGGTAGGAATAAAATGGCTGGCTCAGATCCGTCGCGGAGGGGAGAGCATGCAACAGGTCGGTCGAACGAATCAAACAGTTGAGCCCGACGTTCGCCTCATTCTGGAAATGATGAAACATCAGTGCGCGTCGGCACAACCGGTAAGTACGCAGTTCAAAGGTGGGACGATACGTCGAAAATGGATCCAGGCGACCGTTCCACGGCCTTCCGTTCTCTTGCGGTGAAGGATTCAGAAGATCATGTTCGCCGTAGTCCAAAACAAGTTCGAAACACCAGTCTGTGGGCAAAGGAGCTTCGGTCGCGGCGGTCAAGTCTGGAAAATAAGGTGCCCGGTTGCCGTAGAAAACGTGCTTCAGGTAGCGATTTGCAGCGCGAGTCACATCTGTGCGATTGCGTTCGTTAACCTGGGAGAGGTCGACGGCAGTGGAGTCCTCCTGCTTGTACTCGTAGGCAATTACGTTCCCTTTGTCGTCATAGCTCTCGCAGATCAACCAACTGAATACATGGCTGGGATCTGCGGGATCGGAAATCCGGCTTTCGGGCGTTTTACCGTACCATGTGGTGACATTGTCCTTGCTTATGGAACGCCAGAATGTGTCTTGCGAATCGATCAGATTGATCCAGCGTTCGATACGCGCGAACAGGCCCTCCACTCTCGGTCGATAACGATAAATCGCGTATTGATTGCCGTATGCCGGTCGAACGGCCGTAATATCACGCACCCATTGGCCGTCGGTCTCGTCAAGGGAGGGGACAAGATCCTCGACGCCGGACAAAATGAAGATGTCGGATTCCTGAGCATCATCGTATTGCGGCAAGCCTTTGTCCGTCTTCCGAGTTATCGTCGGCAAGGCCAGTGACCATCCGAAACCGAATGGGCCGTTTCCGGAGCCCGAATCGTAGGAGACCGAGAGTTGCGGTCCGAAACCGGAGCGACCGGGGCTGGTATAAATGGGTACATTCAGAGACCCCGTGCCAGTAACCGGATTGGCAGCGAACTTTTCCCCCATCCCGCGGATTGCGCCTCCGCCCTTGGGGAGGCTCAGCGAAGGTAACGGCATCGCATTCGACGATGACGCAGGCGAATTCGAGGGATTCGGACTTCCTGCTCGCCAGTCAGATCCCGCTTTTTCCGTTGACGATTCTTCGTTTCGTCGCATCACGTTCGCAGCTGCCCAGGTTGTAACTTAGCAGGCGGTAAAGTCATCGCACCTTTTCGGGGGGGATGTGTTCGTTTGTCGCCCATCGCGCTTTGGAACGCAATGCAGGTTCTCTGAAGGAGAGGTAAAGATTTGCTGAACCCCTAAGTGGCTGATGCAGTTGCTTCTGTACGGATCATGGAGCATTATTCAGGCAACCCGCGTCAGGTCATGTGAGGGGGATTTACGGCCCAGGAATTCCATTTCGGCGATTTCACACTCGACCAGTCCCGTTATCGGCTGCAAAAGGGTGAGCGTCTCCTGCGTCTGGAAAAACTCCCCATGGAGTTGCTCATCCTGCTGGTGCAACGGGGCGGGGAGTTGGTCTCGCGCGAAGAGATCGCCGAGCGCCTTTGGGGCAAGGACGTCTTCGTCGATATCGATCACAGCATCAACACCGCAATCCGCAAGATCCGCCTGGCGCTGCGGGACGACCCGGAGAAGCCTCGATTCGTAGAAACCGTGGTGGGGAAGGGATACCGCTTCGCCGCCCCGGTGATCTCCAGCAATGGGGACTCCAACTCGCAGGCGCAGCCACTTCCATCGCCGGTTCAGGTGACTCCAGTACCTGCGGCTCATTCCAAGGAAGCAAGACACGTTTCCGCCCGTCTGTGGATGATGCTGGCGGGAGTGGCCGCGCTGACAATCTTCGTCGTTGCTTTGACGCTGTTCCGCGGTCGCGCTGCGAAGTCCACGCGCCCGCCGCCCATCGGGTCCATTGCTGTACTGCCCTTGAAGAACCTCTCGGGTGACCCAAACCAGGAATACCTTGCTGACGGCATGACCGAGGAGCTCATAGGCCGCCTCTCCGCGATTCATGATCTGCGTGTAATTTCTCGCACCTCGGCGATGCAGTTCAGGGACACCAAACTTTCAGCGCCGGAAATCGCTAGCGCGTTGCACGTTGATGCCCTTGTCGAGGGCTCAGTCACGCGGGAGGGCAGTCGCGTTCGCGTACACGCGCAATTGATTCGTGGCGCAACCGACGAGCACTTCTGGTCCGAAACCTACGACCGCGACTTCAGTGACGTACTCGCCCTCCAGAGCGATGTGGCACAGTCGATTGCTGAAAAAGTCGCGGTTACGGTCACGGGGAAGGAACGCGAGAGGCTTACCGCAGTCCGTTCCGTCTCGCCTGAAGCCTACGAGAGCTATCTCAAAGGCTGGGCCGCCTTCGACAAAAGCAACAGCAGAGCCGGCGATGAGGAGAGTATTGGCTATTTTCAGGAGGCGATCAATCAAGAACCGACGTTTGCACCGGCCTACCTCGGCCTGGCGAGGGCGTACAACGACCTCAGCACGATTCTTATCGGCGGTGCTACCCCCGGTGAAGCGCGTCCGAAGGTGATCAGCGCAGCGCGAAAGGCACTGGAGCTCGATCCTGACCTTGCCGAAGCGCATCTTTTGTTGGCAAACACACTGCAAAAGCAGTGGCACTGGGCCGAGGCTAAGGCTGAATACCGGCGCGCCCTCGAATTAAGTCCTAACGACGCGCGTGCTCATGCCGCATTCGGTAGTTGGCTGATGTGTCAGGGAGATATCGAAGATGCGCTATCCTGGGCCCAGCGCGGCCGTGAACTCGATCCGCTTGTGGTTGATGGCAGCGACATCGGTTGGATTCTGTTTATGGGCCGCCGCTACGACGAGGCCATTCGAGAGTTGCGCAGTGTGCTGGCAGTCCATCCTGAGAGTGTGGATGCGCTCGGGACTCTTGGCTTCGTGCTGATTGCCGACGGCCGGTCGCAGGAAGCGATCCCGATTCTCGAGAAGAGGGCTTCTCTTTTGGACCGTAGTCCAGGCGGCGTCGAGTTGTTGGCTACGGCATACGCCCGGGCCGGACGCCGTACAGAAGCCCTCCGCCTGGTGGAAGAATTGAAACTGCGTCGCCAGAAAGGCTACATTCCGCCTGGCGCTTTTATTAATCCTTACTTGGCACTCGGCGAGTACGACGAGGCATTTGTCTGGTTCGAGCGAGCCTACCGGGAGCAGTCCAACATTCTGAAATACCTCAAAGTGCATCCTTTCTTTGATCCCGTGCGCAGCGATCCGCGTTTTAAGGACCTGCTCCTCCGCACCGGACTTAACTAGGCGTACGGCCGGTTCAAGCGAAGCTTGAGTGAGCATTGTCGTAAACGCGCTGATGCCAGGCAGCAGCTTGCGAGCAAGGTCCACGAGCAGATCGACGAGGCCATTCGGTTGCATGACCGGCTGCTGCTGATCCTCTCGGAGGAGAGCATGAAGAGACTGGGTGAGGACGGAGAATTGCCAAGGCGCGCAAACGGGAGAAGGAAGACAAGAGGGTGCTGTTTCCCGTCCGGCTGGTGGGGTTTGAGAGGCTGCGCGATTGGGAGTGCTTCGACGGCGATACCCGCGGCATTCTGGTTATGACACCGAAGGTGGCGATGGTCCTTACCGGCAAGCCGTCGCCCGGAATTGCGGGATCGGATCAAGTTCTTTGAATGCCGACGTGAACGCGTTCGACAAACTCCACATGGTTCGGGGTTGGAACTCCTCATGCTGCGGATTGAAATAGAGATCGTGCACCTTCCGCGCCAAGTGTTTCGGGACGTCCAACTCGCCTTCAACGAACGCCCGGTAGATCGTCAGCTTTGCAGCCCCTGCTGAGAGCTGTTGGGCTCGCCAACTTTCCACCTGCTGCCGCATCGATTCAAAGTTCCGCTGCATCCGGTCCACGCCGATCGAAAGTGTATCTTCGAGCAACAAGTGCTTAGAGTGCTTTACTAAAACGGGGCTGAAATCTCCCCTAAACGCAAGATTGTGACACACGAAGACACGTAGCCCGACGGTGCATGCCAACCGAAATCGCTTGTTATTCGCATTCCTGACGCCGATGGCGAACCGGTTATGCCGACACCAGCCTAGCAAGTTGCTCACCTCCCGTATTGACGCGAAGTCCTCCGTAAACCCACAGATTGCATTCGGCATAATCCTCTGGTCTTTGCACTGGCATGCGGTTAAAAGAGAAGGCACTTTCGCGTACTGAACCGATGGGCACAAAGCTCGTGCGATATCGCCCAACTGATCAACTCCTCGCCTTTCTGGAAGGCCTTTGATTATGCCGATTCAATATGTACCCCGCGCACCGCCCACCAGACTGTATCCGAAGATAGTCGGCATGATCGGGCACTCGGCATGAAATCGGCCTCCCTCAAAGCCGGTGGCCAAGTCCAGGACACCAAACATCTCCATTCCATCCTTCGATACGGCGAACTCCTCATCGACAATGGAAATCTGGCGATTACTCAATGTATCGACCAGGGCTTCGACGACCGCAGCGTGAGGGATCGGAACGTGCGTCGCTGTTGACGGTGGAGTTGGCAGCTGCGCCAGCTCCGCCCGAGTGATCTTGGCCGTGCAAGAGATGAGAGTACTTGTTTCTGACATGTGGTGCTTCTCCTTCCAAGGTTGAATTCACTGCTCAAAACCTGTGCTTGATTGCTGTTGGCTGGACTAAAAGCCTCTCCTAGGAGGTTTTTATGACAACAGTTAGATCCGCTTTCTACGCGCGCGTTTCCAGTGAACAGCAGGCGACAGCGCACACAATTGAAAGTCAGATATCCGCGCTCAGCGAGCGTGCACGAAGCGACGGCACACCAGTGCCGCCGGAACGACAGTTTGTTGACGATGGGATCAGCGGAGCCACTCTGGCTCGCCCGGCCCTTGATCGGTTGCGCGATCTAGCGGCCGTCGGCGCTATTGACCGAATCTATGTCCATTCGCCCGACCGACTAGCGCGCAATTACGCGTACCAGGTTTTGCTCTTGGACGAGTGGCGCCGGACGAATGTTGAGGTTGCCTTTTTGAACAAGTCGCTCGGCAAGAGCCCAGAAGACGACCTATTGCTCCAAATGCAAGGCATCATCGCTGAATATGAGCGAGCCAAGTTCATGGAGCGTAGTCGGCGCGGTAAGCGGCATGCAGCACATAGCGGCTCAATTAATGTCATGTCCTGTGCTCCATTCGGATACCGGTACGTCTCTGTTCGCGCGGGCGGAGGCAAGGCGCGATTTGAAACGAATGCTGAGCAAGCACGAGTCGTCCAGCGGATCTTCTCCTGGATCGGACATGATCGCTGCAGTCTGAACGAAGTCTGCCGGAGACTCCAGAAGTCGGGCGAGTTGACGGCATCTGGAAGGCGTGTCTGGTCCAAGCAGACGGTTTGGCACATTCTTCAGAATCCTGCGTACGTTGGGCGGGCAGCCTACGGCAAAACGCGCATGATGCCGAGAACGAGGAAGACCCGTCCTCGACCGCCGCGTGGGCGGCCAGCGGAACCACAGAAAAGCAATACGCCGGTTGCAGTTGATTCCAAGGAATGGGTGTTCGTACCCGTTCCGCCAATAGTGGATGAAGGGTTGTTCCGAGTGGTACACGAACAATTGGAGGAAAACCGGATCCGCGCTCGTTTAGGCCGGCGTAGGCTTGGATACCTCTTACAGGGACTTACCTGCTGTGCAATTTGTCGTTATGCCTATTACGGTAAGACCACTCGCGAAAGAGGACCAGGCCATTGCCTTAAGGACTATCGTTACTACCGATGCACTGGGTCGGATGGGTACCGCTTTGGGGGAGAACGCATTTGCAGCAACGGACAGATCCAGGCTGAGTTTTTGGAAGCCGCAGTGTGGCGTGAGGTCTGCGACCTTCTGAAGAATCCCGAAAAGCTGGAGCGGGAGTTTAAGGAGGGCGGCGAAGCTATTGCTTCCTTACAAAACGCGGAAGCTCTAAAAGCCCTGCGCCTGAAACAGCAACACTCACTTGAGCGTCTAATCGATAGTTTTACCGAGGGTTTGATCGAAAAGGATCAGTTCACATCTCGGATGGCACGAACCAAGAGCCGCCTCGCTGAGCTTGACGGCCAGATACAGGTTTATTCCGGAGACATCGATCAACTGGAGCACTTGCGACTCGCGGCGGAGCGGCTAAGAGAGCTTTCGGCAACCATCGGACCGGACCTCTTGAATGCCGATTGGCATCGCAGGCGAGAATTAATTCGAACACTTGTGCAGAAACTGGAGATAGGAAAGGACAATGTCAGAATCGTCTTTCGCCTGCTGCCGGATGCAGGGAGATCAGGACCTGAGTCCATTGCCGTAACCTTGCCGCGTTAATCTCAATCCAGCGGGGACGATTTTGTTGATCTCACTAGGAGTTGGCTGGAACGACAGGGGCGGTGAAGACGAAGGGATCGTTGGCGATGCAGTTCGTCTCACAGGGTGGTGACCTGCCACTGAAATGCGCGAAATTCGGCGAGCCGACGGTAGTCACGCTCATTGGCAGTGAGCACCCGGATGCCCAACCGCGCGGCGCTCATCGCGATCAGCGCGTCGTTGGTTAGCCGCCCTTGTCCGATTTGCTCGTAATCATATTTGGACGCCAACCGAGCAAGCACTCGACCGGTTTGAGTCCAGTCGCTGAGATTGGGTACCAAGAGTCGTTTCACCTGGTCAAAATCTCGTTCCAGTCGCTCAACCACGCGCCGCTCCCTGTCACCAGCACCAGCGTAGAGTTCTTCCAGAACAACCGAACTCAACCACAAAGGTGCGTCAGCGGCCAGCCGCCTGAGGGCGATGGCCGCATCGTTTCCCCGACGCAGCGCACCTATATATATGGATGTGTCGAAGAGCGAGGGCTGCATTTAACCAACCAACGTGCCATAGACATCCTTAATCTCAATACCACTCTTGATAAAACGCTCTGTGGCCTGAAGGGCCAATCGGTTCTTCTCATGCTCCGCAATCGCGAAGTCCAGAGCACGGTCGATGGCCTCGGTTTCTGTTTTTGCATGTAACGCTTTTTGGGCGCGCTTGATCTTTGCTGAATCTAACTGAAAGTGCTTGTGGCTTCGCTTGGTCACAGTGGCCATTGGCTCGCCTCCTCCTGGGTCAGTATATCACTGATGTACATGATATTAATCTCTATGTACATTACTTGGGAGCCTCCAGACGAAACACGGATGCCTCTGGACGATGCCGTTTCTGTCACATTGTCGCGGGTGTGTACACACC
>Ga0209385_1000798_pt1 | contig 13046 bp, 13 predicted proteins | sample NGEPerB_FD_184506 | JGI IMG/M metagenome (GOLD analysis project Ga0209385, IMG submission 184506) | Arctic peat soil microbial communities from the Barrow Environmental Observatory site, Barrow, Alaska, USA - NGEE PermafrostAB12-B... | ecosystem: Environmental > Terrestrial > Soil > Wetlands >... | reverse complement strand
CATCAAATCTCGTTGCGGCTTTTACGCAATTTTTTAAGGAAGCTTTATGCACGTCCGGTCATGCGGCGGTTCGCGGGCTTTCGGCCAAGCGACGACCTAGCGCATGGTTTTCCAGGGGTCTGGCTTTTCGTTCGATGCCGGTATGCTTTTGAGCGCGCTTTTGTATGCTTCCTCGGCAGCTTTCTTCTTTACTTGGTCTTCCGCCTTTGGCGCGTCCTGTTGCTGCCTTTTCCCTTTTGCGATGGCTTGGGCAGGAGCGGTCACTGCAAGTAATGTAATTGCAATCGCGGCTATAACGGTTCTCATTTTAAAGTCCTTCCGTATTTGGACTGCATGTTAGTTGCCTTCTTCAATAAATTGAGTGTGGTTTAATCTCTACGACAACATCCGCCTTTGGTGCATCGACCACAGCCTTCCCCTGCAGTTTAGCAAGATAATCAGCATATTTCGGATCGCTCGGTCTTGGCGGCACATCCAGGGGCAAGCCCCCTGCCCAGTGCGGAATGCTATCCGCCACAGTTGCGGATAGTGATGAATTAATAGCGCCGCATCCGCTGAGAGAAACTGCAGCGGCAATTATCATGGATATTGAGATCGAATTTCTAATCATCGATTCTAGACCATACTGGCGCACCGCGTATTCCCAGCGAGCCCGGTTCAACGGCTAGAGAGCCTTAAATCACACACCGTTTCGCGAACTCTATCGACTACGTCAAAGCGTTTAGATGTCGCAAAAAAACAAGGGCGGCCAGAGTCCGACGTGAGCATCGCCTATGATTGACGCCATCTCTGAACGATATCGCACCAACGTTGGCCGTCGAAACCGCGTTTCATTTTGGTCAGATTTTCGTAATTAAGGTGCGAAAGGCCAATAATCGTGCCGAAGAGGAAGAAGAGCATGGTGAGCTTGGGGTCCATCTGCTTCTCCTAATTTGTTTTCCGCAGCGACCAAACACGACCCCTGAAAACTAAAACGCGCCGAAAGCGCAGTACCTGCGTAAATAGCGCGTAAATTTGTAGAACGATTTAGCAGCCGCGGTGCGAGAATTTAGATCATTACAAAAATGTTAGATGGATGCCGGCGCGCTGCTCGGTATAACGCACGCAGGGCAACTCTTGAATAGCGGAGGCGCGTTTTGAATTTTGCAGATCGAGCCACCAGCATACCTGCCAAAATTGAATATCATATTGATCGAGCACATTCTTACCTCCTAAACGGGATTTCCCGTTATCGCAATCCGAACGCGTCGGCGTTTTATAATGAGTTAAACGGCGGCGGTTACAATCCAAATGCCCTTATCGATGCTCTCAATTGGCGCCATGATCGCACCGGCAGACTTCTTCGCCATCTTTCGCCGCGCAATATCTTTTCTACGCTTTGATTTTGCTTTTCTTTTTTGAAGCCGCAATCGAGAAGACGAAGCGCGGCAAGGTGCAAGAAACTATTGAAAACGTTGGTGGCGGACGCAGTCGCAGTCAAACCCGTCTCTACTGCTAAATTCTCTTCTAACAGGGAAAAGAACAGGGAATTTTTCAATTTTGGGCTAGCTCGCGGCTCAGAGGTCGCCATTCGTCCAATGATTCAGCGGACTCAGAGTAAAATTCCCTACTCAACGGAACAGGGACTTTTTACGAAGGAACAGGGAAGTTGAACACAAGAACAGGGAATTTGAACCGGATATAGTCCAGATTGATTTCCGGATAACGTTTTCGGAAGGGACAACCTGCGCACTCTCTTACAGGCCGAACAACCGTGCTGCATTGCCACCCAGGATCGCCGCCTTCTCTTTGTTACTCAGCGTCGTGGTGGCGAAGATACGATCGACGGGCTGTTCCTCCCACGGAATCGGGTGGTCGGTGCCGAGCATGACCTGGCTCGCGCCAACCTGCGCAACCAGATGGCGCAGCGCCTCTGGCGTGAACACGAGCGCATCATAATAAAGTTGCTTGAGGTATTCGGTCGGCTGTTTCTTCAGCTTGACGTTGCAGTTGATCGGGGAAACCTCGCAGGCATGATCGGAGCGCGGCGCATAAGATGGCAGGAAGCCGCCGCCATGCGCGGCGATGACCTTGAGGCCGGAAAAACGATCGAGCGTGCCCTCGAATATCAAATGCTCCAGCGCGATGGTCGTGGCGAGCGGAAGCCCGACGGTATTCACCAGGAAGCCGCTACCCTTCAGGCGTTTCCCCAATTCCGGCGGGCTTGCCGGGTGAATAAACAGTACCGCGCCTAGTTCTTCGGCCTTTGCCCAGACCGGATTGAACTTGGGATCGGAAAAATTCTCATCGAGCACGCTGCTGCCGATGGCGGCACCGCGCAGGCCCTGTTTCTTCATCGCATATTCGAGCTGCTGCACCGCGAGGTCCGGAAACTGGAGCGCGAGCGAGGCAAAGCCGGCAAGACGGGCTGGGCGCTGTGCACACAATTCGGCCAGCTTCGCGTTCTGTATTTCGACGATCTTGCTCGCCTTATCTCGATCCTGGCCGTACCAGAAGATCGGGTTGATGGAGAGCACCTCCATATCGATTCCCATGGCGTCCATAGCCTTCAAACGTTCCTCGATGACGATGAAGTGCTCCTTAGTGCCGCGGGTTTGCATCTGTGGCATCATCGCTTTCACGTCCTCGCCGACCAGATCAAGGGATTCGTGAAACAGACAGTGAGAATGCACGTCCACGGTCTTAATGCGCTTGCCGTTCACCATCACCGGCAAGTGGCGCGGCACTTGTTGCGCCCGGGCGGTGTCCAGCATCCCGCACGTGCAGAACATAACACCTGTCGCTGCGCCGGCGCCTTTGAGAAAGTCTCTGCGTGTGGTCATAACTTACCTCCCAACTTTGATTGAGGTAATTAAGATGCGTCTATGGCGCGACAGCCGCACTATTTTGCGGCGACACCAGCGTCGCGCAGGATCTTGGCGTACAGCTCGCTCTCATGCTTGAGCTGCGCGTCGAGTTGCTCTGGTGTTGTGGATGCGGGCACCGCGCCTTGAATATGCAGCTTTTCGACCACGTCCTGCATTTTCAGCACTCGGCCGATGTCCGCGCTAACCTTGTTGACAATCGGTCGCGGGGTTTTCGCAGGAGCCAGCACCGCGAACCACGAGTCGCAGACATAGCCCGGTATGGTTTCCGCGAAGGTCGCGAGGTTGGGGAACTGTGAAAGGCGCGTGTTGGCATTAACGGCGATCGGCCGAAGCTTGTTCGCCGCTGCCATTGAGACCGTAAGCGGGATTGGCTCCAGGTAGAGCTGTACGTCGCCGCGGATCGTGGCGGTGGTGGCCTCAGGCGTGCCTTTGTAGGCCACGTGCACGACGTCGATTTTGGCATCTTGCCGCAAGATCTCCGCGCACAGGAAAGTAGTGCTGGAGAGCCCGGCCGAAGCGAAATTGAGTTTCCCCGGCTCCTTCTTGGCAAGCGCGATAAATTCGGCAAGAGAATTCACCGGAAAGTCAGGCGGCACTACCGCGACCTGCGGCACTGACGCGATTTTTGAGACGCCACTAAAGTCCTTGATCGGATCGAATGGGATATTCTTATTGAGGATGGCTGCGGTCGTGTGACCGTTCGAGGTGACCATCAACGTGTATCCGTCGGGTGAAGAATTAGCCACGCTGATGGTGCCGGGAAGGCCGGGGCGGTTCTCGACGATGACCTGCTGTTTCCACATGTCACCAAGCTTTTCGGCGAGAATGCGCGCAAGCCCATCGGTGATGCTCCCGGCTGAGAACGGCACAACGATCCGGACCAGATGGTTCGGGTATGGCGCTTGAGCCCGACCGGTCGAAGTGAGTACAGCAAGTGTCGCACCGATTGCGGCGATGATTTTCTGTGTTCGCATGACTTCAATCCTCCTTGGCTTTTCCAAACGTCGAGCCTGAATTGCTGGCGATGTTGCGGGCGTTAAACACGCCTTCTCATGAAATATTGGACGGCATTAATTCACCGCCGTAGGCGCGAGCGCCTCGATGTCGGTTACCACGTCAATGATGGCAGGGCGTTTCGCCGCGAGTGCTTGCGCCAACGCCGCTGGGAACTCACTTGCTCGCTCGACCCGAATTCCAAGGGCCCCGATGCCTTCGGCGAGATTCGCGAAATTCGTTTTATTGAAGGTCCACAGTTCGCGCGACTTTTCGGTCGGAGCGCCGCCGTAGGCGCGGTCGAAACCGCGCTTCGACTGGTTGCCGCCGCCATTATTGTTGACGACCGTGACGGCGTTGATATTCCAGCGAACTGCCGTTTCGATCTCGGCGATGTGATACCAGAGCCCGGCATCGCCGGTGAACGTCACGACCGGGCGATCCGGACAGGCACACTTCGCACCGAGCCCTGCCGGAAATGCCCAGCCGAGATGGCCGGAGCTGCGCAGGTACCTCTGATTTGGGCTCTTGAGATCGTACATCCCGCCCATCCACATTCCGGCGTGACCGGTGTCGACGACAACGATGGCGTCGTCGGGCGTATGTTGGGTGAGCTCGTGGCACAGCCGCTCTGGCCGGATCGGAATTGCATCGGATGTCAGGGCGGACTTGTATTTTTCCCGCCAGTTAGCGCGCAGCGTCATCACTTCTTCGAGCCAGGGTTTGCGTTTGCCGGCGTTGGCCCGGTCTGCCTCCGCCAGCATGCGCGCGAGCGTGACCTTGGCATCGCCATTGACCCCGGCGAGCAAGGGGTAATTCCGGCCGAGGGTTTCCGCGTCGATGTCGATTTGGATCGAAGCCGTGCCTATCGGCGGCACGGTCCAGAAATGTGTCGTCATGCCGCCGGCCGTTGTGCCGACGAAACAAATGAGGTCGGCGCGGTTGACCACCTGGTTCGCACTTTCGCGCGAATAGCTGCCGACGACGCCGATACTTAGCGGATGCGTTCCCGGGATCGTGTCCTTGCCGTTGAGCGACGTAGCGACCGGAATGCCGAGCGCCTCAGCGAGCTCGACCAGTTCGACTGCGGCGCCAGATGCTCTCACGCCGCCACCGGCCAAGATCACAGGTCGTTCGGCCGCCTGCAGATACGCGAGTGCAGCCAGGACGCTTGCCCGATCCGGCTCGGGCCGAAACGGCGGAACGCGGGAGAATTGCGTCTCACATAGCGGCTCGAGCTCAGCTTCCTCCGTGTCGCATTGACCCTCATTGCCGCGGAATTGCAAATGTACGGGACCCGGCGTCCCGGTAGTGGCGGAACGAAACGCCTGTCGCACCATATCGGGAAATCGTCCGACGTCGTCGACGGTGGCATTGAATTTTGTCACGTTGTCAAACGCCGGAATGTCGTCGACTTCCTGATAGACGCCGCGAAATTTCGTCGACGGCGTGCGTCCGCCCGTGAAGGCGATCACCGGAGCATGGGCAAGCCAGGGATCACGTAGTCCTGCTGCGAGATTAAGCGCGCCGACCACCTGCGCCATGCAGACACCCGGTTTGCCCGATGCGCGCGCATAGCCGTCCGCCATGTAGGCCGCGGCCTTCTCGCCGTGCACATGAAGGCGCTTAATGTCGGTGCGCCTCTCCATCTCGGCGAAGGTTCGCCTCAAGACGGCGGGAACGTGGAACACGTGGGTAACGCCGTAACCTTGCAACATGTCGGCAAGGCATGCGGCTCCCAACATTTTCTTGCGGTTATGACCGAGCATCACGTCTTTTTCTCCTTTACGTGGCCTGGCGCAGTTTCTTGCCAAGCCCCAGCTTGCCGGCGTTGCATTGTCACTGCGCTGGCGCGATTGAAACGTCGCATCACCACATCGGCCTCATTTTGCGCCAACACCCGCGACTACCAGAACCTTGGCGTAGAACTCCATTTCGTACTTCATCTGCGCGTCGACCTGTTCCGGAGTAGACGACACCGGTATGGCGCCCATCGCCGGCAACCTCTCGATCACGTCGGGCATCTTGAGGACCGTGGCAAAGTCATCGTGCAGCTTGTCGATGATCGGACGCGGCGTACCAGCAGGCACCATCAGCGCGGACCAGGAATCGCAGGCATAACCTGGCAACGTTTCCGCGACGGTCGGCAGACCGGGAAAGTACGGGGTGCGCGCACTGGCATTGACCGCGATTGCCCGGACTTTCCCGGCCGTGGCCAATTCCTTCCCGACGTGAAATGGCGCTAAGTAAAATTGCGCATCGCCACGCATTACGGCAAGGCCGGCTTCAGGACCTTTGTAAGGGACGTGCACGATGTCGATTTTGGCCGCCTGCTTCAGAAGTTCGGCACACAAATAGGAAGTGCTGGCGATGCCGGCTGAGGAAAAATTAAGCTTGCCAGGCTGTCGCTTTGCGAGAGCGATGAAATCGGCCAGTGTCTTCACTGGAAGACCGGGAGGAACCAGCGCAACCTGCGGCGACGACGCGAGTTTTGTAACGCCGGCGAAGTCCTTTATCGGGTTGAATTGAATCCCCTTGTTGATGATGCCAGTGATGGCATGCCCGTTCGAGGTAATCATCAGCGTGTAGCCATCGGGCGCAGCTTTGGCGACGCTCGTGGTGCCAGGAAGGCCCGGATGATTCTCGACGATCACTTGTTGGTTCCACAGGGCGCCGAGCTTATTGGCAGTGATGCGGGCGAGCCCATCGGAGACGCTGCCTGGGCCGAACGGCACCACAATGCGAACCAATCTGTTTGGATACGGTGATTCCGCCCATGTTGCGGAGCCGACGCACAGGAGCATCGCGATCGCCGCGGCCGTCGCCTTGAGCGCCGGCTTGCCTTCGTCACGCATAGCTTCCTCGCCTTTTGCCGTCCTCGTTGCTATTCGCCGACCTCACTATGTCCGCGTTGCATCTGTCTGATTGCGCCTAGCCTCCCATCACGATGCCGCCATTCACGTCGAGACAGATCCCGGTCACGTAGGACGCCTCGTCGGACGCGAGATACAAGGCCGCGTTGGCGACGTCCTCGGGCAGCCCGATCCGACCAAGCGGGATTTGCGCGATGATGCTGTCTTGCTTAGCTGGCAACCATTCGTCGGTGAGCGGCGTGCTTGTTGGTCCGGGCGCGATCGCGTTGACGGTGATGCCAAACGGCCCAAGCGTCTTGGCGAGCGAGCGAGTGAGCCCAATCACTCCGGCCTTGGCCGAAGTATATGGAACGCCGCCGGCAAATCCGCCGGAGCGCCATGCCGACGACGACAGATTAATGATGCGGCCGTATTTTCTTTGCATCATGTGCACAGAGATCGTACGTGCGCACAGGTATTCCCCGGTCAAATTGACGGAGATGATCGTGTTCCAGTCTTCGTCGGTGTAGTCGAGATACTGTTTCTTCGGAGAAATGCCGGCATTGTTGATCAGAATGTCGATCTGACCGAAGGCGCCGAGACCCGCCTTGACGGCGCGCTCGACATCCTCGTGGCTGGAGACATCTAGGCTCCGGAGATGAAGCGAGTGTGTTTCAGACAACGAACTCTTGAGGCGCTGCAATGACAGATCGTCGCGGTCGCAAGCGATCACCTTGGCGCCTTCCCGCAAGAAGCGCTTGACGGTGCTTTGGCCGATACCGCCGCCCGCACCGGTGATGAAAGCTACTCGTTCATGCAAACGCACTTGTCACCCTGCCCTAGTACTGTACGAAGCCGCCGTCGATGTTGATCGCCTGCGCGGTCATGCCACCGTTCTCTTCGGAAGCTAGAAGCAGCGCGAGTGGGGCGCATTCCTTCGGATCGATGAAGCGCTTCATCGGAACCTTTTGGCGCAGCTCCTCCGACATGTCCGCAAAGCTCTTGCCCGTCGAGTCGGCCCATTTCTGGATGCTCTCGTCGAACATTTCGGTGGCGACGAAGGTCGGGCAGATGCAGTTTGCCGTGATGCCGTGCGGGGCGGTTTCGGCGGCAAGCGAACGGTTCAGGCCGATCAGCGCATGTTTGGACGCGGCATAGGCACCGCGATAGGCCAGGCCGATCTTGCCCGAGACCGAAGCAACGTTGACGATGCGACCGTACTTACGTTGCAGCATCGACGGCAGCACTTCGCGAATTGCAACGAACGGTCCCTTAACATTGACCTGCATGCAAAGATTCCAGGACTTATCAGGCGTCTCGTGAACCGCCTCGAAGGCGACGACGCCGGCGCAATTGACGAGGATGTCGATCGGCCCGAGCTCCTTAACCGTCTTGCGAATAGCGTCGACTACATCCTGGTCCTTCATGAGGTCGCAGCGACTGACCACCGCTTTGCGGCCGGCCTTGCGTACGTCGGATGCAACGGCCTCCATCTTGTCGACCGAGCGGGCCGCGAGGCCGACATCGGCGCCTTCCTGCGCGAACAGTCGCGCGACTGCACCGCCGATTCCGCCTGAAGCACCCGTGATGAACGCAACCCTACCTTTGAGCTTCATGATGATTTCAAGCCTTCCTTGTTCGCTTATTGGTTGAAGTCTATTTTTCCGTATGTCGCGCCGTGCTCGCTGCTCAGCTGACCGCCGCGACAATCTTTGCGAATTCGTCGTTGGTGATCTGGCGTTTGCGGAAACGAATTTCCGTGCGCAAGCGCTTGATGACGTCCGGCTCCTTGCCGGGCGGAATCTTTATTCCGATTTCTTTCGCCTTTGTGCGCACCGCCCACGGCCCGGAATAGTGTCCGAGCAGGTTGTGCATCTTGTTCCCGAACATCTCCGGCTTCATGCAAAGATAGGCCCAGAAGCCTTCTTCAGTGTCGGGCACGCAGTAATGCACTTCGACCAAGTGGGAGAAGGCGGTCTTGCCCACGAACGGCATGGTGTCGGTCATCGGCCACTTCATGACGTCAGACACCGTGTGGGCGAGGTCGTAAAGCTTGTCGAGCTTGATGCCGCAGTCGATGCCGTAGAAAAGCTGGATTACCGAGACGACTTCGGCCATCGGCGCGATATGAGCACGTTCGCCAAGGCCGTTAACGCAGACGTCGATTAGATCGGCACCACCTTCGAGGCCGGCATAAAGCGACGCAGTTGATAGTCCGATATCGTTATGGGTGTGCAACCCGATTTCAGTGCCTGGAAGCAGCCGCTTCATTTCGCGCACGACATGAGTATAGACCGAGTAGATCGCCATGCCGTTGATGTCGTCGAGCTTGATCATGTCGGCGCCGGCTTCCACCAGCCTGCCGCAGACCTCAGCGAGCCGCTTGATCGGGATGCGCGTGCAATCCTGGATCAAGCAGCCGACCTTGCGATTGGGACCGGCCTTTTCTCGCGCATAACGTACCGAGCCCATTGCGCGCTCGATGGCTTCCTCAATCGTGATGCGGCCCTCGGCCATGGTCTCGAACAGGCACATCTGCTCGGGCGAGAACGAAAAGCACAACGTGGTGTAATCAGCGCCGTGGTCGAAATTCAGATCGACCTCGACCTTGGCCATTTCCGGATTCAATACGGCGGTTGGGTGAACCAGTGCTTCGATGATCACCTTGGGATGGCGCTTCTTGACCTCCTCCATCTCCTGCGGATCGTCGTGATGCATCTGCAGCATGCTGACACCGGCTTCCACCAGCTTGTCGGCGATGAGCAGCACGTCGTCGAGGCGAAGTGAAACGCCCGGAAGCTGGCGGCCCTCACGCAGCGTGATGTCACAGATCTGCAGCTTCTTCGGCAGCGTCATCTGCGATCTAATTTCTTCCGAAAAGCAGTGCGGTGAAATCCGCCACAGATCCGTCCTGGCCTCCAACTTCGAATTCACGGGATATCCAGCCATTTGCTTCTCCTTGTTACGTTCGCCGGCATCTTGGTGGGCGCCGGACAATCTCGTGGAAACGTGTCACCACCGTCCCGGATAATCTGCGGGAAGGGCATCGTCGAAAACCGCACGCCCGGATTTCTGCCGGACGTAAACGGTCTTATTGTGATCGGCCGGGATCTTTCCGGTCAGCGCATCGCGCAGCCAGTCGACCGCGAACGGATTCAAGTCCAGCCCGGCAAGCCCTTGCATCGCCCATACGCGATGGAATTCATTTTCCAAGATCCAAAGCTCTTTCGGAGCTTCCAACTCAGCGAAGACCGAGAGCCCTTCTTCCACCGGGCTCAGCGGATCGAATTCTCCAGTTGCTAAAAGCGTCGGACACTTGATCTTGTCGCAGTGCGCGACGAGCGTCATCGAAGCGGCCATGTCGTCGAATTCGTCTTCGTCCGAAATGCCCGCCATGTACATAAACACCTGCTTGAAGCGCGGTGACGACTCGTTGAAGATGTGGTTTTTGTTGGCGAATGTCGCACTCGCCCCTGCGCAGGCTTTGATGCGTGGGTCGAACGCTGCAGCGCGTGGGGCCCAGAACGAACCCATGCTGATCCCAAAGACGCCGATTTTGTCTTTGTCAATTTCCGGGCGCTGCACCAGAACGTCGATGACGGCCTTGACCGCCCGTTCGTAGTTGTCGGCCGTCACTCTAATCTTGCGGATATTGGATATGCCCTGTCCGGGCCCGTCCATCGCGCAGCCGTGCATTCCCCGGCGCAGCATGTCGTTCTGATAGACATACGGATAGAACTCCTTTGTCTGGTCCATCCCTGGAATGTAGAGAACGCACGGAGCTTTCCGTCGGTCAGGCAAGAGATGAAGGATGATCTGAATTGTCTGGCCTTCAAACGGAACTTCGATTCGTTCGATCGGATAGTCCGCCAGTTCCATGATTCGGTCATAACAACGAACGAGACCTGCGTATAATTTGAGCTTTTGCGGATGGTCATCATCGAAGATGACGTGCTGCCCCTTGCGATATGCTTCGGCGGCTTTGACGTAGGCTTCGAGGGCGGTCTCCGGATGTCCCGCCTCGTCTAGGGCGCGCGCCACGGCTTCCTTCCGGGCGGCGTCCTCGCCCTGAAGTTTACTGATCATCCGGTGGCTTTTGGTGCCAGGCGGCAGCTCGGGCCGGTCGTCTTCGAAATTCTGCACCATGCCTGCGGTCTTGCAGAGATAGTCCAGGATCCATTGCTGCCCATCTCGCTGACGGCGGTTTGTTCGCGTCATAATTCACCGCCCTCCTGAGCTTCAGAAGCCGGCTTGCAAAACGGTCTGGCTTGGCGCTTGGGGGATTTCACTAAACACATCACCGCACTCGATTGGCCGCCGGGTTGCGCGAAAGTTCGCGTCCTTGCAGGCGAAATCTCATCAACGGCCAAGCTTTGGAATGGAGCTTCGATTTTCAAAGCGTGGCTAGTGTTCCATATATTGAAACTCGATTGCAATATGTGGAACATAGGAGTATTCTACTTGAAGCGTTTGGAGTCAAGGCGGCGCTTTGCGGCAGTCTCTTGAAGCGCCCGCGATCTTCGATCGTGTGGCAACTTGAATTGCGTGCAGAAACAGTTACGCAAAGAAAATAAGGACCGTCCCCCGTGAATCAGTCGCTTCAAAAAGCTGCTCAGATTCTTGATATTCTGATGAAAGGCCCGACACCCGTCGCGTTGACCGAGTTTGCGCGTGCTTTGAATATGCCAAAGAGCACCACGTCGCGGTTTCTATCGACACTGGAGAGTCTTGGTTTCGTTATGAGAGAAAAAGAAGGCGGAAAATTTTTTCTTGGGCTGCGACTTTTCGAGCTTGGCTGCAAAGCCATCGATGATGTTGGATTAAGGAAAACGGCAATTCCAGAAATGGAGAAGCTTCGGAATAACATTAATGAAAATATCCTTCTTACCGTGAGTGAAGGAACGAGAATTACGTACCTGGATATAATTGAAAGTCAGCAAGCCGTCGTGACGAAAGAAAAAGTCGGCGGCACGGCTCCGGCATATTGTGTATCGAGCGGCAAAGTCATGATTGCTTTTGATAAAGAGCGCCTCGACCAGGTTATCAAAGAAGGGCTAAAAGCCTTCACGCCCTTGACTATCGTCGATCCTGACAAGTTACGGAAAGAATGCGAAAAAATTCGCAAACGGGGCTATGCAATAAATAGAGGCGAATACAGAACTGGCGTCACGGGGATTGCAGCTCCGATATTCAATGCAAATGAAGCACTGGTCGGTGCAATCAGCACAGCGGCTCCAGCCGAAAGGATGAACAAACGGCGCTGGCACGAGCACGTGCGGGCTGTAACCGAGTCCGCAAATACCATTTCACGCAATCTCGGCTTTTCAAATAGAGGAAATGCGAAAGGTGCTCCGCGCGAAAAGTGATCATCCTTTGAACGTGCCTTTAGAATCAAAAGGGCATGGATAGGTATAGGAATACGTTTATCTATGACAGGAGTAGCGGGAGAGCCCCAGGACTGTTCTCATAAGCAACCTTAATGCGTGGTACGCAAAGAGAACAATCCATGAAACTCCTAATGGATTTCACGTGCCTCCTCGATATCCGTTGCGCGCTGGGCGAAAGCCCGGTGTTGGATGATCGGCGCAAGCTTCTGTTCTTCGTCGACGTTATGGGCCCGGCGATCCACGCCGTCCGCCTCGACGGCACCGGTTTGCAGACTTGGCCGATGCCAAAGCCTGTGGGTAGTATCGGCCTCGCCGAGAGCGGGCGCCTACTCAACGGAACAGGGAATTTTTTAGACAGAGCAGGGAATTTCAACGCAAGAACAGGGAATTTGAACCTGGGTATTGTGCAGATTGATTTCCGGATGACGCTTTCGGAAAGGACAATCCGGCGCTGGCGTTCCGCCCGCCGATCGGGCTACAGTTTTTAATAAGCCGCATACTTAAACCAGCACGGGAGAGAAACAATGATCAACCGACGCACGGTTCTCAAGACAGCAGCGGTGGGCGCAGCACAGGCGGTCGCGCTGCCTTACCTCGCGCGCGAGTGCTTCGCACAGACAGCGGCGCACCTCCTCAAACTGACGATGGCCGACACCCGTAATCATCCGCTCTACCAGGTGCTGTTACGGTTTGCCGACAATGTGAAAAAGAAAACCAATGGCGCCGTCGAGGTGCAGGTATCGCTTCCAAAAACTAGATTCGAGCGTACCGGTGATGCAATCCGCCCAAGATTGCATGTGCGACGATGTCCCCGAAGCGGTCGATCGGGCGCCCGTCCGGCGCATCCTTTCCGAGCGAAACATGAGGACGCCACCCATTATAATAGGCGGAGAATTTCGCAAGGATCCGCCTCAGGTGCTCTTCGTTGAGCACGATCAGATGATCGG
>Ga0209385_1000797_pt1 | contig 13047 bp, 22 predicted proteins | sample NGEPerB_FD_184506 | JGI IMG/M metagenome (GOLD analysis project Ga0209385, IMG submission 184506) | Arctic peat soil microbial communities from the Barrow Environmental Observatory site, Barrow, Alaska, USA - NGEE PermafrostAB12-B... | ecosystem: Environmental > Terrestrial > Soil > Wetlands >... | reverse complement strand
GGCTATATTTTATATATGAGCACCCATAGCATTGCTAAGGCCAAAAACCAGTTGTCGGAGCTAATCGACCGCGCCCTCAAAGGCGAGGGGGTAGTGATCACCCGGCATGGTCATCCCGTGGTTGAGCTAAAGCCAATTCCTGAGCCGGCCCGAGTCGTCTCGGGAGCTGACCTGGACTGGCTGGCGAGTCGTCGGATTGGGCGGCTGTCGGCATCGAAAGATGCAGGGAAGCTCGTGAGCGCGATGAGGGACGAGGACGAACGGTGAGCGTCTATCTCGATGCTAGTGTTCTCGTCGCGCTGTTTACGAACGACCCTCTTACCGCACGCGCTGAGACCTTCTTGCGTGCGAATCCATTGGTCCTGATCATCAGCGATTTCACCGCGGCGGAATTTTCTTCCGTTATCGCGCGCCACGTGCGAACGAGAGATATTAGAAATGATGATGCCCGTATCGTGTTCTCCAACTTTGATACCTGGACGGCGCGGACGGCACAACGTGCGCACATCAGCGCAGCAGATATCATCGCAGCAGAAGTCCTGCTACGCCGCCTTGATCTTGCCCTTTGAACGCCTGACGCTATCAATATTGCCATGGCTCAACGCATGGGGGCGACGCTCTTGACATTCGATAAGAAGATGGCCGCCGCCGCCCGCTCCATCGGAACCGTAGTTGCGAAGGCGTAATTGCAGCGCTTTAAATGACCGATGGCAGAACGCGGTTTGTCTTACTGTCGTATTGCTTGGCGCAAGTTGATGTTTATAAGCGCAGCGGGATCGGTGTGCGGCTTACGCAGCTTTGAAATGCCTAACCTTTAACGAGCGTACGTGCTCACGCGCCTGCCAAAGGTCATGCGCCATTTGCATACCAAGCCAGGTCTCCGGACTTGAACCGAACGCCTTCGAAAGACGAATTGCCATATCAATGGAAATCCCAGCTTTGCCATTGACCAGATCGGATAGTGCTTGGCGCGTCACGCCTAGCCCTTTAGCCGCCTCGGTGACGGACAGGTCGAGCGGATCGAGGCACTGACGACGAACGATGCCGCCGGGGTGCGGTGGATTGCGCATAGCCATGAGCTTCACCCTTTCTAGTGATAATCAATGTAATCAACATCGATCGCATGACCGTTGTCGAAGCGGAATGTTACACGCCAATTCCCGGAGACCGATACAGCCCAAAAACCAGCGAGGTTTCCCTTGAGCGGATGCAGCCGGAAGCCAGGAATGTTCATATCATCCGGCCCACGGCTGCGGTCCAATACCGCGAGAATGTCGCGGAGTTTTTCAATATGAACGGGAGCCACTCTTCTTGCCGTTCTTCCATCATAGAGGGCTTTGAGCCCGCGATGTTTGAACGACTGGATCATAATCGTTATTATAAATGTCGCCTGTCACTTGTCAATTGACAATTTGTTCCTCCAGGACGGCTCAGTGATGGCTACGTCTCGACCGTGATGCGGATCCAATCAGCCTTCGAACAGGCCGGGATCCGCTTCCTCGACAATGAGCCAGGCGGCGGCATCGGGGTTCGCCTCATGGCGCCGAAGGCCTGACGAACGGCACTCTGTCCAATTTGCGAATTTGGTACGGCCCAGCTCTGGGTCGATTAGTAGTTGACAATTGGTATAAGTATCCTATTATTTGGTAGAAAGGTAGACATGCATGGGAATGAACATCAAAAACAAAGAGGCTTATCAACTCACAAAGCAGCTCGCCAAACTGACAGGCGAGAGCCTGACGACGGCTGTTACCCAAGCCGTTCGCGAGCGCCTTGTTCGTGTCCGTTGTAAGCGCGGCGTTGATCTTGCGGAACGTTTGTTACTGATCGGACGAGACTGCGCGGCACACCTCAAACAGCCGTTTCGCGCCATCGATCACGGCGAAATGCTCTATGATGAACGCGGGCTACCGAAATGATTATCGATACCTCCGCAGTCATTGCCATCCTTCGTGATGAACCAGAGGCGGTGTCCTACGCCCGCGCGATTGCAGACGCGACAGACCGGCGCGTCAGCGCTGTCAATTTCGTTGAATCCGCTGTTGTCATCGATGCTAACCACGATCCCATCGCGACGCGGCGGTTTGATGATTTCATCACAGAAGCAAACATTTTTATCGAGCCGGTCACGGAAATTCAGGCAAAAATTGCAAGAGATGCCTACCGAGATTTTGGTAAGGGCAGCGGGCATCCGGCAAAACTAAATTTTGGCGACTGCTTTGCCTATGCGCTAGCAAAGACATCCGGCGAGCCGCTGTTATTCAAGGGCGGTGATTTCGTACACACGGACATCGCATCGGCTTTGCCAGCCGAGCTATGATCCAAAAACACTTGCAATCGTCGACCAAGTGTTAGCGAGAGCTGAAATTGATTTCATCAACGAGAACGGCGGCGGCCCTGGTGTGCGACTGCGCAAACATCAGCGGCCAAAACCACCTAAATAAAAGGCCGGCCATAGCTCGACGGCTCTATTAAAGCGAAAGCAACGGTTTGAGTCTTGCTCGCACTTCGTCAAGAACGCCGGCCGGAGCTTTGCATATAAATTGCGATCCGCGCTGTTCCCATGAGGCGCTGCGTAATTGATCGGCTTGCACCACGCCGCTGATCTCGCAGCCGTCTGGAATAAGTACGTGAAAACTCCAATCGCGATCACGCCGCGTAATCGGGCAAGCGATACAGCGACCGGTCAGCTTATTAAAGACGCGCGGTGATAGGACAAGTGCGGGCCGCCGTCCGGCTTGCTCGTTAGCAACCGGTTGCAAGAAATCGAGCCAAATTATGTCGTCTACATCCGGACAATAGCCGGCCACGTCACCATGCCTCGTTGCCGCGCCGCGGGCCCCAATCGACTTCTTGCGGAACGTCGTCCTGCGTCATTCCGCTAAGCAATTCATCAAGCGTGTAGCGCGATTTACGTGTCGCCTTGACGATAGGGCGCAGCACCAAAGTGCCGTTTTCAACTCTTAATTCTGCCCGCTTGCCGTTGCTTGCTTTGACGGCATCGGCCACAGCCTTGGGAATGCGAACAGCGAGACTGTTGCCCCATTTGCAAAATTCAACGATCATGCTGCGTTCTCCTGAAAGTAGATACCATGTATATACATTAGTGTTACGGGTGACAAGAGGCAAACGCTCGAAACTTCTTGCCCAGCCCAAGGTGAGCTGTGCCCGAGCCAGTTAAATATTGCTATTTCCAGCGCACTGCAGGGTTTTCAAGCCAAAAAGCCGAAGCCTCTCGCTGCGTTTGCCAGCTCATCCAAATCTGTGCGCAAACTCGCCTGGTTTGGTGCCCCTGCAGTTAGCCGCCGCGCGATGGTGATGCCACCGCGCCGAGTTGTCCGACAGCGAGACGTCCATGACGGCTGCCAACGACCTGGCGGTTCGGCGTGCCTTGGAAATGGCTGGCGTCGAGTTCATTGACGAGAATGGCGGCGGACCGGGCGTCCGCCTGCGTAAGCTGCCACAAGGAAAACAGCGGAAGTGAGCGGGCAAACTAGGGGTAACCGGGGGGCGGGTTTGGCATGCGACTGGAGAAGAAGCCTCTACGAGGCTATTTTTGCAAAACGAAGCCATAAATCACTGAGAAAACACAAATAGCCCGCACCGCGATTCATCCCGGCGAACATCTTGCCGACGAACTTAAGGAACTCAAGATGTCGGCCGTCGAACTGGCGCGACAAATCGATGTCAGCAATCAGTTGACATGCGTCAGCAGTTAGCTTACATTACGTCGTGATAAAGACATTCCAAAGCAAACCGCTCGCCGAGCTATGGTCGAGAGGTCGCGCCGGAAAGATCGATGCTGCGCTGCATAAGCGAATCTTAATTCGGCTCGATCGCCTGAATGCCTCTACCGCGCCCGAGCAGATGAATCTCCCTGGTTTTAATTTTTATGCCTTGAGAGGTTTTGTTCCAACCCGCTATACGGTCCACGTCAATGGCCCGTGGTGTATCACATTCGAATTCGATGCCGGAGATGCTCTCCGTGTCGATTTCGAACAATACCATTGAGGAGCTATATCATGGCCGAGTATGTTGCCAAGCGCGATCCGAAGCGGTGCCCGACCCACCCAGGCGAATTGCTGCGCGAGGACGTGATCCCCGCAACCGGCAAGACCCGGAGCGAGATCGCCGCGCTGCTTGGTATCTCCCGCCAGCATCTCTACGATATTCTCAACGAGCGCAAACCGGTTTCCCCGACTGTCGCCGTCCGTCTCGGTAAGCTGTTCGGCGATGGTGCCGGGGTCTGGGCTCGAATGCAGAGCGCATATGATACTTGGAGTGCAGAGCGCGAACTGTCGAATGAGATCAAGAGAATACGCACAATTAAAGCGAAGGTGGCGTGAATAATCTGAGCGGGCCGTGCGGGCAAACGCCCGGCGTGGGGCGATCACTCGATCTGTTGTATCAGCATACGTGATTGCCGCAGCAAGGCTCGCAGTTGCCGGCGTTCCTCAACAGCTTCGCGCGTATACCGGCCATGCTTCAGCGCATTTTGTTGCCGCGTGGCATGGCCCGGCGCCTAGCGCGGCCCGTTGCCTAATTGGCGCGGTTTGGCTTCGCCATCAGTTTTAGGTCGGAGCCTTGGCGGCATCTTCATTGGGTTGATGCATATCTGCCGCCACAGATTTTGGCCGCGTCACCGCCGATACGGCGCTGCGTCTCGGCAAGGCCCTGGCACCTCCGCACAACTCTGGATGAATCTCCAGAACCGTTATGATGTGGAAGTCGACAAGCGCGAGATCGGCAAGAAGCTCGACAAGATCGAGCCGATCATCGCCCACGCAGCGGCCTGAAAAAGTAAAATTCATTCCGGTTTCTGGAACAGTGTTTTAATTGAAGACGTTAGCCGCATCTGCTGCCGGCAATTTTAGTGACGAGAACGGCGGCGGCCCCGGAGTGCGACTGCGCAATCCTCAGCGGCCAAAACAGCGCAAATAGGTGCGCCCCGTCGCAAGAACCCAAACTCACAGGCGCTCGCCGCCCTCGATTTTCATTTCCTTAGGAATTATTCGGCGCGTCAGGCCGCCTGTTTTTTGATGAGCGACTCTGCGGGAATGCCAAGACCCTCATGTAATCGCCAGATCATCTTGAGCGTAAGTGCCCGTCTGCGATTGAGTACTTCGTGCACACGGTTTCGGCTGCCGATGAAGGGAATGAGATCGCGCGGCTGAAGCCCGTTTTGGTCCATGTGATATTTGATCGCCTCCACCGGGTCGGGAAGATCAAGCGGATAATGCTTCCGCTCCCAGGCTTCCACTAGCGTGACGAGCACATCAAGCCGATCACCCTCGGGAGTATTGCGTTTCGCCGTCATCAAGCTCTCGATTTCCTTGAGGACTCGGCGGTAATCACGCTGGGTCTTGATTGGTGCGATGTTCATGGCTTTAACCTTCAAACGGTCTGCGCATTGATTGCGTCGTACTGGCGGCGTGTCCCAATGAACCGGATGTAGACCACCCGATAGGGATAATTGATCCACACCACGATGCGATATTTATTGCCAGCGATGTTAAACACCACTCGGCCGTCCTTGAGGATGCTTGCGCTCCGGATCGCACGTTTCACATCCGCTGGCGTTGCCCAATCGGCGCCCCTGACCTGCCGGTGCCACGCCATGACCGGCTCGTGTGCGTCGGCATAGGTGGGGCTTCGGTTAAGGAAGGCTTTGAGCGTGCTGAGCGCAATAATCCTCACACTCTCAACGTAGCATAGTCCCATATTGGGACCAAGAACTATTTGCTAAGTTGGTCTCAAACCCAGATTGCAGAGCGGGCTGAAATGTCGCTTCCGACAGTCAAGCGTGTCGAGGCGGGAACTCAAACAGCGATTGCACTGATTGAGCTATGGGCTACGTTAACTGCATGAATACTCAGAGCATCAAGAGGACTTTGTGCATATGAGGCGCAGAAATATTCGCCGCCGCCCCAACAGGAGAAAGCTTTGGGTTGGCGGTACGGGAGGGTCCAATAATCGGCTACGTCTCGGCTCCTGATGCGCACCCAATCAGCCGTCGAGCGGTCACGATCCGCTTCCTCGACAACGATACTGGTGGCGGGATCCGGGTACGGTTAGGCGATCAGCGCTATATTTGGCAAACGAGCACGATCGGCACAGCCAATGCTGTTAGCAACGACTGAAGACGAACCGAACACCGATAAACTAATGTAATTTACTGCCAAAAATGAGACGACGTCCGTGACCGAAAATGAAAATATGCTTGCACTGCGAGGATGGCTGTTAGCCTTTGTATTGGTCACCCTCGCAGTTGTGATCTCTTTTTATTGGCTCGATCGCCCAATCGCACTGTTCGTTCACAATCAGCTTCCTCGAAATAGTCGAGTGCTGCTCGAGCCAGTTACCTATATTCCCAATCCACTAATTTGGGTCGCTACCATTACGTTCCTCGCCCTTGGAGTCCGATGCCTGGCCAGTCGGCCGCTGTCGAAGATGCAAACTGCCATCCTTCTTTGCAGTTTCAGTCTTATGATAGCCGAAACGATAAAGAGCGAACTAAAATTCGCGTTTGGTCGGACTTGGCCAGAGACGTGGCGTCAAAATAATCCGTCCTTCATTCATGATGGAATTTACGGATTTAATTGGTTCCACGGCGGAGACGCCTATCAATCATTTCCATCGGGACACGTAGCGGCAATCTGCGCGGTTGCCTCGGTACTATGGATTTATTACCCGCGTCTGCGGCCTATTTATTTGATTGTTACATTGGCCGTTCTTATTGGCCTTGTAGGAACTAATTTTCATTTCTTGAGTGATACTATTGCCGGTGCATTTATCGGTGCATCGACGGGCTTGATGGTGGCGATGTTATTCGCTCGACGTGCTTCTTATCGATCCTAAAAATAATACCGATTTTGGATCATGTTCAGGCCTCAACTTAGTTCTCATCGTCTTCTCAAATAATTGCGTGACGACCGGCCTGAGAGCGCACCCGTAGCGCGGCTCATGACAAAAAATTAGAAGCGAAATTCCGGAGGTATGAATTCGGCGATCGTGGCTGCCGGTACAAAGTGCCTTGCAATATCAATAGTGTTTTTAGCTAGATCTCTAACTATTCGCCCGTTTTCCATTCGAAAATTATATTCCCATATCTTACTTGTTAAGATGCCGAGGAGGCACTTTCTCTCAGCACGAAAAACACCCGATCCGGAACCCCCAGCTATCGGTACATCGCTGATGAAGGTGTTGAAATTAGTTCTATATCTCGGAGGAAGTAATTGCGGGAATATTATTCGGGAGCGTACCGTCCCATACGAAAGAACAACAATGACATCCTCACCAGCCCTTGGAGGTTCTTTACACAGCGGATTCCGTCGCAACCGAAGGCTAACAGGCAGGCGCGCTTCGTCCACGGACAGAAGCGCGATGTCAATCGTATCGGCTGAGCCTTCCTTGATGATCTTGGCGGGAAGTTCTTGACCGGCAATCAGCACTCGCGGATTTGAAATGAAAGATGGCCAGCGGCCCACGATGTGAGCTGCTGTGATTACCGACCCTTGGCCGAGATATATGCCGTAACCGATGAACGGTTCTTCCAATGGGCGACTATGCACGACATTGACTGCATAAATTCTCAGAGAATCGTCAGGACTTAAAGAACCGTCGGAACTCTGTGCATGCAGAGGCACAGTTGCCGCCGCGATGGCGATGAAACCGAACCACACGGTTAAGCGCATCGCCTGCCTTATCAATTTTGATAGCCCTGCAAAGCAATTCTAGCGAAGTTCGTGTCGAATACAAAGGATCCGGCCGTCAAGAAGTGGCTGCAGACTGGCCAAGAACACCGGCCGGAGCCGATCGTTCCTCGCCGCAGAAGTGATCGAACGAGTACCTTGGCTTGAACGAGTGGCAGTGGGTCGGCGTCGTTGCCACGCTGTTAATCTCCGGTTAAGCGGTCTGTAGGAGGATTAACCTACCGTTAACAAGCCCGATTCGACTTTGAGATAGTTGGCCAAACGCCAATAATTGATCGATATCCATCGATGAAAATATTCCGCTTTCTTTTCGGCGACCGCCCCAACTTCGCGGTCAAGAGACAGGGCTCCGCAACAAGGGCCAAAAATGGCTTTGACCAAGACGATGAGCAATTTTTACCAGCAACTATGCAGAGTGACCAACGTAAGAACGGGGCACTTGATGCCGGAGGCAGGCGTTGGCCAGAACTCCCGATCGGACCACGAAATCGAATCATTACACTCGAAAGCAAGATCGCTGAGCAATCGGCAGAATTGATCCAGCGCTGCACTCAAGTCGCCGATCTATGCAATATTCGGGAACAGCAGGCTATCGAGCTACATGACGCTTGCGATCAGATAGATCGCCTCAGCGAATCTATCGTCGGTCTTCAAGTCACAATAGTGCAGCATGAGACCGAAACCGCTGCCGCGAAGCAGAAACTCATACTGTTAGACAAAGAAAGATTCATTTTACGGGCGCAATTAGATAAGGCGAAAGTTGAATGTGCTGATTTATTGCAACGGTCACTCCGTGACGAAACTGCACACAACGATAAGGATATGATTATTGCTTCAACTCAGGAGAAGATTGAAAATCTGAAGGCAAAATTAGCTGCGACACCGGCCACGCTAGCAACGGCGATCGAAGAAGCAAACACTCGGCATCGCCATGAACTCAATCAGCAGCGTGCTCATTTCGACAATCAGATCAAGAAACTTGAAGGCGTAGTTGCCAAACGAGATGTGCTGTTGAAGGATCTCGAAATAGCGCGGGCGGGATTCGCCGAACGTTGCAATGACCTTTCAAAAACCGTGAGTGCGCTTGAGAGTGCTCGCCAATTCGCTCAGGAAAGAATTGAATTTCAAACGGGACACATCCAGGCGCTTGAAACAATGTCGAGAATCGAACGCGAAGCTATGGAGCTCAAAATAAAAGAGTTGACCGTTGAGCTTCAATGCGAGCGCGTGGAACGTTCTGCTGCGGAACGCATGACAGCAGCGATACGTAAGAATATCGTACTTCTTTTGCCGAGACTTGCGGCGCGCAGAAATCCGCCCCTTTCGCGCGAACAGGAAATATCCGTGCCGCACAATAATGCAGCTTAGCCTACATCGCCCACTGTACGGCTGCAAAGCTGATCTTCCTGCGCAGCGGGTCAAACTGCGACACCGAGGCATGTTAGTATCACGGCTGCTTTGCCCCACCGGACATTCGTCGTTGCGGTTGGCACGTTCGCATAGCGCCAACTGCTGACTTCCAGCTGCTGATCAATAACTTACCGTCTCCTACCGTTTGATTCTCGGTTTGATTTTCCTCGCCGCCGCCAGCTCGGCTTCGGCGCTGGCTTTATGCGGGTACAAGGAAGCAACCTGAGGTCTCCTTGATTGGCGGCTTCTTTAATTTTCGGCGGTAAAGTCGTCTAGACGAAGCGCGATAAAATCATGGCTGACGATTCTCCCATTCCACGCAAGAAAACGCTGGGAGAGCTAAAAAGTGCGGCGATAGCCCAACTTGAACGCCGTGGTTATGACGTCCGCGGGAAAGCGCCAGCGCAAATTAGACAAATACTTAAGCGGCGTCCCACGAAGCCAATGCGTGCGAACGCCCCGGCGTGATGCCTTGGTCGCGCTGCAATCAACTTCGGGTTCTCGACGTGAGCGCCTTTCCCGACGAAGCGATATTACCTGCCAGCAAACGAGGTCTGGGCAGGCTGTTCGATGAGTTCGAACGTAATTCCCGTGGATGTGTTGTAGAAACGGCCCTCAAGGGCGCGGTGCATCATCCCGTTGGCAAGGTCAATGTCCACGTTAAACGTGCAGTCATAGCCCGCCTTTGCTCGTGATTGCTGGCATTCGCGTTTTTGAAAAGCGCGAATTTCAAACCGGTCGTTTCCGGCTGCCTTGACCCGCTCGACGGCGCTGGGACCGCCTGTTTCCTGGATAAACTCTACCGTCTGAGCCGTCTGATCCGCCAAGTAGTGCTCAAATGCATCGCGCATCTGAAATTCAGTTGGCGCATAGCTATGGCCGTAAAAAATTACGCCGATAGCGATCAGGATCACAACTAAAGCTCGCATCGGGATTAACGTCTCCGTTGCCCTACGGGCCTGTGAGTGCGTCATCCGAGGGCACGATTGTTTTGTACGCGAGCGCCGGCATCATCGCGAGCGGATCCGCTGAGTAAGCTGATCAAGTAACGTTAAGAGCGAAGTGGTAAACCGCCATATGCGCACCGCTATACAGAAAAACCGTCTCGCAGCGGTCTCTCCGAATTCCGATCAGGTGTTTAGCGTGCGTTGCACAAACGCCAGCGGCTAAAAAAGCCCAAGGCCAGGTAGGGGCGCTAGACACGCCCAAAGCTGCAATAACTGACCTCGCCACGAATGCGCGGGTTCAGCAACGACAAGGACCGAAGAGAACTATGTTGTTTCATCCGTAGCCGTTGCTGTGCTCACTTAAGCGGCGCACCTTTAAGATTTTGGTAACGGATAATAATTTGGCGGACAGCCTGATATCGGTCACTGCCACTGTGCCGGAATGGATATTTGTCCTTGATCATCATCGCGAACCACTCCGCGTGCGAATCGGCTTGACGTTCGATCTCGGGAAGCGCCCGCCATTCTCGAATGATTGCCTGTTCGGCATCATTCTTTGTGATCCTTGCCATTGCAAACCCCACTTCCCGCGCGCCAATAATTGGTAAGACAATCACTGGCCGTGTAACGATCTGGTTATAAAATTCATTCAACTGTCATCTAACCGCCAGACTAGGCCGCCGGCGCCGCAGACATTCGCGCCCTTGGCTTGCCATCTAGATGAGATCATGCCGATGCAGTGATCTCTCATCCGCTGGTACAAAAAAGTCGTCAGGCCACCGTTCTGTTTTGCCCGAATGCATGACCATCGACACACCGGTCTCTCTGTTTTAGGCGCGAGTAAGAAACGCCAATTCTATTTTAGCGGGAACGGAATTGATTACTCATCCACGCTAGCCAACTACTGGGGGTGTAACATGCTGCTTGGGTAGGCAACGAGTGCCGACTATCACAATCCGCAGGGGCGATTGTAAAATCATAGCCCTTGGCAGTCATGCATCCGATTATGTACTGACTTCTAGGGTTGTCCACGCCGGCTGCGCGATATCCTTGATAGAAACGATCGGCTTCTGTCCGGCAAGCAGCCACATCTTTGGTTTGATCCGGCATACAGCCTCCCAAGATAATTGTCGCAAACAAAACGACTTGACGTTTCATTTGATCCGCCGCTCCACAACGATTGCCGCCCTCGTCAACCGTAACTGCCCTGCTTACGCGCACTATACCACCGTGCTGCTGGTAGCAGCGACTGACCATGTTTAAATTCGAGTATGGAATTTTAAGCGCGGCAGCGATCACGGCGCTAGTTTCATTTGGCCCAACGGCTCAAGCAGCAACTTGTCCTTCGCCCATAATTTCCGGGGCTGGCTACGTAACCGTGACCCCGACAACAGGCAGTCCTTCTTGCGTGGCCTATGGGACTACGGTGCATAGTTCAGACCCTATCATTAATGACGGAAGTGACGATCCAATCATAGCGCTCGGCTACCATTATATTACTGGCCTTAACGGGAGCAGCACTTTCGGTCAGGTGACGCTTACAGAATCACCCTCAGGGTCCGGAACGGGGACCTTCACCGTTAATTCAGGCCCAGATTCTGGCTACAGCTAATTTGTCCTTGCAATTAAGGACGGAAATTTAGGTCCTCACCCTCCAGCGGATGAACTCCTTCCGTGGGGTGCGTTTTTGCTTTCATCCGACCTTACGGGGGCAGCTGGTCGTTGTTCAGCACCGTAAACGATACTTATCACGCTCTCTCCGGCTGGAGCTTATATGAGTGCTCGAGCACCAAGTGCCCAGCCGGCGAAACGTTTACCGCCATGCCCCTTCCTGGCGCAATGTGGTTGTTTGGGACAGTGCTCACAGGTGTGGCTGACGTGAGAGGCTGGCGCCGCAAGAGACAGAAGGCTTCACTGGCTGCCTGATCGACATCTGAACCACAAGAGATACAAGAGCGGTCCTTCGGGGCCGTTTTTTGTTTGGCTGATATCACCGGCCTCGGCGCGACAGGGGTCTGCTCGGATAGCGCAGGAAGCGAAAGAACGCGGCCGCTATTGTGGTTGCCTGATCAAAACATCTGATCGAATTTCGGCGACACCGCCGTGAAGGCGGTCTTTCCGTTTCTGGAGCATGCGCCCCGCCCCTGCCAATCGTTGTCGGATGCCAGCGCCGACCACCGCCTTATCAATGCGCAATCCTCTCAAGCCACGACAAACAAAGGCGTAAAGGGAGGTTAATAAATCTCGAAAGCTGGTGTTGCTGGCCAGCAACATCAATGTATATTCCATGGTGCAGGTCTTACTTCAGATCGCCGGGTCTCGCGTTGCCGATTGATTTGGCAATATGCTACGGGGATAGAACGTTTGGGTTAGGGGGCATCATGCGGGGGCTTATCGTTGGAGCGCTGGCAGCAACAATGCTATCCGGTTGCGCTTCAATGCCGGATCAGGATCGTAACATTCTCGCTGGCGCCACTGTTGGCGCCGGAGTTGGCGCACTTATTGGCTCAGCCTCCGGCGGCCCGCCGGGCGGTTGGGCTGGCGCAGCGATTGGCGCCGCTGCCGGCGGGGCGGTTGGCTCCCTTATAAAAGATAATGCCTGTTACATCCGCAACCGGCGCGGCGAGATCTGGCGGGTGCCCTGTACGGACCAACGCGTCAGGGCCAAAGCTTGCTTTGTCGGCACCGCACCGAGCACACTTACGGAGGTCCCCTGTCCGCACTAGGTTGCGAGCTGGCGCTGACACCGGAGTGGCCGGCGGAACCGGTCAGTCTCAATATAACCGAACGTCGGCTGGTATCGCCGCCGCCTGTTCAAGACATCTGGTGGGATTTCGGAGAGACCGCCGCAAGGCGGTCTTTCTGTGTGTGCCGAGCATGATCGACAGCTTGGAGGTGAAAGTCCTCTATCCAGCCTGATGGTGGCGAAGGATTAGCGAAGCGCAAGGGCGTCGTCGCGAGGCGGGGTCTAAAGGAAG
>Ga0209385_1000796_pt1 | contig 13053 bp, 12 predicted proteins | sample NGEPerB_FD_184506 | JGI IMG/M metagenome (GOLD analysis project Ga0209385, IMG submission 184506) | Arctic peat soil microbial communities from the Barrow Environmental Observatory site, Barrow, Alaska, USA - NGEE PermafrostAB12-B... | ecosystem: Environmental > Terrestrial > Soil > Wetlands >... | reverse complement strand
AGGGACAACGCCCAAGAGGTCCTCAACGGGTGGAGATCCTGGCTCGGCCAGAACAACGGGGTCGTACTGGCCGTGCTGTTCCTGATCTTCGGCGTGGTCCTGATCGGCAAGGGGATCGCCGGCCTCTAGGGACAGTCCGGGCAGGGATCGCAGCGGGCCGTTCGCAGGGGGCACCAACGGCATGCGCCGCACTCAGATCGGTGGTCCGAGCTGTCGATACGCCCTGGATGCACGCGTTGGTGAGCGGTACCGTTGAGTCGATGGGAACAGCCGGACCGATGACCGGACCAGCGCAAGGAGGTCACTGGACGCGGCGGACGAGCGGGATCGGCGCCGGAAGGGATGTGCGATCGGCGGCCCGCGGTCCGGTGGTGGAAATGAAGCCCGCTCCCCGGTGATGGCGCCGACAACCGGTGGGATGCGTCGTTCGCGGTGACCGGGTCGGTGTTCAGTGCCACGAACCCGCTCTGGACGGTCCAGGTCGAGTCCGGAATCACGACCTCGTCCGCGGGAGCGGGCTGAGGCCGGGAGAGTTCGCCATCGATCCCACGGTTGCGCACCCGGTCAGCCGCTTCGGGCGACCATGTGGTTCCGGATGGTCCCGATCCCCTCGATCCAGCTCTCGAGGACGTCGCCGGCGGCGAGGAACCGTGACGGTTGGCGGGCGATGCCGACGCCGGCCGGCGTCCCGGTGAAGATGACGTCGCCGGGGAGCAGTGGCAGCACCGCGGAGAGCTCGGCGATCAACCGCGGGACCGGGAAGATTAGATCGCTCGTGCGGCCGTCCTGCACCACCTCGCCATTGATCGAGCAGCCGAGTCCGAGGTCGTCAGGGTCGGCGAACTCGTCGGGGGTCACCAGCCAGGGCCCCATCGGTCCGTATCCGCGGTGCGACTTGCCGAGCGAGAACTGACCCGCCGCTGCGAATTGCATGGTGCGATCCGAGATGTCCTGGCCGACGGTCAGTCCGGCCACATGGGCCCAGGCATCGTCCTCGGTCACCCGATCGGCCCTGGCCCCGATGACGGCGACCAGTTCGACCTCCCAGTCCACGGTGGCGCCGGAGAGCTCGACCGGATCGAAGGGGCCGGCCAGGCTGGACGGAAACTTGGTGAACGTTGCCGGCACCGAGGGTGGCTCGGTGCCGGTCTCCTGGGCGTGGGACGCGTAGTTGAGGCCGATGGCGAAGACCTGGCGCGGGGACGGTACCGGCGAGGCCAGCTGCACCTCTTCGAACGGCGTGGCCGTCGCACCGGCCAATCCCGCGGCGAAGGCGCGCAGCGCGCCCCAGTCGTCGTAGAGGGGCTGGACATCCGGCCCGATGCGCCCGTCGGACGCCACCGCCAGGTCCACGCCGCCCGAGTCGGTCACCACCGTGGCCCGACCATTCAGGTTCGCCAACCTCACCTGACTCCTCCTCACCATGCTCGCGGCTTCCCTGTAGAGAGTATCGAGTGTGATACCACCCTTCGCCTGCTCCCCTCCCCGGAGACCCGGCTGGGGAGCAGGTGCGGAACCACCGACCGTGACCTCGCCGGGTACGGCAGTCGGTGCGCGCTGCTCTCCGGCGTCGACGCGGCATACCACCTCGAACACCGGTGCCCAGCACGGACCTTCGTGGTGCTCGAAGGACTCGAGAGCTTCGGTGGCACCTGGCTCATGCTCCGGTACCCGGGCATCCGCCACGATCACCGCATCTCCGTGGCCTCGTGGTCGAGCGACGACGACCTGTGGACCGTCGAGGCCACTCACACCGGCAACGGCGAGGAGCTGCGCTTCACCACCGGCTTCCTGTAGATGTGCCAGGGCTACTACCGGCACTCGGAGGGGTACACCCCGGGTTGGCAGGGGATGGACCGCTTCACGGGACGCATCGTGCACCCCCAGACGTGGCCGGACGATCCCGACGACGCCGGTAAGGACGTCATCGTCATCGGTTCGGGGCCACGGCGGCCACGTTGGTGTCGGCCATCGCCGGCGAGTGCGCGCGCGTCACGGTCCTGCAGCGGTCGCCGACGTACTTCTGGACGGGTCCCAACGCCAACGAAGTGACCGACATGCTGCGCGAGCTCGAGATCCCCGAGGAGTGGATCCACGATATCGTGAGGCGCAGGAACTTCCACGACCAGGAGATCGTCACCCGGCCGTCGTTCGACGAGCCGGAGCTCCTCAAGGAGGGGCTGATCAACGGGGTGCGCGCCCAACTGCCCGCCGACTACGACATCGAGACCCACTTCACCCCCCGCTACCGTCCATGGCGGCAGCGGATCGCCAATGTCCCCGACGGCGACCTGTTCGCGGGGATCACCTCGGGGAAGGCCTCCATGGTGACCGACGAGATCGGTTCGTTGACCGAGAACGGCATTCTGCTGAAGTCGGGGGACGAGCCGACGGCCGACATCATCATCACGGCCACCGGCTTCGATCTCAGCGTGCTCGGCGACATCGCCTTCACCAGCGACAGTCGGCCGCTCGTGTTCTCCGACACGGTCACCTACCGGGGGATGATGTTCACCGGAGTACCGAACATGGCATGGGTCTTCGGCCACTTCCGGGCCAGTTGGACCCAGCGCGGCGACAAGCCGGAATGGCAGCACAGCCAGGAATACTGGACCGTGAAGGACCTGCTTCCCAACGCAGACCTCGACGACGGCTGCCTCGCCTACGAGTGACCGGGACCGCCCGATCGTCCCCGGGGCCGAAGCGCCTACGGGCCTGCTCATCTACCCTTGGGAATCAGCCTCTTGACGCTCAGCTTGGAGTTGCACGAGCCTCATGTACATCCCCTCGGTCGATGGCAGCATCGGCGAAGAAGAGTGGCGACCGTTCGTCGAGAGCCACGCGTTCGGCCATTTGATCGCCGCAGGCGTCGGCCGGGCTGTGCCGGTGGTGGCGCCAACGCAGTTTGTTCTCGACGGCGACCGGATACTGCTCCATCTGGCTGGGCCAAACCCCGTCTTCGACGCCCTCGCCGAGCAGCCCCGAGTCGTGTTGAGCGTCGCTGGAGACTGGGCGTACATTCCATCCACATGGAAGGCAACCGTCGACGAGGATCCAGCGCTCGGCATACCGACCACCTACTATGCAGCGGTTCAGATCGAGGGAGTGGCGACGGTGGAAACCGAGCCGAGCGCTGTCGCCGCTGTGTTGCGGACACAGCTCGCAGCCCTTCAGCCCGACGTTCCCATTGCCGATCCCGAGCTGGCTCACCCCACCAGGCTCCGGGCGATCCGGGCGATCACCATTTCGATGGACGCGGTGCGGGCGAAGTTCAAATACGGCGGGAACGTCGACCGTGACCACAGGCAAGCAGTGATCGAGAAGCTTCGTTCCCGAAATGACCCCGGAGATCATGCCGCCGCGGATCACACTGCCAGAAGGTCCGTCCGATCCGATCCGACTGACTCCTAGTACGGCGCAGTGCGCCGCCTACAACAAGGGCTCCAACCGTGCAGCAATCTCTCGGTAGCGGGCGAGCGGGATCAGATGGATACCGTCGAAGGTGCCCGATGAGCGGATCTCCTCGATGAGGTAGCAGGCGATCTCCACTCCTGCGTCACGAGCTAGGCCGAACCTGGGGGCTCTCCCGGCAGTTGGTATCCAAGTATGCACTGGAGGCGAGAGGCGAAGGATCGGTCGAGTGGGGCTTTGACTACTGGAGGTCGCCCACGTGAGCAGAGGACCGCACCGGCTCGCGCAGCAAAATCCGAGATCATTCCCCGGGTGTCTGCGTGGAGCCGTCCTTCCGGTGGCTCGTCTTCAGCATGCCGACTGCGGCCCCGATCCCCAGTGCCGAGGAGAACAGGGCCGACAGTAGTCCGCCTCTCTTCATTCCCCGAACGCCATCGACAGAGAATCGCCCGGGCCCAAGGGCGGAGATCGCGGCTGCAGTGGCACCGACCACGCCGACGTACTCCCATCCACCCTTGAAGATGAAGAAGCCTTTTCCCTTATGGTCAGTAGCGGCGGCGGCGGTCATCAGCCCGATGACTCCGGCGGAAGCCAACGGTGTCATGGCTCCGAGGGTGAGTAGGGTGCCGGTACCGATCTCCGTGCCTGCAGCCACTCGTGCATGAACGCCCGCTGGCTCCAGCCCCAACGATTCGAACCACTTGGTGGTCCCGTCCAGGCCACCCGGGCCTCGCACCTTGTTCATCCCGTGCATGATCATCATCGGGCCGATGGTCAGCCGAAGGATGAGCGCCGCCACATCCGATCCCGAACTGTCCGCGTTCGACTTGGACATGGGACTCTCCTTTGTGATGACTCCGATGGATGCTGCACAAGCGTCTGCGATCGTACTAGAGCTACCCGTGTTCGCGGGACTACCCCAGAACCGGGCGGAGTTCGAGCGTTGGTCCCCTGACGGCACCACCGGTGGGGTCTTCTCCACCGAGCCCCGTCGGTGGATCTGGTGTCGCATGTCCAGGTGCCCACGACAGGCAACGGTCCCATCACAGAAGAAACCCTGTGACAGCCGATCACTTCATCGGGGATGCGCCAGAACAGCGACGGGAGGCCACCTGGCCTCCCGTCGCCCCACTTCTGGCCATTGAAACTGCCGGTCACCCGATGAAATCAGTGCGTCATTCCCGCTGAGATCTCGGAGCCACTCGAAACTACGAGTGATCTGTCGCGGATTGTCACCGGGATTTGACGTTTGGTGACATTCACCTCTATTGCTTACTCCTGCTAGCAACCACCTCCCCGTGACGCCAGAGGCTCCGGGGCGCAGAATGCCTGGTCAGCGAACGAAGCCCCGGTACCGCGGCTAGCCGGGTGGCGCGGGCCATAGCGGGGAATTCTGGAGCCTCCGGGGTCCGCATTCCTGACCAGGGACTTCGCCCTCAATCCCGTGCGTACTGGCCTCGCAGCTGCCTGTCCTTGTCTCCTGAGGAGGTCCACGGGGGACCTGCCATGCCTCCGGGCAAGACTGGATGGACTATACATTCTGTTAGTTATACTGTCCCTTAGACCATTTACCGGATACTATATTTGTCATGGCAAAGCGCAGCTACTCACTCTCCCCTATCGCAACAGAGGCCACGAGGCTCCTGGGTACCCGCATAGCCGTCGCGCGCCGCGAGAGGCATTGGAGCCTCGATGAGCTGGCGGAGCGCGTCGGCGTATCCCGGGTCACCATGCGCAAGATCGAGAGGGGCGACCCGACTGTGGGACTGGGGCTCGCGTTCGAGACCGCGGCGGTGCTCGGAGTCCCCCTCTTCGACGAGGATCCCGCCCGGCGGCGCCTTGAGGTGGCCCGTGGAGCGGACCGCCTTGCCGTGCTTCCTGCTCGGGTGCGTAAGCCGACCAAGGTGAACGATGACTTCTGAGCCAACCCACGCATACGTCTGGGTCTGGTTGCCCGGCGCCACCGAGCCGGTGGTGGCCGGCCTGCTGGAGCGCGACGGAACGTCCGTCTCTTTCACCTACGGCAGAAGCTACCGAGCCCGGGACAATGCAATCTCGCTCTACGAGCCGGAACTTCCCCTCAGCCAGGAAGGTCCGATCTGGCCACGCGTTGACGAGGTGGCCGGGTGTATCCGGGACGCGGGCCCTGACTCGTGGGGCCAGCGGGTCATCCTCAACCGGCGGGCCGGCACGAGCGCCACGGATACGCAAGACCTGGGAATCCTCACCTACCTCCTCGAAGGGGGTGCTGACCGTATCGGCGCGCTCGACTTCCAGGAGCAGGGTGACGAGTACGTCCCGCGCCAAACCTCACACCCCACGCTCGAGGAACTCGCCACGTCCGCAGAGCGGGTCGAGAACAACGTCCCGCTGTCTCCCGAGCTCGACGAGGCACTCCTGCATGGCAGCTCTGGCGTCGGTGGGGCGCGGCCGAAGGCGCTCTTGCGAGATGGCGATCGCCACCTGATTGCAAAGTTCGGATCCGCCAACGACCGGACTCCGATCGTCAAGGGGGAATTCATCTCCATGGAACTGGCGCGGCGGACCGGCCTCGATGTGGCCCACGTTGAGCTGACCAGTGCCCTGGGCAAGGATGTACTGCTCGTCGAGCGGTTTGACCGCACCCCCGAGGGTGGACGGCGGGCACTGATCTCGGCACTCACCATCCTCGAGCATCCTGAATTCACCTCAGTCCCCGCTAGGTACGCCGATCTCGTCGACGTCATCAACAGCCGATTCACCGATGCCGAGGCCACCCGCCGGGAACTGTTCTCGAGGATCATCTTCAACGTCCTCACCGGCAACACCGATGATCATGCGCGAAATCACGCTGCGTTCTGGGACGGTGAATACCTCACCCTCACCCCGGCCTATGACATCGAGCCGCAGACCCGCTCGGGTGGGGAGGCCGTCCAGAAGCTCACCCCTGGGCGAGATGACTGGCGGATGTCCCAGGTGGCTGGCTGCGTCGAGCGAGCAGGGGTCTACAAGCTCACGGAACGCGACGCCCGTGAAATCGTCGACCACCAACTCGACGTGATCCGCTCGGAGTGGGCCGAGGTCTGCGACCTTGCTGAACTGAGTGACATCCATCGCCAGGGCTACTGGGAGCGGCAATACCTGAACCCCTTCGCCTTGCAGGACTACCGGTAGTCGGTCCTAGCCTGGGCGGAGCCTCGGTCACTCGCCGATGGCCCCGTGCGCTGGTGACCAGTAGAAGGCACGGTGGATGCCCCCTCAGCGTGGCTGCTCAACCAGCTCGCAGACCTCAGCGTACGTGAGAGGCACATAGTCGTGGTTGCCCAACCCTCGGGCGACCGCCGTGACGGCGGGACTCAGAGACTCCAACAAGTCCCCGGCATCTCTGAGCTCATCCTTCCATGGCCGGCCGAGAGCGGTGCTCAGGGTCTCGTCAGTCTGGCCTTCGAGGAGCCCTGCGTAGTTGCGCCAGAGATTGAGGTCGGTTCTGTACGAGCCATCCAGACAGTGCCTGAAGGCGCCGTACTCAGCAAAAGCGCGCCGGCAACCAGGAACTGAAAGGATCCCACCAGGTCACGCTTGACCAGCTCCTCGACATCCTCGGGACTTGCCATTCGGACCCCGCCCCCAGTCAGCCGACCAACGTCACTCTTGTTGTCCCTTGGGTCACGGCTGATCGAGACGTCCGCGAACGTGATGCCCAGGTGCACCGCCATCACTGCATGTCCAGCCTCGTGGAGTACCGCATGGCTCAGCCCCCCGTGCTCAGGACACAGGGCATCCCAGAAGGCGACAGGGGCGCCGTTCATCGCGTGCGCCGACGCGTGATGGGGAACACGGGCCCCTGGACCAGCGTCTCGGTGAGAACATTCAGCGGGAAGGACCGATGAGGTTCACCGGTTAGCCACGTCCAGCGAATGAGATCGTTCTCGGTGGCCGGCACCTGACCTGTGAGCTTCCGCCACAGACCGTCGCGCCGGCAGAGGAGCTTGGACGCAAGGTCTGGGATCGAGAACTTCCCGGCCTCCAGGGTCTCGTTGATCACCCGGGCGAACTCATGCTGCTCACGGGCTCGATGAAGAAGGACTGCGCCCGGCTCATCGACGGCCAATCGCCACATGGCGTCGGCGTCGTGGCCGAACTCACTCGGGCGATGAAGGAGTTCACGAGGGATGAAGGAGGGTCGATAGGTCACGCGCAGTCAGCCGAGGAAAGTGCAGTGTCTCGGCCGGCCCGATGTTCGTCTGTTCACTCGATCTCTTCGCCCAATCGACGCAGGCTTCGTCGGTGAAGGAACGGAGCCAACCGCTTCTCGACTCTGGTTGCGAAGTCCCGCGCGTTCCACCCCCATCCCGAACCCGCGATCGTGGCCAGTCCCGCCAGTACGGCCAGGATTCCGGCCGGAATCCTGAGCCAGGTCACCGAACTCAGGGCAGGTACCACCGTGACGATGATGCCCAGGGCCACCGATACTGCGAGGACGACAGTGAGGCCAACGAACACACTCCGACCGAAGCGCTTGGCCCGGTGCTCGGCGTTGGCCATAAGCCGGCCGTGGCGAGCCACCTTGTCTGCCGCTAGGGCTGAGGCCGCGGCCTGCTCCGCCGCCAACGTCGCTGTCGCGGCCGCCTTCTCCTGGCGCGCCGCCTCGTCCTCAGCAGCTGTGCGGCGGTTGCGCTCCTCCTCAAGTTCGGCTTGCACCGGGGCCGTGATTGCAGCCTCTGCTGAAGCAAGGACCTTTCGGACGACCTGGTCGTCGATAGCGTCTTCTTTGCCGAACGTCGTATCCATGAGGGCGCGCTGCGCAGGCACGGAATAGCGCATGATGTCGAGTTGCTTGTCGGAGAAGTCCCCCCGCTCTGCGGTCCGCTCGATCTCCGCGAGGTACCGGTTCCACATGGCCTCGCTGGGGCGGAGTGCGGCGTAGCAGTCGGCCATGATCTGCTTGCGGGGAAGGTCCGGCGCATCGAGGGGTGTCTTGAGCCACATCAGCGTGGCTAGCTCACCGTCGAGCATCGCATGGGGCCAGCTATGGCCATCTTCCTCGAGGCGGAAGAATTCCCGGCTGGCGGCGGTCAGTTTCCCATTGGTTGTCACGAAGATGGCCTTGCTGTCCTCCATGATCGAGGTCCGCTGTCCCCTGCGAAGGCGATGGACCGCAGTCAATGCATCAAGGTCATGGCGCATCGTCGTATCTCGCGCGTAGTGCACGTGGCGCGCGAGGACCTCCTCGAAGCGTCGCTCGTCAACCCCGAGATCGATTGTGTAGCCAGGAGCGGCTACAACTCGGACACCCATCCGCCGGAGGACGTCATCGAGCTGAGCTGCTTCGAGCTCTACATCAGCCTTCTTGAAGCCCTGCAGAAGGAACTGGCGAGTTACCTCGTTAGTGGGAGTGGCCCCGCTCCGTCCACTCGGGGGAGTTGCCGACAAGACCACTCCGCGAAGCTCGGCCAAGGTCGAATCGAAGCATGCCAGCCTCGCTCCACCCTCCACGAGCAGGTGGAGCAACTCCAAGGCCGGGGCCTTGAGCTCAGCTCCCACGTAGCCCAAGGCCCGTAGCATGAAGGGCGTGTCGAGGTACACGGTCACGTCCCCGAACTTGCGCTCCACCGCGCCGGGGTCCGGCAGGTAGACGAGGCTGGTCAACATGCTGCCCTCGACGATGGTCTGGAAGTACCTGAACGAGCTCAGATTGGTGGACGCGAGGTACTCGACGAAGGCGTGCACCACGTAGAGCAACTCCGCGTCTGTCACCGCACGCGGCTCTGGAGGCAGGTCAGCGATCCCTCGAAGCAGCGTTGTCGCGCCGAACTCGCTCACGTACGCGTCGAGGGCTGAGGATGCCTGTTGATCAGTAAGCGCCTTCTCGTAGCGCTCGGCGGCGAACGCTCGCATCTGTGCGATGAGCGTCTCGTAGCACTGGATCAGCTCCTGCCTTTTCGGCGTCAGGATGCGCTCATCAAGCTTCTCGAGGTTGGGCTGATACGAGCCGTCGCTACCCGTCGCTAGCCCATCCCGCACAGCGCGACGCAGCAGGGCTTCGACAACCTGTTGCGGGATCTGCATGCCGAAGATCTTCCGCAAACTCTTCTGAACGGTCGAGGGAGTCACCGGGCCCGACGCAGAGCGCAGGCACTCGGCGACGAACGGGACAAAGGTGTCCAGGTAGCTCCGACCGTGGTTGTAGTTCTCCTTGAGGATCGCCAGACTCACCAGGCGCGGTGGGAACGCCGATTGCCGGGTGGCGGATGAATCCGCCGTCCGGTTCACCCTTTCAGCTGGCTGCCCCATGCCACTCCCCTACTGGATCTTGTCGTTCAGGCGTGCAAAGGCGGGACCCCGCTGGGTCCCGCCCTCACTGCTTGCTACTGCTGACCACGCTCGCGTAACTCTCCCCAGACCTGCTCATTGGATTTCCCCACCTGTGAACCCCTTGGTGACCTGAGGGTCCACCACCGAGGGTGGTCCCCTCCTGAGGCTTGTGGTGTCCAAGCCCCAAGCCCAGGAGGAGACCCTCTCCATGTTCACAGGAGAAGAAGACGTGGAAGCGCATGCACTGCAGAAGCAGGGCTGGTCGATTTCGGCCATCGCCCGGCACCTCGATCGGGACCGCAAGACGGTCCGCAGCTATCTGGCAGGGAAGCAGGTCCCCGGCGAACGACGAAGGAGCGAACCTGATCCCTTCGATCGGTTCGTCCCCTATCTGGAGCAGCGGTTCGCTAACGACCCACACGTATGGGCATCAGCGCTCTTCGACGAGGTCGTCGCCTTGCAGTTCCCCCTCAGCTATCAGAGCTTCACCCGGGGCCTCCGCTCGCGGAACCTCCGGCCCCACTGTGAGGCCTGTGCCGGAGTGTCAGGTCGAGCCACCATCGAGATCCTCCATCCCCCCGGACATGAGATCCAGTGGGACTGGGACGAGCTCCCCGAAGCACCCTGGGGAGGTGATGGGCACCTGTTGGTCGGCTCGCTTCCGTGCTCGGGGAAGTTCCGAGGTCAGTTCTGCGAGTCCGAGGACCAGCCCCATCTGATCGAGGGAATCGACGGCGTCCTGCATCGGCTCGGCGGCACGGCCAAACGCTGGAGGGTCGACCGGATGGCCACGGTGATCAGCCCGAAGACCGGCAGGGTCCAGACCAGCTTCCAGCCGGTGGCCAAGCACTACGGGGTCGGCGTCGATCCGTGCCCGCCTCGACGGGGGAACCGCAAAGGAAGTGTGGAGAAGTCCATCCACTACGCCACCCAGCGTTTCTGGCGGACCATGACTGCAACCACCATGGAGGATGCCCAGGTCCAGCTCGACCGGTTCTGTGAGCACATCGCCGACAAGCGCCCACGTCCCGTGGCCAAGCTGGAGACCATCGTCGGGATCGAGGCGGCTGCCGTCTTCTTGGTTGACAGAAGCCGAAAGCGTCCGCTGGTCTCCGACCTCGCCGGCTTGGAGCCGTTGGCCCCGTTGCCGACAGCTCCTTATCCGACCACGGTCCAAGTGACCCGCAAGGTCGGTCCATCGGCGCTGGTGGCCTTCGAGGGCAATGCCTATTCGGTGCCTCCGGGCCTACTCGGAGCCGACGTGTCGGTCCGTCATCGACTGGGGTCGCCCGCCATCGAGATCATCTCGGCTTCCGGGGCACGGTTGGCCGGACATCGTCGTGAGACGCCGGGGATGGGGCGCGTCATGCGTGAAACGACCCATCACGCGGCCTTGGAGCACCAGGTGCTGGCGGCCTTCACCACCGATGCCCCCTGCAACCGGAAGGTCAATCGACCCCCGACACCCGAGGCCCGCAACGAAGCAGCCAAACTGCTCGGCCTCCACCACGACGACGACATCGTGGTGGACCTCGGCGAGTATCAGCGGCTGGTGGAGTCGATGGCCGACCACGCCCACGGGGAGACGGCATGAGTAACGACTCGATCTATCAAGAGTTGCGCTCCCACCTCACCACCTTGCGCCTGGCCGCTGCGGCCGAAGCCCTGCCCGGGGCCCTCGATGCGGCACTGGCAGAGAAGCAGTCCCACACCGAGTTCCTCAAGCGTCTGCTCGACGTGGAGGTCGACGCCACCATCACCCGGCGGAAGGAGTCGCTCGAACGCTTCGCCCGACTGCCCGCGCCGTGGTCGCTCGAGGACTTCGACTTCGATGCCCAACCATCGGTGGACCGGGCCATGGTGACCGAGCTCGCCACCCTGCGGTTCTTGGAGGACGCCACCAACGTGTTGTTGATCGGCCCACCCGGCGTGGGCAAGACCATGCTGGCCATCTGCTTGGCCCGGGCATCCATCGAAGCCGGCTATCGGACCTATTACACAACGGCGGCCGACCTGGCCGCTCGGTGCCACAGGGCAGCCCTCGAGGGACGGTGGGCGACCACCATGCGGTTCTTTGCCGGACCCCGCCTGCTCGTCATCGACGAGGTCGGTTACCTCCCGCTGGCGTCGGAGGCTGCAGCTGCTCTGTTCCAGGTCATCAGCCAGAGATACATGAAGAGTTCGACGGTGCTGACGACGAATCTGGGCGTGGGGTCCTGGGGCAAGGTCTTCGACGATCCCAATGTCGCCGGCGCCATGCTGGATCGCCTGTTGCACCGCAGTGTCGTGTTCAACATCGACGGCGAGTCCTATCGGATGAGGACCCACCGGGCGAGGGCTGAGCGGCTCACCAGCAAGGGGGGCGGACGATGAAGTACTGCCACCTCGAAGACGACGCGTGGATCGTCACCTGCCCGATCTGCGGAAGAACCCGACCATCAGCTGACGGCCAACCAGTCGACCGGCCGATCTACTGCAACGTCAACTGCTACTTCCTCGGACACCGCTTCGATCGACCGGCAGCGAAATGGGGTGACAGCTCGACCCCCGCCACGTAGAGTCACAAACAGCCAGAACCGCCAAGGGGTTCACTGGGGAATTTCAGTGAGCGACTCTGGGGAATTTCGGTGAGCGCCATCACTGCTAGCGATCGCATGTCATCTGCCGTCAAATCTCGGTATCATCTGCCCAAATTCGGCTGGCACCTGGCGTCAAAGGCCGATGACATCTGGCGACAAAGCACACTACGAGCAGCCGCTGGTCGTGCCGCAGCTGGCGCACACGTAGCAGGAGCCGGCCCGCTGCATGGCATTACCGCACTGGTAACAGTAGGGGGCATCCCGGGGTTCGGCCCGGGCCAACGGCTGGTCTGTCGGAGCGGCAACAGGCCGTGTGGCACGAGCGTGCTGCTGTGCGAGAGCAGGTGCGCTGCCGTCGACCACGGTCGCGATCACCGGATCGACAGACTCCACCTCGACCACACCGGTCGATTCGGTCGCCCTCTCCGCCACCCCCGGCAGGGTCGGCTGCATGCGCTCCGAGGTGGAGAGCACGCCGAGCTCGGCGCGCTCCTCCATCGGGAGGTAGTCAACCGCCAGCCGCCGGAAGATGTAGTCGACCAGGCTGGTGGCGATGCGCAGGTCGGCGTCGTCGGTGATGCCGGCCGGCTCGAAGCGCATGTTGGTGTACTTGCGTACATAGGTGGCGAGGGGCACGCCGTGCTGCAGACCGAGGCTCACTGAGATGGAGAACGCGTCCATGATGCCCGCGAGGGTCGAGCCCTGCTTGGACACCTTCATGAACACCTCGCCGGGACGCCCGTCCTCGTACTCCCCCACCGTCACATAC
>Ga0209385_1000795_pt1 | contig 13058 bp, 13 predicted proteins | sample NGEPerB_FD_184506 | JGI IMG/M metagenome (GOLD analysis project Ga0209385, IMG submission 184506) | Arctic peat soil microbial communities from the Barrow Environmental Observatory site, Barrow, Alaska, USA - NGEE PermafrostAB12-B... | ecosystem: Environmental > Terrestrial > Soil > Wetlands >... | reverse complement strand
GTGATGAAGCAGGTGTGACGGAAGCCCTCTGCCGAGTCGAAGAGCGTCAGCTGAGCCCCGGGGTGGGGACGCTCCCGTCGCATGAGCAACCGGGTGTCCTCCGGCCAGGCGGAAAGCGGCATGAGCTCGGTCAGTTCGGTGACCCAGGCACCGTCACGGACGGAGCCGTCGGTCTCTTTGGCCGGGACCCAGTCCTCTTCCTGGACCAGGACCAGGACCAGGGCGTCACGAACTCCCTGGTCGATGGGGAAGCCGATGGAGAAGTCGCAGTTGGCCTCGATGATGCTGTCCACGAACCCGTGGGTGGCACCGGCCGAGTCGGCCCGCACCAGGATCGGACGGGTGACGAGGGCGGGGTGGTCGTCACAGAAGTGGCCGGCCTGGTACTCCTCGGGCAGTCCCGACAGGGCCCGGTGGAGCAGACAGATGTGGTCGCCGGCGTCGTTGGCCCCGGCTCTCCCCGGGCGCAGCATGGCGGCCAGCGGTTCATTCGTCGTGTCACACCACACCCCGAGGGGGAAGAACCCGAAGCCCTTCTTGTTCTCTGCACTTGGCAAATCGGGTGCACCGGGTTGGCTTCGTCGGTCATCGGACAGGCGTGTGGACAGTGGTCGAACGAACGGCGACCTGCGGAAACGTCGGCATGCCGAGGTGGACGCTCGTTGAACGTGCAGTCATTTGATCGAGCTGGTTGAGCTTCTCGCGGGCTCCGGCAAGGCTGATCTGAAGACCGTCAGCTTCGCCGAGCCATCCCTGGGTCCTGGCCTCCGCTATGCGGGCAATCAGGTTGTCGCGAACCTCGATGAGCCGCCCACGCTGGGCTAAGTCAGGCCGGAGCAACGGGCAACGCACGCAGGCGTGTTCGTGGATGCATGGCGTGGCATAGGAACGGCCGCATGTGCCGAGTGCGACCTCGCGGTGGAAGTCGTAGAAGACCCGCAGCACGGTCTCCGAGTGCGCCCGCGTCGTGGCCGCGTACGTTCGCCCGGGTCGAGGTTTGCCGGTCACCGGGTTCGGCGCGTTGCTCACCGATGGGCCGACGGCGGGAGTTCGTCTCGTCTTGTCTGCACATGCGAACCATCGGCAGAAGTCGCGGGCCTCTATTCGGGTTGCCTCATCCCAGGGGACCTCGATGGCCCAGATGAACCGGAACCATCGCAGGAGGTCCATCGCATAGGACCGCTGCGTCGGCACTGATCGGCCCGATGCCTGCAGATCCTTCAGGAACGCTGCGACCGCGGTCAGCGGATGGCCAGCGGCATCGACCACCCGGATGGGCTCCCACAGGTCGCCACCGGCGTCGACCGCGCCCGCCCTCGGCACGACCAGCGTCGACAGATCACGTTCATCGCTCATGGATCGGGACCGTAGCCAGCTCAGACTCTCAGCCGATGCGATACCCCCGGTCTCAGTGACACGTAGTTCAGTCAACAGGAGTAGGTGGGAGTGGCGTCCTCCTTCTCCGAGTAGGAGTTGACCAGGGTGGCGTCGAAGTCGAACACCAACGAGTCCCCCGGAGGAGCAGCTGCCCACACCACAGCCCGGGCGGCGGCGATGGCCTCGGGGATGGCCCGGAGTTCGAAGGCCGTCGTTGCCTCCACCGCACGCCAGGCGGTGGCGATCGAGGCCACCGGCCCGAACAGCTCGGACTGTTCACGGAGAGCTGCCAGGTCCGAAAGGCAGTCCGCGCCATCGGCGATGGCCACGGCCAGATGGGTGAGGACGACGCCCGGATCGTGGGTGTGCCACCTGATCCCGCAGCCCGCCATGGCGCCTGACGTCGCTTCGGTCAGCCCGCTGCGATCGGCCAGTTCGGACAACAACGCGGTGCCGGCGTGGGACACCAGATTCTTCCCGTCGGTGGTCACCCTCATCGACTGGGTGGCGCGACTATCGTGCACCTTCAAGGAGTCCTCCTGGTTCTGGTGGATGTGTTGTGTGAAGACTCACATTCTCCCAGGACAGGAGGGCTTTTACGCGGACGCGAGCACCCTCGATTCAGGGGCGGGATGAATTTTCGAGGTTAATGATCGGCGGTTCGTCGTAGTCCTTCCACTTCCCCCGGCCGTGCAGCTTCGGATGGAGGTCGTGCCAGGCCGTCACCGACACCTTCCCGTAGCGGCGGACGGAGGTGGTGAACTTGGTGTCCGGGGCTGGCCAGGTCCTCTCGTCGGAGAGCACGACGCGTGGCCCGTGGCGTCGTGGACGACCCGCTGTGGCCGACGTACGTGGTGGCGGATCGGGGTGGAACACCCGGGTCGAGGCGATCCTCACCAGCACGTCCGCTCTGGTGTCGGCCAGCCCGTGGCCGAGGGCGATGCCGTCATACCCGGCGTCGAAGACGAACAGGGGAACCTCGCTGTCGATGGGGAGCAGGCTGACCAGTCGCTTCACCTGGTCGAGCGTGGCACCTCCGGCATCCACGGCCGGTGTGATGCGGAGAGCATCCAACGGTGCGGTCCAGCTGTCGGGGGCCCAGTTCAGCTGGCTGATCCACTGATAGGACCACCCGGCCACGATGGGCTGTCCGGCCGAGTGCTTGGACGCCGAGTAGTGGAACCCCCGCTCGGGGCTGCACTCGGCATCGCAGCGGTCCCAGGTCGAGGCGTCGACGGCGAAGACAAGAGGCCACGCCGCTGGCCGGTGCGCAGCCAGCAGTTCCCGCAGACCGACGTCGTCCACGTCTCCATTGGCCAAGGCCTTGTAGAGACTGCCGTGCGATCGACGGAACTCCGGCTCGAGGCTGAGTGAGGGCACCGACCCAACTGGCGCAGGCGAGCACAGCACCGCATCGCAGAGTTCGAACAGGGCGTCTCCCCATGGGGAGAGGCAGCGGTGGAACAACGAGCGAAACCCACACAGCTCGTCGGTGGCAACATCGGCGTGTCCCATACAGACAGTATGCTTACTGTCTGCTCCCCGATGAGGGATGCTGGTCTTCGACACAAGGAGCGGCATGGCAAGGACAACTGTCGAGGAGCGACTGGCGGAGTACGACCGCCGACACCGGGAGCTGGCTGCCCAGATCGCCTCGATCGGCATCGTCGCCGCTGGGAGCGTCACTCGCCGGTTCACACGGTGCACATCGGTCGGATGCCGGTGCAACGCAGACCCGCCCACACCACACGGGCCCTACTGGCAGTGGACGGCAAAGGTGAACGGCAAGACCGTGACCAAGCGATTGACTGACCCCGAAGCGCACCTCTACCAGGAGTGGATCAGCAACGACCGCCGCATCCGTGCCCTCCTTGATCAGATCCGCAAAGTGGATGCCAAGGCCGCCGAGCTCCTTTTGAAGGAAGCCGTCAGCAGGTAGGGCGGAGGTTTAATTCCAAGCTAAAAAGGTCTTGCATCTCGTAGCGACCGGGACTAGATTGAGAATCTGATTCCGGTAGACGGAATATTCTTTCGTACGTAGGGGGGGTCATCGAACCTGCGACGGGAGCAATTGGGATGGGCCGGACAGCCCGGCTACTCCGACGATCAATCCAGTGGGGGGAACATGCAAACCGGTATAGAGCTGACCAAAAGAGGCATGTCGAAAGGCTACTTTCGACTCACGGGAATTTCGTTGGCTACGATCCTCGCCGCGACAGTCGTGGCCGGGTGCGGGTCCTCTCAAAGCAGCTCCAGTGGCGCGACGACTACTTCGGCACAAGCTCCCTCGTCCACCGCGACTGGTGGCGCTGGGGGATCGGGAGCGGTCACGGATCTGTCGAGCTACACCGAGGGCGGGTCCGGTGCAGCGAATAACAGCCTGAGCCCGGTAACGCTCGGTTGGGTGAACCAGCAGGGCGGGCCTCTGGGGTTCCCGAATTCGACGGCAGGTGCCGAAGCAGCAGTCAAGTACGTGAACAGCTATCTCGGAGGCATCGGAGGTCACCCACTCCAGCTGAGCACCTGCTTCGTCGTCGGGAGCGAGCAGGAAGGCAATACGTGCGGAGATCAGCTCGTGAACAACGCGAGTGTCAAGGCCGTCCTCTTCGGCACACTGATCACAGGCGACCAGTCATTCCAGGCCGTCGACAACGGAACCAAGCCGATCCTCATGGCCAACTCGATCAGCCCGAATGATGCCACCGGCAAGAATGTCTTTATCTTCAACGGTAACCCGACGTCTTTCTTTGGGGGGATGGCCGCGTACGCCCGCGCTCGGAAGGTCAAGACTGTCTCGGCGATCTACCCTCAGGATAGTCAGAGCATCACCGGTATTGCTTCAATGAAGGCAGCCCTCAATAGCGTCGGTATACAGCTGAAGTCGGTTGGATTCGATCCGTCGACGACCAACCTGTTGGCTGCAGCCACGGCCGCGGGCGTTCAGACGGCGGATATGGTGGTCCCCTTGGTTTCTATTCCACCGAACTGTGTCTCGGCTGCACAGGCACTCGACACTCTTGGCGTCAAAGCGCCCGTAGTGTCCCTGGGATCCTTCTGCTTCATCGCTCCAGTCGCCGCTGGTCTCGGTGGATCTGCACCGATTTGGACGCAGCTTGCAAGCCAGACAAACGTGCTGGCCACGACCGAGCCCGACGTCAAAACGTACATGGCAGCGTCGTCGAGAGTAGGACTCACGCCGGTTGAACAGTCAGACTCCAACAGCGCCCTTGCATGGAGCTTGGTCTTGACCGCCGCGCGATTCCTGAATGAAAAGGGGGGAGCGGCGGCCACCCCCTCCGCCTTGGCCGCAGCTGCGAAAGCCTTTACGGGACCGATGCTGCTCGGAAGCCCTCAGGTCAAGTGCGGAGAGTTTCGGGCCATGCCGGGTCTGTGTGGTTTCGAAATGCGAGCATTCAAGCACACGGGCGGACAGAGCTTCACGGCAGAGTCAGGTTGGATGCAACCGATCATCCCGAAATGAGGACTCTACCAATCGGGCCGGAAACAACAGTGACGCGGCCCCCGTCGAACCGATCACTGCCAATACCCAGTCGAATGAACGATCCAGAGAAGGCGAACCATCAATGACTGTCTCTACTCGCGCCATCATCCAACCACCTGAACCGAGCCTCACCGAGGAACAACTGATCGAACGTGCCGGTGCACTTCGCGATCACCTTCGCTCAGAGCAGGACAACACGGACGAGCGAGGCACGTACTCGCCCGCCACTCACGAGCTCTTCCGTCAGGCCGGCTTCTATCGCACGCTCCTTCCGCGCCGGTACGGTGGTTACGAATTCGATGTCCCGACATTCGCCCGTGTCATCATCGAGATTGCACGGGGGTGTCCCGGTACCGGCTGGTGTCTGTGTCTGGCCGCCGGCCACGGGCTCCAGATGGGGAGTCTGTTTTCGGAGGAGGCGCAGTCAGCGGCGTTCTCGCCTGATGGCGAGTTCGCAGCACCCCTCCGCGGAGTGCCCATGGGGACGGCAACCCATCAGCCGAACGGCGAGTGGCGTATCGACGGAACGTGGGACTATTGCTCCGGAGCGCCGTATTCGACTCATGCCATGGTCGGCGTTCGCATGCTCGGGGAGCAGGGTTCAATGGGAATTGGCATTGCCCTGGTCCCCCGGGATGGATGGACGCTCCTGGACGACTGGCGGGGGCGTACTTTCGGGATGATTGGAAGTGGGTCGAACAGCATACGAATCGAGGGTGCCCTGGTTCCGGACTCCTTCGTCGTGGCCGGAAACCTGTTGCAGTTCGACGGGGGACTCGAGACCCCTGGATATCAACTCCACGGTAACCCGATGTATGCAGGCCACCCTCTGGGCTACCTTCAGATCGAAATTAGTTCGGTATTGGTTGGAACTGCCTACGCGGCACTCGACGAGTACGAGCGAATCCTGAGTTCGAAAAAGACCATCGGTCCGAACCCGGTCGAGCGGTTCCGGGTCAGCTCCTACCAAAGGTACTGGGGGCTTGCTGCTGGCAAGATCCATGCCGCAGAGGACGTTCTCATCCAGGAGAGCATCAGGTACATGGAGGCTTGCCAGGAAACGGCTGCAAACGGGGGAAGAGTCGAACCGGAAAGCCTGATGAGGGTCAACGCCGCTACGCATCACGCGGTAAACCTTGTCTGGGAAGCCGTGGAATTGCTGTTCAGAACGGGCGGCACCAGTGAAGGTGGGCGGAACGGGTCGAAGATGCAGCGGTACTACCGGGACTGTTCGACGGCTCGGACGAACATCGGACTCCAGCATGAGTCGTTCGCAGAGGTGTACGCCATGCAACACTTCGGTCTGCAAGTCGCTGCCCTAGCGTGAGCTCCACCTGGGTCGGCTACAGCTCAGTGCGCGTCAAATGCAACAGGTCCTGACGTTTGCCCTTTTGGGCCTGGGCTCCGGGGCCCTCATCGCCGGCATCGCCCTGGGGGTTGTCCTCGGTTGGCGGGGCAGCGGAACGATCAACATTGCCGCCGGCGCGATGGTCATGGTGGCTGGCTACTTGTTCTGGGCATTCAGAACAGGGTTCTTCGGAGTAACGCTCGGAACAGCTGCCGCGATGGTAACGACGATGATCGCAATGGGAATCGTCGCGACCGTCGTGGAGTTCGTCGCGGTGCGACCGTTGCGGGGATCGTCGCCCCTCTCAAAGTTGGTGGCGTCGATCGGGGTCCTCTTGGTGGCTCAGGCGCTGGTGGAATGGGTATTCGGCACCTCTCCCCTGAACAGCCCGGCCGTCCTGCCGACCAGCGTGATCCACCTTTCCGCGACCACTGTTCCGGTTGCCCAGCTGATACTGGCTTCGGTGGTGATCTTGCTGGCGCTGGCGCTGGCAGCTGCCTACCGCTTCAGTCGATTCGGGCTGGCCACCCGGGCCGCCTCGGAGAACGAAGGGGTGGCTGTGTTGTACGGCTTGGAGCCAAACACGATCTCCCTCATGAATGGCATCCTGGCGAATCTCTGCGCGGCTCTGGTCGGCGTCCTCGCTGCGTCGATCACCGGAATCAACGCGACCACATTGCCGCTCCTCATCATTCCGGCCCTGGCCGCAGCCTTGTTCGCCCGTTTCAGCTCATTTCTGGTGGCGACGATCGCAGGTCTTCTGATCGGGGTAGCGGAGTCTCTCCTTCTGTATGCCTCGACCCTGTCGTGGTTCCCGACCGATCACGGCTTGGCTCTGCCCGGAATCCAGCAATTGCTGGAGTTCATTCTCATTGTCCTCTTACTGTGGTGGAGGGGCTCCAGCCTGCCCATGCGGGGAGACTTCGTCGAGCGGTCGCTGCCGCCTGTTCCCATCCAAGACCGGCTGCTACAACGGGTAAGTCTGCCAATTGGACTCTGCGTCCTTGCGTTGGTCCTTCTGCCTTCCGAGTTTCGCCAAGCCGTCACGACCGGTCTCATTATGGCGATCCTGTGCCTGTCGTTCGTCGTGATCATGGGCTATGTGGGCCAACTGTCCGTGGTCCAGCTTGCCTTGGCCGGCATCGCGGCGTTCTCCCTGTCACACCTCGGCACCGATCTGGGGATGGGCTTTCCTCTTGCGGCCATCCTGAGCGTCCTGGTGGCGACCGTTCTCGGCATCCTGATTGGCGTTTCAGCTCTCAGGATCAGAGGAGTGACCCTGGTGGTAGTCACGCTGGCGGCCAGCTCTGCCATCGACCAGTTCGTGTTCGCGAATCCGAGCTGGGGAGGTGGCCAGGCCGGCGCTCCTGTCAGGGAATTGAGCCTCTTCGGGTTGGACCTCGGGCCGAGGGCCGCATTCCGGGGACTCGGTGGCTCACTCCCGAGTCCCGTCTTCGGCTTCGTGGCGTTGGCGATCACCGCCCTGCTGTACATAGTGGTGGCGAATCTGCGGAGGAACGATCTCGGGCGGCAGATGCTAGCGATACGGTCGAACGAACGAGCCGCCGCCGCCGCTGGGGTCGCCGTGGCATCCGTCAAACTGCAGGCGTTCATGATCTCCTCCGCCATCGCGGCAACGGCTGGCGTCCTCCTCGCGTACAACTACGGGACCGTCTCGTCCAGCACGTTCGAGACGTCTCTCGTGTTGACCCTCCTGGCCAGCGTCTATGTGCTCGGCGTCACCATGCCGCAAGCTGCAGTGCTCGCCGGGTTCGGAGCAACCGGAGCGGTTATTCCGCTGATAATGCAGAAGTGGATCTTCCCGGGCAACCGAGTTGCCATCTATATGGAGCTGATGATTGGGGTCGGCCTTCTCATCCAGCTCAGACTGTTCCCAGAAGGCCTTCTGGTCGCCGCCGCATCCAAGCGTGTCGCCAAGCGAAAGTCCAAGCCTGACGTCAGGGCCGGAACCGGAGGATCCACCTCGGGTACCGCACCCTTGTCGGCGAGAGCACGACACGGTGTCGGGGCATGACCGATCTCGTACTGTCGACAAGAGGGATCAACGTGAAGTTCGGCGGCTTGGTGGCGGTCGAATCGGTGAGCATCGACATCCCCCATGGAAAGATCGTCGGCCTCATCGGCCCGAACGGCGCGGGCAAGACGACCTTCGTCGACGCCGTGTGCGGCTTTGTGCCAGCCGACGGCACGGTAGAGGTCGCCGGGCGCGACGTAAGCTCCCTCAAGCCTCACGGCCGCTGCCGGGCGGGACTCGGCCGAACATGGCAGGCCTCCGAGCTGTTCAACGATCTGTCCGTGGCCGAGAACCTGGCGATCTCGGCCAGTCGGCTATCGGTGCGTTCCGTCCTGCGCGACCTGGTACGTCGCCAGGCTCCCTTCGGTCCTGACGTACACCGGGTGCTCTCTCTACTCGGGATCGAGAACCTCGCCGACTCGACACCGAGCGAACTCTCGGAGGGTCAGCGCAAGCTGGTCGGGATCGCCAGGGCCTTCGCAGGACGCCCGGTAGTGGTATGTCTGGACGAACCGGCCGCCGGTCTGGACACCCACGAGAGCACGGCGCTGGCGCAGCAACTGCGGCACCTGGGTGCTGACGGGACATCCCTGCTCCTCATCGACCATGACATGAGCTTCGTCTTCGGGCTCTGTGACCATGTGATCGTGATGGAGTACGGGAGGGTCATCGCGGAGGGGCGTCCTGATGAGGTCAGGAATGATCCTCAGGTCATCGCGGCGTACTTGGGAACGACGGTTCAGGATCGAGCCAGCACCCAGAATGAGCTGTCGTGACCACATCGGTACTCGAGGTTGATCATATAGCGACCGGATACAGCGGTTCCCCAGTGGTTCGGGATGCCCACCTGTCGGTCGGCAGCGGTGAAGTAGTGGTGCTCCTGGGGGCGAATGGCGCCGGGAAGACAACCACGCTTCGCGCCATTTCCGGCCTCCTCCGTCTGCAAAAGGGAGCGATTCGACTCAACGGCCGGGACCTCGCCCAACAGTCGGCGACTGCGAGAGCCAGGTCCGGCATCGCACATGTACCCGAGGGTCGTGGGGTCATACACAGCCTGACAGTAGGGGAGCATTTCAGCCTACGGCACCGAGGGGGAACGCTAGAGCCAGAGATCGCCTACGAGTACTTCCCAGCGCTCGGAGACCTTCGAAACCGTCGGGCCGGACTGTTGTCTGGGGGGGAGCAGCAGATGCTCTCCCTCGGTCGGGCGCTGGCAACGCGGCCCACCCTGCTGTGCATAGACGAGTTGAGCCTGGGTCTGGCCCCCATCGTCGTCGAGAATCTCCTGCCGGTGATCCGGAACTTCTCTGACAGTCAAGAGGGGGCGGTCCTACTGGTCGAACAGCACGTTCATCTGGCTCTGGAGATTGCCGACCGCGGGTACCTTATGGCGAACGGTGTGAGCCGGGGCAGCTTCAGCGCAGAGGAACTTCGGAGCGATCAGGGCCTGATACAAGCGAGCTACCTGGGAGATCGAGTGGAGGATACTGTGATCCAGCTCGAGTCGCCCTTAGCCATCAACGGAAAGGAAGCGGAATGAAGATAGGAATAGTGGGAGCAGGAAAGATGGGGCAGGCTCTGGCCGCATTGTTCGCCAAGGCAGGTCACGAGGTGTGCCTGTCCAATTCGCGCGGCCCGGACTCCCTCGACACGGTGATCTCGGACCTCGGACCCCGGTGTCGAGCCGCGAACGTCGAAGAGTGTGTGGAGTCCAGTGAGGTCGTGGTTCTGGCGACGCCATGGGGGAACACCGCGGACGCGGTCGGGTCGGTCGAGCTCTGGGCCGGAAAGATCGTCATCGATACGACCAACAACAGGCGCGCTCCCGGGCCCGATGGTGTGATCGACATAGGTGACGCCGTGTCCAGTGAGCTTGTCGCGGAAATGGTACCGGGCGCGCGCCTGGTCAAGGCCTTCAACGCCACTCCCATCCCGATGATGATCGCCGCGCTGCAGTCCGGCGATGCCCGGAACGCCATCTACATAGCTGCCGATGATGCGCTGGCGAAGTCGACGGTAGCCACGCTGATCTCCAGCATCGGCGGCGAAGCCGTCGACGTTGGCGACCTGCACTCGGGCGGCGCCTTGATCGGCACCAGCGGACCGCTGCCCGGAACTCTGGAGATGTTGACGCCCGAGGATGCTCGGGAGCGCCTCCAAGCGGCCACCTCATAGCGGGTGCACACTCCCGAAGAGGGAAGCGATTCTCAAACAAGACCATCTAGTTTCTTAGTCAAAGGAGAGCAAGAATGACCGATGTTCAAGTGTCCAAGTCCATCACGGTGCCTGCCGACGTGGACGAAGTGTGGGTATTCGTGAGCGACTTCGCAGGTGTCGCGACCTGGCAACCGCACATCAAGTCAGTCGAGATGCAGTCCAATGGGGACCGGAAGGTCAATTTCACGCGTGGTGATTCCGTACTCGATCGGGTCACCAAGAGGAACGATGTGGAGAGGACCTTCACGTACGGGCTCGTTCCCGGGCAGCCGACCCCGATGAAGAGCCTCGACGCCACGTTTGCAGTGAGGTCCGCTGACGGCGGTGCGGAGGTGGAGTACACGATCGAGGTCGATGTTCCTGAGGACATGGCCGAAATGGCACGGGGTGGAATCGGCGCCGACATCGATGGCGTGCTCGCCGGGCTCGCCGCAAAATTCAATGGATGATGGGGCGCCCATTCGCCGGGTTGCCGTGGTCACAGGAGGCAAGGGCTTCATCGGCGGTGCCATCGTTCGAAAGCTTTCCTCCCTTGATTATGAAGTCGTCGCTCTCGATCGAGGGGGCGACTTCATGGTCGACCTGGGCGACGAAGGGGATGTCCGCTCAGTAGCTCGACGTGTCGTGGAGACATTTGGACGATGCGACGTTCTCGTTCACGCAGCCGTCGCCTTCGAGCGAGCAACTCTTTCGGAGCTCGACGCTCAGCTCTGGCGCAATGTATTTGCTGTCAACGTGGAGTCGGCGCTGTGGCTCATGCAGGAGTTGACGCCGGCGATGAAGGAAAACCAGTTCGGGCGGGTCGTCTTCCTCGTGTCGGATACCTTCTGGAATCCGCCTGCGGTGCCGGACATGCTACCGTACATCGCAAGCAAAGGGGCATTGATCGGCGTCGCTCGCTCGCTCGCTCGCTCCCTCGGAAGTTCCGGTATCACAATCAACTGCGTCGCTCCCGGACTGACACCTCCTCCTGTGCCCAACGAAGGATTCGGCTCAGCGGTTATAGAGGAGGTTCGAGGTCGCCAGGCGTTGCCTCGTAGCTTGGTGCCCGACGATGTAGCCGAGGTGGTCGGGTTCTTGGCATCCCCCGCCGTTCAAGCATTGACCGGCCAGACGATCTGCCCCGACGGCGGCCTCGTCCTACTCTGAGACCACGACGTCGATCGGCCCTGACTTCGTCATCGATTGACCCGAACCTAATGCAGAGCGGCCAGAACTTGGGGAACGTTATGTCGAGCCAGAAGAAAGCTTCCGATCAGGAAGGTGGGAGCAGCGGAGATGACGCTCGGCACGTACGAGCAGTGCAGCGGGCTGCTCGGATCGTCACGGCGTTGGCTCAACATCCCTATCCAATGGGAATCGTCGAGCTCGCTCAGTTCGTGCAGTTGTCGCCGGCCAGTGTCCACCGGCTTCTCTCCACGCTGATCAGTGTCGGCTGGGTAGAGCAGAACAGCCGGACGGCCAAGTACAGGCTTGGGATGACCGTTGTGGGCATGGGCAGCGTGGGACTCGTGACGAATCCGGTATTGCATGACAGCCGGATGTACCTCGCTCGATTGGCTCAGTGGTCAGGTTACGACGCAGTCCTCAGCATCTTGGTCGGCGTGAAGACCGTTCAACTGGCGCGGGCCCCGGGAGTCAATACCGAGATTATTGAATTCGAGCCCGGGCACCCCCAACCAGCGCACGCGATGGCTGATGGCAAGCTCCTCCTTTCCTACAAATCTGATGACGATCGGCGGGTCCTGTACCGGACCGAGGGATTGAGACGCTATACCGCCAACACGATCACAGATCCCGATGAGATGGAGCGCGAGTTCGCGCAAATTCGTGAACAGGGATACGCCATTGACAACTGCGAGCGATTCGAAAAGGGGCGAGGTATAGCCGTTCCCGTGTTCGATCCGGAAGGTCGGCCATTGGCCGCCATGCACTGCATCGGGAAGATCGATCGAGAACGAGATCTCGAGATCGTTCAACAAATGCACTCCTTGACCCGGGAATTGTCCGACCGTCTCATAGCTGCTGGTGATCTGCCTGATTCGAGCAATGATTCCGCCGTGCCTAGGTTGTCCTGATGAGTGCAATGTGGATGGGTTCAGGACATGGGAGTCCACGTCGCTCCGGAGGGCGGCTCGCGTCTCGACGCTGACCACGCGGTTGACCTATCCCATATTCATCCCATAAACGTGCATCACACGAACAGGGGCGGGGCCAAGGCAAAATTGATAAGACCTGTTCAGGGGCCTAGGGGAGCCTCCAGGCACGGCCAGACAGGGACCGGGACCCTCTCGTAATGCGTAGGTCAGGAGTTCGATTCTCCTCCCAGGCTCCAGGTCAGTGGCACAATATGCCCCTGACCATCTCGCTTCATCCCCGTACTGTCCGAAAACTCAAACCTCGCCTCATGCCGCCAGCTCGTACTCGTGGATCAGTCCGCCCAACCGGTCGCGCCGACGAATCCGTGGTGGACGGTGCCGGTGATGCCGGTGTCGACTGTCAATGGTGGGCACCACCGCCAAGGGGGCAGTCTCTTCCGGCGCCGGAATCTCCTGAGCGATTCCTTGGTGTGGGCGATG
>Ga0209385_1000792_pt1 | contig 13092 bp, 9 predicted proteins | sample NGEPerB_FD_184506 | JGI IMG/M metagenome (GOLD analysis project Ga0209385, IMG submission 184506) | Arctic peat soil microbial communities from the Barrow Environmental Observatory site, Barrow, Alaska, USA - NGEE PermafrostAB12-B... | ecosystem: Environmental > Terrestrial > Soil > Wetlands >... | reverse complement strand
CTAGGCACTTTAGTCACTTTAGTCACTTAGATTAGTTGATATGACAAACAGAAAGCCTATAGTTTATATAAATGATGAAAAATGCAGAAACTCATATTCCTGTGTACGGGTTTGCCCTGTGAATGCCATCGAAGTTAAACCACAGAGAGCTCATCCTTATATTCTTCCTGGCAGATGCATAGGATGCGGACTATGTTATGTTTCCTGTACTCCGCATGCTATTGAATTCCGCGATTCAAAAGAAGATGTTAAAAAACTGTTATCATCGGGAAGAAAAACTGCAGCACTTATTGAGCCCAGCATAGCATCGGAGTTTGATGACATAACTGATTACAGGAAGTTTGTTGCAATGATACGTGCTCTGGGTTTTGACTATGTTCATGAAGATTCGTTCGGCGTTGATCTTATAGCGGCAGCATATGCAAAATTATTTCTGAAAGCTGAAGGTAAATATCTGATAACTGCCAATTGCCCTTCCATAGTTAAGCTTATTGAGAAGTTTCATCCCGAGCTTGTACCTAATCTTGCTCCATTGGTCTCTCCCATCATTGCCACTGCTATGGTCATTAAAAAACTTTATGGTCAGGATGTTGCAACAGTTCAGATCGGTCCTTGCATTGATGCAAAAGATGAATCAATTATTTATCAATCGGATAATCTTGTTGACGGAGTTCTGACATTTATTGAACTCAGGGAATTATTTGAAGAATTCAAGATCCAGGAGAGGCTGGTAAAAATGTCTGATTTTGATCAGCCTCACGGAAACTGGGGAGCCCTTTATCCTCTTCCAGCTGGAATTATTCAGGCCGGAGGAATAAAACGCGACATGGTTTCCAGCAGGGTTATAACAGCTTCCGGGAAAGAGGAGATACTTGAAGCAATAAATGATTTTGATAAATATATTGACACCTTACAACATCATTTTAACCTGTTCTTTTGCCATGGATGCCTGCTTGGACCCGGAATGCAGCATCATAATGAGAGGTTCAGGAGAAGAGCTCTGGTTAGCCGGTATGCCGAAAAAAGGGTAAGCCAGCTTGACAAGGTTCTCTGGCAAAAAAATATGGAAAAATGGTCAAAACTCGATTTTTCCAGAACCTTTACTCCAGATGATCAGAGAATACCTGATCCACCGGAAGAGGCTGTACATGAAGTTCTTAAAATAATAGGCAAAGAAAGTCCTGACGAAGAGGTAAACTGCGGTGCGTGCGGCTATCTGTCTTGCCGTGATTTTGCCTCAACTGTTGCCAAGGGACTTGCTGTACCTGAAATGTGCCATACGTTCAACCTGCGCAACAAACAGGAATATATTGAAACCCTGAGACAGACCAACAGGAAACTTGCCGATACAAAAAAGGCGCTAAAAGATTCTGAAGAACTTGCCCGCAGGGAAAAAGAAATTGCGCAGAGCGCTTCCGATATGATGAATAATATGCTCGAAAAGCTTCCTACCGGGGTGGTAATTGTTGACAACTACCTTAAAATACTTCATTCAAATCAAAGCTTTATCAACATAATCGGCGAAGATGCCAGGGCTATTTCGGATGTGATTCCGGGACTTGCCGGGGCAGATATTAAAACACTTATTCCTTTCAATGTTTACAATATGTTCACGTTTGTTCTGAAAGAAGATGAACCCGTTTTAAGCAAAGATGTCCATTTTGAAGATAAAATGCTGAATATTTCGATCTTCCCAATCAGGAAAAATAAAATTTGCGGAGCCATAATCCGCGACCTTTATTCGCCTGAAGTTCAGGGTGAAGAGGTCACCAGCAGGGTGAGTGAAGTAATTGAAAAAAACCTGGAAATGGTTCAAAAAATAGGATTTCTTCTTGGGGAAGGCGCATCTGAAACTGAACAGATGTTAAACTCAATCATTGAATCTTATAAATCAAAAAAAATAAATACCAAAAAAATCGCGGAATAGTCGTTCATGAACAGGAATTTCTTCATAGAAGTAAACAGTCAGCAAAGGAACTTCGACAGTGAGCGCATAAGCGGTGATGTGTTTCTGTACAGGTATATAAAAGAAGAAGACAGGGTTATTGCTGTACTTTCAGATGGCATGGGACATGGGGTTAAAGCAAATATTCTTGCAACGCTTACGGCAACCATGGCATTAAATTTCACACGTGAGCATAAAGAGGTTGACCGGATAGCCGAGATAATAATGAATACTCTTCCTGTATGCAGTGAAAGGAAAATCAGCTATTCAACTTTTACAATAATTGATATTGAAAGCAGCGGAAGAGCGACAATACTGGAATATGACAACCCTTCATGTTTAATCCTTAGAGGGAACCAGATATTTGATCCTTCATGGAAAAAGGTTGTGCTTGAGAAAGGAAAGAATTCTGGTAAAGTATTAAAAACCTGCTCATTCATGCCTGAGAAAGAAGACAGAATTATCTTCTGTTCCGATGGTGTTTCCCAAAGCGGAATGGGCAGCGAAGCATTTCCGTTTGGATGGGAAAGGGAAAATATTTCAACATATGCTGCATCCCTTGTAACCAGTGAATCCTCAATTTCAGCGATAATGCTGGCCGGGAAAATTGTTACTATGGCTCACAAAAACGATAACTATAAAGCCCGCGATGATATCAGCTGTGCTATTATTTACTTCCGTGATCCCCGTAAACTTATTATATGCACAGGTCCTCCTTATGAGAAAGACAAGGATAAAGAACTGGCCACAAAAGTCCTGGCATATAAGGGAAAGGTGATCCTTTGTGGCGGCACTACAGCTGATATCATCGCAAGGGAATTAAACAGAACAATAATCGATGAGTTAATATTCGAAGATCCTGAACTCCCTCCTGAAAGTTTTCTCGAGGGTATTGATCTTGTCACTGAAGGGATCCTTACACTTCAGAAGGTCAATGAGATCCTTAAAACTTACAATAACAGTGTAAAACTTGGTAAAGGTCCGGCAGATAAGATCGTACGGCTTATAATGGAGAGTGATGAGATTCACTTCATAATTGGTACCAGGATCAATATTGCCCATCAGGATCCCAATCTGCCAGTCGACCTTGAAATAAGACGAACAGTTGTAAAACGTATTGCTCGACTGCTCGAGGAAAAGTGGCTTAAAAAAGTCACATTTGAATATATTTGACTCAATTTTCAAATTAAAAATAAAACGCCACCAAGACGCAAAGACACGAAGGTACACTAAGAAATCTTTCATTTGCATAACCTTGGTGAATCTTTGTGCCTTCGTGCCTTAGTGGCAAAATATCTCTCTAAAAACCTTGTATCATTAAAAACTCTATAGTCTTATTAAACAAATGTGGCTGAATATCAGGATGTGTCAGGTTCGCAGGAAGGTTATCCATTAAATATATCTCAGCAATTTCTGAGATATCCGGGATCGGACCAATTTCAAAAACCTCAGCAATATAAAGCCTTCCCCATCCGGTTTTGCCATCAACGGTTACAGAGTAAGTTGCGATACAATCCAGGTTGAATTTTATAGCTCCTGTCTCTTCCATTAATTCCCTGCCGGCTGCTTCAAACGATGTCTCCCCGTCTTCAATATGACCGCCCGGGATCTCCCAGGTTGTCCTGTCCTGGTGGCGCACTAATATCCATTTGCTTTCATACCTGGCCGAAATAACCGAATAAGTCAGTACAGAATCCGGAATAAAAAGAGGGTCGTAAAAGTTAACCAGTGTCATAAATCTTAAGTAATTATGGTTCATCAATATTTTTGATGCTTATTTTAATTCGTTTATCAATCAATTTCAGAAGTACTGTGTGCCACACTATAATAAGTACCTACGAATGTAAGAATTATCAGCATAACAAATATTTGAGTATTTTTATATTTCAATATCCGTTTCAATGGCTACACTGATAATACTGATAATACTTATTATTACAGAGATACTTACTTTTTTTGTTCTTCGGCAACATTTCTACCGTAGTTCAAAGCCAAAATATTACATCTCTCTGGTTATTCATATTGCACTTAGCCTGTGGGTCTGGATTACTTATCTTGAAACAGCTTCTTTCAGGGGCTTTTTTGACAGCCCAAAACATATCTGGTTAATGATGAATCTGATGGGTCTGTTTATTGCTGTAATCATTCCCAGAATCATACTTGATATATTACATTTTTCTGGTAAACTGATAAGGATAAAAAAGGGTGATCATATAAGGTCACTGACAAACACCGGATTGATAATAATGGGAGTCATTCTTTTTATTATCGGTACCAGTGCTTTTTATGGAAGATTTAATTTCAAAACAGAAAATGTAACAATAAAAATAAAAGGTTTAAAGGCAGATATTGACGGATTGAAAATAGTACAGATATCAGATATGCATCTGCCCTGTTTTTACAATCACAAAAAGTTATTGCAAAAGGTTATGTATGATATTACTGCTATCAAACCTGATCTGATTCTGAATACCGGCGATTTTATTGACTTCGGATGGAGGGAATTCGAAAAAGATGACACAATCCTTTCTAAAGCAAAGAGCAGATATGGCAACTATGCTATTTTAGGCAACCACGATGTCGGAACTTACGACCCTTATTTCACTGAGGCAGACAGAGAAAATAATATACTGATAATGAACAACCTGATCAGGGCTTCAGGTTATGAGGTTCTTAATGATGAGTTTAAGATAGTCAGTATTGGGAAAGCAAGAATCGCACTCATAGGTCTTCTTACAGGAGGACGGTTTCCTCATATGATTTACGGAAATCTGGATAAAGCAATTGCAGGCATTGACAGTGTTGATCTTAAGATACTTCTTAGTCACGATCCAAATCAATGGGCAGAAGAGGTTACAGGAAAAACTGACATCAATATTACTCTTTCAGGGCATACTCATGGCATGCAAATGGGTATTATGACTAAAAAATTCAGATGGAGCCCATCAAAATATTTTTATCCTCACTGGAATGGGTTATACTCAGATGGCAATCAATATCAATACGTTAACCGCGGACTTGGAGTTCTGGCTATTCCTTTCAGGATATGGATGCCACCTGAAATTACTGTAATAACTATTAAAAAGGAATAAATCAGAATGGATACAACAAAAAGGAAGATTTATTTATGCTTTACAGCCCATGATTTTTCTGATGGATTTGATACGATCTCCAGGACTTTAAAAAATCATAAGATAAAAGCTTCATTTTTTTTAACACGAGATTTCTGCCGGAATGAAACCAATAAGAAAATAACTGATAATCTTATATCGGCTGGCAATTATATCGGTCCTCACTCCGATAAGCATATGCTTTATTGTTCATGGGTAAATCGAGATTCACCTATCTGGAAAGCAGAAAATACAGTTTTAATACTTTTTCGGATATTAACTGATTTTTAATGATGCAAGATCAAAAAATATATAAACTAGATGATTTAGAATTCAGAGTTACTCATTCAAGGAGGAGAACTATTGGCATAAGTGTACATCCTGATTCTTCAGTAATTGTAAGGGTTCCCTACCTGACATCTCAGAAAACAATCGCAAGGATAGTGAAGGAAAAGTATGACTGGGCTGTTAAACACCGTGATAATTACAGGAGACTTAACAGTAATACTGTGAACCGGTTATATACTGATGGGGAGATGCATCTTTTCAGAGGAAATAACTCAAGACTTGAGATTGAAAAATCAGTTAAATCTTTTGTACGTTTTTCCGACAGTACTATTCAGATTGGAATTGACAGGGCTGATAACTCTGTCGCAGTCAAAAAAGTTCTTTATAACGGGTATAAAAATGAAGCACTGAAGCATTTTCCAGAATTAATGAGCAAAGTTCTCAGAGAACATGAAGATCAGGATTTTAAGCCAAATGGTCTGATAATAAGGACTATGAAAAGACGGTGGGGAAGCTGTTCAAATAAAGGGGTCATCACATTGAGCACCGAATTGATAAAACTATCAGATATTTATATAGAGTATGTCATTATTCATGAGTTGTGCCATCTGAAGCATCATAATCACGGACCAAAGTTTTATGAACTTCTTTCTGAAGTTTTCCATGACTGGAAGCCTGTAAGAAAGGAGCTTAGGAAATACATACAATGATTTGTCTCAGAAATGTTCAAGCCACGAAGTGGGTTAATCTATTAAATACTTGAATTATCCCTGGCGTGCGCGTTTATCTATAAAAGACTATAATATAAAAAGCTGCCGGTGAAATGAGGGAAATCATTTAACTACACCGTCCGGCAGGCTCAAGGTAGGTACCATTACAACACGTATTCCTGCCCTTTTGCAGGAATTTCAATGTTTTTAAACCCTTCTTCCTTCAGTGTTGAGACATACTTCTTTTGTGTTTCGTACTCACCATGAACAATGAACATTCTTGAAATAGCGTTCTTATCCTGGCAACTCAAAAAACTGATAAGTTCCTTATAATCACCATGACCACTGAAAGATTCGATTTTTTTTACTTCGGCTTTTACCTCATATACTGTTCCAAATATGGATACTTCTTTATCTCCCCTGCCTATTTTTGCACCCAGAGTTGTTGGCGCACAATATCCTACAATAAGAATTGTGTTTTTCGGTTCTGAGATATTATTTGCAAGATGATGTTTTACACGACCTGCTTCCATCATGCCAGAAGCCGATATTATAACACAAGGTTGTTTATGATCATTAAGTTTTTTTGAATCTTCTACCTTATTGATATAAAACAGGTTCTCAAAACCAAACGGGTCAGGATCCTTTAACAGAACATCGCTGAAATTTTTATTGAAGCATTCCGGATGCATCCTGAAAACGGCAGTCGCATTCACTGCAAGCGGGCTGTCGACAAAAATATCAATCTTTGGTAACCTGCCCTCATTAAAAAAGTTATTAAGGGAAAATACAATTTCCTGGGTGCGTCCGACACTGAATGAAGGTATTATAAGCTTTCCACTCTTATTTACACATGTATCTATTATAACTTTAAGCAATTCATCTTCAATGTCTTTTGAGTCCTCGTGGAGTCTGTCACCATAGGTTGATTCCGTGATTAGAAAATCAGCCTGTGGGAAAGGTTGAGGGGGAGCGAGAATCAGGTCAACCGGTCTGCCGATATCTCCGGTATAAGCTATTTTTTTCAATTGCCCTTTTTCCATTATCTCTATATTGGCCACACCGCTGCCAAGCATGTGTCCGGTATTTGTGAATCTGACCTTTATATTCTCGTCAATTCTGAACTTCATCTCATTTGGCACACCTATAAAGAGTTTCAGGCAGGCAGTTGCATCTGCCTGTGTATATATAGGAGTTAGCTGCGGAAGTCCTTTTTTGATCCTTCGCTTATTGAAAGTTATCGTATCATGTTCCTGTATAAAGGCAGAATCAGCCAGCATTATTGCACACAGGTCACGTGTTCCGTTTGTACATATTACTGACCCGCGGAATCCAAGTTTATATACGTAGGGAATCAATCCGGAATGATCTATATGTGCGTGAGTAAGAATTATATGATCAATCTCCGATGGGTCAAACATAAGGTCCCTGTTCATGCTGTCAGTTTCAAGTCCCTTACCCTGGAACATACCACAATCCAGGAGGATTTTTTTACCTGAATCAGTGGTAATGAGGTGTTTGCTTCCGGTTACTTCCCGCGCTGCTCCGATAAATTTTATAATCATATCCAAGTTGGTTTAAGCAATAAAGATAGTGAAAAAATAAAGGTACAAAAGCGCAAAGGCACAATGGCATAAAGGTATAACGGCAAAAGACATAAAGATGACAAACACTCAACCAGCATCCAGAAACTGACATTACCTTATATCTTCACACCTAAGATTGTAACATCATCGATCTGGTTAACAGAGCCTTTCCATTTTTCAAACTCATATTCAAGGATAATACGCTGGTCGGCCATTGGTTTATAATGGATCTCTGAAAGCAGCTTTTTCAGATTATATTTCATGTATTTAGTTTCTTTTGGTCCTCCAAACTGATCGGCAAATCCATCTGAAAAAATATATATTATATCACCTTTTTGTACATCGATCTCATAATTTGTAAAAGCCTCTGTTTCACCATAGTAGATACCTATTGGCATTCTGTCGGCCCTATACTCGCTGAACTCACCACCACGGAAAAGGAAGAGAGGGTTGTACGCACCTGCATATTCCAGTTTCTTTCTGTTTTTATGAAGTATGCAGAAAGCTACATCCATTCCATCTGTGGCTTCTCCCTGTTTTCCGGTCTGATGAAGTGAAGTTTTGATCTTTTCACGTAAAAGGTTTAAGACGTCATTTGCTTTAAGATTTTCATTATTTGTGATAATTTCATCAAGTGTTGATATCCCAAGAGTGCTCATAAATGCACCCGGAACGCCATGCCCCGTGCAGTCTGCAACAGTAAAGTAGATATGTTTTTCATCCTCACTTATCCAGTAGAAATCGCCGCTTACTATATCCCTTGGGCTGAATATAATAAAATAGTCAGGGAATGATTCTCTTATCTCATTATCCTCGGGCAGCATTGCCATCTGAATCCGGCTTGCATATTCAATACTCGATGTTATCTCTTGTTTTTGCGCTTCAATTTGAGCGGTCCTCTCTTTTACCTTACTTTCAAGGACCCTATTGACTTTTTTAAGCTGTCTTTCCCTGAATCGTACTATTCCGGTTATTACAACTATAATTACAATAAATATTGATCCGAGAACAATGAGGTAAAAATATGTTGACTGAGTAAAAGGAGCTTCAATAGTGAATACCACAACTTTTGGATCACATACATTGCCCCATATATCTTTTGCCCTCACCTGAAGAGTATATTTTCCTGGCTTAATTATCAGGCTTATTGTATTGTTGTATGACCACTTGGACCATTCCCCGTTCTCAAGTTTCCATTGATACTGAGTTGAATTCTCCTTCAGATATCCGGGTGCAACAACATCAAAATATACAGTATTGTCCCCACTACCGAAAACAATATCGGAAAGTTTGAAATTGAGCATTTTTGCGTTATAGATACTTCGTATAAACAAGCCTACATCAGGTTTATTTGAAGGCATCCTGTTACGTATTATTCTGAAGAGCATATTATCCCCGCTAACAACCCAGATGTTGTTTTTGTCTGTGTAAATTGAGCTGAGATTATCAAAGATTTTCAATAACGCCCTGTCACTATATTCAATATTGCCGGCAGAACTTATGTTGACCCATTCATCTTCAGTTTTTACCCATGGAATTTCTGGCTGTGAAAATACATATTTCATCCTGGTGCCACTATGTGTGAATTCCTTTTTGTATTCCACAAAAGATTCTGTTTTCCGATTATAAAAACTTACTTTTGCCAGGGTAAAAAGGAATAACGTATCATTAACATAGTCAATAATATATCTCTGAGGAAAATCACTTTTAATTCTGTATGATTCAGGATTTCCCGAAGGTACACCATCAGTCATGCTTATTTTGAATGCGATATCATCGCTTCCAACCCATAGGGTATTATCATTTATCGTCGCAATTGAATAGATTGGTTTGTTGAACATTTTATCTGGAAATATGGCCTTCCAACCTCCGTTCATATCCTGAGTTATAAAAAAATATCCGTCTGATGTGGCAACATAATATTTATTACTTACAGATCTTGTAGTTATCTGGTTAATATACTTACTATTAACAACAGATTTTGCGATGTGGCGGGAGATAACAAAAAGTCCTTTGTTTGTAGATGCAAGAATTTCATTTCCTGCAATGACCATCTGTTTACATTTTTCATTCAGACCATCTACTTTCTGAAAAACATAATTGATTGATTTTAGCCTGCCAGTTATTTTTTTGAAATATTTTGGTTCGGGTAATCTTATTTCCGGCATAGTGATTATTGGTCGCTGCTGGTCCTTTCCTGCCTGACTGGCCTGAGTCTCAGATTTCTTGCCAAAAATTTGTGAAAAAATACTCTTCCTGGTCTTCTTTGGCTCCTGAACCTGTTGCTGAACAGTCATGCTTCTGGTAATTGACTGGTTTGGTTTACCCGACGGTACATCGCGGTCTACCAGAACTTCAGCCTCAGAATAATTTTTAACTTCTTTAAGATAATAAACACCTTCGCTCGTGGCGACATATAATTCATTATTAAGCCAGAGTGAGGTAATGAGATTCCCTTTTAATCCCGGATAAATACTAAAATTGGCAACAGGCAAACTCAGATCTGCACGTGTAAGGCCATACTGATGTGAAAGCCATAAGCCATGACTGTTATCTACGCCAAGCGCAAATACTTCATCGTCAGGTAATCCAGTGGTGTAATTAATAGTGTATTTCAGATTGCCGCTCTTCTTTTCAATGATCAGGGCCCCTCCATCAAGCGTAGAAAACGCGTAAAGACTATCAGAAATAGATATTCCTTCTGAAAGAATATTTTGCCTGAGATAGCCCTCATCCCTAATCTGGTATGGATAGTATTTTATTCCATCGAAAAGAGAGAGATCGCCATTACTTTTGCCCAGTAAAACAAGATTATTGCTGTAGGGAAGACAGAAAAGAATTTCATCGTCTTTTGACAGATATCCGGTAACAATCGGAAAAAGAGTATCACTTTCAAGCCTGTAAAGTCCTTCTGATGATACATTTATGAAAGTATTTTTCGGAGTGACAAACATCCCGGTAAATGGCTTGTTATCCTTCTGCATCAGTCGCAGCTCAAGCTTCCCCGTATTAATATTATGCCTGCTTATACTCTGTTCACTGTAATAGTAAACAGAAGAATCAGTAAAAATTATTCTGGATATTAATCCTACAGATGTGGAATCCCCCGAAACGGAGAAGTATCTGTATATTCCCTTATCATCCCGTTCAAGATACCCGTAATTGTTCTCTCCTCCGACATATACTTTCTTTTCGACAGGATTGTACTTAAGAGAATAGGGAATTGTAGGTAACTGTATGAAATCATAGACTTTGCCATCAAAAGTGAGTATCCCTCGCCTGTTAGCAAACATCATGACATTTTTGTCATCATGACAGATGGCCCAGTTCTGATTTTCAATTTCACTGCTTTCCTTAAAATTAGTAAGTAAAGGAGCCCCCTGCTGAGCTTTAAGTGCACCAATTAAAAACGTTAAAGAAACCAGTAAAAGCAATTTCTTCATAGAAATTTATTCTCAGATTAGTCAACCTGCATTCTGAAGTTAAATGTATAAGAAAATTTTCAATTACCGAACTCTCCCTGGTCAGAAGGCTGAAGCCGGAATGTATAAGCTACCGGGGTTTATGACTCTTTAATTCGGTCTACTCCTTCATTTTATAAAAATACTCAGAGCCATTACTCCTATCAGCCCGGTTATACCTATTGACGTTTCCATCACACTCCATGTTTTCAGGGTGTCCTTTATACTAAGATTAAAATATTCCTTGAACAGCCAGAATCCACCGTCATTCACATGTCCGAACATAAGACTTCCCGAGCCGATGGCCAATACCATTAATTCGGGGTTAACCGCTCCTCCGGTGACCAATGGAAGAACAATGCCTGCAGTAGTAATACCTGCTACCGTAGCCGAACCGACACAAAACCGCAGAATCGTGGCGATCAGCCAACCAAGGAACAGGGGAGAAAGAGAAGATTGACTAAGCAAGTCACCAATATATTTACTTACACCGCTATCGACAAGAACCTGTTTCAGAGCACCGGCGCCGGCAATCAAAAGCATAATCATAGTGATAGTTGTAACTGAATGAGCCAGCGAATTCATAATGTCTGTTATTTTTCTGCCCCGGGCAAGGCCAAGAGTATAGACAGAAAATAACACTGCAATAAGCATTGAAATAACAGGATTTCCTATATAGCCAAGTATTTTTCTTATTGCATTATTTTCAGGAAGTAGAAAACCGGCAACTGTTGAAACAGTGATAAGGACTACAGGAAGAAGGGAAGAAATGAAACTTATCCAGAATCCGGGAAGCTCTTCTTCACTCATGACTTTCTGGTTTATAAATTCCTCCAATGGCTTAGCTTCTATTTTACTCAGAACTTTTGACAGGATGGGTCCTGAAATAATTATTGCAGGAACTGATACAATCATACCATAAATCAAGGTCTTTCCAAGATCTGCATGAAAGAGAGTGACAATTGCTGTCGGAGCAGGATGAGGAGGAAGGAACCCATGAGTTACGGATAGTGCAGCAAGTATCGGTAAACCCACATATAGTAATGGCAATCCTGTTGTGGCTGCTACTGTAAACACGAGAGGAATCATAATAAAGAATCCAACATCAAAGAACAGTGAAATACCAACTATAAAACCTGTCAGCATCAGGGCCATTTGAATATGTTTAATGCCGAATGCCTTTATCAGGTGCGATGTTATTCTTTGTGCTGCACCACTCTCTGACACTAGTTTACCAAGCATTGATCCAAAGCCAAGTATCAATACCAGTGAACCCATCGTGCTGCCAATGCCGTTTTCTAATGAAACAACAGCGCTATTCAGATTCATACCTTCTGCCAGTCCCACGAGAAGTGAAACAATGACAAAAGACAAAAACGAATTGAATTTTAGTGCAAGAATCAGGAATAGAAGAAGACAAATTCCAAGGATTACTATGATAAGTGGCATAATAAGGTTAAGGTTTTAAAGGAAACTTTATTGGCGTATTGTCGCGTGAAGAACGGTAGATTGATGTGAATAGCTCCACGGTTCTGCGGCCATCCTCACCTGTTACCGCCGGTTCTGTTCCATTTCCGATTGACTGCAGATAGTCCTCAATCTGGTATTGCATATATTTTACTGTTGCATCGCAACTATTAAAGATCCCGGTATCTTCCCTTATCCATTGTTTCAATAAATCCTCTTCACCGGAAATAGTCCACAGATCATTGACAGGAGGTTCGGCAACGCTTGTCCTGCCTGCAATGAACATGGCGCCTCCATCGGTTTGTACACCTATAGATGATCCATTTTCGCCATGCACATGAACTTTACCGTAAAGACCGGGTTTCTGAGAATTACTGACAAGAATATTTCCTATTGCCCCGCTTTTAAATTTGACTATTGCCACTGCCGTATCTTCTACTTCAATATAGGGATGATTCAGGTTCCTCCAGATACCATATACTTCATCTATTTCACCCATATACCATAAAAGGATATCAAGCTGGT
>Ga0209385_1000789_pt1 | contig 13106 bp, 9 predicted proteins | sample NGEPerB_FD_184506 | JGI IMG/M metagenome (GOLD analysis project Ga0209385, IMG submission 184506) | Arctic peat soil microbial communities from the Barrow Environmental Observatory site, Barrow, Alaska, USA - NGEE PermafrostAB12-B... | ecosystem: Environmental > Terrestrial > Soil > Wetlands >... | reverse complement strand
CTGCGCCGACTTGCCGATGGCTCCGATCGCGATGCAGATCGCTGCTGCCGTGACCACGCTGGGCGCAAGTCTGGGCAGCTGCGACATGACGTCGACGTAGCGCAGAGAGCCGGTCGCCGACCAGAGGCAGGTGCTTCGAGGCGAGATGGACACGAATCTGGTGGGTGCGCCCGCTGTGCAAAGTGCAGCGCAAGGCGCTTTCGCTGCCGTCGCATGCGATCAGTTCGACGTCGGTGCGTGCAGGCTTTCCCGATGCGACCACCGCCATCCGGGTCCGCATCTGCGGATCGCGGCCGATCGGCGCGTCGACCCGGAACGTCTTCGCGGACGGCTTGCCGTGAGCGATCGCCAGGTAGCGGCGCTGCACCTCTCGCGCCGCGATCGCACGCACGAGCGCGGTGACCGCGGCCAGCGTCCTGCCGACGACCATGAGGCCGGACGTGTCCTTGTCGAGCCGATGGACGATGCCGGCGCGCGGCAGCGCCGCGCTGCCGGGATCGCGATGGAGCAAGGCGTTGAGCAGCGTGCCGGACCAGTTACCCGCCGCCGGATGGACCACCATGCCGGCAGCCTTGTCGACGACGAGCAGGAACTCGTCTTCGTAGACCACCTCGATCGGCAGGGCCTCGGGCCGGTAGGCGCGGCTTTCCGCCGTCGGCACGAGCGTCACCGCAAGGCTCTGGCCGGCGCGGACGCGCTGCGAGCTGGACGTCGCCGGGTGGCCGCCGAGCGCCACGTGGCCGGCCTCGATCAAGCCCTGCAGGTGGCTGCGCGACAACTCCGGAATCAGCGCGACGATCACCTTGTCGAGGCGCTCGCCGTGCTGCGCCGAGGCGACCGCGCCGCTGCGCGTCTCCAGCGGCTCGACCTCCGCGTCGGTGCTGCCCTCGACTTCGTCGGCGCCAGCAGGCAACCCCGAGCCCGGCGTGGGATCAGCGGCATCGACCATATAAGATTCGCCTTTCGCTTTTCGCCGCTCGCACGGGTTCGCTGGCGTGCCCCCGACCTTTGCCGCATGACGATGACCAAGACATTCAAGCGTTCGTGGCCGACAGTGTCGGCGATGTGGGCAGTGGCCGTTCTGCTCGCGGCATGCAACACCGCCTCGCTCGACGAAACGGCCCGCTGGTCGCCGGAGAAGCTCTACTCCGAGGCCAAGGAAGAAGCCTCGGCCGGCAACTACGAGAAAGCGGCCAAGCTCTACGAGCGGCTCGAAGGCCGCGCGGCCGGCACGCAGCTGGCGCAACAGGCGCAGATCGAGCGCGCCTACCTGCTGTGGAAGAGCGGCGAGAAGGCGCAAGCGCTGACGGTCCTGGAGCGCTTCATCAAGCTGCACCCGACCAGCGCCGCGGTCGACTACGCGCTCTACCTGCAGGGGCTCATCAACTTCAACGACAACCTCGGGCTGCTCGGCAGCCTGACGAGCCAGGATCTCTCCGAGCGCGACCAGCAGGCGTCGCGCGACGCCTACCAGTCGTTCCGGCGACTGCTCGAGCAGTATCCGCAGTCGACCTACTCGGACGACGCGCGCCTGCGCATGAACTACATCGTCAATTCGCTCGCCGCCTACGAAGTGCATGTCGCGCGGTACTACTACCGGCGCGGCGCCTATGTCGCGGCGATCAACCGCGCCCAGCAGACGGTCCAGGAGTTCCAGCAGTCGCCGTCGACCGAAGAGGCGCTCTTCATCATGGCGCAGTCCTACGACCAGCTCGGCCTGACGCAATTGCGCGACGACGCGGCGCGGGTCCTGAAGCAGAGCTATCCGAACTCGACCATCTATGCAGCCGGGCTCGGCACCAAGAAGTCGCGCTGGTGGCAGCTCTGGTGAGCGGCCGCCTCAGGCGCTGACGCCAGCGCCGGCCAGACGCACCAGCCATTCGAGCGCCTCGGCTTCGTCGTCGATGCGGCTCATCGGCGGAAGCGCGGCGAACAACCGCCGTCCATAGCCCATGGTCGCCATGCGCGGATCGCAGACGACGAGCAGGCCGCGGTCGGTCTCGCTGCGGATGAGCCGCCCGGCGCCCTGCTTGAGCGAGATCGCGGCTTCGGCGACGAAGTAGTCGGCGAATGGATTGCGGCCTTCGGACTCGAGCCTCTTCACCCTCGCTTCGACGAGCGGATCGTTCGGCGGCGGAAAGGGCAGCTTGTCGATGACGACGCACTGCAGCGCTTCGCCCGGAACATCGACGCCTTCCCAGAAGCTCTGCGAGCCGACCAGAACCGCATGGGGCGAGTCGAGAAAGCGCTGCATCAGCTGTCGTTTCGAGCCTTGGCCCTGGACCAGGACTTCGACCTCGCCGCCGCTTGCCGCGAAGTCCTCGGCGAGGCGACGGCCGATCGTCTGCAAAGAGCGCAACGTGGTCGTGAGCACGAACGTGCGGCCGCCGAGCGCGCGCGCACAGCGGCCAGCCAACGCCGCCACCGCCTGCGGATGCTCCGCATCGCCCGGCTTCGGGAACCGGCGCGGCACATACACCCGCGCGTGCTCGCGGTAGTCGAACGGGCTGCCGAGCCGCAACACGCGCGCCGCTTCGAGGCCCGATGGCTCGGTGAACCAGGTGAGGCGATCGTCGTCGCCGAGCGTGGCAGAGGTGAAGACCCAGGCCTTGGTCGCCGCCTGCATCTGCTCGCGCAGAGCCTCGCGAATGTCGAGTGGAGATTCGACCAGGCGGGCCTGATGCGTCGACACGTCGATCCAGCGGATCTTGCCTTCTTCGGCCGGCTCGGCGAATTGCGACGCGAGCGCCGACAGCCGTATGGCCCGTTCGGCGAGACGGACGAAATCGGGGCCGAGCTCGCTCACGGTGTCGAGGGCGGAGCGCGTCGCCTCGCATGCCTGGCCGACCTGTTTCAAGGCGAGCACGAAATCGTCTCGATCGCTGCGCTCGGCCCAGCGAAGCTTGAGGTTGGTGCGAGCCTCGACGGATGCGCCGCTCGCGGCCATGCGCAAGTCGCGCGCGCTCTTGTCGCACGCCGCGGCGAGATCGGGCCACGGCAGCAGGCCACGCGCTTGCTGCAGCCCCGCGGCAAGCGTGTCGCGCGCGAAATCGATCAGTTGCGACGTGCCGAGCACGGTGCCGAGAAACTGCACGCCGGCCTCGCCCAATTGATGCGCTTCGTCGAACACGGCGAGCTCGACGCTCGGCAGCAGCTCGGCGACGCCACTGCCGCGCAGCGCCATGTCGGCGAAGAACAGGTGGTGGTTGACGACGACGACATCGGCGGCCATGGCGTCGCGCCGCGCCTTGTTGACGTGGCACTGGCGAGCCTGGGGGCACTCGCTGCCCAGGCAGTTCTCCCGCGTCGACGTCACGAGCGGGATGACGCTGCTGCGCTCGTCGAGACCGGCGATCTCGGCGAGATCGCCGCCGGCAGTGGTCTGCGCCCAGGCTTCGATGCGTGCCAGAGCGCGCACGGCGAAGGCGTCGGGCAGGTGCCCCTCTGCGCGCGCCAACCCGAGCCGATGCGTGCAGAGGTAGCTCGACCGGCCCTTGAGCAGCGCCACCGTCACGGGTACGCCGAGCGCCGCGCGCAGCCGCGGCAGATCACGCAGGAACAATTGATCCTGCAAGGTCTTGGTGGCGGTGCTGAGCAAGGTGCGGGCACCGGACAGCAGCGCGGGCACCAGGTAGGCGTAGGTCTTTCCGACCCCTGTTCCGGCTTCGACGACGAGCGCCGATCGCCCGTCGATGGCGGCAGCGATGGCGCTCGCCATCTCGATCTGCTCGCGCCGCTGCACGTGGTGGACGTCGGCTGCCGCGAGGGCGCCGCCGTCCGACAGTGCTGCGGCGACGGCGTCTTCGAGCGCGCTCACCGGAACGCTTTCAGAGCGACCGGCATGGATGCAATGTTGCTCGGATCCGGCCGGCTGCAAACCGGCTCATCAGGCAACCTTCGCGCTGCGCGCTGCGGCATTCGCCTTGAGAACGGCCCGGCGGCTCATGCGGGCTGCTGCGGTTCGAGCTCGGCCTCGATGCGTGAGATGTGATCGCGCAGCAACAGTCGTCGTTTCTTCAAGCGCCGCAGCGACAGCTCGTCGCTGACCGGCTCGGCGACCGCGAGGTCGATGAGATTGTCAAGATCCGCGTGCTCCATGCGCAGTTCGATGAGCCGGCGCGGCAATGAGTGCAGGTTGTCGTTCATGGGCGCCCGTAGGCAGGCGACTAGTTCGCGGTTTTGGGCCTCTTGATGCAGGGCAAAGCGATTATAGTTTTCTGCCATGGGCACCTCGAGCTTGGGCTACCGGCTTTCCGCGACGACGGGGTTGCATCGCGGCGATCGCGCGTACCAGCAGGATCAGGTCCAGATCCTTCCGCACGGCCGCGTCCCCGGCTGCGTGATGGGCGTGCTCGCGGACGGCATGGGCGGCAAGAGCGGCGGGCGCAAGGCCGCCGACCAGGTCATCCTCACCGCCCAGCAGCTCTTCGAGCGCTATTCGCCCAGCCGCGACGATCCGACCGAAGCGCTGAAGCAGCTGGTCCTCGAGGCGCACCTCATGATCAAACTGACGGCCATCACCTCCGAAGAAGAGCCGCACAGCACGATCGCCTCGTTCATGATCAGCCCGACCCGCGAGTGCGATTTCGTCCACGCCGGCGACTCGCGCATCTATCACTTCCGTGCCGCCGAAATGGTGAGCCGCTCGATCGACCACTCGTATGTGCAGCGGCTCGTCGACGAAAGGCAGATCACCGAGGAAGAGGCGAACAACCATCCGCAGTCCAACCTGCTGACCGGCTGCCTCGGCACCTTCCAGGATCCGCCGATGTCGCAAAAGCACATCGATCGTCTCGAGATCGGCGACAGCGTGCTGTCGTGCAGCGACGGCCTCTGGCACTACTTCACGCCGCGCGAGCTCGGCGCGATCGTCCATGCGCTGCCGCCGCGCGAAGCAACCGAGATGCTGGTCGGCAAAGCGCGCCAGCGTGCGCGCGGATCGGGCGACAACCTGTCGCTGGCGCTGGTGCGGGTCGAACCGCTCGCCTGATCGGGCGTCGCCGCGGCAGCGGCGCTAGCGGCTCGTCGCGCTTGCGGCAGACGCGCCGGGTAGCGGCAGGCTCGCCGCTGGCGCCTTGGACGCCGTTCGCCGCGCGGCGCGATCCATGCTCTGCGCACGGTGTTCCTCGGCCTCCATCCGTCGCTTGTCGAAGGCTTCCCGACTCTTCGTTTCGCGGTCCTTCCTGGCCTGCGGGCTTTCCGCGGGGTGGGCCTTCGGTGCATTGCTCCTGTCTGCGGCACGGGTCCGGTCGCGGCCGATGCCGCTGCCGGCGGCGCCGCTCGCCACGCGCGGGCTGCCCGTGCCGGCACGCAGGCCGAGCGACGGTGCGCCCGTCGCCGCCGAGGCTGCCTGCGAGGCACTGCGCGCAGCGCTGCCGCTGGCCGAAGCGCTGTCGCGACTGGCGTCTTCGGCTGCCTTGTCGCTCAATTCCTTGCGGCGCTCGTCCGCCCGTTCGTGTCGACGCGCCGCGTCGACCACCAGCTGCCTCGCGCGCAGCCGATCGAGCGCTTCGCGCCTCGCCCGCTTCGCCGCGTCGACGCACGACGTGACGACGAAATGATCACTGCACTCGCGCTCACGGCTCGTGAACCGGGCCTCGACGGCGGTGCGCTCGGCGGCAATAAGCGCGCGCTCCTGGCTCATCGATACCGCCGACGCCGCATCGCCCGCGGCATCGACCGGAAGCGCCGCGAACGCAGCGAGCAACATGAACGACGCCTCGCCGAAGCGGCGACGCAGCGAATCGAGCAGGACGTGCGGCATCAGGTCAGTGTGGTGTCGACGGTGCGCCTGGCTTCGGCAAGGTACTCCGCCGAACGCATTTCGCGAAGGCGCGACACCGTGCGCGAAAACTCATTGACAAGCGGACCCTCGGTGTACAACGCTTCAGGCTCGACCGCCGCCGACATGACGAGCTTGACGCGTCTATCGTAGAGCACGTCGACCAGCCAGGTGAAGCGCCGGGCTTCCGAAGCGTAGCGCGGCGGCATCTTGGGCACGCCTGACAGCAGCAGGGTGTGGAACTGGGTCGCAAGCTCGAGATAGTCGTTCTGAGAGCGCGGGCCGCCGCAAAGCTCCTTGAAATCGAACCAGACCACGCCGCCGGCACGGCGACGCGCTCGGATCTCGCGATGTTCGATCTTCAGGATCGGGTCTTCGTCCCTGGCTTCGGCAAGCCGCTCGAACGTGCGCTCCATCGCCGCGTCCGCGTCCGCGCCGAGAGGCGTGTGATAGAGCTCGACGTCGAGCAGCGTCGACTGGCGGTAGTCGGTGCCGTTGTCGACGCCGACCACCTCCAGCCTCTCTTTCAGCAGCTCGATCGCCGGCAGGATGCGGTCGCGGTGCAGGCCGTTCGGATAGAGGCCGTCGGGCGGAAAGTTCGAGGTCGTGACGATGCTGGCGCGGTTGGCGAAGAGCGCTTCGATCAGGCGATGCAGGATCATCGCGTCGGTGATGTCGGCGACGTGGAACTCGTCCAGGCAGATGAGGCGAAAGCGCTGCGCGATGTCCTTGCCGAGGTGGGTCAGTGGATCGCTGATGCCCGGCATCTGCGCCAGCTCGCGATGCACCTCGCGCATGAACTCGTGGAAGTGAAGACGGGTCTTGCGCTGCAGCGGCACCGAGTTGAAGAAGCAGTCCATCAGGAAGCTCTTGCCGCGGCCGACGCCGCCCCACATGTAGACGCCGCGCGGAATCGTCGGCCGCGCGACCAGCTTGGCGAGCGTGTTGCCGCGCTGCGTCTTGTAGTCGATCCAGCCGTTCTCGCAGCGCTCGAGCGCGTCGATGGCGTGCAGTTGCGCCGGGTCCGAAACGTAGCCGCGTTCGACGAGCGTGCGTTCGTAGAGCTCGCGGACACCCACCGTCACGTGTCCGCGAGGCCGGCCGCAGCGCGCGTCGGCAGCCCCGGGCGACGGCGAGCGAAACGAGCGTGAGGTCGCACGCTCGCGATCAGAAATTCAGCGCGCGCTTGTCGACGGCGAGGGCCGCTTCCTTGGTCGCTTCGCTGAGGCTCGGGTGCGCGTGGCAGATGCGGGCGATGTCCTCCGACGAGGCCCGGAATTCCATCGCCGTGCCGGCTTCGGCGATCAGCTCGGAGACCATCGGGCCGATCATGTGCACGCCGAGAATCTCGTCGGTCTTCGCGTCGGCAAGCATCTTGACCATGCCGGTGGTGTCACCGAGGGCGCGCGCCCTGCCGTTGGCCATGAATGGAAAGGTGCCGCTGCGAAAGGCGCGGCCAGCGGCCTTGAGTTGTTGCTCGGTCTGGCCGACCCAGGCGATCTCGGGGCTCGTGTAGATGACCCACGGCACGGTGTTGAAGTCGACGTGGGGCTTCTGCCCGGCGATGCGTTCGGCCACGGCGACGCCCTCTTCTTCGCCCTTGTGCGCGAGCATCGGCCCGCGCACGACGTCGCCGATCGCCCAGACGTTCTCGAGATTGGTCTTGCAGTCGGCATCGACCGCCACGAAGCCTCGCTCGTCGAGCCCGAGGCCGACCGCGTCTGCAGCGAGGCCGGTGGTGTTCGGCACCCGGCCGATCGAGACGATCAGCTTCTCGCAGGTGTAGGCCTGGGCGGTGCCGGCGGCGTCGGTGTAGTTGACCGTGACGCCATCTGCACCCGTCGCGACACCGCCGATCTTGACGCCGAGGACGATCTTCAGGCCCTGGCGCGTGAAGGCCTTGTGCGCCTCGGCCGCGATCTGCGCGTCGACGGCGCCGAGGAACGTGGGCAGCGCTTCGAGAATCGTCACGTCGGCGCCGAGACGCCGCCACACCGAACCCATCTCGAGACCGATGACGCCCGAACCGATGATGCCCAGCGTCTTCGGCACATGGTCGATCGCCAGCGCGCCGTCGTTCGAAAGAATCGACTTCTCGTCGAACGACGCGCCGGGCAAGGCGCGCGCATTGGAGCCGGTCGCGACGACGACGTGCTTGCCGGAGATCGTCTCCGGCTTGGCGCCGGCCACCGCGATGTCCCAACCGCCGGCTGCCTTTCTCGCGAACGAGCCGCGACCATGAAAGAACGCGATCTTGTTCTTCTTGAAGAGGTAGAGGATGCCGTCGTTGTTCTGCTTCACGACGGTCTTCTTGCGCGCCATCATCTTCGGCACGTCGATGCTCAGATTCGTCAGGCCGATGCCGTGGTCGGCGAAATGGTGGCCGGCCTGATCGAAGTTTTCGGAGGACTGCAACAGCGCCTTGGACGGGATGCAACCGATGTTGGTGCAGGTGCCGCCGGGCGCGGGGCCGCCCTTCTCGTTCTTCCACTCGTCGATGCAGGCAGTCGAGAAACCGAGTTGGGCCGCGCGGATCGCGGCGATGTAGCCAGCCGGACCGGCGCCGATGACGACGACATCGAATGACGTGGCCATGTCAGCGCCCGCCGGGCCGCCCCAAGGGCGCTGAGCGCCCCCTCGGGGGGCAGTGAACGAAGTGAGCGTGGGGGTTCATGGCTTTTAGATATCGAAGAGAAGCCGTGCGGGATCTTCCAGCGCATCCTTGATCGCGACGAGACCGAGCACCGCTTCCCGGCCGTCGATGATGCGATGGTCGTACGACATCGCCAGGTAGTTCATCGGCCGGACCACGATCTGCCCGTTCTCGACCACCGCGCGGTCCTTGGTCGCGTGCACGCCGAGGATCGCCGCCTGCGGCGGGTTGATGATCGGCGTCGACAGCATCGAGCCGAAGACCCCGCCGTTGGAGATGGAGAACGTGCCGCCCGTGAGGTCGTCGAGCGAGAGCTTGCCGTCCTTGGCCTTCTGGCCGAACTCGGCGATCTTCTTCTCGATGTCGGCAAAGCTCATCTGGTCGGCGTTGCGCAGGATCGGCACGACCAGGCCGCGCGGCGAGCCGACGGCGATGCCGATGTCAAAGTAGCCGTGGTAGACGATGTCGTTGCCGTCGACCGAGGCGTTGATGATCGGATAGCGCTTCAGGGCCGCGACCGCGGCCTTCACGAAGAAGCTCATGAAGCCGATCTTGACGCCGTGCTCCTTCTCGAACTTCTCCTGGAAGCGCTTCCTCATCTCGATCACCGGCGCCATGTTCACTTCATTGAACGTCGTCAGGATGGCGTTGGTCGACTGCGATTGCAGCAGCCGCTCGGCGACGCGCGCGCGCAGCCGACTCATCGGCACGCGCTGCTCGGGTCGGTCGCCATAGCTCACCGATACCGGCACGGCCACCGACGGTAGCGCGCGGGCCGGGGTCGGCGCTGGCGACGCGACACGGGCGACGGGCGCAGCGGCAGGTGACGGTGCGGCGACCGGCGCAGGCGCCAAGACGCCGCCGGTCTCGATCGCCTCGAGCACGTCGCCCTTGGTGACGCGGCCACCACGCCCGGTGCCCTGCACCGAGCCGACAGGCAGGTCGAGCTCGGCCATCAGCTTGGCGGCCGCCGGCATGGCGACCTCGCTCTTCGTTTCCGCCAGGGCCGCCACCTCCGCCGACACGCCCGGCGTGTGGCCCGGGGCAGGCTCGGCCTGCGGAATGCTGCGGATCTGCATCGCGCCGGAGACCGCCTCCTGGCCCTCGGTGTCGATCTTGGCGATCACCTCTTCGGCGATGCAGCTGTCGCCGTCGTTCTTGATGATCTGTGCGAGCACGCCCGCCGCGGGCGCCGGCACCTCGAGCACGACCTTGTCGGTCTCGATCTCGACCAGGATCTCGTCGAGCTCGACGGCCTGTCCGGGCTTTTTCTTCCACTGCAGGAGCGTCGCTTCGGCCACCGATTCCGACAGTTGCGGAACCTTCACTTCGATCAATGCCATTCTGTTTGCCTTGTTGTTGTCGTGCCCGCTTCGTCGCGAAGGATGACGCGGCGCCCGCCGGGCCGCCCCAAGGGCGCCGCCGCCCCCCGCGGGGGGCGGCGAACGAAGAGAGCGTGGGGGCCTCACTTCGTCAGGACGAAGCCCTTGAGCTTGCCGAACGCTTGGTCGAGCAAGGCCTTCTGCTGCTCCTGGTGGAGATGGGCGTAGCCGACCGCCGGCGAGGCCGACGGAGCGCGCCCTGCGTAGCCGAGGCGCTGGCCTTCGGCCATGTTCTCGTGGATCGTGTGCTGCACGAAGAACCAGGCGCCCTGGTTCTGCGGCTCGTCCTGGCACCAGACGACCTCGGCCAGGTTCGGATACTTCTTGAACTCCGCGGCGAACGACTTGTGCGGGAACGGATAGAGCTGCTCGACGCGGATGATCGCAACATCGTTCTTGCGCTCGGCGCGCGAGCGTACGAGGTCGTAGTAGACCTTGCCCGAGCAGGCGATCACCCGCTTGACCTTCTCGGCGTTGAGTTCGGTGCTCTGCTCGCCGATCACTGTCTTGAACTCGCCCTTGGTGAAATCGTTGAGCGGCGAGCTCGCGTCCTTGGCGCGCAGCAACGACTTCGGTGTCAGGATGATCAAAGGCTTCCTGAACATCCGCACCATCTGGCGGCGCAGGACATGGAAGATCTGGCTCGCCGAGGTCGGCTGCACGACCTGCATGTTGTTGTCGGCCGAGAGCTGCATGAAGCGCTCGAGCCGGGCCGACGAGTGCTCGGGGCCCTGGCCTTCGTAGCCGTGCGGAAGCAGCAGCGTCAGGCCGTTGGCCCGGCCCCACTTGACCTCGCCGGAGGCGATGAACTGGTCGATCACGACCTGCGCGCCGTTGACGAAATCGCCGAACTGCGCTTCCCAGATCACGAGCGTGTTCGGTTCGGCGCTGGCATAGCCGTACTCGAATCCGAGCACCGCTTCTTCGGACAGCAGCGAATCGATGACGACGAAAGGCGCCTGTCCGTCGGCCACGTGCTGCAGCGGCGTGTACGTGCCTTCGTCCCAGCGCTCGCGGTTCTGGTCGTGCAGCACGGCGTGGCGGTGCGTGAAGGTGCCACGCGCCGAGTCCTCGCCCGATAGGCGAACGGCGTAGCCGCTCGCGACCAGCGACGCATAGGCGAGGTGCTCTCCCATGCCCCAGTCGACCGGATTGTCGCCTCGACCCATCGCCGCCCGATCTGCGAGCACCTTCTCGACCAGCGGATGCACCTTGAAATTCGGAGGCACGCTCGTGATCCGCTCGGCCAGGCGCTTCAGCTCGGTCATGGGCAGCGCCGTGTCGGCGGCGTCGGTCCACTTCTTGTTGAGGAAGGGCGACCAGTCGACCGCGTACTTGCTCTTGTAGTTGGTCAGCACCGGGTCGTAGCTGCTCTTGCCGGCGTCGAGAGCAGCCCGCGTCGACTTGACCATGCTGTCGGGGCCATCGGCGGGCAGAACGCCCTGGACGACGAGCTTGTCGCCGTAGATCTTGCGCGTGCCCGGATGCGCGGCGATCTTCTTGTACATCAGCGGCTGGGTCATGGCCGGCGTGTCCTGCTCGTTGTGGCCGAGCTTCCTGAAGCAGACGATGTCGACGACGACATCCTTGTTGAACTCCTGCCGGTAGTCGAGCGCGATCTGCGTGCATAGGACCACCGCTTCCGGATCGTCGCCATTCACGTGCAGCACGGGTGCCTCGATCATCTTGACGACGTCGGTGCAATACAGCGTCGAGCGCGAATCGCGCGGGTCGGAGGTGGTGAAGCCGATCTGGTTGTTGATGACGACGTGAACCGTGCCGCCCGTGTAGTAGCCGCGTGTCTGCGCGAGCGCCAGCGTCTCCATCACGACGCCCTGGCCGGCGAACGCGGCATCGCCGTGGACGATGATCGGCAGCACGGTATCGCCTTCGGCGTCGCCACGGCGGTCGAGCCGCGCCTTCACCGATCCTTCGACCACCGGATTGACGATCTCGAGATGCGAGGGGTTGAACGACAGGCTGAGGTGCACCGGGCCGCCGGGCGTCGTCACGTCGCTCGAGAAGCCCTGGTGGTACTTGACGTCACCCGACGGCAGGTTCTCGGGCGCCGTATGGTCGAACTCGGCGAACAGATCCTTCGGCAACTTGCCGAGCGTGTTGACCAGCACGTTCAGCCTGCCCCGGTGCGCCATGCCGATGACGATTTCCTGCACGCCCTTGCCACCAGCGCGCTGCACGAACGCGTCCATCGAAGCGATGAAGCTCTCGCCGCCTTCGAGCGAGAAGCGCTTCTGGCCGACGTACTTGGTGTGCAGGTAGCGCTCGAGCCCTTCGGCCGCGGTGAGGCGGTCGAGGATGTGGATCTTTTCCTCGGCGGTGAAGGACGGCTTGGAGCGCACCGGCTCGAGCCGCTGCTGCCACCAGCGCTTTTCGGTCGGCTCGGTGCAGTGCATGTATTCGGCGCCGATCGTTCCGCAATAGGTCTCGCGCAAGGCCTGCACGATCTCGCGCAGCGTCATGTGCTCGGCGGTCGAGAAGTAGGTGTTCGTGGCGCTGAACACCATGTCCATGTCGGCTTCGGTGAGGTCGTAGAAGACCGGTTCGAGCTCGGGAATCTTCGGCCGCTCCTGCCGCTTCAGCGGATCGAGATCGGCCCAGCGCGAGCCGAGGAAGCGGTAGGCGCCGATCAGCGACTGGACGTGGACCTGCTTGCGCGCGATGGCGAGATCCGAATTCGACGCCCGGTTGCCGAAGGCGTTGGCCTTGGCGCGCTGCGCGAACGATTCGACCACCGGGGCATGCGCCATGTCGCGCGCCGACGAGCCGTCGGCGGCGGGGACGTTCTGCAGCGCGTCGAAATAGGTACGCCAGTTGTCGGGAACGGAACCGGGGTTGTCGAGGTAGGCCTCATACAACTCTTCGACGTACGGCGCGTTACCGCCGAACAGGTACGAGCTCGCCCTGTCGTCTTGCATCATCTCGCTCACCTTTCACGCCGGCTTCCGGCGTTGCAGTGGGTTTGGAAAACCTTCCGCGCTTCGGCTGCACCGGCTCACGGATTGCGACCCGGCTCGTTCACGTTGCGAACGAGCGGACGGGAAGTCCCTCTCAAGTCTCGAGGGACTGTAGCACTCCGATTTGACTGCAACGCCACCATGATGGGCATTGCAACGTGACGCTTGCCCGCATCCGGCGCTCGGCATCGACACGATCGATATGCGCATGAACGCGCGCGCCGCAAGTGCCTGGCTGCGCGCTGGAGCGCTACAGCAGCCGCTGCCGCGTCTCCTCGTATTCTCGTTTTAGCCGCGCGATGAGCTCGCGCGCT
>Ga0209385_1000786_pt1 | contig 13109 bp, 9 predicted proteins | sample NGEPerB_FD_184506 | JGI IMG/M metagenome (GOLD analysis project Ga0209385, IMG submission 184506) | Arctic peat soil microbial communities from the Barrow Environmental Observatory site, Barrow, Alaska, USA - NGEE PermafrostAB12-B... | ecosystem: Environmental > Terrestrial > Soil > Wetlands >... | reverse complement strand
TCGCCGAAGAGCGGGTTCATGCGCCGAGTCCCGGTGCGGCGCCCCGCCGGATCGTCGGCCGCAAGGAACCCCTGGCCGAGCGGGCTGAAGGCGATGACGATCCGACCGCGCTCGGCGGCATACGGGACCTCGTCCCACCGGGGTGCCGGCGTCGCGAGGCTGAAGCGCACCTGGTTCGAGATGATCGGCCGCCCCAGCGCCGACTCGAGCGCCCGCCAGCGCCCCAGGCCATGGTTGCTCACGCCGACGTGGTGCGCAATCCCGGCGTCGAGGACACGCCGCAGGCCGATCGCCTGGGTGCGGATCGGCACGAGCGGGTTCGGCCAATGGAGCTGGTAGAGGTCGATCGCCGCGACCTCGAGGCGGTCCCGGCTGGCGGCCGCCCGAGACGCGACGATCGAGGGCAGCGGCAGGAGGGGGAGCAGCTTCGTGGCAACGAACGCGCGCGCGGCGAGGTCCGGCCCGGCCGCCGCCAGGCCGCGCGCGACGATCCGCTCTGACTCGCCGAAGGCGTAGACCTCCGCGGTGTCGATGAGCGTCACGCCGAGCTCCAGCGCTCGACGGACGAGGGCCGGAGCGTCGTACGCCGCGTAGCCCGCCCCGTAGCCCCACTCGCGCGACCCGAACTGCCATGTGCCCAGGCCGATCGCGGAGATCCGTACGCCGTCAGTCTCGAGATACCGCACGCGCTGCTCCTCGTGTCAAGGGTTCAATTGGCGGCGCCGGAGCGCCCGCCCCGGAGCCCGCCTCAGTACGAGTGTTCGTCGAGACGAACAGGACCCCGGAACGTCCGGTAGACCCAGGCCGTGTACGCCAGCACGAATGGGAATCCGACCACGGCGATGATCAGCATCACGGTCAGGGTCAGGTCAGACGAGGCGGTCGTCGAGACGGCCAGCGATACGCCCTGGTCGCGTGCCGGGACCAGGTTCGGCCACAGGCTGATCCCAAGCGTCGCCACCACCGCCGCGATCGCCGCCGACGATGCCGCGAACGCGGCGACAGACCGGCCGCGCCGGACCAGGACCGGGAAGGCCAGCAGGGCCACGACCACGGCGAGCGGTGCCAGCCAGGCCGGGATGAACCCGAACCCGTCCCAGAGCGCGGGCGCCTCGGCTCGGGACCAGGCTGTCACGACGACCCACAGGACGAGCGTCGCGGCTATGCCGATGTTCGCCGTCCGTCGGGCCCGGTCCCTGACCTCGCCCTCCGTCTTCATGAGCAGCCAGGCGGAACCCTGCATCAGGAACATCGCCGCCGACAGCAGGCCCACGGCGAGCGCGAACGGCGACAGCAGCCCCGTGAAGGTGCCCGCGTAGTCGCCCTGGCCGTCCAGCGGGACGCCGCGCATGAGGTTGCCGATCGCGACCCCGAACAGGACGGCCGGCAGGAGCGAGCCGATGCAGAACGCGATGTCCCAGGTCGTCCGCCATGCCCGCCCGCGTTCCTTCGAGCGGAACTCCAGGGAGACCGCCCGCAGGATCAGGGCCGCCAGCACCAGCATGAGGGCAAGGTAGAAGCCCGAGAAGACCGTTGCGTAGACCTTCGGGAAGGCCGCGAACAGGGCGCCCCCGGCCGTGATGAGCCAGACCTCGTTCCCGTCCCAGACCGGCCCGATGCTGTTCATGAGGATCCGGCGCTCGTCGTCCGTGCGTGCCGTGGTCAGGTGCTGCATGCCGACGCCCAGGTCAAACCCGTCGAGGATCGCGTAGCCGACCAGGAGCACGCCGATGAGCACGAACCACGCGGCCTGGAGGAATCCGTTCTCGGCCATCGTCGTGCCTCCCTACGCCACCGTCTGGCCGGGCTGGCCCGCGATCCCGTGCCGCGGCAGCTCGTCGAGCGCGGCCTCATCGCCCCCATCGCCCGGTGCCGGCGCCGGGCCGTGCCCCAGCTCGCGACGCATGAGGTAGAGCCACAGCGCCCCGAGGAGGACGTACAGCCCGACGAGCAGGCCCAGCGAGATGGCGACCTGCTCGGCGGGAACGATCCTGCTCACGCCATCCGCCGTGCGCATCACACCGTAGACGATCCACGGCTGGCGACCGATCTCCGCCGTGGCCCAGCCCAGCTGGATCGCGATCAGCGGGAGTGGCGTCGCCAGCACCGCCGCGCGGAGCCAGAAGGGGCGCCGGAAGAGGCTGCGTCGCCAGAGGTAGTAGGCGCCGAAGGCCATCACGAGCAGCATCAACGTGCCGAGCAGGACCATGTTGTGGTACGAGAGGAAGCTCAGCGCGATCGGCGGCCAGTCCTGCGCCGGGAACTGGTCGAGCCCCGTGACCGGCGCGTTCCAATCACCGTACGTCATGAACGAGAGGAGGCGCGCCACCTGGAGCTCCGGTCCCTGGGGGATGTCGGCCGGGCTCTGTGTCGGCGGCAGCGCGAAGATCGTCATCGGGACGCCGGTCGAGGTCGAGTAGATGGCCATGATTCCGGCGAACTTCGCGGGCTGCGTCCTGGCCACCTGCTTGGCGCTCATGTCGCCGGTGGCGAACATGGCGGCCGACCCGACGAAGGCGGTGACGAGCGCGATCGGCACGACGGCCCGCGCCACCGAGAGGTGTCGACGCTTGAGGACATGCCAGGCCGAGACGCCCAGGGCCAGGAACGCGCCCGCCGTCAGGGCCGAGGCCACGGTGTGGAGATAGCGCGGGACGAACGACGGATTGAGGGCCGCGGCGAAGAAGTCCGTCAGCCGGGCGCGCCCGTCGACGATCTCGTAGCCGGCAGGTGTCTGCATCCAGCTGTTCGCGATCAGGATCCAGACGGCCGAGAGCAGGGTTCCGAGGACGACCATGAGCGCCGCGAACCAGCGGACCCTGGAGCTGATCCGCCCGCGGCCGAAGAGAAGCAGGCCAAGGAACGTCGATTCGAGGAAGAACGCCAGGATTCCCTCCGCCGCCAGCGGAGCGCCGAAGATGTCGCCGACGAACGCCGAGTACTGGGCCCAGTTAGTCCCGAACTGGAACTCCATGACGAGGCCGGAGGCGACCCCGACGACGAAGGTCAGGGCGAAGATCCGGGTCCAGAACGCGGCGGCCCGATCGTACGTCTCGGCCTTCCCGTGGCGATTCCGGACCCGCAGCGTCTCGAGCACGAGGACGATCGCCCCGATCCCGATCGAGATGCTCGGGAAGAAGAAGTGGAACCCGATCGTGATCGCGAACTGGATCCGGGCGAGCTGTTCGACGTCCACGCGCTGACCTCCAGGAGTGCGGCGGATGCACTCTGGCCCGGCGGTCGCGCGCCCCGATAGCGCCGCGAGGCCCGGACCGCCGGGCCGAAGGGCACCCTACCCCTGCCGATGGGCCCGTCCCGATCGGGTCAGTCGGCGTCGGTCCGCACGTAGCGCCGGCCGATCAGGGCGAAAGCGGGAAGCCGCCCAAGCCAGGCCGAGAGCGGCTGTGTCGGGCGCCCTTCCCTCCCGGCGATCGCCAGCCGCGCGTTCGCCTCGTCGCCGCTCGGCCGCGCGTCCACGATCGCCAGGTCGATCGCGACCCGACCGGGCACGCCCGTCCCGAGGGTGGCGATCGCCTCGGCCGGGGGCGGTCCGACCTCGTACTCGGCTCGAACCTCCGCCTCGGCACGCCAGCGCGGCCGACGGAGCAGGATCCGCGACCATGCCGCGGCCACGTCCGGCGTCACGCGTCCGTCGCCCGGCCTGGGGGCCTGCCCGATCTCCAGCCCGCGGGCCCAGCGGGCGGCGCGGTGGAGGAGCGCGTACTCGTCGAGGTCCGCGAACCCGGCCAGGTCGTCCGCGGGGGAGCCGTCCCCGAACAGCGCGCCGATCGACGGCGCGAAGACATCGGCAAGGTCGAGGTCGATGCCCCGCACCGTCCGGTGGAAGTAGACCTGCTGGTACATGAAGAGGCGAGCAGTCAGGAACATCTCGAGTGCGCTCAGGCCGGACTCGTAGAGGGTGAGCCCGCGCTCGGAGATGAAGGCATAGCGCCGCAGCCGCTCGGCGTCCACCGGCCCGGCCGACACGCCGGTCAGGTAGGCGTCGCGGCGGACGTAGTCGAGGTTGTCGACCGTGAAGACGCCCGAGAGGAGGGGCTGCAGCCAGCGGACCCAGAGCGGCATCGCGGCGTCGTCGAGGGGCGGCTTCGAGATGAGGAACGCCACCCAGGCCGGGTCGATCTCCTCGCCCGGGGCGATCGCGTCGCGCCCGGGCACGCCGCCGGGCGCCCGCCGCAGCCCCCGGATGAGGGGTGCCAGCTCCCGGGTCACGATGAGCTGGGAGAGGTCCTCGTGCGTGAGCGCCTTCGAGACGCCGCGTCGCTCGTCGGGCGGCGCCGGGAATCGCGCCAGGACGTGCTCGTCGTAGAAGTGGGCGAACGGCCCGTGGCCGACGTCGTGGAGCAGGCCGGCGACGCGGAGCGTCTCGACCACCAGCCCCTCCGAGGGAGCGGGCGCGCCATCGGCACGGGTGGAGAGCGCATCGACAAGCGAAGGGTAGAGCTGGCGGGCCCAGAGCCCCGCCTCGTGCATGACGCCCAGGCCATGCGTGAACCGTGAATGCTCCGCGGTCGGAAAGACCCAGCGGGCGCTCTGGAGCTGGCTGATCCGGCGCAGCCGCTGCAGCCAGACGGTGTCGAGAAGGTCCTCCTCCGCCGTCTCCTCGTCCGGCAACCCCGCCGATGTCGCGGCCGCCGACGAGAGCCGCTTCGTCAGCTCGATGTAGCCGTGGATCGGGTCGCTGATCAGGTTGACTGCCGCGAAGCGGGCCGGTCGCATGGCGCGATTGTGGCCCTTCGCGATCACCCCCGTGGATAGCGAGCGGCCGCCGCGTGGACGATCCCGCCGATCTCGGCCCGGAGCGCCTCGGGCTCGAGGACTTCGACGTCCGCGCCCCAGCCCAGGATCCACGGCCGGATCTCGAGCGTGCCCGAGACCCGGGCGCGCCAGGTCAGCGAGCCGTCGGCGTTCCTCACGACCGCCTGGGTCGGGTGCCACGTCGTCTCGGCAACGCGCGACGCGACCGACGGGGCGAAGCGGAGGCCGACCTCCACCACGGGCTGGTCGGCGACGATGCCCCACGCGCGGTCGAGGGCCGCCTCGATCTCGCCGTCCGGCGGCGGCTCGAACGCGACGGGCGAGATCGCGAGGCTCCGGATCCGCTCGAGCTTGAAGGTGCGCAGGCCGCCCTTCGTCTCGTCGAAGCCGATCAGGTAGAGCGCGTGCGAGTCGGCCGACGGCTCGATGAGGTACGGCCGCACGCGGGCTTCGCGCGGCTGGCGGGTGGGATCGTAGGTGCTGGGGTCGTAGGTCAGCTCCACGACGCGTCGCTCCGCCCACGCCTGCGTGAGCAGATGCAGGTTCCGGCTTCCGACGGGATCGAGGGGCCGGGCCGCCATCACGTCGAGCGTTCGCTGCACGTGGCGGGCCAGGACCGGCGGCAGGGCCTCGCCGAGCTTCTGGAACGCCGCCGCCAGGTCGGGGTCGTACGCGTCGGCGTAGCGGGCCATCAGGCGAGCCGCGAGGAAGACGGCCATCGCCTCGGCCCGGGTGAGCCGGAACGCCGGCAGGAACGCCCGGTCGGAGATGCCCCAGCGTCCGCGTTCCGCCCAGAGCGGGATGTCCAGCTCCTCCTGCAGCGCGCGAAGGTCCCGGTAGGCGTTGCGCCGCGACATCCCGACGAAGGCCGCGATCTGGTCCGGTGTCGCGCCCTCCGGATGGGACTCGAGGTACGTCGTCACCCGGTAGAAGCGCGCCAGCCGGTCGCGCTTGCGACCCACGGCGTCGGCGCCCGAATCCCAGCGATCCATGCCTGCGATCCTCCCCCTCAGGGCGCCGGCGGCACGATCGTGATCGAGCTGCCGCGCTCGGTGGCGGTCAGGCTCGCCTCGAGGCGGCCGTGGATGGCGCCAGGCTCGAGCGTGAATCCCTCGCCCTCGATCCACGCGTCGGCCTGGCCGAGCTGGTCGTCCGTGAAGATCCAGTAGTCCAGCTCGCCCCGCCAGCGGTGCAGATCGGCGTTCCCCGCCAGCCACCGCACCTGCGGGAACGTTCGCCGGAAGGTGTCCCCGTCGATCGCCACCCGGCAGTGACGCGCCCGCGCCCCATCCACGTAGTCGATCCCGATCTCCTCCGCGGCCGCCCGCGCCTGGGTGTCGAGGGCCTGGCTCAGGACGGCCAGGTCGAGGGATTCGTTCTCGACCGCAAGTCCGGGCACGCGGTCCCAGGAGCCCCCGGGCTCGCGCAGCCAGCCCTGCGTCGCGACGAGCGCGGCCCCGCCGAGCCCGAGCTCGGAGACGGTGGCGACCTCGGAGGTCCACGAGAAGTCGAGGCCGTCTCGTGCGCCGCGCACCCGGGCCCCGCCCATCGAGCGCCCGTCGATGGAGCCGGCGAGCGTCAGGGCGAGCCGGGCGCTGCCGCCCGCGGTGATCGCGGTGTCACAGGTCGGCGGGAGCGCCTTCGGGTCGGTCGGGCCGAACTGGGACGATCCTGCCGGCTTCCCGGCGAGCGCCAGGTCGTTCGCGACCGCGACGGACGCCAGCAGGCTCGCCGTGAAGATCGCGACCGCGAACCCGGCGCCGAGCGATGCGGCCAGCCTGGGCCGGCGCGGCGCACCCGGCCCAAGGACCCGCCGAGCGACGCCGAGCGCCGCGAAGAGCGAGGTCCCCAGGATCGCCAGCGCCCACGGGTAGCCCGCCTCGAGCGAGGGCAGGAGCGTCTGGAGGCCGCGATCCGCGATCTGGCGCCAGAGGCTCGCCAGGGACGGCAGGAGGATGAGGCCGGTCCCCACCGCCAGGCCCGCGATCAGCCGGAACGCCTGCGGCCCGTGCGTCGCGGGCGGCCAGGCGATCGCCGCCGACGCGATCCCGACCGGCACGAGCAGAGCCACACCGACCAGGAGATCGGCGGGTCCGCCGGGCCGGTACCCCACCAGGACGAGGATGCACGTGGCGGCCCACAGGGCGGTGAGGCTCGCCGCGAGGAGCCGCATCTCGAAGACCCGGACGCGCACCTCCCGAGTCTAGCCGAGCGTTCGGCGCGACGACGCTCGCTGCGGCCCCCGGGGCCCCCGGCGGGGTTGGCCGCTCGGGTACACTCTCGCCGGTCCCGACACGGAGGAGAATCTGCGCACCATGCGAACCCCAATCCGCCCCGCGGTGGCTCTCGCGCTCGTCGGCGTGCTGGTTGCCGCATGCTCAGGCGCGGCGACGCCCACGCCCGCCCCATCCACCGCGCCGTCGCCGGCGGCCTCGGTCGCCCCGTCGGCCGCCGCCTCCCCGAGCGAGGCCGCGGCGGCGAGCCCGAGCCCGAGCCCGTCGCCCGACCCGTGCGCCCCGGCGAACCTGACGACGCTGACGGCCGGCACGCTGACCATCGGCACCGACAACCCGGCCTATCCGCCGTACTACGCGGTGCCGGCAAGCGGGAACGCGCCCAAGCCGTGGCAGCTCGGTGACCCGACCAACGGCCAGGGCTTCGAGAGCGCCTTCGCCTACGCCCTCGCCGCGAAGCTGGGCTTCAGCAAGGACAAGGTCACCTGGATCGTGGTGCCTTTCGACTCGTCGTATGCCCCGGGCGCCAAGAAGTTCGATCTTGACGTCAACCAGGTCTCCTACACGCCGGAGCGCGCGACCGCCGTCGACATGACGGACGGCTACTACTTCCTGTCGCAGTCAGTCGTCGCCCTCAAGACCAACCCGATCGCGAAGGTCACCTCGATCGCGGCCCTCAAGACCTACAAGTTCGGTGCCCAGCAGGGCACCACGAGCTACGACACGATCCAGAACGTGATCAAGCCGACCACCAAGACGTCGGTCTACTCGTCGAACGACGACGCGATCTCGGCCCTCAAGGCGAAGCAGATCGACGCCCTCGTGGTCGACCTGCCGACCGCCTTCTACGTCACCGCGGCGCAGATCACGGACGCCAAGGGCAACGCGCTCGCGAACATCGTCGGCCAGTTCCCGGTCCAGGCCGGGGCGACCGCCGAGCACTTCAGCGCCGTCCTTGCGAAGGGCAGCCCGCTCACCGCGTGCGTCAACGGGGCGATCGCGGCGATGAAGGCGGACGGCAGCCTGGACCAGATCACGAAGGAGTGGCTCGCCGACAAGGCGTCGGCCCCGATCTTCGGGCCCTAGCGGTCGTCGTCCCCACCCACTGATGTCGCTCCTCGGCGGCCCACTCGACACCGGCGGCATGCTCGCCGTCGGCCCACCGGGTGGGCCGCTTCGCGCTCGGGGTCGCCCCAGGACCGCCCTTCGATCGACGCTGGTCGCGCTCGTCAGCACGGTCGTCGTCTTCGGGATCCTCGTGTGGATCACGGTCAACGCGCCGGGCTGGGCCGAGGTCCAGGTCTCGTTCTTCAACGCGACGGTCTTCACCAACGCTTTCCCCGACATCGTCGCCGCCTTCTGGCTCAACATCCAGCTCTTCGCGATCGCCGAGGTGCTGATCCTCGTCCTGGCGCTGGTCCTGGCGGTCTTCCGCAGCCTGCCCGGGCCGGTCTTCTTCCCGCTCCGCTTCCTGGCCACCATCTACGCGGACATCTTCCGGGCCGTGCCCGGCGTCCTCGTGATCTACATCCTCGGCTTCGGGATCCCTGGCCTGGGCCTTCCGGGCATCCCCACCGACCCCTTCCCGTACGCCGTGATCGCGCTGACCTTGATCTACTCGGCGTACGTCTCGGAGGTCTACCGGGCCGGGATCGAATCGGTCCACCCGAGCCAGGAGGCCGCTGCGCGGTCGCTCGGGCTCACACGGCTCCAGGCGCTGCGGTACGTGATCCTGCCGCAGGCCGTGCGGCGTGTGATCCCGCCGCTCCTGAACGACTTCATCGGCCTCCAGAAGGACACGGTCCTCGTCTCGTACATCGGCGTCGTCGAGATCTTCCGCCAGTCGCAGATCACCCAGCAGGCGAAGTTCAACTACACGCCGTACATGGCGACCGCGCTCGTCTTCATCGCGGTCACGATCCCGCTGGCGCGCCTGACCGACATCCTGGTGTCGCGCGACCGACGGCGCGCCGCGGCGAGCGCTCGATGACGGCCGTGGGCGGGGGCCCAGGTCCCGCGCCGATGGCCTCCGCCCCGGCCCTGTTCGTCGAGGGCGTCCACAAGTCGTTCGGACAGCTGGAGGTCCTCTCCGGGATCGATCTCACCGTTGCCCAGCACGAGGTGGTCTGCCTGATCGGGGCGTCCGGAAGCGGGAAGTCGACGCTGCTGCGCTGCGTCAACCTGCTCGAGCCCATCGACGCCGGCCGGATCGTCGTGGCGGGCGAGGACATCTCGGCGCCCGGCGTGGACGTCAACCGGATCCGGCGCCGGATCGGGATCGTCTTCCAGGCCTTCAACCTGTTCCCCCACATGAGCGTGATCGACAACGTCACGCTGGCGCCGCGCAAGGTCCTCCACCTCGCGCCGCCCGAGGCGACGAGCCGGGCGCTCGCCCTCCTGGAGCGCTTCGGGCTCGCCGACAAGCAGCGCGAGTTCCCCGACCGGCTGTCGGGCGGCCAGCAGCAGCGCGTCGCGATCGTGCGCGCCCTCGCCATGGAGCCCGGGCTGCTCCTGCTCGACGAGGTCACGAGCGCGCTCGACCCCGAGCTCGTGGCGGAGGTGCTGGCGGTGATCCGCGAGCTGGCGCGGGGCGGGATGACGATGCTGATCGCCACGCACGAGATGGGCTTCGCGCGCGACATCGCGAACCGGGTCTGCTTCCTCGACGCCGGCCGGATCCTCGAGGACGGGCCGCCGGAGCAGATGTTCCGGGCACCGCGCGCCGAGCGCACCCAGCGCTTCCTCCAGCGCGTGATGGAGGCGGGTCGGCTGTAGGCCGGCCCCCTCGACGGCCGTCGTGCCGGCGCACGACGCCTCGTCGTGCCGGTTTGTCAAGGCGCGGCGACGCCGAGGAGCTCGGCGAGCGGGACGACCCGCAGGCCGCTCGCGGCAAGGCCGCCCAGGATCGCCGGCAGCGCCTCCAGCGTGTGGGTGCCGCCGAGCGTCAGGCGGACGATGGAGCCGCCGCTCGCCCGCGAGACGACCCGTGCCGCGATGTCGGCGGCGATCGGGCCGCCGGCTGCCGGCGCGATCGAATCGCCAGGGTCCACGTCCGCGCCGACCACCCACCGCCAGCCGGTCGCGCCGATCACGGCGAGCGCTGCCGAATCGAGCGCGCCCGAGACGCGCAGCCAGGGAGCGGTCGAGCGGCCGAGCAACGGAGCCAGGCGTGCGTCGGCGGCGCGAACGGCCGCGTCCCACGTGGCACCCGGGCCGGGCGGCGACGGGAGCAGGCCGGCCGTGACGCCCGGCCCTGCGGCGGCGAGGCGAGCGAGGACCGCCTGCCCGGACGCGTCGGCTGGATCCGCCGCGGCCGGGGCCACGAAGACGGTCGCGGCCACGCGGTTCGCGACGAGCCACTGCAGGATCGCCTCCGCTCCGGCCGCCGTGGGCGCTCCCGCGCCCGGGCCCCCACCGTAGTCGAAGGTCAGCGCGACGGCATCGCTCCCGCGAGGCCCGTTCGCCACGAGGAGCGCGCGCCCGTCCGCCGGGAGCACCGGGAACGGCTCGACGCTGGGAGCGGGCGTGGACGAGGCCGCTGCGGGTGGCAGGTTCTCCATGTCCACGACCTCGCCGGGAATGTAGCCCAGCCGCCAGCCGGCCTCGATCCGGTTCGGGACGTAGGCGCTCGACTCGGGGTCGAGCGACGGATAGCGCGCACGGTTCCAGTACGACAGGCTCTCGACGGTCGTGCCGAAGCGGTCGGCGAGCGCGACCAGCGTGTCGCCCGCCCGTACCACGTACGTCGTCATCGTCGGCGCCGGGACCGGGGTGGGCCGGAACGGCCGGTCGACGCCGGGTGCCGGGGACGGGGACGGGGACGCCTGGGCGGCGCCGGGAGCGGAAGCGGGCGGCGCCGCGACGGTCGATTCGACGGGTGCGGCACAGCCCGCGACGGCGACGGCGACGAGGACGAGGGCCGCGGTCCACCTCGCGGCGACGGGCGCCCGGCGACCCAGCATCATCCGATGGTACGCCCGCCCGGAGCGGGATCCTTCAACCCTGGCCCGGTCCCACCGGGTCCATGGGCGTCGGCTCGGAGAGCGTGAAGTCCGCTGCCAGGGCGAGGCCCTCGGCGGCCGTGGCGATCAGGTCGCGCCCGCGTCGCTTGGCGACGAAGCACGCGCGGTCCGCGGCGAGCAGGATCTCCGCGCGCGTTGCGCCGTCCTCCGGATAGGTGGCGACGCCCATCGATGCGCTCACCTTCGTGCCGGCCAGCTGGCCCGGGCACCCGTCGGGCAGGTCGTGGAGCACTGTCCGGATCCGGCGCGCGACGGCCATCGCGGCGGCCGGGTCGCGGGCGGGCACGATGATCGAGAACTCGTCACCGCCGTAGCGGAAGACGCGGTCCGACTCGCGGCCGGAATCGGAGATCGCCCGCGCGATTCGGCGCAGCAGCTCCGTGCCGGCCTCGTGGCCCATCGTCTCGTTGATGTCCTTGAAGTGGTCCAGGTCGAGCATCAGGAGCCCGAAGCGTTCGTCCGGCTCGGGCGGCTGCTCCAGCCAGCTCCGGAACGTGCCGGCGTTCAGGAGCCCCGTCACCTGGTCCGTCTGTGCCTCGATCTCCTTGACGCGGAAGGCCGCCGCGTTGCGGAGCGCGATGGACACCTGGCCGGCGAAGAGCTGCACCAGCTCGAAGTCGTCCTCGTCGAAGCGCTCCTCCGACCCGAGTCGCTCCATCGAGACGACGCCGAGCGGGCCCTCCGGGCCGCGGAGCGGGACGCTGATGAGGCTGCCCTCGAGCGGGCCAATCGTCTCGAACTGGCGGACCCTCGGGTCGATCAGCTCGTCCCGCACGAGCTGCGGCTCGCCGTGCGCGACGACCCACGTCGCGAGCCCTTCCTCGCCGGGCCCCCACGGCTCGAGGTAATCGGCCGCGTGCACACCCCGCGCCAGGACCGGCCGGAGGATCCCGGACTCCCTGTCGAGCAGCTCGATCGCGATCGTGTCGAGCCGGACCACCGCGCTGAGCCGGTCCACGACCTGCTCGAGGATCTGGCGCGTCTCGAGCACGCCGAGGATCGATTCGGTGGTGGCCAGGAGCGCGCGCTGACTGGCCAGCCGTCGCTCCAGGCGGGCGGACTGCGCCCGCAGGTGCTCGCTCGTCTCGGCGTTCGCCATCGCCTGGGCGGCAAGGCTCGCGTAGATGACGAGGAGTCGCAGGTCGTCGTCCGAGAACTGGTGGAGGCCCAGCTTCGAGAGGACGATCACGCCGAGGACCTCGTCCTCGTAGACCATCGGCGCGAGGAGCATCGACTCCGCCAGGTCGTCTTCGGTGCCAGCGATCGTCTGGGTCCGCGGGTCGGACGCGGCGTCCCCCAGGTTCTGGGGCATCCTGTTGCGGGCCACCCAGCCCGTGATCCCCTCGCCGATCGGGATGCGGAGCAGGTCCGGCGTCTCGTTCTTGAACTCGCCGACGAGCCCCCGCATCGCGACAGGCACGAGCCAGCCGTCCTCTCGCAGGCGATAGACGCGGACATTGTGGAATGTGATGAGCGTCTCGAGCTCGTTCGAGATGGCGTCGCCGATCTCCTTCTCCGTGGTCAGGCGCGCGAGCCGTGCGCCGAGCTGCTGGATCGACTGCAGCTGCGCCGCCCAGGTCTCCATGCGCGCGAAACGCTGCGCGTTCAGGAAGGCGGTCGAGACGTGGGCCGCGAAGCCGGCCATGGCCCCGAGCTCCTCGGGATCCCAGGCGTGCGGTCGATCGTGGTAGACCGTCACGAGGCCCAGCAGCTCGCCGTTCCCGTGGAGCGGCGCCGCGCAGACCGTCTCGAATCCCTCCTGGACCACCGCCGCCCGGATCGGCCCCGCCCGCGGATCGTCGCGGTAGTGCTCCGAGAAGAGCGGCCGGAGCTCCGCCGCGGCCTGCGCGGTGATCGCCGGGAGCGGAAGGTCGCGCACCGCGGCGAGGTAGCCCGCGGAGAGGCCACGGCTGGCCTCCGCGGAGACGCAGCCATCGGCGCCGACGAGCCATGCAGCCGCGCGTTCGGCGCCGAACAGGACGCGCGCGTGCTCCACGACGCTCGCCAGGATCTCGCCGACGTCGAGCGTGCCGCCGAGATCGATCGCGATGCGGCGCAGCGCCTCGGCGCGCACGCT
>Ga0209385_1000785_pt1 | contig 13116 bp, 11 predicted proteins | sample NGEPerB_FD_184506 | JGI IMG/M metagenome (GOLD analysis project Ga0209385, IMG submission 184506) | Arctic peat soil microbial communities from the Barrow Environmental Observatory site, Barrow, Alaska, USA - NGEE PermafrostAB12-B... | ecosystem: Environmental > Terrestrial > Soil > Wetlands >... | reverse complement strand
CTTGGGTCACACAATAAGAACCGGAGTGCATCTGTCTCCGGTCCGACCATCAGGCTCGGGTGATGTGTCAAGTTCTGCCACCGGAACCAGCCGACATTCGGTGAGACATTCTCCGAGGGATGGCAAGCGCCTTCCGTGATGTCGCTCAGGATCCGGTGCGGTCGCGGGCTGTCCCATTTGCCCAGCGCAAAGCCGGTGTGCTGATCAGTGGCTGGGACATCGTCCACCGGGTTGCGACGCAGAAGGACGGAATTGTTGGGTCAATTGTTGGGCGGAGTTCGCCTCACTGCCGTCGTCACCCGATATCGCGATGACGCCGGTGAATGCGCCCCATACCGAATCGTCTTTGAGTCAATAGGGGAATTTCGAGGACTGGGTCTGCTGCGCAAGGGCTCTTTATGCGACTTGCCCGCTATGGGACCTTTGACTCTACGGCACGGTGCTCGCCACACCAATCCAAGAGCTGTCCAACTGCTTGGCGTTCTTGACGGTCAGGTCGATCTCGTCGGACGTGCGGCCGATGGTGAAGCGGACCGTCTCGCTGTTTCAACGCCGTCGAGGTCGTGGATCGGTGTCTTCGGCAACCGTCGTTGCAAAGCACTCCCTCTTGTCGTCACGAGGAGTATGCCGGCTCTCTACCGAACTTCCGGCAAGTTCCCAGGTGACACCTCCAGGCCACCCAGGCCGGTTCACCCTGGGCGAAGGTGGCTGCCACCCTTTGAAGACTCGCAGCCAATTCACAGGTGATTCTCATTTGCCGCCCGTACCGTCCGGTCATGAGTAAGAGTCGGGCGAAACGAACGACAATCGTAGTGGCCATCGGGGGAGTGGCAATCGCCGCCGTCATCGGCGGTCTACTGATTGTCGGTGGTGAACAGAGTGCACCTAGACTGGGGTCTGCGCCTTCTGCATTGGTCCTTAATTCGACGTATGCCAAGAGCGTCGGCTATCCGAAGACGGTGCAGGCGGCCGCCAAGCGAGCGGTGACAACCGAGAAGGGCTGCTCAGCCTCGATTGAAGCAGTCTACGAAGACACCGCGGGCAAGACAGGACTGATCTCGGAGCTCCTCAAGTGCAATTCGCCAGCATCGGCAACAAAGGTGCTCACGACTTTCCGCAAGTCAATCCATGTTGCCACTTCCATTCAGATTCCTGTGCAGCTGGGAACGACGGCATTCGCGACGGCAAGCAGCGCACCGGAATACGTTGTGGCTTGGCAGGTGGGATCCGGTGTCGCGCTAACAGCAGTCGATGTCGACATTGCGGCGTCCTCGAATTCCTCGGAGGCGTCGTCCGGATCGGCCACATCCAAGTCGATCACTCGGCACCAGGTGAAGGTGCTCACCGATGCCGCCATTCAGCAGAACTCCTTGTACCACTGAGGCTCAGGCACTGGATGGTAGGAGTGATTGCGGGATCGGGCACTTGGCCGTGGCCGGATGGTCGGCATGAGCACCGTCGGTGGAGCGACTGTGGCCGATGATGCGCATTGGCGAGAGTGCGGAGTGACGGGGACCGAATGTCGGTGCGTCGTCAGTGCTGCTGCGACGCAGGGATTCATCGGCTCAACCGGAGCCGTAGTACCCCACATCGAAAGCAAACACGCCCCCGTCGGTAGCGATCTCCCAATAGCCGCCAGTCGTAGCATCAGAGGTGATCCCGACCACCGGAGCATTGAGAGAGATGCCGCCCATTGATCCACGAAACGGGGCATCGCCAAACGCAAACACACCGCCGTCGGCGCCGACCAATCGATATCCGCCACCGCTTGGACTGGAGTCGATGCCGGTGGTCGCTGCCACATGGGGGATCGAGGCCACTGAGCCGAAGAATGGGGCGTCGAAGGCAAAGACGCCACCGTCCAGCGCCAATTCCCAGTAGCCTCCGGTGGTCGAGTCGCTGGCGATGTCGATGACCGGCGCATTGAGTGCGAGTCCGCCCATCGAGCCGTGGAACGCGGCATCGCCAAAGGCAAAGACGCCGCCGTCGGCCCCGACCAGCCAATACCCACCACCGTCGCGGGTCGAGGTCATGGCAACCACGGGCTCATTGAGCTGACGGCCGCCCATGGAGCCGAAGTACCCGGCGTCACCAAATGCAAAGACTCCGCCGTCGCCGGCCACCAACCAATGGCCCTTTCCGTCCGGTGTGGCCACAATGTGGCCAATGGGAGACGCAAGTGGCCGGCCAGCCATTGATCCATATGAGCCGGCATCGCCGTGAGTGCTGACCGCTCCGTCAGCGTCCACGAGCCAGTAGCCGTGGCCCGACGACGTGGCGGCGATGCTCCTCGTGGAGTCGGTGTTGAAGATGACCGACCCAATGAACAGCCGGCGTGCCCCGCCACAGGCATAGTTCGTGCATCCTGGCCGCCACGCCGCATAGGCCAGCATCCATTGGCCGGATTGATCACGAAAGAGTGATCCTCCACCGGGCCCCGAAGCTGATCCTGACGACGTCAGGATTTGAGTTGCGCTCCCAGACGTGCAGGGGCTCGCCGGCGACGTGCAGAGTACGTACGCTTCGGAGTATGTACTGGAGTCCCAGAGCCCCGCTGAGAACAAGAGCAAGTAGACGCCCCCTTGCTCGATGAGTTGGGGGTTCTCGATGGTGGCTTCCCAGGGATAGTGGACACTGTCCTGATCCAAGAGTTCGGTCGGCGCTCCGACCAGTGACATCCCGTCGGCACTGAGTTGCTGAGACCAGATCCTGGCCCCCTGGGAAGATCCTCCGTCGTTTGACTTCCACACCAGGTAGGCGATGCCCGTCTTTATGTCGACGAACGGGGTCGGATCGATGGCCCCGCCCAGCGCAGCATCGCAGACAAGCGGCCCCGTGGATGTGTCGCTGAAGACCGCACGGGTCGGAGCCAGCGTTGTCGCCGTTGCCACACTGAGGCAGTCGTAGCCCGTGTTCCCAGCGTGTCCGCTCTGGGCAGCGTCGTAGTACATGATCCAATGCCCGTTCCAGTAGAAGACTCCTGGGGACGTCTGCGTGTCGACCTGTTCCCAGGACGGCACAACCGGAAGGGCTGACGATCCGTAGTTCTGGCCGGTTGTCGAGCGCCAGCCGGAAGTTGACGAACCTGAGGTGTCGACCAGAACCTGGATGTGGTTCCCGAGCGCCGTACCAGTGGTGAACGCGTAGTAGGTGGAACCGCTGGTGACGACATCAGCGTCAGGTGCATCGCCGTCGAACGCCGGCGCACCAGGCGTCGCCACGGTGAGGCTGGAGGCGGACCGTTGAAGAGCCGCTCCGGCCGGATTGGGCCGGGATCGCGGCAAGCGCTCCGCCTACTCCCGGTACCACAAGGGCTCCGCATAGGAGCAGCCGGAGCCATGTCCGATGAGTACGCCGTCGCCGGATACCGCGGCGACGCAGAGTGCGGGTGCGGGCTCCCCGGAGGTCGGTGCGGGAAGGATTCCGGCTGCGTTGATTGTGCATCGGGGCAGGAGAGATCATGGTGTCCAGACGGTGAGAGGGGTTCGCTCCCACTATGAGGACGCCGTCTGGCGGTTCGTTGAAGGTCAGGTGAGTGGCTGCTGTACGTGGCGCGGTGTTACCGCTGGCCCGTGGCGCGCCACGCACGTACCGTTCGGTCAGGCCGAAGGGAGCCGGACGGTGACCGTGGTTCCGCGATCACGACCGGAGTCAATGGTGACTGTTCCGTGGTGGGCAGCCACGATCCCGGCGACGATCGCAAGCCCGAGCCCCGTGCCCGACCGTGTCCTGCTGGCATCGGCTCGCCAGAAGCGGTCAAATGCCTTGCCGGCTTCGTCAGGTGTCATCCCCGGACCCGAATCAACCACATCCACCGTCACCCGGTTTCCAACAGCAATGGCTCGGATCGTGATCGTCGCCTGACTTGGAGTGTGGCGCAGCGAGTTGGTGATCAGATTGGCGATGACTTGGCGCAGCGCCGCCTCATCGCCCATCACCACGACACGACCGGTGACTTCCAACGTGATGTTGCGGAGGGGATCCGTCGCAGACGCATCGTGGATTGCGTCGTGGAGCAATGGCTCGAGATCGACGCACTCAAGCTCAATCGTCCGGCCGTCATCCAGGTGGGCGAGCAGTAAGAGATCCTCGACCAAGCCACCCATTCGTCGTCCCGATTGACCGATTCGACGCATGGCGTCGTCACTTGCGTCTCCCGCTCGGAGTGCTCCTTGACGCCAGAGGTCGGATATGCCCAAGATGACGGAGACCGGCGTGCGAAGTTCATGAGACGCGTCAGCAATGAACTGACGGAGTCGTGTCTCCGCTGCCTGCTGCTCATCGAGCATGACGTTGATCGCTCGGGCCAGGTGCGCAGCCTCGGTCTTTCCATTGGCGCCCACGACCCGTCGTGTTCGATTGCCAGCCGCGATGGCATCAGCGACATCGGTGACCTCGGCGATCGGGCGTAGTCCGAGTCGGCCCACCCAGAACCCTGCCGCCAGTAGCACGCCGAGGACGATAATTCCGGCACCGATGGCCGCCAGCCTCAGACGACTTGCCGTGGCGTCCACTTGGGCCAATGACGCCGCGACCAGGAGTTTTGTCGGTTGGTTCGGCGAGGTGATCAAGATCGCTCGCCATCGTTCCGACCCCGACTGAGAGCCCACCGTCGACACGGTTACTGGGTGGCCAGTTGACGTTGTTGCCACTGGCAGTTGGGGAACCGAACCCTGTCCATCCAAAGGGGTGAACAGAACGTCACGCTTCGTGCCCTTGACGACGGCAATGTAGAACTCACTGATCCGATTGCTGCTTGCTGGATTCTGGGCCGAGGTGGGCGGTCGGATCAGCGTGGCATCTGGCGCTTGGCCGGCCGATGGGCGATCAAATACGCCCACCACCGGGGCTGCGGTCTTCAGTTGTTGATCGATCTGCTGCAACTCCGAGTGCTCCACGGACCGGACAAGCAGCACGCCAAGGAGCGCGACGACCGAGAGCAACACTGCGGCGGCAATGTAGAGACGCAGGCGAAGCGTCATCGAGGGTCAGGTCCCGTCCAGCCGGTATCCAAATCCTCGAATCGTGCGAATCAGCGTGGGGGGCGACGAATCCACCTTCTTGCGAAGCATGGAGATGTAGGTCTCGACGACAGTCGACTCTCCATCGAAGTCGTAGTCCCATACGTGATCCAGGATTTGGTCTCGCGAGAGCGCCCGGCCAACGTTTCTGAGCAGGAACCGCAGGAGCTTGTACTCCGTGGGAGAGAGCGGAACATCTTGCCCTCCCTGCGTCACGATGTGTGCAGAGTCATCGAGCTCAAGGTCCCCGCAGACAAATACCTGGGACTCCGGAGCCCTGCCGGTCCGATGGAGAATCACATGCACTCGGGCGACTAGCTCTTCGACGCTGAACGGCTTGGTGAGGTAGTCGTCGCCTCCAATCGTGAGACCACGCACTCGGTCGTCGACGGAATCAGCAGCGGTAAGGAAGATCAGCGGGGTGTTTACTCCGGCGAACCGGAGCCTTCTGCACACCTCGAACCCATTGAGATCGGGGAGTTGTACGTCCAGGATGATGAGGTCCGGGGGATTCTCCTCCGAGGCGAGGCGCAGCGCGTCTCGTCCACTTGACGTCTCACTTATGGCAAATCCGGCGAGCCGGAGGGCCGTGCCGATGACGTAGGCCACATTCTCCTCGTCCTCGACGATCAAGATTCGGGAGGCCATGCCGCTACTCTGGCTACGAATCCTTGAGGTTTGTTGAGGAGAACCTGTGAGTCTCCCGTGAGTGGAGATGTCGGTCCCAAATTCGGGACTGCTCATCGGCGACGGAGCGGGGGCAATTGACCTCGCCAGGGCAATTTCAATGCCTTCAATGCCCGAAATCGGGTCGGGCACTCAGGAAACTCGCGGGATTACCGGATGGAATCCCCAGATCCAATTGTCATTGTGCCTGCATGGATACTACAACCCCCTCTCATAAGCGCACACTGGTCGCCCCGATGCGATTGGCCCTGGTACTCGGATTGGCTGCCTCCGGTGTCCTGATGGCGGCGTGTGGTGGCAGCAGCGGTGCCTCGTCGTCGACTTCCGGGGGCTCATCCACCGCGAAGAGCTCGACATCGGCATTTCAGTCCTGCCTCGCCAAGCACGGCGTCACGTTGCCGAAGGGGGCGAATGGTGGCGGACCTCCCTCGGGTGGATTCGGCGGGACGCCCCCGTCCGGCGAGGCTCCTCCCGCCGGCGCGGGTGGGAATCCTCCGTCGGGTGCCGGAGGTTTCGGCAACAACCCAAGTTTTCAGAAGGCCATCCAGGCTTGTGCCAGCCTCCAGCCCAAGGGCGCGAGGGGCCCAACTGGAGCGAATAGCTCGGCGTTTGCTTCCTACCGGAACTGCATGAAGCTGCACGGCGTGACCGTCGGGGCCTTCGGTCCTGGAACTTCCAGCACCACCCAGACCACCGTCGACACCACGAGCGCTGCGTACCAAGCGGCGGCGACGGCGTGTAAGGCCCTGCTTCCTTCCGGTGGCGCCCCGCCAGCGAGTAGTGCGGCAGGCTAGCGAGCCACTCGCACCTATGCACGCCCGCAATCGACCATCGAAGGGACCCCTCTTATGCCGTCCGACGCGCATGAACGCTCACGAAAAAGGTTGATCGGCTACGCAGCGTTGGCCCTTGCGGTCATCGTGGTGGCCACGCTTGGGCTCACATCGATCTACGGATCATCGTCATCGGCCAGTACGGGTGTCGCTCGGACCGTGACCGTCACCAGAGGAACGGTACAGTCCAGCGTGTCGGCATCGGGCAACACGTCAGCGGTGTCGACGGCCAATGAAAACTTCGACACGAGTGGGACGCTTACTGCGGTCAATGTGGCAGTCGGCGACACCGTGACCGCAGGGGAAGTTCTGGCCACTATCGACCCGGCTCAAGCCAAGGCCAACCTGCAATCGGCCGAGGCGTCCCTCGCCAGCGCCCAGACGACGCTGGCCCACGACCAGGCCGGTGGGACACCCGCCCAGCATGCACAGAACCAGGCGTCGCTGGTCTCCGCGCAGCAGCAACTCACAACAGACCAGAACCAGTTGACTTCCGATCAGACGAGCTTGCAGACCGCACAATCGACCCTGGCGTCGGACCAAGCGCTCGGATGCCCGGCTTCGTCGTCGACAGGAGCGTCGAGTGGGTCATCGACCACTACTCCGAGCGGCTCCGGAGGCGCGACCAAGACCAGTGCGACCACGGGTGCCACGGCAGCTCCGTCGGTCACCACGGGCTCGGCCGGCTCGACCGGTGCAACCACGGTGACGCTCAACGGAACCGTCAACCCAAACGGAGGCTCGACCACCTACTACTTCCAGTACGGCACCAACACAGCGCTCGGCTCCTCGACCTCGTCGGCCGATGCCGGGTCGAGCTCCACGCCCACCTCGGTCTCGACCGTGGTCACCGGGCTTAATCCAAATACGACGTACCTCTTTCAACTGGTGGCCACGAACTCTGCGGGAACATCGACCGGCATAAGCGCATCCTTCACCACTGCCCAGAGCTCGTGTGTGACTGATCAGAACAGCATCACGACGTATCAACAAGCAGTGGCTAAGGACCAGTCGACGATCACGGCCCAACAGCTCACCGTGCAGTCCGCTCAGGCCAATCTTCAGGTCACATCGGCCACGATCGCCCAAGACGAGGCGAACGTCTCGCAAGACCAAGTAACGGTGACCGCCGACCAGAAGGCTCTCGCCGGGACGACGCTGACCGCGCTGATCAGTGGCACGGTCACTGCTGTCAGTAGCTCAGTGGGTGAAATCGTGAGCGGATCGGGGTCGTCGACCAATGCGTCAACGACGTCGAGTTCAAGCTCGACTTCAACGGGGACCTCGTCGGGCTCGACTTCCGGAGGCGGCGCAGGCGGAGCCGCATCGAGTGGCGGGGGCGCAAGTGGCGGGAGCTCATCCTCGGGCGGATCATCCAGCGGCAGCTCGTCCGGGAGCGGCTCCTCATCATCGAGCTCTTCGTCGAGCTTTATCACCATCCAGGGGCTTGACAACCTTGAGGTCGTGGCCAACTTCGCTGAGTCGGACGCGTCCAAGATCGCCGTCGGACAGCCAGCCACAGTGACCCTCTCGGCACTCTCGGACACCGAGGTGAGTGGTGTTGTCACGGCGGTGTCGCCCACGTCGTCAGTGGTGAGCAATGTGGTGACCTATCCGGTCACTGTGGTTCTCACCAATCCGCCGTCTACGGTCAAGCAAGGCATGACGGCCCAGGTTGCCGTGATCGTCCAGACCGCCACCAATGTCCTCGAACTGCCCAGTGCGGCCATTACGACGACGGGGAGCGTCTCCACTGTCAAGGTGATCGATGCAAGCGGCACGCAAAAGACGACTCCCGTCACCCTGGGTCTGGTGGGTACGTCGTACACCGAGATCGCCAGTGGGCTCAGTGAAGGACAGAAGGTAGTGGAGCCGACGGCAAGTGTGAGTGCCACGTCCGGAGCGTCGACCTTGGGCGGTGGCTTCCCGGGTGGTGGCGGTGGCGGATTCGGAGGCGGAGCGCCGTGACCGTCCTCACTGACGGCAATCCCCGCATGAGCAGCGACGGCAAGGTTGGGACAGCGAATGTCGGAGAACGGGCCGTCATCGCCCTCGCCGACATTGTGAAGCGCTACCAGATGGGCGAGCACGACGTGTTTGCCACCCGGGGCGTTTCCCTTGTTGTCCCTCGTGGAGAGTTCGTGGCCATCATGGGGGCATCTGGTTCGGGGAAATCGACGCTCATGAACATCATTGGGTGCCTGGACGTCCCGACGAGCGGCCACTATTGCTTGGATGGCGTGAACATCCGAGACCTCGATGACCGCGAACTGTCCCGGATCCGAAATCGGAAGATCGGATTTGTCTTTCAGGGATTCAATCTCCTGGCACGGATGTCGGCCGTACAGAACGTCGAACTGCCCATGGCGTATGCAGGTCTCAAGGCGAAAGATCGCCGGGCCCGAGCAGAGGTGGCCCTCAACACAGTCGGACTGGCCGACCGAATGGGCCATTTCCCGAGTGAGATGTCTGGTGGTCAGCAACAGCGCGTGGCCATCGCACGCGCCATCGGCACCAATCCGGCGCTGATTCTGGCGGACGAACCAACGGGAAACCTCGACACTGCCTCCACCGTCGACCTGATGTCCATGTTTGCGGATCTGCATGCACACGGCCGGACGATCGTCATGATCACCCATGAAGAGGACGTGGCTGCCTATGCCACCCGGGTGGTCCGCCTACGGGACGGAGTGGTCATCGGCGATCACCAACAGGTGCCGATTCACGCCCGAGACGAGCACGTGGCTCATGTGCAGGCGGCGACCGCACGGCACGATGTCCGGGAGCTGCCGTCGTGAACATGATGGGAAATGTGGTGATGGCCCTGCGGGGCATCAGTTCGAACTGGCTCCGATCGCTGCTGACGATGCTCGGGGTGCTCATTGGTGTGGCGGCCGTGATCGTCCTCTTGGCCGTCGGCACCGGGTCATCGGAGGCAGTGGCCAAGTCGATCAATAGCCTGGGCACCAATACGCTGACGGTATTCAGTGGTGGCCGGAGCACCTCACAGACCGGCACGAAGTCCAGCAATGCCACGCTCTCGACCACCGATGTCAAACTCATCGGTGACTCCAACAATGCTCCCGATGTCCAGTCGGTGTCACCCGTCATCTCGACCAACGAGACGGCTACGCACAAGGGCGCCACGTACTCGACCTCGGTGATCGGCTCCACGCCGTCCTATCTGCCCGCGTCGAACTACACGATCTCGGCCGGTCGGTCTATCTCGTCGGCCGACGTGAAGTCGCATGCGCAGGTAGTGGACCTCGGCTCATCGGTCGCGAGCAATCTCTTTCCTACGGGGTCGAATCCACTGGGCAAACAGATCCAACTGGGCTCGTCGGAGTTCACGGTGGTCGGTCTCCTCGCCTCCAAGGGCAGCAGCGGCCTCTCCAATGGCGATGCCGTGGCGATTGCCCCTTACACCGCCGTCCAGGATCAGTTGACAGGCCAGTCGCAATCGTTCTCCCAGTTGCTGGTGCAGGGGAAGTCGTCTGCAACGCTCACCCTGGCCCAAAGCGAAGTGGAGAGCATTCTCGCTGCCCAGAACAACACGACCGTGGCGAATCTTCCGTTCTCCGTGCTCAACCAGGCCAGCCTCCTGTCGACCGCCACGTCGAGCTCGAAGACATTCACCGCCCTGCTCGGCTGGGTGGCGGCCGTCTCGCTGCTGGTCGGTGCAATCGGCGTCATGAACATCATGCTGGTGACCGTGACCGAGCGGACGCGTGAGATCGGCATTCGCAAGGCCATCGGCGCGCCCAAGTCGGTCGTCCTGAGCCAGTTCCTGATCGAAGCTGTGGTCATCTCGATGCTGGGTGGCATCCTCGGCATCTTGGCCGGTTTGGTCGTCGTTCGATTCAAGATCGACGGCGTGCAGCCTGTGTTGGCCACGTACTCGATTCCCCTTGCCTTCGGTGTCGCCCTCCTGGTCGGCGTGTTTGCAGGTCTGTATCCCGCGTATCGGGCGGCGTCACTGCGCCCCATCGATGCGCTCCGCTACGAGTAGTTGATGAATGGAGCCCCCCATGGCTGATACGAGGACTGAGACCGTCATTGACGAGGAGCACCCGACGGGCGAGCTTCGCTTGGATGAGACCGCGCAGGTTCCCGCGGTGCACTCCGGCGGTGCTGACGATGGTTCGAACGAGCTCGACGCATTGTTCGAGGGAGAACCGGAGGAGTGGCCAACGCAAGGTCCGGCAAAGGGCCTCCGCCTGCCGTGGCCGGTAGCCGGCCTCCTGGTCTTGCTACTTGCGTTCGGGGGCATTTGGGCGGGCGCGTATATGCAGCGCAGTTCGGCGTCTTCGTCGAGTGCGTCGTCTCCGTTTGGCGGATCGTTCTCTCTCCCCGGTGGTGCTGCCCTAGGTCGAGGAACGGGTGGAACTGGCGGATTCCCCGGTGCTTCGACGAGCGGCACGTCGGGCACGGTCACCGACATCATTGGAAGCACCCTCTATGTCACCACAGCCAGTGGCAGTCTGGTGGCCGTCAACGTCGGGACGACTTCGACCGTCAATCGAAATGCGAAGTCGTCGCTCTCTGCCCTTCAGCCAGGTGACACGGTGACGGTGCAGGGCACCAAGGCCAAGGACGGGACGGTTACGGCATCGTCAGTCTCCGCCACGCAAGCAGGCGTGTCCTCTGGTGTAGCCGGCTTTGGTGGCGGAGGTTTTCCGGGGGCACCATCCGGATCAACCGGTGGCTGACAAGTCTCAGCCGAGCTGACGGGCAGAGGTCATGAGGCAATTCCGCACAGTATGGACCACTGAGCCGAACTGCTCACTTCATGCCTCCCACTATTGGTTCGACACGGAGGCGTCACCCACGATGTCCACGGGCGGTTTGGGGAACCAGTGCCATTCGGTCATGATCGAAGCGCCGACTCAATCCCGCACGACCAGGGACGGCGCGGCTACGCCTCGCGTGCTGGGACGAGTGCGATCCCTGCTGACGTCTCGGCTCCTTCCAGCGACTGCCTTGGCTGGACTTGTGTTCTGGCAACTCGGCGCACTTATCTCCGAGCTTCAGGAGCTCAACATCCACCCCGGATGGATGGTGCTCGGGGAGTGCCTGCGGAGCGTGCTCTACGCACTCTTCCTCTGCTTTCCGATTGCGGCCTTCCTGACGCATGAACCACCTCGCTCCCGGGACGGCCGGCTGGTCGTAACCTGTGCAGCTCTCGCAGCCACGTTTCTTCTTGCGGGCCTGGGCCTCCTGGCGCCCAGCGGGCCGGACCTGTGGCACGCGTCCCCTGAATCGGTAGGCATCGCCTTAGCGGTAACGTTGGTTGGCGTTGGCATGGCTGTCGGCAGCGCCCATTCCTTGGGGGCGAACTTCTCGTTTGGCCCCCAAGGCCGAGCCCTGGTGGTGAGAGGGCCATACCGGCTTGTCCGCCATCCGATCTATTTGGCTGAACTGCTCATGATTCTTGGTGTTACCGTCGTAGACCCAAGATTGGTACCCACTCTCGGTGCGCTGTGCGTGGTCGGGCTGCAACTGGTACGAATCCGAGTTGAAGAGCGACTCCTCCGCTCAACATTCCCTGGGTTCGGCAGATATACAGCGACGACCCGATATCGGCTCGTCCCCCTTGTTTGGTGAAGTGCGAGCCACCGGGCCCGGAACGAGGTGGCGGATCCTCGCTCAACGGGCCCGGCGATCTGTTGCCTGCCGAACATGTGTGCTCGGCCAGCTGACTCATATGCCTCAGGACGTCACATCTCGTCGCACGGAGAGCGTGATCGCGATACCCGCAGCAGTAGCCAGGTAGAGCAGTGTGCCCACCAGTGAGTGGGCATAGCCGATCGTCGACGTCCCACCTTGGGCCACTGCCGAGAGGAGTTCGCCGGGTAGATACCCTGCGGTGCTCGTGACGGTGGAAGCAAGGATCTGCTCGACCGGAAGTAGGTAGGCAATTCCGATTGCTACTGCAGCAACGGACGACCGCGTGACGATGCCGAGTGCCATGCCTAGAAGCGCAAATCCTACGGTGGCGAGTGCAACATCGATGAATCCCGTGCCCATGGCTTGCAATCCCGCCAGCGTGGTCCACTCATCTGTGAGAATCCGCCGACCGTGCGCCATGACGAAGGCGACAACCACGGAGGAAACGGTAGCGAGAGCGACTGCCCCGATCATGAATGTTGAGACGGCCAGGAACTTGCCGACCAGTAAGAGTATTCGTCGGGGCTGGCGGACAAGCAGATTGCGTAAGGTTCCCTGTCCATATTCCATCCCCGTTTGCGACGCGGCGATGGCGAAGGCGATGACGCCGAGGATGGTGAGCGAATCCTCGAGCCCATTTACCGATCCACCTGATTGGGCAAGTAGAGCAAGCGGGGTCGATTCACCGGCCGGACCGGTGGCTGCAGTGCGACCTGCGGAACTGAACGTAAGGTCAGTGACCAGGCATGCGACGGCCACGATGGCGGCGTAGCTTCCGTAGAAGAGGCTTCTCCGACGGAGCTTGATCCATTCGCTAGCGAAAGCGTTAGGCATGGGTGCCCTCGAATGTCCAAGCCTCCGGATCCGATGTCGGTGTACCACCGTCACTCGTGAGAGCGAGAAACGTG
>Ga0209385_1000784_pt1 | contig 13119 bp, 19 predicted proteins | sample NGEPerB_FD_184506 | JGI IMG/M metagenome (GOLD analysis project Ga0209385, IMG submission 184506) | Arctic peat soil microbial communities from the Barrow Environmental Observatory site, Barrow, Alaska, USA - NGEE PermafrostAB12-B... | ecosystem: Environmental > Terrestrial > Soil > Wetlands >... | reverse complement strand
GTCCAGTCCGTAAAGCCAATAGCCGTCTTTTTTGAGTCGTTCCATGGCATATGCCAGATTTGCTACAACGGCAATAGGAAGACCGAATACCGTCCCGGCCGAGGCAGATACTGCCGCTGGCGAGAACGGACTTGTCCGGTCCTTCGTGACGATGAGACCACCGGCCTTGGACGCAGCGACCACGCGTATAATCGCTCCCAGATTGTGGGGATCGGTGACCTGATCCACAAGGACGACTGAACGGCCAGCGGGCTCAGGAGGCATCGCACCCATGAGAGCGTTCATGTCCAGTAATCGCACTCGTGCGCACTGAGCGGCGATGCCCTGATGAGGGACATCACCCAGACTCTTCTGGAACCACGATCCGACCTTGTACTCCATCGGCACCTTCTGCCGTGAAGCTACATCCTTGATCATCCGGATCCGGTCATCTTTGTCGCTACCGGATTCAAAGATGATTTTCTCGACCGGATGCTCAGCGGACAGCGCACCCATAACCGAGTTCTTACCATAAATAAGCATACCTTCCGGTCTTGTTCTATCACTATTAGCCATGGATGCGATACCTCACACCATCAACGCCGTCCTCCAGAGCGATACCAACACCCTTGAGGCGCTCCCTGATCTGGTCAGCCACGTCGTACTGTCCTGCCTCACGAGCGACCCGACGCTTCATGACAATCGTATCGAGAAGATCGCTCGTGGAATTGTGATCGTCCGCAGCAACTCCAACCTCTGCGGCAACGGCCATGAGCGCATGCTGCTTGCCGGCAAGAAGGCTGGACTTGTGTCCCATGTAGTCGTTCGTCTGGTCGAGGCCAAGTACCCAAAGAGCCGAGCGGAAGACTTCGAGCGCACGAGAAGCCTCTGATCCACCAAGCAGCCGCTCCGAAGCCGTGCGGCGCACTCGAGTCATGAACTCATAGACGGAAGCGAGTGCACGGGACGTGTTGAGATTGTCTGCCAGCGAAGCGTCAAACTCACTGAGAAAACTGGAACATGTACTCTCAAACTCCGGCTCCAAGCCCTCATGGGAGACCTGACCCAATTCTTGTAGAAATGCCTCGAACTCCGCCATGCGCTCATAGGTTGTAAATGCCTGTCCGAACCCCGAAATGTTGAACTTCAGTGGTTTCTCGTACGACGTCTGCAAAAGATAGAGCCGAACGACCTGCCCTGGGTATTGCTCCAGCAATTCGCGCACGGTCATGACATTGCCGAGTGACTTCGACATCTTCTCGCCGCCCATGTTGACCATTCCGGAGTGCATCCAGTAGCGAACAAACTGCTGTCCGCCCAAGGCTGCTTCGCTTTGCGCTATCTCGTTCTCATGGTGAGGAAAGATGAGATCCTCGCCTCCCCCGTGAATGTCGAACCCTGCCCCGAGATGCCTCAGACTCATCGCCGAACACTCAATATGCCATCCCGGACGACCCTTTCCCCAAGGGCTGTCCCATGAGATCTCGCCAGGTTTCGCAAGCTTCCATAGAGCAAAATCCAGGGGGTCCTCTTTTGCTTCATTCACTTCTACCCGGGCTCCGCTGCGCATCTCGTCGACAGAACGTCCTGAAAGACGACCGTAGTGACTAAACTTGCGAACAGAGAAGTAAACTCCGTCTGATGAGACGTAGGCATAACCATTTGCAACAATACGACCAATGAGATCAATGATGTCCTGAATGCTTTCCGATACCCTTGGCGTAATGTCGGGAGGAAGAACATTGAGTGCCGCCATGTCTTGCAGGTATTCACCGATGTAGCGAGCAGAGAGATCGAGCGGCGCAATCCCCTGCTCCTGGGCACGCCGAATGATCTTGTCGTCGATGTCCGTGTAGTTGCTGACATGGGTCACCACATACCCGGCGTGCCGGAGGTAGCGCTTCAGGAGATCGTAGACGACAGCCGTTCGCGCATGCCCGACATGTGCCGAGGCATACGGGGTAACCCCACAGACATACATCGCGATTCTGCCTGGCTCACGGGGCACGAGTTCGACGGTCTTTCGCGTCAGCGTATCGTGAATCCTCATCGTTGGTTTCCTCCACTACATAAGCGTACCTACAGGGTATCAAAAAAGGCAGCAGGCACAATGTCCTGCTGCCCCAGTAAAATGCGAGAAGTCTGTCTAACGTTTCCTGTACTGAGTAGCCTTGCGGGCGCCCAGGAGACCGTACTTCTTGCGCTCTTTGATACGAGCATCGCGCGTCAGAAGCCTGGCCTTCTTCAGAACCGGCTTGTTCTCCGGGTCCTGCTCAACCAGCGCACGGGCAATCCCATGGCGAACGGCTTCGGCCTGGCCATTGAAGCCACCACCGGCAACGCTCACGATCGCATCAAACACAGGCGTACCTCCCATGACTATAAAGGCGGCCATGGTTTTCATGGACACCGTCTGAACTGGAAAGTAAACCTCAACCGGCTTGCCATTTACAACGATCTTGCCGGTTCCAGCAACGAGATGAACGCGCGCAATAGCAGTCTTTCTCTTACCCGTTCCCCAAATCTGAGTGGTTGGCACAGCATCCTCCCTAATTAGCCTTGAACTCAACAGGTTTCTGAGCCTGGTGAGGATGCTCGGGCCCCTGATAGACGCGCAGGTTGCTGAGCAGTTCCTTGCCAAGTGTGTTCTTGGGCAGCATGCCACGAACCACACGCTTGAGCAGGAAGTCTGACCGCGTCTCAAGCATCTTGTTCCAATTCGTGGCCTTCAGACCGCCTGGGTAGAAGGAGTGATGATAGTGCATAGTCTGCGTACCCTTCTTGGGATCGATTGCCAACTTCGAAGCGTTGATGACGATGACATTGTCGCCGACCATAGCATTCGGCGTGAACTCTGGTCTGTCCTTGCCATGAAGAATATTGGCAATGATCACCGCAAGTCGTCCAACACTCTGGTCTGTAGCATCAATCAGAATCCAGCGACGGGTAACCGTCTCTGGTCTAAAAAACGTTGTCTTCATTCATATCCTCCTGGTGAATTCTTTAGTAGATTACCACAAACCCGCGATTAGTCAACGCCTTCAGGCTGCAAACGGTGGCGAACCCACACGCCCGGAGAGGGTTCGGGCAAATGGCCACATACACCGCGCAACAGCTATCAAGCGTAATCAACGGCAACCAGGTAGAGGCCGCCAGCCGCCATCACCTGCCGTGTATACGGAACGTCGGGCCCGGCAAACGCATTGTTCCACGTTTCGACACCGATCTTCCCTTGCCCGGCCTTGAGGACGAAGTACGCCATGCGGCGTACCATATGATACAGGAAATGATCACCCGAAACCATGAAGATAACCGCCTTATCCGTTTCAACGACATCAGTAGCGGTCAGTGTGCACGTCGTGTCCCGATGCGGCCTGCTTGGGTCGATGTTTCCGAATCCCTTGAAATCATGCGTTCCAAGCAGAGCATGCGCAGCCTCATTCATCGCATCGGACTTGACGGGATACTCGAGTCGATACGCATAACGAGCAAGAAATGGGGTCCAGCCTCCTTCCTTGATGAACACGTAGGCATAGGTCTTTTTCACTGTAGAAAACCGAGCGCTGAAGTTGGCGCTCTCACGAACACAATTGCGAATGGTGAGCCACTCAGGCATCATGACGGGGAGTCGCCGTACGACGCGCTCATAAAGAACATCGTCGCGCAGAACGAAACTCACAACATTGTGAAGGGCGTGGACGCCTCTGTCGGTTCGTGATGCCCCAACAACAGGAATGTACGATCCACAAACGGCCTTCAGCGCTCCCTCGACGGTGCCCTGCACACTCATCAGAGACTCCTGCTTTTGGAAGCCGTAGGTGAAGGAGCCGTCGTAGGCTATGTCCATACGCACCATTACAGGAACAGGCGCCATAAGATGACCCCGGACAAAGCAACCGCTGTTCCCAGAAGGATAAAAGCATCGAAGGACTGAAAGTGACGCGCATGATATCTCGTTCGGGGACTCCCCACACGAAAGCCCCTTGCCTCCATCGCGACAGCCAAGTCGTCTGCCCTGCGAAAGGAGGAAACGAACAGAGGTATCAGGATCGGGATGAAGCTCTTCATACGCACGACGAGGCTACCTTCCCCAATCCGGGCCCCCCGCGAGACCTGGGCGCGTATGATGCGTTCGGTTTCCTCAAGAATCGTGGGCACAAACCGCATGGCGATACTCATGACAAGAGCAATTTCAGCGGAAGGCACGCCGATATGACTGAGGGGCTTCAGCAGATCCGATACCGCATCGGTCAACTCTATGGGAGAAGTACTCGCGGTGAGCAAGACGCTCACCAGCGTCAGCAGGACCAACCTGCAGAGAATGAAACCGGCCAATCCCAATCCCTCGCGTGTGATGCGAACGAACCAGAATTGCCAGATAACAGTGCCGGGAGTGAAGAACACCTGCACGACGACGGTGAGAACAATAAGGAATAGGATAGGCTTGAGACCACGAGCAAAAAAACGCAGGGGTATTCTCGAAACACCGATGCCAACGACCAGGAGAAGGACAATAGGAATGTATTGTACCGTCTTCGTCGCGACAAAGACGCCAATCATGAGAGCAATAGTCGAAACAAGCTTCACAAGTGCACCAGACTGGTGTACGGCCGAAGTCCCAGGGTAGTGCTGACCCAGAACGAAACTGCGAGACAGCGCCACTATGCTCCTCCCTGGTCAGAGACGCACAGTCGCAACGAGTCCAGCATCCGACCCGTCGAGCACTCATTCACTGCCAGGGTGCTTCCGCAGTCCTTGAGCGCACGGGCAAGACGGTAGCTCTCCGGAAGTTCCAGTCCCGTTCTGTCGACAAGGTCTGCATCACGAAAGAAAGCATCCGTTGATCCCTGGAACGCCACTGTTCCCTCGTCAAGTACGATCACCTGCTTGCAGAACTCGGCAACCTCGTTCATGTTGTGGGACACAAGAATCACGGTGACATTGGCGGTCTGGCGCAAGGACTCCAGCTCGGCCAGAACAGCGAGTTTGGAGCCAGAGTCAAGTCCCGCCGTGGGTTCATCGAGCACGATATATTTCTGACCCATCGCAATAACCGAGGCGATGGCCACGCGACGCTGTTCTCCCCCGCTCAGCTGAAAGGGAGACAATGGCAAGAAACGCTCTGGATCAAGACCGACAATGCTCATTGCCTTGTGAACGCTTTCGTCGACCTGCTCTTTGCTGAACCCATAGTTGCGGCAACCAAAGGCTATCTCTTCAAAGATGGTCTCAGCAAAAAACTGATCCTCAGGATACTGGAACACAATGCCAACTCTACGGCGTACCTTGGCAAGCACTGTCCGCTTATTGGAGACGATCTCATCATCGACAATAACGTCGCCGCGTGTCGAAAACAGGAGCCCGTTCAGATGTTCAACCAGCGTTGACTTGCCCGAACCCGTCCTTCCCACGATGCCGACGAAGGCACCATCGTCGATGTGCAGGCTGATCCCCCGGAGCGCGAAGTACTCGAAGGGCTCACCACTGTCGTAGACATAGTCGACGTTATTCAGATCAATGGACATGTCGCTCTCGCAAATTCCTCCGGGGTCAGACACAACGGAAAGTCCGTCCAGCGCTCTTGCATAAGAAACGATGCTCGGGCACTCAGTGGAAGCACCAAGTCTCCCAACTCCACGACCGCAGGATTCGAGAAGATGGCACGCGGCGAGTCCCAGGCCGCGAGCTCTCCGTTTGCCAGTACGCCTACGCGCGACGCAACGAGCACTTCGTCCAGAAGGTGGGTGATCATGACGATGCCAATTCCCAACTCATGGTTCAGACGGAGCACCGTCTGCATGACCTCGCGGCGATTCGTCGGATCCAGGAGAGAAGTTGCTTCGTCCAGAATGAGGAACGAAGGCTTCATAGCAAGCACTCCAGCAATAGCCACTTTCTGCTTCTGCCCGCCGGAAAGGCGATGAGGGGGGTAGTCACGGAACTGTTCCAGGCCAAGGAGGTGCAATGCATCCTCAACGCGCTGTACCATTTCGGCATGAGGAAGCTCGAGATTCTCGAGTCCAAAAGCGATATCATCCTCCACGGTCGTCGCCACCAGCTGGTTATCCGGATTCTGGAACACAAGGCCGATGTCAAGCCCAGGACGAACATCCATGGCCGTTTGAATGTCGGCGCCGGGCAGCAGATGCACACCGCCGGACGTCGGACGCAAAAGCCCGCTGACAAGGCGGGCTAACGTACTCTTGCCGGACCCGTTGGGACCGACAATCGCGGAGATTGAACCATCTGGCAATTCCAGGTCTATGTCACGAAGGACCTGGACAGCCCCCGCGGAGGTCTCGATTTGATACGAGACCTTGTCGAGGCGAATCATCTACTTCTCTACAAACTCCAGGACCGCCATGTTCGCTGCATCACCCTTCCGATATCCGGCCTTGATGATACGCAGGTAGCCACCCGGGCGCGTGATGTAGCGATCCTTGGTCAACTTGAAGGCTTCGTCGACCGCTTCCGGCGTCAGAAGGTAGGCGTGCAGCTTGCGCCGCGTCGTCAGATCGTCGACCTTTGCAGTTGTGATGAGTTTCTCCACCACACGCTTTACTGACTTTGCACGAGTAATTGTCGTCTCAATGCGACCTTTCTCGATCACTGAGGTCGAGAGATTGCGCAACATCATGCTGCGTAAGCCGCTGTATACGCCAAGCTTTTTCAGCTTTCTTCCATGTCTCATAGCAAGAATACTCCTCTCGTCACGTTCGCGCTTACCATCGGCTGCGCGCTAATCTTCTGGGACGCTGACGCCGACATCTCTGAGGGCTTCGTCAACGCTCTTGCGACCGGCCTCTCCGAAACCGAGGACACCCTCTCCACGATGCTCTAGATAGTCAGCCACAGTCTCGACACCCGCATCCTTGAGAACTTTTGCCCAGCGGCTCTTGACGCCATCCACATTCTCCAGACTCTTTGACATCACGTTTTCGTTCGACGTCGTTGCTTCCGAAGCACTGTCTACAGAACCCTGCGTCGTCAAGCACGCAAGCAACTGTTGCGCATGGCGATCCACGATATCAAGAGCCTCTTCAAGCGCATCGCGGGCACTGGTTGTCGGGAAATGCGTAATCTCGACGATCAGGCGCTCAGAGTCAGCCTTCTGCTTGATTCTTACGGGCTCAACAGTGAAATTGGCTGTTCGTACAGGAGAGTAGATGCTGTCGAGTGCAATCGTGTCGACCGTTCCACTCAGCAGCTCATGGTTCTCCTCGTTACTGACATATCCTATCCCGGTGCGCAATAGCACCTGAAGATCAATAGCGCTGTCATCTGCGGAGAGTTCTGCGATCTTCAGCTCCGGGTTAAAGATCTTCACCAGTGAATTTTTCTCAAAATCCTCGGCCTTCACCACGCCCCTCCCCTGTCGCTTGAGAGAAAGGGTAGCTTCACTACCATCGATAATGGAGACCTGCAGGTTTCTGATGTTGAAGATGAGCTCCTGAAGATCCTCCTTGATGCCAGGCAATGACGTGAACTCGTGAAGTGCTCCGTTTACCTTGATTGCCACGGGCGCACTCCCCCGAATGGAAGACAGGAGAGCGCGGCGAAGTGCATTACCCATCGTGGTTCCATATCCATGCTGCAATGGCTCGAAGACGAACTTGCCATATTCGGCGGTCTCTTCAGCAGATGTCAGTCTGATACCTTCAAGCCCTTCTATCATGGCAGGCTCCTACTTCGAGTAGTACTCGATGACAAGACGGGTATTGATGGGAACTCCAATCTGCTCAGCTGTCGGAATCGTGAGCACAGTGCCCTCAAACTTGTCAGGGCTGAACGACAGCCATTGCACAGTGGCTGGTTTGCTAGCAACAGACTCCTGTACACTGATCATGGATTTTCCGGTATCGGTCAGAGTCACAATATCTCCCACTCTGACCTGGTATGAGGGAATGTCGACGCGGTGTCCATTGACGAACACGTTGCCGTGGCATACCATCTGGCGAGCGGACTTGCGACCCGGCTGGATCCCCATGCGGAATACAACGTTGTCGAGACGCCGCTCGAGAAGCTCCAGCAGCTTGCCACCTGTGGGGATCGCTTTCTGGGAATTCGCGAGAGCGAAGTAGCCCCTGAACTGGCGTTCCGCCAGACCATAGGCTAGGCGAAGGCGTTGCTTCTCCTTAAGGTGAAGTTCGTAGTCGCTGTCCTTGCGGAACTTCTGGTCGACTCCATGCTGACCTGGTCCCATCTTCCCGCGCTCGATCGCGCACTTGCCGCTGGAACAGCGAGAGCCTTTGAGGAATAGTTTCGTATTCAGTGCACGGCACTTCCGGCACGACGCATCAATATATCTGGACATAGTCGCCTCCTATACCCTTCTGATCTTGCGCGGCCTGCACCCGTTATGCGGGATGGGCGTAACGTCCTTGATGGACGAAACGTTGAGGCCAGCAGACTGCAGAGCACGGACAGCGATCTCACGACCCGAACCAGCGCCCTTCACAAACACGTTTACTCTGGACATTCCCATGGCGATAGCCTTCTCTGCTGCTTTCTGTGCGGCCACCTGGGCAGCAAATGGGGTCCCCTTCTTGGAACCCTTGAAACCGCTGCTTCCAGACGAGCCCCAGCATACAGTGTCGCCCTGGGCATCGGTGATCGTTACAAGTGTGTTGTTAAACGACGAAAAGACATACGCCTTTCCCTCGCCAACTACCCGTTTCTCTTTCTTGCGCTTCACTACTTTCTTCTTAATGTCTGCCATACGATCCCCTTTGCCTATACCTTGGATGCCTTGGAACCGACGGTTTTCTTCGGTCCCTTGCGCGTGCGGGCATTCGTCCTGGTGCGTTGACCGCGAACGGGTAGTCCTCTCTTGTGACGGACGCCACGGTAGCAGTTAATCTCCATGAGCCTGCGGATGTTGGTCGAGACTTCGCGGCGAAGATCGCCCTCGACAACGAGATTGTCATTGATGGCCTTCTGGATTGCGAGAATCTCGCTCTCCGTCAGATCCTTGACCTTCTTGTCCTCAGACACTCCTGCAACACTGCAGATCATCTTATAGTTTGACTTGCCGATGCCGTAGATGTAGGTCAGGGCAATCCCGACCTTTTTCCCGGCAGCAAGATCGATACCACTAATACGAGCCACTATTCCTCCTTTACTTACCCTGGCGCTGCTTGTGTTTCGGGTTCTCGCAGATCACCATGATCGTACCGTTGCGCTTCACAATCTTGCACTTAGCACAGATCTTCTTTACTGACGGTCTCACTTTCATAGGTCGCTACTCCTTTCAACTCTTCGACAACTACAGTCGATAGGTGATACGTGCTTTTGAAAGGTCATAGGGTGTTATCTCAAGCCTTACCTTATCTCCCGGCAGAATCTTGATGAAGTTGAGCCTCATCTTTCCGCTGATGTGAGCTAGCACAATCTTGCCGTTGCCCAGTTTCACGCGGAACATCGTCCCCGGGAGCGTTTCCACTATGACGCCCTCTGTCTCTATAACTTCTTTCTTGTTCATAATTGTGTCAGGATGACAGGGCCCTGGGCCGTGACGGCTATCGTGTGCTCGAAATGAGCACTCTTTTGCCCGTCAACAGTAACAACCGTCCAATCATCGTTCAGAACGCGGACAGCGCTGCTGCCAGCGTTGACCATAGGTTCGATCGCGATCACCAGTCCCTCCTTAAGAGTAATTCCTGTACCGGCTCTGCCGTAGTTGGGAACTTCGGGATCTTCATGAAGTTCCTTTCCCACGCCATGGCCAACGTAGTCGCGCACGACACTCATACCCTGAGCCTCAGCCACCTGTTGAACTGCATGGCCGATGTCTCCCAGACGAGCTCCCACATGCACGGCGTCGATGCCGGCGTACAGGCTCTTTCGGGTTGTCTCGATAAGCTCCTTGTCTCGGGGTACAACCGGCCCACAGGCAACAGTAATGGCCGAGTCTGCATAGTATCCTTCATAGATAAGGCCGAGATCCAGCGAAACGATGTCTCCTGCATTCAGAACGCGATGCCCCGGAATGCCATGGATGACCTGTTCGTTGATGGAGACACACAGCGTTGCCGGATAGCCGTTGTAGTGCAGGAATGCCGGCTTCGCTCCGAGTTCACGGATCCGAAGTTCTGCCGCATGGTCCAGTTCACGAGTCGTCACGCCGGGAGAAACCATCTCTCCTATCTGGCGCAACACCTCACCGAGCTTGGCCCCGGAAACACGCAGGTGCTCAATGTCCGAAGCGGACTTAAGCCGAATCATCAAGAGCCTCCTGTATCCTGGCAAAAACGACATCCGGAGCACTGGCTCCATCAACAGTGATGAGCTTCCCCTGATCGCCGTAGTAGACGGTCAGAGTCTTCGTCACCGCTTCGTACGTACTCATCCTTGTTCTGACACTCTCCTCGCGGTCGTCTTCCCGCTGGATGAGGGGTGCACCACAGAGGTTACAGAGTCCCTCCCTCTCTGGCTGCGAATAGTACACGTTGTACACACTGCCGTCGGCAGGGCAGACGCGTCGTCCCGATATGCGGCGGAACGCTGTCTCGACCGGCAGGTCAACATATACGGCTGCGGTCAAGCTAAGGTTTTGCTTTGTCAGATACTCGTCGAGAAAAGCGGCTTGAGCGACAGTCCTCGGGTACCCGTCCAGAACAAAGCCTGCTTGCGCCTCCTGGGTCGACAGAAACGATTCGACGACAATCATGTTGACATCCTCGTCGCTCACAAGACCCCCAGCATTGATCTTGGCCGAAACCTCGGCAGGCAGCTTGCCCTCCCGCCGAAGATTCCGGAAGTACTCACCGCTCGAAAAGGCGGGCACTCTCCAAGTTTGCGCGATAAGCGCACCTTGAGTGCCCTTTCCCGAGCCCGGTAGTCCCAAAAGGATAATACGCGGGTGCTGCGCCATTATTTCATGAACCCCTTGTAGTGACGCATCATCATGTAGGCTTCGATCTCCTGCACGGTCTCCAGTGCTACGCCGATGATGATAAGCAGCGACGTGCCGCCAAAGGCAAAAGCCGAAATCTGCTGGTTCCGCATCGCGATGTTTGGCACGATGGCGAGGAACGCAAGGAAAACTGCAGTTGGCAGGACAATCCGATCAAGTACATTCTTGATGTACAGTGCTGTTGCCTCGCCGGGGCGAACGCCAGGCACATAACCACCGTATTTTTTGAGATCATCCGCAATCTTGGCAGGATCGTAGGTAATCTCTGTATAGAAGTATGTGAAGAAAATGATGAGGAAGAAGAAAACGGTATTGTGCGTCAACGTGCTCGAACTCGTCAAGGGCTGCGCAATATGAACATAAAACCAGGACGTCGACCAGAACTGTGACACGGTAGCAGGAAACATCAATACGGTCGAAGCGAAAATGATTGGGAGCACACCTGCTTGAACAAGTTTCAGAGGGATATACGTAGACTGACCACCATAGACCTTGCGGCCAACGATACGCTTCGCATACTGCACTGGAACCTTGCGTTCGCCTTCATAAGCGAACAGAACCAGAAGGAGGAGCACGATCGCGCCCAGGATACCACCGACGAGACCAAGAACACTGAGTGACTTGGCCTGAGTCAACCTGAAGGCCTGTGCTACGCCGACAGGAATGCGGCTCACAATACCTGCGAAGATAATAAGTGATACACCGTTGCCAATCCCTCGCTCGGTCATGACTTCTCCAAGCCACAGCACGATGTAAGCCCCGGCTGTAAGACTCAGAACGATCAGGAGTTTAACGAAGATTCCCGTACTTGAGAGGTACTGCTGGAAGATGGCTACGACGCCAAATGACTCGATGACCGCCAATCCAAGAGTGAGATAGCGAGTGTACTTGGCAATCTTTCGCTGACCTTCCTTGCCGCCTTCCTTGCGGAGCTCCTCGAGCGCCGGGATAACCGAGCCGAGAAGTTCGATGATGATGGAGGCATTGATGTATGGAAGGACACTTAGCGAGAAAATAGCGAAGTTCGCAATGCCACCACCTGAGAACAGGTCAAGGAGACCCAGAAAACCTCCCTTGCCAACCAGCTGTGCCACGGCCGCACGGTCGATACCAGGCACGGGGATATACGTCCCGAGCCTGATAACGACAAACATCATGAGCGTGAACAGAATCCTGTTGCGCAGCTCTGGAAGCCTGAAAGCCCTCCTCAGCGTCTCAAACATCAGACGACCTCGCAGGTACCGCCAGCCTTCTCGATCTTCTCGCGAGCCGAAGTTGAGAAGCCCGATGCCCGTACCTGAATCTTTGTTGTCAGCTCACCGTCTCCGAGTACCTTCACTGGACCATTGTAAAGTGCATTCAGATCAAGGGGCATTTCGCCTTCGTATCCCTCGAGTGCACCGATATTGACGGCTGTATACACTGTCCGGACATGAGGTCTGAATCCCTTTTTCTTCGGAAGGCGGCGATACAGTGGAGTCTGTCCACCCTCGAATCCAACGCGCTTGCTGCGCCCGGAACGAGCAAGAGCGCCCTTCCGGCCGTGTCCACATTGTTTGCCCTTGCCACTCCCGGCTCCGCGGCCGATGACTTTCGGACTGTCGATGAAACCTTCCGGTCTCACCATCTCGTTGAGTTTCATTGACGAGCCTCCGTAGCGCGCGGCTCGGCATTGATCCGGTCCTGCCGACGCAGGTTGCGCATCAATGTCATCTGTTCGATGTCACGCAGTCCATCGATCGTAGCCGCAGCGAGAGAAATAGAATTCGAGCTGCCAAGGGACTTCGTGAGAACATCCTGGACTCCGACCTTCTCCATGATCTGGCGAACTACACCGCCGGCGACAATACCAGTACCAGTGACAGCGGGCTGAAGATACACCCAGCCTGCGCCGGTACGAGTCTTCGTTGAGAACGGCAGCGTCGTGCCCTTCAGCGTGAAGGTGACAAGGTTGCGCTTGGCAGCCGTGATTCCCTTCTGGATCGCCAATGGAATTTCGATAGCCTTGCCGATGCCAATGCCGACCTTTCCCTTCTTGTTGCCGACAACGACAAGGACCCTGAACTTCATCTTCTTACCACCTTTGACGACCTTCGTAACGCGGTCGATGCTGATGACCGATTCTTCGTATTCTTTGGGTTCAAATGAACGTCTTGCCACAGCTTCCTCCTAGAATTCCAGTCCCGCAGCGCGCGCGGCTTCGGCAAGCGCCTTAATGCGACCAT
>Ga0209385_1000783_pt1 | contig 13143 bp, 12 predicted proteins | sample NGEPerB_FD_184506 | JGI IMG/M metagenome (GOLD analysis project Ga0209385, IMG submission 184506) | Arctic peat soil microbial communities from the Barrow Environmental Observatory site, Barrow, Alaska, USA - NGEE PermafrostAB12-B... | ecosystem: Environmental > Terrestrial > Soil > Wetlands >... | reverse complement strand
CCCCACAAGCTGCCTTTCAACTCGGCGGCACCGAACGACCGCTTAAGACTAGCTCCCGCCGTTCGATTTCGGCGCCCCAATGACAGCGATCGCCGAAACCAGACGCTGACACCTCATCGCCTCGGCAGTCCGCTCTACTTTTGAACCGGTCCCTCACCGGCAGGTCGAGTGAATGAAGCTCGAACGCGGCCGCCAAAGGCCGCTCTTGCAAGTGGCGAACGGGAACTCACGACCCAGAGCGGAAGTCGCACACTTCAGATTCGTCGCCGGAGAGCGGACATTGGAACGAGCGTCGCTAGAACTCGGACTCTCCACACGATGCGGGGCGCGCCAGCGTCGAGGGAGAGTCTGTTCGACCCGATAGGCGCTCCCACCGCCGCCGGCTGCGACCCCGTGTGCGCTCTGACGCCTCGGCAGCCGCCCAAACCGTTTCAATTGCGCGTTGTCGCCCTGAGGACTTGAGCCCCTCGGCCGGGAATATGTTCTGATTCGATGGTGACATCGAGTGTCGAGATCCCTCGCGACCCCCCTTCTGCCGCGACGCTACTGTCGACTTGGCCGGCTTCGCCGGGTGAGCGCCGATTCGCCCTTGTCGTGGTTTTGCTGTCGGCTGCGCTGTTCGCCGCAGCCGCTCCGTTCGCCAAGCAACCCCTACCGCAGATTCAGGCCTTCATCCCAGGCTATGAGGCTGCGCTGGTGGTCACCGACCTGATCACGGCCGTTCTGCTATTTGGTCAGTTCCGTATCGCTAGCTCGAGCGCGGTTCTCGTGTTGGCCGCTGGCTATTCCTTCACGGCACTGTCGACCATCGCTCACGCTCTCAGCTTCCCGGGTTTGTTCGCGCCGGGCGGCCTGCTCGGCGCCGGCCCGCAGAGCACCGCCTGGCTCTACATGTTCTGGCACGGGGGCTTCCCCCTGTTCGTGATCGCCTACGCTGCGCTGCGCGGGAGCAAGCGCGAGAACATGCCTACATCAGCCAGGGGTGCCCCGGCGATCTTTGGCGCTGCTGGCGGGGTAACAGTCGTGGTCATAGGCTTCGCCGCGCTCGCCCTCGGCAGCCATGATGCGTTGCCGGCCATCATGGTGGGCAACCACTACACGCCAGCGATGGTCGGCGTCGTCTCGACGGTCTGGTTCAGCTCTCTCTTCGCCTTGCTCATGCTATGGCGCCGACGACCCCACTCTGTGCTCGACCTGTGGCTGATGGTCGTAATGTGTGCGTGGCTGTTCGACATCGCGCTTTCCGCGTTGCTCAACGCAGGCCGATTCGATCTCGGCTTTTACGCGGGACGCCTTTACGGACTGCTCGCGGCTAGCTTCGTGCTCGTGGTGTTGCTGCTCGAAAACGGCCTGCTTCACGCGCGCCTGACCGCAGCGCACGCCGAAGAGCGGCAACGCGCCGCCGACCTGCAGCAGGCGAGCGCGCGACTCGAGTCGCTCAACGCGCAACTCGGCGACTCGAACCTTCTGTTGCAGGAGCAGACCCAGCACAAGACCGAATTCCTCGCCAACATGTCGCACGAATTGCGCACTCCGCTGAACGCGATCATCGGCTTCGCCGAGCTGCTGCAGGCCGGCAGGGGCGGCGACTCAGACAACCAGCGCAATTTCGCCACGCACATCTTTCGCAGTGGTCACCACTTGCTGTCGCTCATCAACGACATCTTGGACTTGTCAAAGATCGAGGCCGGCAAGGTCGAAATCAACCTCGAGCCGATTCAACTGGAACCAGCGCTGGCTGACGCCTTGGCTTTGCTGGCCAACCAGGCGCAGGCCAAAGGGATCAGTCTGCGGGCCGACCCGCACGGCGCGGTGGGAACGTTTGTCGCCGATCCCAGGCGCCTCAAGCAGATCCTGCTCAATCTGGTCTCTAACGCCGTCAAGTTCGCCCCGCAAGGCGGCCAAGTGACATTGCGTACCGAGGCCGTCGACCGTCAGCGGGCCGAGGCCGGGTTGCCAGGCTTCAGTGATGGTGTTCGCTTGCCCCTGCCAGCGACGGATTTCGATCGGTTCGTCGAGATTTCGGTCTCCGACGACGGTATCGGCATTGCTGCGGACGCCATGGGCCTGCTCTTCACGCCGTTTACGCAGATCGCGAGCAAGATGCCCAAGGTCGAGGGCACAGGGCTCGGCCTTTCTGTCGTGCACCGCCTCGCTCAGCTTCATGGAGGAACGGTCGCGGTAACCAGCGAGCCCGGCAAGGGCAGCTGTTTCACGGTATGGCTGCCGTTACGAGCCGAGGGCGAACCGGCAGATGGCCGCACGAAAGTGGAAGCGGCACCACTCGTCAAGCAACAACTCGCTCTTGTCATCGAGGACAACGAGGCCGCAGCTGCGCTGATGCAGGCACAGCTGGAGGCAAACGGCTTCATCGTGCGACACGTCGTGTCGGCAGAGGCTGCGCTGGCGATCGTGGGCGAGTGCACTCCGGCAGTGATCACGCTCGACATCCATCTGCCGGGCATGGACGGCTGGGAGTTCCTCGGTCGCCTGAAAAAAACAGCGGCATGGGAGGGCGTGCCGATCGTCGTCGTGTCCGTCTTGGCCGACCGCCGCGCTGGCTTCTCGTTGGGTGCTGCGCTGGTCCTGCAAAAGCCGATCGGTGGTGACGCACTCGCAAAAGGGCTGAAACAGCTGGGGCTGACTTCGGAAGGCGAGTCCGAGACCACGGTGCTTGTGATCGACGACGACGTGGGTGCGGTTGAACTACTCGCCGGTCAGTTGCATCAACGCGGCTGCACTGTGCTGCGCGCGCCTGGCGGGCGTGAAGGCATAGAGCTAGCGCGGCGCTTTCGGCCGGACCTGATTGCCCTTGATCTGGAGATGCCGGAGGTCAATGGCTTCGAAGTCGTTGAGGCACTCAAGGATGATGCCTCGACCGCGCAGATTCCGATCGTCGTGGTGACGGCGAAGGACCTGACGACACAGGATCGTAAGAGGCTCAACGGGCACATCCTGGAGATCGTCGGCAAGGCGGAGTTCGACCACGGAAGATTCATGGGCGAAGTGCAGCGAGCGCTTTCCAGGCCGGGTAGAGGTCGTACCAATGGCGATGTTGCGGGCAACGAACGCCTCCACGGCTAGTACCTACCTACTCACTGTCGAGCCGCTGCAGCCGGCTGCTTTCGGATTCGTCAAGCGGAGCATGGAGAGCTCACAGTCGACCCGTTGTTGACGATCGGTTGCCCAATTTCGACGGCGCAAAGCAGTCCCGTGGAGATGAGCAACGTCGGCGTCGGTCTCGGCCGACCATGTCATCCGAGCCTGTGCGCTCGCCCACTACCAGCGCGAGGATGCGCCATCGATCGGGAGGAGCCACGAACCTCGCTCGGAAGCGTGGCGCCGGAATTGATGTGTAAAGCATCCTTTACAGGCTATCGGGATGGCGTCACAATGGAAAGCATCCTTTCCACTCTTGGGATTCTGCGATGACTTCCTCCCGCTACTCCAAGGAACTTCTAACCACCCTGGCCGTATACGCCCTGTTGCTGCTCGGTTCTGTCGAACTTCTGACGCATGTGCCAATCGGCGCGCCTTGGCGCGATGCGATTGCGCTGACCCCGATGATCGGCTGCAGCGGCGCGATATGGGCAATCCTCCGCGAGCTGCGCCGCATGGACGAGCTGGAGCGCCGCATCCAGCTCGAAGCGCTTGGCTTCGCATTTGCAGGCACTGCATTCGTGACGCTTAGCTACGGCTTTCTCGAAGGCCTGGGCTATGCCCGCCTCACAATGTTCTTGGTATGGCCTCTGATGGCCTCGCTGTGGATCGTCGGCCTCGTGTTGGCCCGCAGGCGCTACCGGTGAGGAATCGCGTCCGCGACCTTCGCAGCGAGCGCGGCTGGTCGCAGACCGAGCTCGGCGAGCGGCTCGGCGTTTCACGGCAGACGGTCAATGCGATCGAGAACGAACGCTACGACCCGAGCCTACCGCTCGCCTTCGTGATCGCGCGAGTCTTCGCGCTTCCGATCGAAAAGATCTTCCTCGAGAAAAAGTGACTTGCGCTGTTCATTGATCGGTGCCGTCGCTGCGGCTTGCTACGCTTCCATCAGATAGCTGCGCATTCCGAAAGCAGCCAGCCACGAACGCCCGCAGCTGGCCGAGAGCGTGAGTCCACCGACGTCGCCGAGAGCAGCCTTTGACGGGTGAGGTCCTGAATTCGATGGTCAACTCTGGGGCGTGACTCCGAACTCACACTCACGGCCAGAAGCGAGCCGCCGTGACAGACCGCTGTTCGGCGGGCTCCTGAGGGCGCCCACGTGTCAGTAACCGGCTCGAAGATTGCCAGCGCTGTTCCCGCATCCCGAACGCGGCGAGAATGAACTCTAGTTCCATGGCACTCTATCTGCCGATGGGTTGGGTGGTGGTGGAGGTAGCGCCCGCGCCCCTGGTTGCTCGCATGCCGAGCTCGTTCCTGGTCTTGCTCATCTCCGGCAGCTTGAGGAATTCGCTCGGCGCGAGCGTGTTCCTGTTCGACAATTGCGTTCACTGCGCGCATGTCGTCCGGCACCTGTTCGTGCTGGGGGCAGTCGCGCCACTTCTTTGCGGCGCTGTGGTACGCGTACGGGAGACGCCAGTGCACCCACCGAGATGCCCATAGGGTTTCATCCATGACGCATCCCGAGAACCACAGCGCCGCTCGCACGGGCGCAAGCGGGTCACCTGTATCCGATCACTTGCTGAGAGTGTCGCGCGCCGACTCCAAGACTGCGTTGCAGGAACTCGAGTCGCGAGCAGAAGGTTTGAGCCAAGCGGAATCCGGTTCGCGATTGAAGAAGTACGGGCCGAATGAGATTGCTCGCGAGAAGCATCAGTCATCCTTGATGCGCCTTCTGAGCAATGTCAAGAATCCGTTGGTCCTGCTGCTCACTGCCCTCGGCGTGCTGTCGTTTCTCACGGGCGACCTGCGCGCTACAGCAGTCATCTTCGTCATGGTCGTGCTGGGTGTGGTGTTGCGCTTCATACAGGAGATGCGGGCTGACAACGCCGCCGAAATGCTGAAAGCTATGGTCAGCAACACCGCGACCTTGGTGCGCGATGGCAAGGACGTCGACGCGCCCCTCAAGACGCTGGTGCCGGGCGACATCATCAAGCTCGCGGCAGGCGACATGGTACCCGGCGATGTTCGGGTGCTTTCCGCCAAAGACTTGTTCCTGAATCAGTCGGCACTCACCGGTGAGTCGCTTCCCGTGGAGAGAAATGCCGGCGCCTCGACCGCCGACGTTCAGAACCCACTGGCGCTGCACAACATCTGTTTCATGGGTTCCAACGTGGAGAGCGGCAGTGCCACAGCCGTCGTGATCCACACCGGCGACAAGACCTATTTCGGCTCGCTGGCCGCAAGCATCGTTGGACAGCGCCAACTGACCAGCTTCGACAAGGGCGTGAACAAGTTCACTTGGCTGATGATTGGATTCATCGCGGTGATGGTTCCAGCAGTCTTCCTGATCAACGGACTGGTCAAGCACGACTGGCTAGAGGCTTTCCTGTTTGCCATGGCAGTGGCTGTCGGACTGACGCCCGAGATGCTGCCCATGATCGTGACGGTCAACCTTTCCAAAGGTGCCCTGGCGATGGCAGGCAAGAAGGTGATCGTCAAACGCCTGAACGCCATCCAGAATTTCGGGGCGATGGACGTACTGTGCACCGACAAGACCGGTACGCTGACCCAGGGCAAGATCGTGTTGGAAAAGCATCTTGACGCGCATGGCGACCCCAGCGAGAAGGTCCTCCACTACAGCTACCTGAACAGCTTCCACCAGACCGGGCTGAAGAGTCTGCTCGACGAGGCGATCCTCGCCCACGAAGAGCTGGAGGAACGCCTGAAGGCCAAGGAGGAATACCGCAAGATCGACGAGATCCCCTTCGATTTCGTGCGGCGCCGCATGTCGGTGGTCGTGGAAGACACGACCGGATTGAACACGCTGATCTGCAAGGGTGCCGTCGAAGAGGTGTTGGGCCTGTGCACGAAGGTGGAAGTCCAAGGCGAGATAGTCGAAGTCCTGCCCGAGCACGACGCCAAGCGTCGCCAGATAGCCGACAACCTGAACGGTCAGGGCTTCCGAGTGATCGCCTTGGCCTACAAGCAAATGCCCGGAGCGGCGGACGAGCCCACCTACTCCGTCAAGGATGAGTCCGACCTCATCCTGCTCGGCTTCCTGGCCTTTCTCGACCCACCCAAGGAGACCGCCGCCAACGCCCTGAAGCAGCTCAAGGGCCTGAGCGTGGACGTCAAGATCCTGACTGGCGACAACGAAATCATCACCGCCTACATCTGTAAGGCAGTGGGCATGCCGGTCGAGCACCTCTTGCTCGGCACCACGATTGAGGCGATGAGTGAAACCGAACTGGCCGAGGCCGCCAGCGTGACCAGCGTCTTCGCCCGGCTGGCCCCGGCGCACAAAGAACGTGTCATCCAGGCGCTCCAGAGCAAGGGCCATGTCGTGGGGTTCATGGGTGATGGTATCAACGACGCCCCGGCGCTGAAGGCCGCAGATGTCGGCATCTCGGTGAACAGTGCCGTGGACATCGCCAAGGAATCATCCGACATCATCCTGCTGGAAAACAGCCTGCTCGTCTTGGAGCAGGGGGTGCTGGAAGGCCGACGGGTATTCGGCAATATCGTCAAGTACATCAAGATGGCAGCCAGCTCCAACTTCGGCAACATGTTCAGCGTCGTTGGAGCTAGCGCTTTCCTGCCGTTCCTCCCCATGTTGCCGATCCAGGTGCTGACCAACAACCTGCTTTACGACTTCTCGCAGACCACCATTCCCACCGACGCGGTAGATGCCGAGTGGCTGACCAAGCCGCGCAAGTGGGAGATCGACAGAATTCTGCGCTTCATCCTGTTCATTGGACCCATCAGCTCGGTTTTCGACTACGTGACATTTTTCATCATGCTGTACGTGTTCAATGCTTGGCAAGAGCCAGCGTTGTTCCACACGGGCTGGTTCGTCGAGTCGCTCTTCACCCAGACGTTGATCATTCACGTCATCCGCACCAACAAGATTCCGTTCCTCCAGAGCCGCGCCAGCTTGCCACTCATCCTGACTTCCATACTCATAGTCACGGTGGGCGCTGTGCTCACGGTTTCTCCACTGGCCGGCGTGCTCGGTCTGGTGCCGCTGCCTTCACTGTACTGGTTGTTGCTGGCTGTCATACTGGTTTGCTACCTGATCCTGACTCAAGTGGTCAAGACATGGTTCTATCGCCGGTTCGGCGAATGATGGTGATGCGATAGGTTGCGGTCACTCACCACATCGCGCCATTGAGTCACTGCATTTCCATCGCTGGCCAGGGTCACCTTGAATTGATCCTCGTTCATAGCGAGACCTCGTGCGTAGAGTGCTGACGACGCTGGTCGAGAAAGTCTTTGTGGGATCGGCCCAGCGCCCAGTCGGGTGTCTATTCCGTCGTAATTCCGTCGAAGTGCTCGTTGTTGGACTCCGCGTCTGCGCGCGTATGGTGGACGACGCCGTCTCGATGATTCGGCGGCGCATAGAGCGTGTAGAGCTTCAGCGGAACGCTGCCGGAATTGATGATGTTGTGATTCGCCCCCGCCGGAACGAGGACCGCGAAACCCGCCCGAATCGGCGTGCGGACGCCATCGAGAACCGCCTCCCCGGTGCCCTCCTCGACCCGGAAGAACTGGTCGAGCTTGTGGACTTCGGCCCCCGATCTCTTCCTTGGGCTTGAGCGCCATGACGACGAGTTGGGAGTGCTTTGCCGTATAGAGCACCCGACGAAACTCCTCGTTGCTGACGGCGAGGCCCTCGATGTCCTGCACAAAGCCTTTCATAGGGACTCCTCTTTCGTCACCTCAATCTCGTTCCTGACCGACTCCACGCCGATGACAGTCACGGGACTCCCTTGCAGCCCGTGTGCACTATCGAACATGCGTCTGGGTCTCGATTGACGCAGCTCAAGGAACGCCTGCAACGGCTGCTACCGCCGTCGTGCCGCAGATCGAGAATCAGTGTCGTAGTTCCGTGATGGCCATTGCCTCCGACGCGAGAAGGATTCTTGGCCCCGGCGCTGTCCGAACTGAGTTCACTTGCTCACAACTTCAAGGAGAACCTCATGAGCCTTGGCACGATCCTGTTGATCGTTCTGATCCTGATTCTGATCGGCGCCATTCCGACCTGGCCTTACAGCAGGAGTTGGGGCTACGCGCCTAGTGGCGTGTTGGGCCTGGTTGTAGTCGTCATCGTCGTATTGCTGCTGCTGGGGCGACTCTGACCTGTCTCTCCCCTTCTGCATTCCGGCTGATGCCGGGCGCACTTTTTGACGAACGGAAAGGAACCCTTATGAACAAGCTCTTCAGCCTCAAGGCTGTACTCGTCGCTGCATCCGTGCTCTTGCTGCCGTTGGCGCAAGCAGCCACGATGACCAAGGCTGACTACAACGCTGGCAAGACTCGCATCAGCGCGGACTACAAGGCCGACAAGGCCGCGTGCGCCGGGCAAGCTGGCAACGCCAAGGACATCTGCGTCGAAGAAGCCAAGGCCAAGGAAAAGGTCGCGCGCGCCGAGCTGGAATACGCCTACACCGGCAAGTCCAGCGACCGAAACAAGGTCTTGGTGGCAAAGGCGGAGACGGGCTATGCGGTCGCCAAGGAAAGGTGCGACGACAAGGCGGGAAACGCCAAGGCAGTATGCGTCAAGGAAGCGAAGGCCGTCGAGATCAAGGGGCTGGCCGATGCCAAGATGGGCAAGGAGATTGGCGCGGCCAAGACCGACGCCGCCCAAGACAAGCGCGACGCCGACTTCAACGTCGCAATACAGAAGTGCGACGGCCTGTCGGGTGATGCCAAGGCAAATTGCGTGACCGCCGCAAAGACGAGATTCGGCAAGAACTGAGCCCGGGAGGTTCACTGGAGAAACGCCCGCGAATTGGGAGAGAAGATGAACACATTGACCCGGTTGGGGCTCGGCTCGCTGGGTCAGCTCGAGGTTCGACCGGCGCGCGGCGATTCGGTGCCGACGCTGGTCTTGCCGCCAGCCTGCGCACGCGGCGGCCTGCCGCTGATGGAGGCGCTGAATCAACGGGGATCGCAACGCGAGTTCGCGACCACGGCATTGCCTGATCAGATGCTGGGCGACCTGTTGTGGGCAGCCTGCGGCGTCAACCGCCCGGCCCTCGGCGGGCACACCGCGCCCAGGGCGATGGACTCACAGGAGATCGATGTCTACGTGGCGTTGCCTGCGGGCCTGTATCGCTACGAGCCGGCCGGCCACGCGCTTTGCCTCGAGGTGGCCCGGGCCAGGTCCGCTATGCGGTCATGAAGTTCGGCGGCTTCCTCGGTATCGACACCGACCGATATCCGATTCCGTGGAACATGCTGAAGTACGACACCGAGAAGGACGGTTACGTCGTGCCGCTCGACAAGTCCAAGCTCGAGAAGGCGCCGAAGTACCAGTACCAAGACGTGCCCGCGTATGACACGACCTACGGCAAACGGGTCAATGGCTACTACGGAGTCGACTGGTAACAGTCGTTCGGTCCCGGGGCGGAGCAGGTCCTTTGCGAGATGCCCGGGACCGAATCTCCGACGTCGACGTCGGCGACGATCGACGTGGCAGTTAGGCCGCCGACGTCGTCTTCATATCTTCAGTGCACACAGGAGTAAGCGCGTGAACAGAATCATCTGGCTGGTTGGTCTTGTCGTCATCATCTTATTCATCGCCGGATACTTTGGCCTGCGCTGACACGTCGGGGACTGATGCAAGACGACACCGGGAGCGCAGTTGCCCTGGAAGTTGCTGGGCGTGCACTCGGCACGCCTGGAGATGGCCGGCCGGAGTCTGCCGGTCGAGGAATCGCTGGGCCTGAACTGCGCTTGGTACGCTGACATTTTGCTCACCCTCACGGCCGCGGCGTCGATCAGCGACCTGAGCGCGGGTGGGTGTTCGTCAATGCGAGTCCGGCGGGTGTGGGTCTGGGCCTCTTTGCGCCGCGTCAATCCGGTGCGGGCATGTTGGCGCAGACTTGCGCCGATTGGGCGGGTCATACTGAGGACACCGCCGCCAGCAAGCAGCGCCTTCGGTCTTGTTGCGTGGTAGCAGACAAGACCGCATCAGCGCCACCGGAGCACGACATGAAACGCAAGGCCAAGGTACGCCGTCGCCGCGATGGTCCGCCCCCGGACATCAGCGAAACAGCCGTGGATCTCTCCAGCGCGCCGGCGACGCCGGGACGGAGCAGCATCGAACGTGTCGATGAACACAAGACTGGCTCGATCGAGTCGGTGCCTCGAACCGGCCCGGAGAACGGCGTTGCCGGCTTCATCGAACCCGACGGATCGGATGCTGGAGACGCCCGGTCGCAGGACCTGCAGCGGTAGCGTTGACGGCTGCGTCGGGCCCTTCGTGCCGAAACTGAAGCCGCTGCCCCAGCACCACGGGCTGCCATCCGCCTCGAAGGCGCAGAAGGCATGGCCGCCTGCGACGGCCACTGGCACCCGCACCGCACCGCTGCCGGCGCCGCCATCGCCCAGTTGTGCCGCGATCCCCCAGCACCAGGCCGCGCCGGCCGCGGTCAACCCGCAGCTGTGGACTGAACTGCTCGCAATGCCGACAAAAGCCTGCATGCCGCCGACGGCCAGCGGCACCGCCGAGCAATCGATGTTGCCGCCCATGCACCGCTGCGCTGACGCAGCGCCCAGTTGGCCGTTGTCGTTGCTGCCCCAGCACCAGGCGGCGCCGATGGTGCTGGTCATGCAGGTGTGCCAGTTGCCGATCGAGACCGTCGCGAAGGTCTGCGATGAGGCCACCGCAGTCGGGCTTGTCACGTCGTATGACGTGCCGCAGGGCGCGCCGCCGGGCGGGCAGTCGACGCCGCCCCCACCGCAGCCCGCGAGCATCGCGATCGCCAACGCGGGAAGGGAAGGAATCCGGTACGACTGGGCAGGGATCGTCGTCATTGTCGTCGGCCTCCACCGCGCTGCGCGGGACCGTCGGTTCCTCGGCGCAACGATTGCCGCTCTATCACTTGCTGCACGCGCGCGTCACACTCACTCACAGTCGACGAAAAGCCGCCCAACAGGTCGGAGGGCCGAAAATCGATGAGATGCCAGGAAACCGACCTTCGCCACCGGCAGGAACTGGCCGTTACGGCAAGACTTGCATAACGGCCAGCAGCGGTCTTTGGGAGAACGAGTCCAGTGACGGAATCCCATGGGGCGCTCCGGGTCACCCGCCGGTCAGCTATTCGAGCATGCCAAGCAGCAGGAAGATCAGGAAGCCCACGAAGAACATCGTCGTCGTGAAGGCGGTGTCCGCTGACTCATGTGCTTCGATGAGCAGTTCTTCTGTCACCAGGAATAGGAGCGCCGCACAGCCGAAAGAGAGAACTCCGGCGAGGGTGTGCACCGACGCGTCGGCAAGGACGGTCCGTCCGAGGATTGCGCCGACGATCATCAGACATGCGATGCCAGTCGGCGCCAGCACACGCACTGCAAACTTCGCGGACCTGAACTGGACGGCCATCGCGAGGCCGAGCGAAAACAGCTCGAGCGTGAGCGCGATGGTGAGCAGGACGCCCTGCTTGAGTCCGGCGGTCATCGCGATGCCGATGAGAAGGCCATCCAGCAGGAGGTCCACGGCGATCGGCACGAGCTGCCCCGGCGAAGGCCCGCGGGCGTTGGCGTGTTCGCCGCCATGATTGAATCGCTTGACCATCTCGTCGATGACGAGCATGAGAGCGACGCCCGCCGCGAACGTCCAGCCGACCTCGAGCGGATCATGTCCCCGGCGTACCTCGGGCAGAAGCTCGACCGCGACCACCGAAAAGATGACACCGGCCGCGAAGTGCTGGATGCTGCTTCTGACGACCTGGCTGGGCGGGCGCAACGCCGCCGTCGTAGCGCCAAGGAATGCCGCGCCGACAGGTACTGCCGATATCAGGACGACCTGAAGGACGCTGGGGATCGTATTCGTCTCGAGCATGGTGCTGGAAGCCACTCGTCGTCGGTCTTGTTGGGTTTGGACGTCAACCCGAGACCATCGCGGCAAGCGACTCATTATCAAACCTGTGACGGGCCGGTTTGGGTCGGGCCTTGCCAGCCGATCCGCCAAGCTCGCAGCCCTGAAGCTGTCATCCGGATTGATGATGCCGGACAGCTGACGTTGACCGTCGACGTTGCCGGCCAACATCGGACCGTCACGAACGTCTCTGCTTCTAGACATCGCAATGTAGTGGCCCTTTGCCAAGGCAGGTAGCGTCGACGCGATGCAGATGGATCAAGCAGTTCAACACGAGCATTCACATCTTCCTGGATGCGGTGGTCCTGCAAGTCAAGCTTTATGTCCCGTGTGCGTTGCCACCGCAATGCCAGCGGCGAGGGAGAAGGCAGGGGCGAGGGTGAACGCGGCAAGGGCAAGCGAGAACGAGACTGAGCGTGGACGTGCGAATCCGGAAGGATTCGCACGCCTCACGAGGCCCGGGCGCGATTTCACGCGTGAGGGCTGAGCACGCCAACAAGACCCATGCCCTTGATGAACGATTCCACGCCGCCCCGCGCCTTGCCGGAGACCGGCCGTGTCGCGCGCCCGCGGCAGTCCTCGGACCAGACGGGTTGGCTACGCTGGTTGCCGGGCTTGGATGTCTGGCGCCACTACGAAGTGGCCTGGCTGCCGCACGACGCACTGGCCGGCCTGGCATTGACCGCCGTGCTGGTGCCCGTCGGCATCGCGTACGCCGTAGCCTCCGGTGTACCCGGCATTTGCGGCCTGTACGCCACCATGGCCGGGCTGCTGGCGTATGCCCTGTTCGGCCCGAGCCGCATCCTGGTATTGGGGCCGGATTCCTCGCTGGCCGCACTCATCCTGGCCGTCGTGCTGCCGCTCTCGGCGGGCGACCCGCAACGTGCTGTCGCGCTGGCCGGCATGATGGCCCTTGTGTCGGGTGTGCTGTGCGTCGGAGCCGGAGTCGCGCGACTGGGCTTCGTCACCGAGTTGCTGTCCAAGCCGATCCGCTATGGCTACATGAACGGCATTGCACTGACGGTGATCGTCAGCCAGTTGCCGGCGCTGTTCGGTTTCGGCGTCGATGCCCATGGACTGCTGGACGAGTCCTGGCAATTCGGGCTGGCCTTGCGGGCCGGCAACACGAATCCTTTGGCGCTGGCCATCGGCGCCGGGACGCT
>Ga0209385_1000782_pt1 | contig 13145 bp, 11 predicted proteins | sample NGEPerB_FD_184506 | JGI IMG/M metagenome (GOLD analysis project Ga0209385, IMG submission 184506) | Arctic peat soil microbial communities from the Barrow Environmental Observatory site, Barrow, Alaska, USA - NGEE PermafrostAB12-B... | ecosystem: Environmental > Terrestrial > Soil > Wetlands >... | reverse complement strand
AGCGAAGAGGACGACCACGAGGGCCACCAGAATGGTTCGGAGAATAGCTTTCATTACGCGCCTCGTTTGAGAATGCGTATCATATGCTGTCTTCCCGACCGGCCGTACAGGCACGAGGCGAGGAAGACCTCGGCGCGGGCGGTGAAGTCGACGGGCGGTAGAATCGCGGAAAAGGTGGACATATGTCGCTTTTCGTGAAGTTCAACCTGATACTGATTCTCGTTTTCGCGGTCGCGCTCGTTCCGGCGGGCTACATCTCGAACAGCCTGCTCCAGAAAAACGCACGGACGCAGATCGTCCAGATCGCGCGAATCATGATGCAGACGGCGATGGCCACGCGCGGCTACACGAACAAGCAGATCAAGCCGCTCCTGGCGCCGCGCCTCGCGGACGAGTTCCTGCCGCAGTCGGTCCCCGCCTATTCGGCGACGGAGATCTTCAATTACCTGCGCGAGAACAACCCCGAATACACGTACAAGGAGGCCACGCTCAACCCGACGAACCCGCGCGACCGGACGGTCGACTGGGAAGCGGACATCGTGAACGCGTTCCGTGCGAACGAGAAGCTCCCGGAGCTCATCGGCGAGCGCGACGCGCCCCTCGGGCGCGCGCTTTATCTCGCGCACCCCATCAAGATCATCGACGCGGGCTGTCTCTCGTGCCACACGACGCCGGACGTGGCGCCCGCGTCCGTCGTGAAGGCCTACGGAACGAACGGCGGCTACGGCTGGAAGCTGAACGAGACCATCGGAGCGCAGATCGTCTCGGTGCCCATGACCGTGCCGATCAGCCTCGCGAACACGGCGTTCAAGACGCTCCTGGGCTCCTTGATCGCAGTTTTCGCGAGCATCCTCGTCGTTCTCAACATCCTGCTCACGCTTGTGGTGATCCGGCCGATCAAGCGCCTGTCGCGGATGGCGGACCAGGTGTCGACCGGCAACCTCGACGTCCCCGAAGAGACCGTGAAGGGCTCGGACGAGGTCGCGGTGCTGTCCGGGTCCTTCAACCGGATGCGGATCAGCCTGACAAAGGCGCTCAAGATGCTCGAGGGCGAGTAAGGCCGGACGTCAAACGGATGGCGGACACGATATCCCCCGGCTCCCGCTTCGGTGACTACGAGATCCTGGAGGAGCTCGGCGCCGGAGGAATGGGGAAAGTCTACCGCGCGCGGGATCTCACGCTCGACCGGCTCGTCGCGCTCAAGACGCTCGCCGGCCAGCTCTCGGCGGACACGGACTACGTGCAGCGCTTTCTCAAGGAGGCGCGCGCGGCCGCGCGCCTGAACCATCCGAACATAGTCCAGATCTACGACTTCGGGTGTGTGGACTCGATCTACTACCTCGCGATGGAGTTCGTGGACGGGCATTCGCTTGGAACGTACCTCAGGCGCGGCCACTTCAGCGAGTCGGAATCCATCCAGATCATCCGGCACGCGTGCCGCGCGCTGTCGGTCGCGCACGCCGACGGGATCGTCCATCGCGACATCAAGCCCGACAACCTGATGCTGACGAGTCGTGGCGACGTGAAGCTCGTGGACCTCGGCATCGCAAAGCGCCTCGACGAGGACCAGTCGCTCACGCAGACGGGCCAGGCCATCGGAACTCCTCATTACATCTCCCCCGAACAGATCCGGGGGCAGAGGGACATCGATTCCCGCGCCGACATCTATTCGCTCGGCGCGACGCTCTACCACCTCCTCACCGGGCACACTCCCTACCCGGGCTCGTCCGGCCCCATCGTCATGTCGATGCATCTCGTCGAGCCGCTGCCCGACCCGCGCCGCTTCGAGGTATCTCTCACGGACGGGGTTTGCCGCGTCGTGCGCAAGATGATGGCGAAGAACCGCGACGAGAGGTACCCGGACGTCTATGCGCTCGACCTCGACCTGTATCGCCTGCAGTGCGGGGAGAACCCGAAGCCGGACGAGCGGCCCACCGCGGCCACGGAGGTGCACGCGGGGTCGCATGCCTCTCCTTCCTACGTCCCCGCGACGGCGGGCACATTCGACTCGGGCGTCCTGAACCGCATCGAGGACAGCCTCGCGGCCGCCGTGGGTCCGATGGCGAAGGTCCTCGTCCGCAAGACCGCGCGGCACGCGCCGACGTACGAGGCCCTCTGCGGCGAGCTCGCGGACCAGGTTTCCGACCCGCGCGCGCGCGACACCTTCCTGTCGAAATGTCTCCGCGCGGCACGCACGCCCACGGGTCCGGGCGGGCCCGGCCGCCTTACACCGACGCCGGTTCACGCGAGCGAGGCGCCAACCGAGGCCCGAGGCGCCGGTCCATCCGCCGCTTCGGGGCCCACGCGCCCCTTCTCCCAGGGAGCATCCTTCGGGGCCGGCTCCGCCGGAAGGTCACTCGTCCTCTCCGAGCAGGACCTCCACTTCGTGGAAACCGAGCTCGCGCGACAGATCGGCCCTCTCGCGCGGATCGTCGTGAAACGGGCGGTGAAAGCCACCGGCGTCCTCGCCGATCTCATCTCGAAGCTGGAGCTCGAGATTCCGACGGACGAGAGCCGTCGTGCGTTCCGCGAGGCGATGAGGAAGCGCTTCCGCTGAGCGGGGCCCGTCAGGCGTTCGCCTGTTTGCAAACCAGATGGACGGTCGCGGTGGTGCCGCGGCCCGGAGCGCTGTCGAGCCACAGGTAGCCGCGGCTGTTCTTGACGATTCCGTACGCAGTCGAAAGGCCCAGCCCGCTTTGCTCCTGGGCGGCCTTCGTCGTGAAGAAGGGTTCGAAGGCGCGGGCGAGCGTGGCCGTGTCCATTCCGACTCCGGTATCGGTGATCGTGATCTCGGCGTACTCCCCCGCGACGACCGGAACGCCCGAAATCCGCTTGCCGGCGCTCACCGTACGCCTCGCGGTGCTCAGGGCGAGCACGCCCCCTTTCGACATGGCCTCCGAGGCGTTCAGGACGAGATTCAGGATGACCTGCTCGAGCTGAGTTTCGTCCGCTGCGATGAAAATCGGGTCCTTCGCGAGCTGAACGACGAAGACGACATCCTCCCTCACGAGCTTGCGCAGCAGGGGCTCGAGGTCTGAGAGAAGCGCGTGAAGGTCGAGCACGTGCGGCTTGACGACCTCCCCGCGTCCGATCGACAGCAGCCGGGCGCTGAGCACGGCTGCTCTCTCGCTGGCCCTGACGATCTCCTGCGCGTTCGCGCGCGTGCCAGCGTCGCTGGCTTTTTCCAGGATGAGCGTGGAGAAACCGAGGAGGGCGGTGAGCACGTTGCGCAGGTCGTGCGCGACCTCCGCCGCGAGGCGCCCGACCGATTCCATCCGGCGGCCTTCCGCGGCCTCCACCTTGAGCTCGGAGAGACGCCGGTCCGCCGCGCGCAGGCGTCTCTCGGTCGCGTGGCGACGGCGGACCTCCCTCAGGAAGAGGAGGAACGGAGCGAGGCCGGCCGCCGCGCACGCAATCGAGATGAAAAGGGTGATTTCGGAGAGACGGGCGGTCAGGAACCTTTCCTTTCTGGCGTTCAGCCGCCGATGGGTTTGGTGCCTCGGTCGGTCCCGCCGCCGGAATCGGTCGCGTCGAGGGCCGTGAGGCCGAGAAGAGACAGAGCGAGATCGATGAGGGTCGTGGCGTCCATGGCTTCCTCCTGTTGCCACCCGTCCGGGGCGGCTCGGGAGGCGGAACTCACGAGCGCTCGGTCATCACCGCCTTACACTCTTAGAGACGGTTTAGCGGGGCGGTTTTCGCCCGCCCAAGAAAAGAAATATGAAGTTTCTGGATCAGGCCCGGCGGCGTTCGGGGCGGGCGGAGACGTGGAATCCGCCGGAGAGGGCCCCGAGGCAGGCCTGGACCCGGTCGAGGAGGCCGTCCTTCACGTCGCCGCGATCAAGGGTCTTGGCCAGCTCGGCCCACGCCGGAACTCCCGCGAGCGTGGCGACCGTCACGAACGACTGCAGCTCTTTGAGCCGGGCCACCATCTCGTCGATCCTCGACATCCGGCCGAGGCACTCCGCGGCGTGGAGCCGGGCGAAGATCCGATCCTCTTCGAGCTGCCTCGCGTCTGCCTCGGCGGCGAGCGCGTCGAAAGCGGCGAGCGCTCGTCCCATCTCGCCCCGGAGGAAATCCAGCTCGGCGAGTCCAATCCGGATTCCGAAGACGAGATACGCGAGGTCGTGGCGCCTCGCGTCCGCGAGCGCCTGGGCGAAGACGGACCGCGATTTCCCGAAAGCCCCGGTGTGGGCGAGCGCGAAAGCGAGGTTGATCTCGATGGCGGTGCGGGCATGCGCATCTTTCTCTTCGCCCATCCGGTCGAGCGCGCTTTCGAGGAATGGAATCGCACGAGCGGGATTTCCTCTCTGCAAATAGAGCGTGCCCAAGGCGGCTTCCGCCCGGGCAGTCCAGGTCTCCTGCTCGAACGCAGCGAAGACCCGCACGGCACGCTTGATCTCGCGCTCGGCGAACGCGAACTCGCCCTGGAATGCCGCCACGGTCCCTTCGAAATACCCGCACAGCGCTCTGTCGAACGGCTCGTTGCCGCAAGAGGCGAACGCGGTGCGGGCATCGCCGGCGGCAGCGCGCGCCTCGTTCAGTCGGCCGATATTGAGGAGCGCCTGCGACGCGAGGAGCGACGCCTCCGCCTCGAGGCGGTGCAATGGGACGAGGCCGGACGCGGGGAGACTCCTCGCGCTTGCAGCAAGAGCGTGAGCGAGGGCGAGGGCGCGATGCGGCTCGGCGGCCGCGAGGCGTGCGCCGGTCTGGGCCGCATACAGGAGACCGAGACGATCGGCGTCGGCATCACCGGATTCCGCGAGACACGTGGCGAGGGCGCCGTCCGACTCGCGAGCGGCTTCGACGAGTCGCCGCGACTTCTCGTCCGCTTCGTCGGCGGCGGAGGCGAGCCAGCGAAGGTCTCTGCGTATTTTCGGGGACGTTCGGGACGGAAACGGCAGCGGGTCGGCCGATGGCCCGAGCATCGTCTCGAGGGAGGACGCTTCCTCGATGGCGGCGGCCAGCCGGCCGAGTGACGCCTTGCGGCGGGCGCAGACGCGACAGCCCGCGACGTGCAGGGTCGCCGCAGCCGAGCCGGCTTCGCTCCGGCCCAGCTCGAGGGCGAGAAGCTCCACTTCCGCGGGATGCCGTGTCACCCGAGGCATCCGCGCATCCTCTTCATGCACTGGTTGAGGCGCTTCCAGACCGCCGTCACCGTGCATCCCGACTCGGCGGCGGTCTCGGCGAGCGTCTGGCGGAGGACGCAGTAGGCCTGGATCAGATGGCGGCATCGGGGTGTCAGAAGCCGGAATGCCGACCGCACGTGGAGGCCGTCCACAAGACGTGCCGCGGTGTGCGCGTCGGGAAGCTCGGCGGGAAACGATGACTCTCTTTCGCCCCGCCGGAGCCGCACCTCGAGGCGGTCGCGGCAGCGATTGAAGAACGAGCTAACGAGGTAGCCCTTCATGTTGCGCACGCGCGGCCGCTTCGTGAAGACGGCCTCGAACGTGTCCTGCAGAATGTCCTCTGCCTCTTCCGGAGTCAGGCCGAAACGCCGCTCTCCGACGTTCAGGAGGCGCGGGCGGAGGTGCGTGTCGAGACGGTCCCAGTCCCAGGATGCCGGCTCCAGCCCGAGCGCGGGCGTGGTGTCCTCGCGCTCGGCCGGCGTAGAAGGGGGGGACGCGACCGCGCCGAAGGCCTCCGTGTCGGCCAATGAGGATCGTTCGCGGCCCATGCCTCCCCTTTCGTGCGCGAGAAGGGTACCTCAACGAGACTTGGACGAGGCTCGCCGCGCTTTCCGCGCGGCCGTCAAGAAGCTGCGCTAGATCCCACCAGGCGGCGCGGCACCCGAAAGCTCAGCGGTCGACTTCGATCCAGGGGTCGTTCGGATCGAGGTCCGTGTTCGGATCGTACTTGCCCGTGACCGTGTACTTGAGCGGAGTCCTGAGGGGGAGACCCTTTGGAAGGATCAGAGTGCACTCGTGGGAGCCTGCGGGGCAATCGGGTGGCTTTATCCCCGTGGACTGAGCGAACTCGATGCGCGTCGAAAAGTGGTGGTAGGGCCAGATCACGACCGTGTCCGGATTTTCCGGGTTGTAGCCGAGGATCGTGATGTAGTCCGGGTGGGCGATTGCCTTGTAGTGGCCGTTTGGCTGCTTCTCGGCGCGCAGCAGGATGATGTGTTCTTTGTTCTTGACGGGGCACTGCGACAGCTTTGTCGCGGTCGGGGACGTGCACGCGCAGCCGGCGGCCCCTACCGTCATGAGGACAATGACCCAGGGCGCGGCGCGCCGTATAGATCCGACGTTCATGATCAGCCTCCTTTTCGTTTCGCTCATTGTGCACCCGAAGCCCGTGGCGTCGAAAGTGCCTTCTCGAAGAGCGGATCGGACCGGACCACGCCGAGGTCCGGGTCGGCCCGGAGGAGGAACGGACTGAACCCCTGCCGGACGGCGTCGGCGACGAGGGCGAAGGCCGTCGTTCGGTCCCGCCGCCGCAGCGCGAGGAGTCCGGCTTCGAGGAGGACCGTCGAATCGTCCGGCGCGGCCGCCCGCGCCGCGAGGATTGCCTCGAGGGCCTTGGCCTCCTTACCGAGGTTCGCGAACGCCTGAGCCCTGTTGCGCAGGGCCGCGACGTCGAGCGGGTTGACCTTCAACTCGTCGTCGGCGTGGCGGAGCGCCTCAACGTACACCTCGCGTGCGCGCGCTGCGCCGCCGTTCGACCAGCGAAGGGCGTCGCCTAGGTTCACCCAGGGCGTGGAGCGCTTCGGAGCGGCCGCGACCGCCTTTTCGAAGGCAGCGGCCGCGTCCGCGAACCGGCCCGCGTAATAATGGGCGTTCCCGAGGTTCGACCAGGCGCTGGCCGTCGGCATCAACGCGAGCGACCTCTGCGCCGCTTTCACGGCGTCGTCGAGCCTCCCGGACTGGAGGTAGGAGGCGCACAGGTTCGAGAGAGGCCGGGCGCTCGAAGGGTTCAGGCGCGACGCCTCCTCATAGGCCGTGATGGCCCGGGCGTAGTCGCCCCGCGCGTAATGGAGCGCGCCGAGGCGGTTGTATGGCGCCCAGTAGGCCGGGCGGGACGCGGCGGCCTCCCGGTAGGCGGCCTCTGCATCCGTGGGCTTCCCCGAGTCGGCGAGCGCGTCCCCGAGGGACAGGAGGGCCTCGAGGGACGAGGGGTCGCGCGCGAGGGCGCGGCGAAAGTACTCGATGCCTTCGTCGAAGCTGCCCGCCGCGGCCTTGATCCTGCCGAGAGTGAGGAGCGTCTCGACGCGGCCGGGGTCCAACCGCTGCGCGCTCTCGGCGCTCGCCTGGGCGAGCCGAGTGAATGCGAGGTCGTGCGTGTCTTGGTACGTCACGAGATAGGCCCTGCCGAGCGCGGCCTGCACGAGCGCGGAGCTTTCGCCGCCGGGAATGTTCCGGAGGAGGTCGATGGCCCGTTGGACGGACGCGGGGTCGTCGTAGCGTTCGAGATAGCCAAGCGCGACGACGTAGTCCGTCTGCGGCGCGCCCGCGGGGACGGACGCGGGCGCCTGCGTCCGGACGGGACTGCCGCTCGTGAGGTGAAGCCGGAGGGCCGCCACGAGCTTCTGCGTCAGCTCGTCCTCGAGCCGGAAATGCTCGGCCGCGGGGCCCGTCACCTCGCCTGCCGCGATCTGGACGGGCGAGCCCGCGAGCGAGATCGAGAACGAGAGCTGGCGCGTGTCGCCCATCTGACGGACGGCGGGCTGGACGAGGATGTTGGCGCCCGTGTCGCGCGCCCACTTCGCCGCGTCCGTCTCCTTGAGCATCGCCGAGCTCGACGGCCGCATGATCGCGAGGTTCGGGACGCCCTGGAGCTTCACGCCGAGGCTGAACGACACGCCGTCGCAGAGCTGCCGCCCGTCCTCGCGGCCCGTGAGGTCCGTCGCCGGGAGGATAGCGAGCATCTTCGACGCGGGCAAGGCCGTCCCGTCGCGCTCGCGGATCGACAGCCAGAGGAGGGCCGCCCCGACGGCGAGGAGCGTGACCCCCGCGGCGACGAGCGCGCGGCCGCTTCCGCGGCGCGTGAAGGACCCGGAGTGTCCGGACACGGAAACAATGGCCGTCGTTCGAGAGCCGGCCGCGGCCTCGAGGAGGGCGCGCGTCTCACGCACGTCGCCGGGGCGCCGCGCGGGGTCCTTCTGGAGGAGGCGCTTGAGGAGGTCGCGCAGCGGGGGCGGCGTCCCGGGCGGCAGCGCGGCCCAGTCTGGCTCGCGGTCGAGGATCGCGACGAGGATGTCCGACAAGCTCTCGCCGTCGAACGCCTTCTTCCCCGCGAGCATCTCGTAGAGGACGCAGCCGAACGACCAGAGGTCCGACCGCGCATCGAGAGCGCGGCTGCGCGCCTGCTCGGGGCTCATGTAGCTGGCTGTCCCGAGAACGACACCCTGGCGCGTCGGGTCGGCGTCGAGCGTTGGCGAGAGCGAGATGTCGGGAGAGGCGGTCCCGAGCGCGAAAGCCTTCGCGAGGCCGAAATCGAGGAGCTTGACCTTCCCCTCGGACGTCACGTTCACGTTCGCGGGCTTGAGATCGCGGTGGAGGATTCCCTTGCCGTGCGCGGCCTCGAGCGCGTCGGCAATCTGGAGCGCGAAGCGCAGCGCCTCGTCCATGGAAACGGGCGCGCGCACGATGCGCTGCTTGAGCGTCTCGCCGGTCACGAGCTCGAGGACGAGGAAGCGGACGCCGTCGATCTCCTCGAAGCTGTAGATCGCGGCGATGTTCGGGTGATTCAGGGACGCGAGGACGTGCGCCTCGCGCGTGAACCGCGCGAGCCGGTCGGCGTCCTGCGCGAATGCCTCGGGCAGGATCTTCAGGGCGACCTCACGCTGGAGGCGCGTATCGCGCGCGCGCCAGACCTCGCCCATGCCTCCGGCCCCGAGAGGGCCGAGAATCTCGTAGGCCCCGAGGCGCGAGCCGGGTGCGAAGCGCATGACGCTGTCCCCGATTATCTACAATCGCGGTCTCATGTTCGTTCGCTGGACGCACGCCGCTCGTTCACTCCTTTTCGTTCTCGCGGTTCCCGCCTTTCTCGCGGCTCTTTCTACGCGGCCGGCTCGCGGTGCCGGCGCGGATGCGTCCGCGCTGTGGGAGGCGTGGCCGCACACGGTCGAGGTCTCGCCGTTCGCCCTCAAGCACGAGGAGCTGCGCGCGCGGCTCGCCGCGATCGCTGCCCGATACCCAGGGCTCTTCTCGATCGTGGAGGAAGGCGTTTCGGCCGAGGGACGGGACATTCCCCTGCTCGTCGTCGGCGGCGGCCCCACGACGGTCCTCCTCTGGTCGCAGATGCACGGCGACGAGCCCACGGCGACGAGCGCGCTCCTCGACATCCTCGAGTATCTCGGAAGGACGCAAAAGACGCCCGACACGGAGCGACTGGTCTCTCGCCTCACGCTCGCGATCATCCCGATGCTCAATCCAGACGGCGCCGCACGGACGCGCCGTACGAACGCACAAGGCATCGACGTCAACCGCGACGCGCTGCGCCTACAGACGCCCGAGGGGCGGTTTCTAAAGTCCGTGCGCGACCGGCTCAAGCCCTCCGTCGGGTACAACCTGCACAACCACAGCCCGAACGTGACGGCGGGGAAGAACGGCCGGCAGGTCGCGATTTCGCTTCTTTCCGTTCCGTTCGACGACGCGTTCACCGTGAACGAAGGGCGCCGGACGACCATGCGGATGGCCGTCCTCGTCCAGCGGCTTCTCGAACCGTGGGCGAAGGATCGCGTGGCCCGTTATGACATGGACTACACGGCGCGCGCCTTCGGCGATTCGATGACGCGCTGGGGCACGCCGACGCTCCTCATCGAGTCGGGAGGCTTTTTCGGACCCGACGAGGCGAACACGCTCGTGCGTCTCAATTTCGTCGCGATTCTGGGCACGCTTCATGCGCTCGCCGATGGCTCGCTCGCGAAAGTAGACGTGAAAGCGTACGACGCGATTCCGCTCGACACGCGGGACCGGCTTTTCGACGTCCTCGTGCGCCACGCGCACGTCATCGGAGGCGGCGGCCTTCCGCCGTTTCTCGCGGACGTGGGCCTGAACGTCGCGTCCACGCGGCCCGGCTTCTCAGGCTCGTCTCCACGCGGGACGCGCGGAGGCGTCACGGAGGTGGGCGACCTGACGGACTTCCTCGGCAAGACCGAGATCGATCTCAGCGGCCGGCTTCTCGTCGTCGCCCCGCCGGGCGGCGAGGACGGCTGGAAGAAGGCGCTCGCCAGCCTCGCGGCGCGCGGACTCGCGACGGCGGACGGCTTCCTCGCAGTCTCCGAGTCCAACCTCTCCGCGGAAGCGAAGGCGTGGCTCGGCGGCGCCGCGCCCCTCGCGCCCGGCTACGGCGGGGATTTCCTGGTCCTTGTACCGGCGGGCGCGGGTCGCTTCCGCGTCGAGCGCCGGATTTCGCCCGTCGAGTAATCCTCACCAACGACTTGCGTCTTTCGAGCGGTGAAAGGGGTCGGGGGGAAACACGACCGTGTTTCCCCCATCATTCGCAGCGGCTAGCGCGCTCTACTGAGGTCGCTTGCGAAGCAAGCGGCGCGCTGGCGATGTTAGGCTCGTACGTGTCCCGGCGTACCTCCCTTCTCGCGGCTCTCCTCGCGGTGTTCGCGCTGGTCCTCGCCTGGGGGCCGTTCCTTTCGCGCATGGACGTCGTCGTGCGCCACTTCGACGGCCCGAACTACCTCGTCGTCGCGAAAGCTCTTTACGTGCCCACGGTTCAGAACCCTCTCCCGGGTTACGCGCTGACGCCCTCCTATTTCACGGCGCACACGCCGCTCTATCCCCTGGTCCTGCGGGCCTGTTCGCTCTTCGGCGGCTGGAAGGCGGGCCTCTTTCTCGCGACGGGGCTCCTCGCCGCGGCCTCGGCGTCGGCGTTCGCCGTGTACGCGAAGGACGTGGCTCCGGAGATCCCGGCCCTCGTCGCGGTCCTCGCGTTTCTCTTCCTGCCCGCGCGGATGTTTCTGTACCGCGCGCTCGGGGCGAGCGAAGCGCTCATGTCGCTCCTCGTCGTCCTCGCCGTTCTGGCGTGGCGCCGGGGTCGCGTAGACTGGGCGCTCTTCGCGGCGGCTCTCGCGACCGTCACACGCACGAACGGCGTCCTCGTCGTGGCCGTCCTCTGCATGGCGCTCCTCTTTTCGGGTCGCGCGAAGACTGCGCTTCTCGGTGGAGCGCTTGCGGCCATTCCGCTCCTCCTGCTCTTCTCGTGGTATCGGTTTCTCTTCAGCGACTTCTTCGCGCTCTTCCACGTCCACGCCGACAGCGCCGGAGGAGCGGGCCGCCTGTGTCTCCCGTTCGCGTTCATCGGCGAGATGGCCGCCCGAAACGACTGGGAGACTGCGGAAATGCTGTTGGGTCTGCACCTGTTCTTCGTTCTGTGCGCGGCGCGGCTTTTCGCGAAGGGAGACCGGCTCGAGGCGGGTCTCATCGCGGCGCACGTGACGCTGTTTTCGCTCCTCCGGGAACGCGACCTCGCCCGGTACTACCTGACGGTCGCCCCCTTCGCCGTCGTCGTGGCGTGGCGCGACGTCTGGAGCCGGCCGCGCCTCGCCGCGGCGGTTCTCGCCGTCCTCGCGCCCCTCTCCGTCTTCTACGCGTGGAAGACGATTCCGATGAACCTGTGCAGCGAGCCTGCCTACCGCGCGCTGCTCTCGTTTCTCGCCTCCTGACGCGACCTCAGGCTGCGCGAAAGGCGTCCTCTCGTCAGCTCCCGATGAGGGTCGGCGCACGCGACGCGGCGCTGGCTTTCGCCGGGGCGCGGTCGCAATAGCGCGCCCAGATCGTCGCGGCCGCCAGCAGGATCACGCCCACGGTCGTCACGAGGAACACGGCGACCGGGCGCGCCTTGCGCACGGGCGCGATGGAGAGCGAGGAGATGAGGCGCTCGGCGCTCGTCGCCTCGCGCGACTCGATTTCGAAGGCGGCGTCGACCTCCCCGAAGCGCACGGCCGCCCCCGTGACGAGCGGCGCCTCCCGAACGCGCGCGCCGTCCACGCTCGTCCCGTTCGCGCTGCCGAGGTCGCGCACGACCCAGCCGTTCGGCGTCTTTTCCACGAGGGCATGGCGGCGCGAGACCGAGCGGCTCGCGAGGGGGATGTCGCAGTCCAGGTCGCGCCCGACGACTGCCTGCTGCTCGAAAACGTATCGCCGCGCCACACCCTCGTCGCGAACGGTCAAGACACCCGGCATCCGATCCTCTTCTCCTCCGGGAATCTTATGCCGGCCGGGAGACGGCGGGCGAATCGTCCTCGGCGACGGGAGGGCCGAGAACGAACGCGACGTCTCCGACGTTCGTGCCGGTCGGCCCGGGGGAGAACGCGTCGCCGAGCGCCCGAAAGAACGGGCCGGTGTCGTTGTCGAGGAGAGCGCGCACGGGATCGAGTCCCAGCGCCTCGGCGCGCGCGAGCGTCGTGCCGTCGACGAAGGCGCCGGCGGCGTCCGGCTCGTGGTCGACGCCGCCCGTCCCCGCGCAGAGCATCGCGATGCCGGGAGCCTCCGCGATCTCGCGGGCGGCGGCGAGCGCGACCTCGCGGTTTCGGCCGCCGTGGCCGTGACCCTTTACCGTGACGGTCGTCTCGCCTCCGAGGATCGTCACGTGGCGCCTCGGTGCGAGCGCGGACCTCTGGCGTCTAAGGTCTCCTGCGGTCGCGCCCGCGAACGCGAGACGCTGGCCCGTGACGCGCGCCTCGCCGGAGAGAAGCTCGTGCACGACGCGCGGCTCGATACCGAGGCGCAGCGCCTCGACGCGCGCTCCTTCGAGCGCCGTGCGCACGTCCGCGAGGAGCACGCTCCAGCGCGGGCCGCCCGGCCGCGCCACCGCCGGCTCGAAGCCGTACGTGAGGTGTGCGCGCACGGACGGAGGCACGAGCGCGGCGATCCGGTACCGGTCGAGCACGGCGCGCGCCTCGGAGGGGCGTGTCGGTGAGCCCAGCGTGGGGCCCGACGCCACGAGATACCATCCGGCGTCGCCGAGGTCGGAAAGCACGAGCGTCACGACGTCGGCGCTGCCCGCGGCCGCTGCGAGACGCCCGCCCTTGACGCGCGACAGCGCGGCGCGCACGGCGTTCACGTCGGCGATCGGTGCGCCCGCCGCCAGAAGCAGCGCCCCCGTCTTCGACTTGTCCTCGAGCGAGATTCCCGGCGCGGGCGCGCACAGGAGGCTCGAGCCGCCTCCCGAGAGGAGGACGACGAAGAGAT
>Ga0209385_1000781_pt1 | contig 13147 bp, 9 predicted proteins | sample NGEPerB_FD_184506 | JGI IMG/M metagenome (GOLD analysis project Ga0209385, IMG submission 184506) | Arctic peat soil microbial communities from the Barrow Environmental Observatory site, Barrow, Alaska, USA - NGEE PermafrostAB12-B... | ecosystem: Environmental > Terrestrial > Soil > Wetlands >... | reverse complement strand
GACGTCCTTGCCGTACTGCTCCTTGAGCCGTCTCGAGTCCATGCCACGCGCCGAGACCTGGACTGGATTCAGGATGTCCACGCCGATCTCGATGAGGTGCGGGATGAGGTCGAAGACGGCCCCGCAGCCGTGATAGAAGATCTTGGCGTCGGTGCCCCGCCGGATGGCATCGAATAGCCGGCGCTGGCGCGGCTTGATCAGTCCGACATACAAGTCCGGGCTGATGAGCCACCCGTTCTGGCCGCAGACGTCGTCCCAGAACGTGAAGACGTCGATGTACTCGCCGACCGCGTCGAGATACCGCCGGATCGACTCCAGGTAGATCTCGGTGATCCCGTCCATGAGCCGCTCGGCGAACGGCCGGTCGAGCACGAGCGCCATCATGAAGTCTTCCAGCCCGACGGTCCGGCAACCCTGCTCGAAAATCCCGCCCCCGATGACGCCGCTCCCGACGAGCGCGAAATCGGTGGTCTCGTGCAGCAGACGGGCCTGGTCGCGGAGCGTGGCCACCACCGCCGGCGGGTCCGGCTCCGGCCAGCTGTAGCGGTCCAGGGCGGCCATCGACAGCTCCTTGATCGGGAACTCCACCCAGTCGTAGTAGAGCCCACCCGTCTTGGGCATGTGCATCCGGCTGCCCCACCGGTCGATCATGGCCCAATAGTCGCCGTCATCGAGGATCTCGACGCCCGCGACATGGGTCGGCGGAAGCTGGACCATCCGCGTGTCGACGCGAAACCTGTCGAGGAGATCCTCGGCGAGGTACGGCAACTGCTGGACCTGGTCGTAGATCTGGACGTCCTCCACCGGAAGACCGAGATGCTCCCGCAATGGGACGTACGCCGCTTTGGTGATCGACGTCACGATCGAGGCTCCCAGGTCGATGGGAACCCGATCCGGCTCCTTGTGGCTCAGGGCGACCTTCATGCGCTCGCGAGGTGTCACGCCAGCCTCCCGCGAGACCGCTCCGGGAGGGAGACTGTTCTCGCCACCTCGCGGCGACGTTGCGGGTCCCTGTTGGTCTCTCACCACGTCAGTACCCGGCGTGCTCGATCGCCGTCCGGACGAACGCCTCCACGTTCTCCGGGGGTGTCCCGTACTCGAGGAAGTCGGCGTTCTGGAGGATGAAGTGGCCCCCGGGCTTGCCGATCTCCATGGTCCGCGCGGCAGCCCGCTGGACGTCGTCGAGCGTGCCTCGCTGGATGACGAGCACCTGGTCCACGCCACCGATGACGAGGTAGTCGCTCCCGACGAGTTCCTTGACCTTCGCAAGATCGGCATCGCCCAGCTGGGGTGGCGGCGAGAACGGCTCCACGCCGACCACGCCCAGGCCCTTGTACGACTCGACGAGCTGCATGATCTGGCCGCAGTTGTGGTAGACGGCTGGCGTCCCATTCGCCTGGGCCAGCTCGATTTGGCGGCGCTCGTAGGCGAGGATGTGCTGCTCGTAGTTCCGGCGCCCGAGGAATCCGCCGGGGACGTTGCCTCCGACGAGATGGACGTCGATCCCGGCGGCGTCGATCGCGCGCGTGTAGTCGGCGACGCGGGCGAGCGAGAGCTCCATGAGCTCCCGGTAGAAGTCGGGATCGGTGTAGAACATGGCGTAGAGGTCCTGCTCGTCGACGAGCAGCGAGGCCATGTTGAACGGGCCGTGGGGGGACCAACACCCAATGATTCCGCCGTCGCCGAGCGCCGCGCGGATTGGTGCGACCCGCGCCCGGACCGCGGCCGGCCACCAGGCGGGCATCCCGGGCTCGTAACGCCGGACCAGGTCGAGGTCGGCCATCGTCCGCACCGGCTTGCCCGTGCACGCGTACATGAAGGTGCCCGGCCGAATCTCGTCGATCGAGAACTCCTGGTTGAGCGTCCCGCCGGGCGTCCGGATCTCGGACCGCCGGACCGTCGTCCGCCCGTCCGACGTCTCGTCCGTGCGCACCACCCACGTGTCCGTTTCCTCGGACACGTTGAGCCCGCCGAAGAACATCCACTGGAACGGTTCGAGCGTGCCGAAGAGGAGCCGGACGAAGACGTCGGCGCCGAGCTGGCGTGAGATCTCGATCACCTTCAGCTGGATCGCGAGGTAATCCCCGGGATCGATGTCGGGATACATCTGGTTGATGAAATGGCCCTGGTCCTGGATGAACAGCGTCACCGGCACGCGGTCGGGAAGCTCTCCCCGGAAGACCGCCTGGAAGCGCTCGCGCGGCGTCATTGCCATCTCTGCCACCTCCGCTGGCCGGCCCGCGGCCGCGCGAGCAGTTCGACCTACGTGTCGCGGCCGCCCAGCAGCGGACGGATGATCGCCCAGACTCGGTCGGCCGTCTCCGCCTGGTCCTGCCGGACGGTGACCACGCGGTGGAACGCCGCGTCGAGCGCGTTGGCCGGTGCTGGGTACGTGCCGACGATCGTTCCCTTTGGGCGCAGGAACCCGAAGAGGTCGCGGAAGTACTGCTCCGCGTCCAGTGGCGTGGTATCACAGACCATGAGGACGATTCGGCCCTCGAAGGCGTCCTGCATCGCGCGGACCGACGCGAACTCCCCCATGCACCAGTTGTTCACCCCGACCAGGCCGTCGGTGGCCACGAAGTTGTCGACCTGGTGCGGCGCGTTTCCGCAGAAGTGGAGGGTCCCGCCGCCGAACGCCCGCAAGACCCGGCTGTTGTAGGGGACCACGAACTCGCGGTACAGCGGGGCCGAGATGATCGTGCAGTCGTCGTCGGAGATCCAAACCCCGCCGAAGTCATCCGGCAGGAGCATGGCGTGCGGGAACGCTCCAGAGCCTCGCGGTTGACCGGCGTGCGCCTTCTGGACGCCCAGCCAGTCGATCAGGACCGTCGTGGCGAAATCCATGAGCTCGTGCACGGCCTTGGGCGCGTCGTACATCCAGAGGCAGAGCTGCTCCACGCCGGCGAGGCTCAGGGCGATGTTGAGCGGCCCCTGGCAGTCCGTGAACGAGACCGGCAGGCCCGATGTCGCGTGGAGCCGGTCGATGCAGTCCAACACACGCGGCATCAGGCCGTCCCGGGACGGATCCGGCGGCTCCAGGCGCCGCACGTCGGCCGGCGAGCCGAGGATCGGGCCCTCGATCGCGGGTTCCTCTCCAGGCTGGAAGATGATCCGGCTGCCCAGCGCGGACGGCACGACGCCTGTGCCATACCAGGGAAACAGGAACGGGACGTAGTCGTCGTCGATTCGTTCGACGTGAGACGCGATCTTCGCCTCTTGGAACCGGCGCATCGAGTCGTAGCCGCCGGCTTCGAAGTAGTCCTCCGGAATCTTCGTCGGGTCCTCGCCGGTGATCCAGTAATTGCAGTCGCCGACGATCACCGGGGGCGTGGTCACGGACCGGTGGCGATACGCATCTGCGATGCGCTCGCGGGCCCGCTCGAAGCGGCCGGTAGAGTTCCCGGCGATGGTCTCGACCACGTCACGCCTCCCTGGGACGCGGGGCCCGATGTGCCCGCCAGCCCGAGTTCAGCCGCGTCGCGCGCGTCAGGCTGCTCACCGCCGGGGCGCTCCGGTCGCAGCGGGAAAGGTCCGACCCTGGATCGTCTCGACCATTGCCCAGAAGTTCTCCATCGGCGTGTCCAGCTGGACGTGGTGGGTGGGCCCCAGGATGAGGCCACCGCGCCGGCCGATCGTGTCCAGTCGGGTCCGGACCTCGGCCTGCACGTCCGCGGGCGAGCCGAAGGGCAGGGTGTGCTGCTCGTCGAGCGAGCCCCAGAAGCACAGGCGGTCACCGAAGCGGCGCTTCAGCTCGGCGGGATCCAGGCAGGCCGGTTGGACCGGGTTGAGGACGTCGAGGCCGATCTCGATGAGGTCCGGGATGACGTCCCAGATCATCCCGTCCGAGTGGTACGCCACCTTGACGGCGGGGTTGATCGACTTGACACGGGCGATGAGCTCGGCCATCCGCGGCTTGAGGTGGCGGCGCCAGAGCGCCGGGGAGATCAGCATGCCCGTCTGCATCCCGACGTCGTCGCCGGTCCAGATCATGTCGACGCCCATCGCCGTCAGGCGCTCGGCGGCCCGGAGGTGGTACTGGAACGGGATCTCCAGGATCGCCTCCGCGATGTCCGGCTCCGTCACCAGGTCGATCATCAGCTGCTCGAAGCCGCGCAACGCCCAGGCTGTCTCCCAGATCGTGGTGACCGTGACACCCACGATGTAGTACTCGCCGCCGAGCTGCGCGATGACGCGCCCGGCTTCCTCATAGAGCTCCGGCCGGTCGGGATCCGGAGCCCGGTACGAGGCGATCGCAGCGTCACTGGCAAGCGGCCGGCCGACCATCTCGGTGTAGTGGCCCAGGCCGAACGGGGTCTCATAGGGCTGGGCGCGCCAGGTCACGCCCCATTCGTCCGTGTAGATGTCGGTGCCCTGGTAGTACGAGTTCGCCCAGCCGACCGAGGTGAGGATGAGATCCTCGTCGAGGGCGAGCTCCAGCTCGTACGTGTTGCCGCCTCCGTGCGGGTTATGGCTGCCGGAGCCGGACCGGGCAACCAGGCCGCGCGCCTCGAGGTCCGCCCGCAATCGCACGGAGAACTCCGGCGTGAAGCTGATCTGCATGGGGCAGCGATCGGGCGCTTCGTGATGGAGCGCGGCGATCACGCGATCGCGGTGACGCACCGAGGTCGCCTGTGCCTCATCCACCACGGGCGTCGCGGCCGCGCGGGCCGCCGGTGGCACCCTGACCGAAGGTCGTGCTCACCGGGCCAGGGCCGCCTTCGCGACCTCGACGGCCGATCCTGCGTCGGCGGCGTAGCCGTCGGCGCCGATCTCTCGCGCGAACTCGGCCGTCACGGGTGCCCCGCCGACGATGATCCTGACATCCCCCATCCCCGCGTCCCGGACCGCCCTGACGACGTCGCCCATGCCGGTCATCGTCGTCGTGAGGAGGGCGCTGATGCCGATGATGCGCGCGTCGTGGGTCCTCGCAGCCTCGACATAGCGTTCCGGCGGGACGTTGGTGCCCAGGTCGATGACCTCGATGTTGGCGCCCTTCCACATCATTCCCACAAGGTTCTTGCCGATGTCGTGGAGGTCGCCCTTGACGGTGCCGATCACGGCTGTCGCCTCCGGCCGGATGTCCGCCGCGACCAGGAGTGGCTCCAGCAGCGCAGTCGCCTCCTTCATCGCCCGCGCGGCGATGAGCATCTCCGGCACGAAGATCTCGTTGCGCTGGAAACGGCCGCCGACGCTGTTCATCGCCGCAGTCATCGCGTCGAGGATCGACTGCGGGTTTCGGCCCTCGTCGATGGCCTGTTGGGTGGCGCGGGTGGCCGCCGCTCGGTCACCCGCCTCGATCGCGGTGGTCAGTCCCTCAAGGTCGGCCATGACCTGCGATCTCCTTGCCCGTCGGGCGTGGTGCGGAGCGTTGTCCGGTGCCGCTCTCGATCCTAGCCACGGGAGGCGATCCTCGTGCGCGCCCGCTCCGACCGCAGCGCCCGGAACTGGGCGATCGCCACGCCGGTGACCAGGAGCATCCCGGTGGCGACGTCCTGCCAGTACTGCTGCACGCCGAGGAGATTCATCCCGTTTGACAGGACCCCCAGGATCAGCACGGCGAGGACCGTTCCCACGACGGTGCCCTTGCCGCCCGTCGTGGCCGCTCCGCCGAGGAAGACGGCGGTAATAGCCTGCAGCTCCATACCCTGTCCGTTGAGCGGCGAACCCGAGGTGGTCCGCGCGGCCAAGAGGACGCCGCTCAGGCCTGCGGTTATCCCGCAGAACACGTACATCCCCAGCCGCACCCTGGTCAGGTTGATGCCCGCCAGCCGGGCGGCCGTGGCGTTGCCGCCCAAGGCGTAGATCGACCGCCCGAAGTCGGTGTAGCGCAGCAGCACGTGGCCGACGACCGCCACGAAGATGAGGATGATCAGGATGATCGGGATGCCGACGAACCCGCCGCCCCCGAGGATGCGGCCGGAGCCGAGCCAGGTGAAATCGGGCTGGGTGCCGACGCCGACGGGATAGCCGTTTGGCGCGATGAGGAACGCGACGCCGCGGAACGCTGCGAACGTGCCGAGCGTCGCGATGATCGGGTTCACCCGCAGGAAGGCGACGATCGAACCGTTGACCAGGCCGGCGCAGATCCCCGCCATGATTCCGGCGACGAGCCCCAGCTGCATGCTGCCGGTCCCGGTCACGACGAGGGCGGCAGCCACGCCGGCGATGCCCGCGATCGAGCCGACCGAGATGTCCAGCGCGCCGGCGATGATGACCAGCGACTCGCCGACGGCAAGGACGCCGAGGACGGCGATATTCTGGCCAAGCGAGTTCAGGAGGTTCTGCTGGCCAAGGAAGAACTTCGTTTGCGAGACGATGATCGCGATCTCGATCGCGAGGACGATGACCAGGGAGAGGTTCTCCGCGCCGATGAACCTCACGACCGGCCGAACGACGGAGGCGGCCCTGGCCAGGGCCGTTCGGAAGGGCGAGATGGGAGGTGTCGCCGGGCCGTCGACCTCGCCGGCGGGTGCTTCGCTCATCCTGCCAATCCTTCCTCTGCGGTGGTCGACTCGGGTACGGGGTCGGCGCGGGACAGATGGTCGGCCATCGCGAGGGCGAGCACCTGCTCCTCCGTCGCGCCGGGTCCGGGCAGCTCCCCGGAAATCCGACCGTTCTGCATGACATAGATGCGATCCGACAGGCCCAGGATCTCCGGCAGATCCGAGGAGATGAACATGACTCCCAGGCCCTGGTTCGCCAGGTCGTCGATCAGGTGGTAGATCTCGGCTTTCGCGCCGACATCGATGCCGCGCGTTGGTTCGTCGAGGATCAGCACCTTCGGCTTGGCAGCGAGCCAGCGCGCCAGCACCACCTTCTGTTGGTTGCCGCCGGAGAGCTTGCCGACCTCCTGCTCGAGGGACGGCGTCCGGACCCGAAGCCGCTCGATGTACTCCCCCGCGAGGCGCCGCTCCATCCTGCGCTGGATGAAGTGGAACCGGCTGAGTCGCTGGAGCACCGCCAGCGACGCGTTCTCGAGGACGCTGCGCATGAGGATGAGGCCCTCGCGCTTCCGGTCCTCGGGTGCGTAGCCGATGCCTTCGGTCACCGCGTCACTCGGTCGTCGAATCGAAACGAGGCGCCCGTCCACGAAGACGCTGCCGCTGTCGCGGGGCAGCTCCCCGAAGACGACCTTGGCGAGCTCGGTCCGCCCCGCGCCCACGAGCCCCGCGAATCCGACCACCTCGCCGGCGCTGACGTAGAAGCTGACGTCATGGTGCCAGTTGCTCGCGATGTGCTCGGCGCGCAGGACCACCCGGTCGGTGGCGGCTCGCCGCCGCTGGAACATGGCGGTCAGGTCCCGGCCCACCATCAGACGGACGATCTCCGCCTCCGTAAGGTCGGCCGCCGGACGGACGGCGATGAGGCGTCCGTCGCGGAGGATGGCGACCCGGTCGGCGAGCTGCAGGATCTCCCGGATCCGGTGCGAGACGTAGATGATGGCGACGCCTTCGTCACGCAGACGGCGCACCAGGGCGAAGAGGCGCTGGACCTCGTCGTCGGTCAGGGACGACGTCGGTTCGTCGAGCGCCAGCACGCGCACGTTCGACTTGATGGCCCGCATGATCTCGACCAGCTGGCGCTGGGCGGGGGAGAGCATGTCGCCCATCAGCCCCATCGGGAGGGCCGCGCTGAAGCCATACCGGTCGAGATCCGCCCGGACCCGCGCCTCCAGCAGCCGCCGGTCGACGAACCCGCCGCGACCTGGCAACTCTCCGACGCAGATGTTCTCGGCCACGTCGACGCCGGGGATGATCTCCGGTTCCTGGTAGATCACCCGGATGCCGGCCCGGTGCGCGTCGAGGGGGTTCGCGAAACGGAGCGGCTGGCCATCGAGCGTGAGCGTGCCTATGTCGGGCTGATAGTCGCCGTTGATGACCTTGAGCAGCGTGGACTTGCCGGCACCGTTCTCGCCCAGGAACGCGAGGATCTCGCCTGGCCGCGCTTCGAGCGACACATCGCTCAGCGCCTGGACGTTGGGGAAGGCCTTGCTGACGCCGCGGATCTCCAGGCCCAGGCTCGGACTCGGGACGGGCGTGGCTGGGGGCTGGGTTGATGCCGGTGGGCTCATCGGGCCTCTGCGGTGGCGCTGTTGTGGGTGGCGATGTGGTGACAGGACAGGAGCCGAACCACCTTGCCCGGCCCCTGTCCTGGAGGAGAGAGCCTACTTGCTGCAGTTCGCGACGGACGTCTTGTCCATGACGGTCGCGTAGTTGGTTGGATCGACGATGGTCGTATTGGCGATGGTCGATGCCGGGAGCGGTGTGGCGTTGGTGACAAAGGCCCAGAGGACGTCCGCCGAGGCCTTGCCGACATCAAGACCCGAGATGAACAGGGCGGCCTTCCACGGGGAGTCCTGCTTGGCCGCCCACGGCTTGCACGCCTGGTAGGCGCCGAGCCCGACCGCGATGATGTTGGCATTGCTCACGCCCGCCGTCGCAAGGGCGTTGACGGTTCCTTGGACGCCTTCGTCGTTGCAGGCGAAGACGACCCAGTTCGTGATGTCCGGGTGCGCGGTGATGATTGGGCCCGCAGCCGTCTGGGCGGCCGCGATCTCACCGCTGTACGGGACGGGATATACATTCGTAGCGCCAGCGGCCGAGATCTTCGCCTTCTCGGCGGTGGTGCGGTCGTTGCAGACCGATAGGGTCTGGACCTCGGCGGACAGGACACCCACCTTCTTCGCACTGTCCTTCAGCCAGCCGGCGGTCCCGAGCAGCGTAGCTGCCTCGTCGCCCACCTTATTGCCCATGTCCGTGCCGCTGAACCCGACGAACGGGATCGCGGCGCCGGTGCTGTCCTTGATCGCATCGTCGGTGGCGACCAGCGCCACCTTCGCGTCAGCCGCCGCCTTCGCCACCGCCGGACCGATCGTCTGGTCGGGGACCGTGATCGCGATGCCCTTCGCGCCGGCCGAGATCGCGTCATTGACCTCGCTGATACCGGTGTTCGCGTCCAGCTTCGCGTTGTACAACTTGACCTGGCCGCCCTTGGCCTCGATCTCGGCCTTGAACGCGCTCTGCTGGTCGATGAAGTACTGCTGGTCGGCGCTCTTGTTGATCGCGACGAAGAGCGGTGCTCCGGCAGCACCGCCGCTGCTGGCTGCCGGGGCGCTGCTGGCCGCGGCGGCCGACGGCGACGGCGTAGCACTTCCCGAGCACGCCCCCACGACGAGGGTGGCGGCCGCCACGACTCCGACGATCTTCAGCGCGTTGCGGCGATACGAATAGGTCACGTGGATCCTCCTTCTGGCTCCCCGGTGGAGCATTCCGCGCACGAAACGGCAGGGTTCCCGGTGCCGCCAGCGCATCCAGCGCATCCAGCGTGTCTGGCCGCCAACCTCCTCTGCTCTCGACCACCAGGCTCGGCCTCGGGGAAGGCCGGGCTGGGCGGGCCCTGCGCGACGCAGGCCATCAGCGCCGGAACGGGCGCGGCTTCTGTCCGGTCGGCCTTGGCGACTCCTTTTCGCATACTTGCATTTTCTTGTCAAGAGCCGATGAAAAGCGTCGAATAGGGGTCTGGCGTCACGTAAGCCCAGGGTGTTGACAGCAGAACGCAAGATAATGCAATGGAGTGCCTGCGTGCGAGACCCTGACGGTGGGGCACCGATCCCCGCGCAGGTGCGACGGGAGCGGATGAGGACGCTCGTCGGAGAGCGGGAGTTCGCTCGCGTGGCGGATCTGAGTGGCGTGTTCGGTGTCTCCGAGGTCACCGTCCGGGGCGACCTCGACGTGCTGGCCTCGCGCGGGCTGGTGCGCCGCGTGCGCGGCGGTGCGATGCCTCGCACGGCGCCCGCCGAGCGACCCTTCGAGGAGGCCGAGGTGGTGTCGGCCGGCGAGAAGGACGCGATCGGCGCTTTGGCCGCCGGGCTGGTCTCCAGTGGCGACTCGATCATCCTCGACGTCGGCACCACGACCGCGGCGATCGCGGAAGCGCTGGTCCAGCGCAGGGACATCGTGACCCTCACGGTATTCACGAATTCCCTCAAGGTGGCACTCGTCCTAGAGCCGGCGATCCCGCGGATCGACGTGGTCGTGACGGGGGGAACGCTGCGCTCGCTTCAGCACTCGCTCGTGGACCCGCTCGGCCGCGTGCTCCTGGAGCGGCTGAACGTGGACATCGTTTTCGTCGGCTGCAACGGCGTGGACCCAGACGGCGGGGTGACGAACGTCAACCTCCCTGAGACGGAGATCAAACGGGTCATGCTCACGGCCGGCCGGCGCCGGGTCGTTGTCGCGGACGGGTCGAAGATCGGCCGGGTGGCGCTGGCTCACCTCTGCTCGGTCGACCAAGTGGACATTCTCATCACCGGGTCATCGGCCGATCGTGATGTCATTGCCTCCCTGCGCGAGCGAGGGCTCGAGGTGCGCGTCGCATGAGAACCCACCGCCAGCTCCCGGATCCGGATGCGGTGAGCCGGTGACCGCACTGCGCACTCGCGTGCCTCCGTGTCGCGGGTGGGCCACCAGGTGACCCGCCAGGACGCCCCGCATGTCGCCGGCGATTCATCAGGCTCCGACGCCCGGCTGGCAGCCGTCCCCGAGCTCGAACGCCACGAGTTCGTGGCGGCCGACCGGCGCCGTCTCTTCGTTTACGGCGAGCTGCGCGGGGAGCCGGACCCGACGCGCGCGGAGTCCGAGCCGGTCGCGCTTCACAAGCGCCTCGACCTGCTCACCGCGACGTGGATCGCGGTGTCGCCGTCGCGCAACGTGCGTCCTCATTCGGGCGTGGGCGGCGGGACGGACGGTGCGCGCGCCGCGTGCCCGCTCTGCCCCGGCGGCCTGGAGGTCCCGTTCAGCTACGACGCGGCTGTCTTCGACAATCGATTCCCGGCGCTCGTCACCGATCCGCCCCGCGTGGCCGAGGACCCGCGGGTGGGCCCTGCCCAGGGGAACTGCGAGGTGGTGCTCTACACCGAACGCCACGAAGGGTCCCTGGCAACGCTCAGCCCGATGGAGCTTGCGCGCGTCGTGGCGGTGTGGCGAGACCGGTCGGGCGAGCTGTGGGCGGACGCACGGAACTGTTTCGTCATGGCCTTCGAGAACAGCGGCGAGGCGGTCGGCGCCACGCTGTCGCATCCGCACGGCCAAATCTACGCATTTGACCACCTGCCGCCGCTCATCGCCGGACGCGCGTCCGCGCTCCGCCGGTACCGGGGTAAGGAACGGACCTGCCTGGCGTGCCACGTGGTGAGCACGGACGATGCAAGCGACCGAATCGTGGCCGGCAATCCGAGCTTCTCGATCTGCGTGCCGTTCGCCGCGCGATGGCCGTTCGAGATCCATGTGCGGGCGCGTCGCCACGGCCTTGGGCGTCTCGGCGACCTCACGCCGCCGGAGCAACGCGACCTCGCCGCGGCGCTGCGCCAGGTCGTCGCGCGGTACACGCAGGTGTTCGACTTCGCCCTTCCCTACATGATGGTCGCCCTCGAGGCTCCGGCCGATGAGCCGGACTGGCACCTTGCATTCGAGTTCTATCCGCCGCACCGGTCGCCGCGGCTGACCAAGGTGCGCGCCTCGGTGGAGACGGCCACCGGTCTCTTCATCAACGACACGCTCCCGGAGACCACGGCAGGGCGCCTGGCCGCTCTCGCCGGACCCACACTGGAGGAGGCGCCGCCGTTCGCCGTGGTGCATGCCGCCCGATCACGGCCCGCGCCGTCCTGATGGACTGGTGACCGACAGACCGTCCCCGGCCGGCGCGGCAACGGGCGACGCCGTGCGCGCTTGGAGCGACCGCGTCGTCATCCCGACCTACCCGGCAGGCTTCCCGGAGCGGTCCCCGATCTTCCTCGAACGGCGGGTCTACCAGGGGAGCAGCGGCCGCGTCTACCCGAACCCGGTCATCGAGCGGGTGTCCGATCAGAAGGTGGACCGCGCCTACGACGCGGTCCACCTCGAGAACCAGTACATCAGGCTCATGATCCTCCCCGAGATCGGGGGCCGGATCCACGTCGGCCAGGACGTGACGAACGGCTACGACTTCTTCTACCGGCAGCGGGTCATCAAGCCGGCCCTGGTCGGCTTGCTCGGCCCGTGGATCTCGGGTGGCGTGGAGTTCAACTGGCCGCAGCACCATCGGCCCTCCACGTTCATGCCGGTCGACTGGTCGATCGAGGAGGCCGAGGACGGCAGTCGGACGGTGTGGCTGAGCGAGCACGAGCCGATGGGGCGCATGAAGGGGAGCGTGGGCGTCACGCTCCACCCGGGACGCTCGCTCGTCGAGGTGCGCGCTCGCCTGTACAACCGGACGACGTTCGTCCAGACGTTCCTGTGGTGGGCCAACGCGGCGGTTCGTGTCCACGACCAGTACGAGGTGTTCTTTCCGCAGGACGTCTGGCACGTGGCCGACCACGCGAAGCGGGCGATGGCGACCTTCCCGATCGCACGCCACCCCTACTACGGGGTCGACTACGGACAGGGCCCGGGAGGCGGCACCGACATCCGCTGGTATCGCAACATCCCGGTCCCCACCTCGTACATGGCGATGGGCTCGCACCATGACTTCTTCGGCGGCTACGATCACGCCGCCGAGGCAGGGCTCGTCCACGTGGCCGACCACCGCATCGCTCCTGGCAAGAAGCTGTGGACGTGGGGCGATCACGAGTTCGGCCACGCCTGGGACCGCAACCTGACCGACGAGGATGGCCCCTATGTCGAGCTCATGGCCGGCGTCTACACGGACAACCAGCCGGACTTCTCGTTCCTCCAGCCGTACGAGACGCGGACGTTCGTCGAGCGCTGGTATCCGATCCAGCGGATCGGGCCTCCCACGCTTGCGAACCAGGACGTCGCCGTTCGCCTGGGCGTGGATGTAGGGCGCGGACGCGTAGGCGTGGCGGTGACGGGCGTGTTCCCGGGGGCCATTGTCCGACTCGAGCGAGAGTCGGAGCTGCTCATCGAGCGCCGGGCCGACCTGGCCCCCGACGCGCCTGCCCTGTTCGAGGTGTCGCTGCCGCCTGGGACCGCGGCCGCGGAGCTGCGGCTGCGGGTCTTCGACTTCTACGGACGAACGCTGATCGACCACGTCCCCGAGACGCCGGATCCAGGTCCTCTGCCGGCGTCCGCGTCGGAGCCGCCCGCGCCGGTGGACGTGCACACAACCGAGGAGCTGTATCTCACCGGCCTCCACCTCGATCAATACC
>Ga0209385_1000780_pt1 | contig 13148 bp, 13 predicted proteins | sample NGEPerB_FD_184506 | JGI IMG/M metagenome (GOLD analysis project Ga0209385, IMG submission 184506) | Arctic peat soil microbial communities from the Barrow Environmental Observatory site, Barrow, Alaska, USA - NGEE PermafrostAB12-B... | ecosystem: Environmental > Terrestrial > Soil > Wetlands >... | reverse complement strand
GCTCTTAAGGAAGGCAAGGTGGTCGACCAGATACTCCGCGCTGTGGGCGCGGAACGAGCTGCCGAACACGGATCGATCGCAGTAGCTGCACGAGTAGGGACAGCCGCGGCTGGTGATGAAGGTGGTGGCCGGCGAGCGGGGATAGTTGAAGATGGGCAGGGGGTACGCGGCGGGGTAGCCCGTGAGCTTCTCGTAGGCGGGATAGGGCAGCTGATCGAGATCGGAGAGCGCGCGCCTTGGCCCCGTGAAGAGCAGCTCGCCCTCGGGGCCGCGGTAGGCGAGCCCCGCGATGTCCGGAGAGGGGACGAGATCCGCCTGGAGCAGTTCCAGAAGCGTCTCCTCCCCTTCGCCAACCACGATGATGTCCAACGCTGGGAACTCGCGCAGCAATCGTGACCATAGCGAGGTCGGGTGGGGTCCTCCGAACAGGATGGGGATATCGGGTCGCGCCTGCTTGAGCCGGACCGCCAGCCGGTAGCCGCCCATGAAACCCGCGGTGGTGGCCGAGAAGCCGATGGCGTCGGGCTGTGTGGCGAGCACGGCCTGCACGGCCTCGTCCTCGGGCAGCGGGTGGGCGAAGAAGTCGAGGATGGTGGCGGGGAAGCCCGCCCGCTCGGCCACGGCCGCCAGCATGAGCAGACCGTGGGGCGGCATGATGTTGGCGATGGAGACGATGTCCTTCGTGCCCGAGATCCAGTTCTCTCCATGGGGGTGGACGAAGGTGATTCGTTTGGCCTGGACCATCGTCAAGTGTCACTCCGAGCAGCCCCCGAGCAGGAACGTGCGGCTGCGTGTGGATGGACAAAAGTATAGCCCCGTTTCGGGGCTGTCTGAAGGTCTTCTAGCGTGCTCCCTGGAGGGTGAAGAGGGAGTCGTCGATGCGGGCTGGACGATACCGGAGGTACTCGAGCGTGCGTGTGAGCCCCGCGCCGGGAGCGAGGAGGTCGTGGCACTCCATCTCGGCCAGGAGCGTGCGGCCCTCTTTCTCCTCGAACCTCAGAAACACGATCTCTTGGGCCGGCCTCCCCGACGGCAGGAAGAAGCGGGCCTTCCGCGGGAGGTTCCGCGCATCGATCCACAGCTCGATCCGGGAGTAGCGGCTCTTCGGCGACCGGGCGGCGAGATCGACCACTCGGCACCTGTGCCCGCCCTGCTCTTCTTCCTCGGCACGCACCGACGCCTCGTAGTCGTCAGCGGCCCGGAAGCGGGCCACCTCAGAAAGCGCCGCCGCGCCCATGATCCGCTGGTGCGGGCTGATGGGAACAGGGTGAGCATTGGGCAGGATCAGCCACATCTTCTCGCCCACGATCAGGATCTTTCGACCGATCTGCTTCCCTTGTGTGAAGACGAGCAGGGCCCGGTCGCTCCCCTTCACGTAGAGGTCGAACTCGTCGGCGCTGCGCGCCACACCGCCGACCCTCTCCGTTTGGCGGACGGAGATGACCGCCTGCGGATAGGGCTGTCGGACGGCGTCCACCTCCCGGAGCCAGGCCCTGACCTCTTCGGGGGTCGCCGCCGCCAAGGGGCGGACGAATGCCAAGACGAAGGCGATCGCGAACGTGAGAGGGCCCCGCTTAGACATGCGTGAGGGCCTCGACGATGGAGAGGCGTGCCGCCCGGCGCGCAGGGAAGAAGGACGCGAGCAGCATCGTGCCCACCATCACCGCTAGACCGAACAGGTAGGCGCTCGGATAGAGGCCCACGTGGATGGGTATGCCCACGGCCGCCCCCGGCGGGGGAGGCAGGACGATCCCGGAGGCGTTCAGGGCGGCCCGGACGGCGAGGGCGAGTACGAGGCCGGCAATGCTGCCGGCCAGCGCGATCAGCACCCCCTCTGCCAGGAAGGTGTTTCGAATACGCGCGGGACGCGTGCCGAGGGCGCGCAGCGTGCCGACCTCACGCGTGCGCTCGGCCACGGCCATCGTCATGACGATGGCTGCGGAGAGCACCACCATCAGGACGAGGACGGTGTTCACGAAGCCGAAGATGGCGATGTAGAGCAGCCGCACCTGGTTGTAGAAGACTGCGATCGTCCTCCAGGGGACGATGGCCACCGGACCGACGGGGGCCAGGCGCACGGCGAGGGCCGCCGACGCCGCCTCCAGGTCACGCTCGCTTCTGAGAAAGATGACCAGCTTCGAGACCGTCCCCTGGCTGTGCAGCAGCTGCGACACGAGGGTGAGGCCCCCCACCAGGGTGCGGTCGTTCAGCTCCTTGATGGGGATGGCCAGGAGCCCGCGCACGCGAACGTCGACCGCGTTCAAGTTCCCGTCCACGGTGCTCGCGAGCAGGGTGAGCTGATCGCCGGGTCTCACCCCCAGGGCGCGGGCCAGGCCCGTGCCCATGACGATCTCGTCGCCTCCGTCTCCCTGCAAGTAGGAACCGGCCACCACCAGCTCTCCCGGTCGGGTGGCCGCGAACTCCGGCCCCGGGTCGACGCCCAAGCCGAGGCAGGGCACGGAGCGCGTCCCGTTCGTGACCAGGCCGACCCATTCGATCCGCGGGAGCACGGCGACGACCGAGGGCACGGTGGCGGCCAGGGCGCGGGCGCGGTCGGCGTGCGGGATGCCGAACTCCAGCGTGGTCTCCTCAGGGTTTGTGGCGGCGCTGGGGTTCATGACCTGGAGATGACCGATCTGCTGGATCATGGCCGCGCGAAGGCTGTCGAAGGACTGGATCATGAATCCCGTGGCCAGGGCCAGGGCCGCGAAGCCGAAGGCGACGACGGCCTCGATGAGCAGGGTGCGCCGGCGCTGCCGGGCCAGGTTCCGATAGGCGAAGGAAAAGGCGTTCACGGCGCCTGGTCCAGGATGCGCCCGTCTTGCAGGTGGACGACGCGGTGGGCGCGTGCCACCACTCGCGGGTCATGGGTGGCCAGAAGGAAGGCCACCCCCTGCGACTCGTTCAGCGTGCGCATGAGCCCCAGCACTTCGTCGGCGGTGTGCGAGTCGAGGTTGGCGGTGGCCTCGTCCGCGAAGACCACGCGGGGCCGATTGGCGAGTGCGCGGGCGATGGCCACGCGCTGGCGCTCGCCGCCAGAGAGGAGGTCCGGACGCACGGCATGCTTGTGGCCGATCCCCACCGCTTGGAGCAGCTCGATGGCGCGCTGGCGTCGCTCCTGCCGGCCCACGCCCTTGAGTGCCATGGGGTAGCTCACGTTCTCCGCCGCGCTCAGGACGGGGATCAGATTGAAGCTCTGGAAGACGAACCCGAATTGGTCGCGCCGCAGGTCCGCGCGTGCGTCCTCGTCCAGTCGTTCCGCCTCGACACCTCCCACGCGTACCACTCCGTGATCGGGCCGATCGAGCAGACCCATCAGGTTGAGGAGCGTGGTCTTGCCGGAGCCACTCGGTCCCTTCAGGGCGATCAGCTCGCCGCTCGCGACGGAGAGGGAGACGTCCTCGATGGCTTTGACGAGCGATGCGCCGAGGCGGTAGGACTTCGAAACCGACTCCACCTCCAGCACGGGTGGCGGAGAGGGCTGGCGAGGGGCGCTCATGCGGGAGCCGCGTCGGGCGGCGCGGAACGTGTCTCCGCCGGGGCCGGTGCGGGAACGACGACGGTGCCCGTCGTGTCCGTCGCCCGGATTGTGGGGAAGGCCCGGCGCAGCACCACCCGGGTGGCAGCTTTGACGCGCTCCAGGATGAAGTGCTCCGAAACCTGCGGCGAGAGATAAGGGATAGGCATTTCCTTTCCAACCCTGGCCATGATACCCGCGCCGAAGGCATCGGGAAGGTCCCCGGAGGGTGGCCTTGGCGAAAGCGCGATTGGAAGAGCCGCAGAGATCGCGTCAGCAGCGACTCACCTCCGAGCCAAAACCGCCCCTTGGCAAGTCCACCCAGCCGTAGATCTGCGCGTGGCCGTGGGCGTTGATGGCGAAGATCGAGGGTGAGGTGAGCGACTCGTTGGCGCCGATGTGGAGCGGCAGCCACACGCCCCATCTACCCCCACGATGAGCATCACGGCGACACCGGCGACGAAGAAGCAGCGGTAGATGCGGTCGCGCAGCGCCGGCCGGCCAGCGCCTCGGCGCAGGAGAGCCCGGCGAGACCGCTGCCCACCACCACGACGCGCTGGAGGCTCACGGTCCCACCTCGCCGACAAACGGGTGGCGCTCGCGCAGGGCCCGGATCGGAGGCCAGGCGAGGTAGCGCGGCACGAAGCGCCAGTAGGGAGGCGGCACGCCGCAGGTGTGGAGGGAGCGCTCGAACAGTCTCCGCCAGGTCGAGGGCGAGCCTTCGCCGGCATGGACGACGTTGGGCCGGCGGGCGATCAGCCGGTTGATCCGCTCGAGCATCCAGCTCTCCCGCACCTCGGGGGAGAGGTAGAAGACCGGCCGCGAGAGATCCTCGTCAGGAGACAGCCGGCCGGCCGCCTCCTCGCTGCGGGCGAGGGCGGTCCCCGGGTGAAGGCGGACGCCGGTGAAGATGATCGTCAGACAGCGCGGCCAGTCGAGGCGGCTTTCGATGAAGTCGAGGGACTCGGCGACCGTCGCCTCGGTTTCGCCGGGGCCACCGAGCAGGAAGAACCACGCACAGGCCAGGCGCGAGCGGCGGACGCGCTCCGCGGTACGCTCGACTGCGTCCCGCCCGAATCCCTTGTGGTAGCTCTCGAGCATCTGCTCGGAGGCCGACTCGGGGGTGATCATGCAGGAGTTGAAGCCAGCCGACTCCATCTCGGCGAACAGCTCCTCGGTCGCGCCGATCGGGTTGACCCCCATCGCGGTCAGGGTGACCCGAAGCCCGCGCCGCCGGATCTCGCGGCACAGCGCCAGGGCCGGCTCGACCGGCACGTTGAAGGTCGAGTCGACCAGCTCGAAAGTGCGCGGGCGGGCGACGCGCGCCACGTGCTCGATCTCGTCGACGACCTCGGCGGCGGATCGCAGGCGGTGCAGGCGCCCCTCGAGGCTCGGGTACGAGCAGTAGGTGCAGCCGAGGGCACAGCCCCGTTTGGACTGGATCGGCCAGGTGAAGCCCCGGCGACCATAGGCCGGCCAATCGATCCAGCGCTCGAGGCCCGACGCCCCGAAGCGCGCCAGGCGGCGCGGCGGGGCCGCGGTCGGGCGCCCGGTGTCGTCGCGGGCGGCGATGCCGGGAATCCGGCGTGGGTCGCGGCCCTCGTCGAGCGCGGCGAGCAAGGCGGGAAAAGCCTCCTCACCCTCGCCGAGGACCGCGAAGTCCGCCGCCAGCACGTCCAGACTGCGCTCGCCGAGCAGCGACACCGCCGGCCCACCCACCACCACCTGAGCGCCCGCCCGTCGGGCGAGCTCGATCAGCGGGTCGTGGGCCCGCAAGTGGCTCTCCAGACGCTGGTGCACCGCGTTGTCGAGGTTGCGGACCGAGAAGGCGACCAACCCGGGGCGATCCTCGCGCAGCGCTCGGGCAAGCACCGCCTCCGGTTGGCGGCGGCGCGAGAGGTCGAGGAAGCGCACCGGATGACCGGCGTCGGCCGCCGCCGAGGCGACATAGGCGAGCCCCACCGGCGGCGCCAGCAGGATTTCGCGCGACGGGTTGTGGTAGACGAGAACGGTGCGCATGATCGGGCCTAGTCCCACAGCTCGCGCGGATAGTCCTCGTACAGCTTTTGGTAGCCGTGCGCATAACGCCGGGAGGCGACGAAGAGACGCAGGATGTCGGGCGGCAACAGGGGCCGGCGCTCGATGCGCGCCGGCGTAAGGGCGGTGCCCTCGACCACCTGCTCGGCGTAGAGCCGGCTGAACTCGCGCAGCGGCAGGGAGGTCGGCGTCAGCGGGTGCATGCAGTCGTGCAGGTCGTGCGGGTTGTCGATCCAGAAACGGCCGTCCAGGGCCTGATAGTCCGGGGTGCCCGGCGACGGCGTGCAGATGGTGAAGCTGCACTGGACAGGCGGCAGGGCGCGCACGTAGGCGCGCAGACGGGCGAAGTCCTCGGCACTCGACTCCGGACTCAGCATGAAGGCGGCGTGGACCGCGATTCCGAGGGCGCGCAGCCGATCGAGGGCCTGCTCGTTGGCCGCCACGGTGCCCCCCTTGCGCACCGCGCGTAGTTCGCGATCACTGATGAACTCGAAGCCGAGGAAAGCCGCGTCGAGGCCGATCTCCCGCCAGCGCTTCAGGATCTCCGGCGAGCGCAGGACGGTCGTCGCCCGGGTCCACGCGAAGTAGCGCTTGCGCACGCCGCGCGCCGCCAGCGCGTCGGCGAGAGCGAGGGCGTGCTCCTCGTCGAGGAAGTTCTCGTCGTCGACGAAGTAGACGTGATCCGCGGCCAGGGCGGCGATCTCGTCGGCGACCTGCTCGACCGGCCGCCCCAGGTGGCGCCCCCCGGAGAGGAACGGCACGACGCAGAACGTGCACTGCATGCGGCAGCCGTAGGAGGTGCGGACCGTCGACACCGGCGGGAAGAGGGATTGGTACGGCCGGCCCCTCTCGGCCAGCCACACCGAGCGATAGGCGCGAACCGGCCAGAGGTCGCGGCGTGGCGTCGGCAGGGTCGCCGGGTCGGGATAGCGCGGCAGTTCTTCCGCCCCCCGGCCGGTGCGCGGGATCCGCACGTGTGGAACGCCGTCGAGCTCCTCTCCCCTGGCGATGCACTCGACCAGGGCGCGAAAGGGCGCGCAGCCCTCGCCGCGGACCACGGCGTCGATCTCGGCCCCGTCGAAGTCGGCCGGCGCGACGGTGGCGTGGTGCCCGCCGACCACGACCCGAGCCGCCGGACAGTCCTCGCGCGTCAGCCGCGCCAGGCGGCGGATCGCCGACACCTCGTGGGTATAACCGGTGAAGCCCACCAGATCGGGCCGGAAGCGGCGCAAGGTGTACCGGAAGCTATGCTCCGGGAACTGGGCCCGGCGCAGATCTGCCACTCGGATGTCGTGGCCAGCAGGGGCGGCGGCGGCGAGATAGCCGAGCTCGAGCGGCTCCAGGAACTGGAACGATTGGAGTCCGCGGATCGTGCCGAGCCGCGGGCTCGGCTTGACGAGCAGGATGCGCACTCTCGAGTCCTCCTACCGAACTGGCTTCGCAGCCCGAGATGCCATTGTAGAAGGGGTCAGGCCATTCTCGCCCCCCCAACGGGCGGGACGCGCGGCAATAGCAGCCCCAAAAAAATAGGAAATTCCCCATCCCTAAGTGGGCTGAGGGTCGCGGCAGGCTGCCAAAGCAGCGCTCCTCGGAAGGGGGCGCGAAGATGAACCGGGGTTGAACCAAACCCGATTACCGCCGTTTCGTTGCTTGGTAAGTGCTTGGTGCGAAAGGGGGGACTCGAACCCCCATGGGCAGCGCCCACGAGATCCTAAGTCTCGCGCGTCTACCAGTTCCGCCACTTTCGCAGGACGGGAATTGGTGAGCCGCGTAGGAGTCGAACCTACAACCTAGGGATTAAGAGTCCCTTGCTCTGCCAGTTGAGCTAGCGGCCCACCCACTTTTAGCATGATACCGTCGCCCAGTCTCCGGTGCAACCCCCGGCCACGGCCGCCTGCCCGCCTGGCCGGCCCGCGGCACGAGAACCGCGCGCACAGCCGCCAGCACCGCGGCCGGGTCGAGGCCGTCGAGGCCGGCGCCTGCCGTGTCCCCCGACCCGGGGGCGCATAGAACCAGCGCCCCCCCGACCGGCGCCGTCCGCGCCGGTGCGGTCGGACCGAACAGCGCCACCGTCGGGCAACCGACGGCGGCTGCGAGGTGGGTGAGCCCCGAGTCGTTGCCGACCGCCGCGTCGCAGGCGGCAAGCAGCGCCGCGATCTCGTCGAGCGCCCACGCGGTTGGTGCGATGTGGGCGCGCGCGTCCGCGATCAGCGGCGCGGCCACCCCTTCCTCGCCCGGTCCCACGATCACCACGGGGGTGACGCCTGCCGCTTCCAGCGCCCGGGCTACGGCGACGAAGTGGCCGATCGGGTACCGCTTGGCCTCCAGGCCACAGGACGCCGGCAGCAAGGCGACCATGCCGGGCAGGTCGCCGAGCAGCGCCCTCTGCCGCAACCCCTGGCGCCGCAGGTGGTCGGGGAGCGGGAGGCGGAACGGGACCGCTGCCGCGCCCGGCAGGCCGAGCCGCGCCAGCGCCTGGTCGAGGTCGTGGCGCTGGTGCCGGGAGCGCACGACCTCGAACGTCGCCAGGCCCAGCGCCGCGGCGCCGCGCCCGCGGCTCGCCAGGCGCACGGGCGCCCCGGCCCCGGCCAGCAGCAGCTTGGCGCGGGTGCTGTGACGGGCCGTGAGCGCCACGTCGAAGCGGTGCCGCAGCCGCAGCCGCGCCCACGCAAAACCCACCCCCGTCGGGCGGGCGATCGCGTGCACGCCGAGCAGGCGGGCGAGCGGCGCGTGCGCGGCCGGCAGCAGCGCCGCGGTCTCCCCCCCGCGGTTGGCGGCGCGCAGCGCGGCCAGCGCCGGCAACGCGTGCACGAAGTCGCCGAGCCAGTTGGGCAGGTCGACGAGCATGCGGGCGGGGAGGGCGCTCATGGCTGGTTTACGGAAGCGCACGGCGGCGCGTCGTGGCTTCCCATACCGCGGTCCACTTGAGAAATGTCCCGTACGCCATGAGCACCGCAACGACGAAGCCGGCGCCCCCGTCGAGGAAACCGAGACGGACCACGAACGACCGCACGAAGCGCCACTCGGCACGCGCGGCCGCACCCGCCACGGTCGCGCGGCGGTTGCTCGCGACCAGTTCCGCCGCCCCGCGCAGCGCGTAGTCGTGGAGCTTCGGCAGGTACTGCGGGAGCGACCTGAGGGTGTGGTGCTCGAGGGCCCCGGCCAGGCGCCCGACGGACGCAGCCGTGACGGCACCGTGCACCGCCCGCTCCGCGAAGCGGGCCCGGCGCCGGTCGAACAGCCGCACGACCCGGTCGCTCCCCCAGTCGCCGAACCGCAGTGGGCGGCCGAACGCCAGATTGGTGCGCTCGACCGAGTACGCCGCATGGGCCGGCGCCACGAGCGCCCGGCTGATCGCGTCCCGCAGCGCCGGGCTCACGCGCTCGTCGGCGTCGAGCACCAGCACCCAGTCGTTGCGGCAGCGCTCGGCCCCCCAGTTGCACTGCGCGCCACTCGACGAAAAGGCGTGCTCGAGCACGGCTGAACCGGCCTCGCCCGCGACCTCGCGGGTGCGGTCGCCGGTCCGCGGGTCCACGACCACGACGACCTCTGCGGTCCACCCGGCGACGCTGGCGAGCGCCGCCGGCAGCTGTTCCTCTTCGTCGCGGGCCGTCACGAGCACCGAGACCGGGGCACTCACGCCCGCTCGCCCTCCTCGACGCGGACCCTGCGGACGGCGAGCGCCTTGCCGGTTGTCTCGTCCACCTCGATCACGGCGCCGCATAGTGCTCCGCCCCGGGTGGCCGGTTCGAGGGCACGCGGGGTCGCGAGCAGAAACCTCTCCAGCACGGCCTGGGGCTTGAACCCGATGACGCCTTCGTACGGCCCGGTCATCCCGACGTCGGTGAGGGCCGCGGTGCCGTGCGGCAGGATGCGCTCGTCGGCGGTCGGCACATGGGTGTGAGTCCCAAGCACCGCGCTGACCCTGCCGTCGAGGTGCCAGGCCAGAGCCTGCTTCTCGGAGGTCGCCTCGGCGTGGAAATCCACGATCCTCACCACCGTCTGGCCGCCGATCTCCTCGAGGATGCGGTCCGCGGTCCGGAACGGGCTTTCCATCGGCGTCATGAAGGTGAGCCCCTGCAGGTTAAGCACCGCAACCGGGACGCCGCCGCGCGACGTGACCACGCACCAGCCCCGGCCGGGGTTCCCCGCCGGGTAGTTGGCCGGCCGCAACAGGCGCGGCTCGGCGTCGAGGAGCGCTGCCGTGTCCTTCTTGTCCCAGATGTGGTTCCCCGAGGTGAACACGTCCACCGGGAGGCGATTGAGTTCGTCCCATACCGATCCGGTGAGCCCGAACCCGCCGGCGGCGTTCTCGATGTTGACGACGGTGAAATTGACCTCCAGCTCCGCCTGCAGACGGCGCAGCCTCTCCGTCACCAGCCGGCGCCCCACCTTGCCAACGACATCTCCCACGAACAGGATGCGCACCATCTTCGAACCCCCGGGCCTGCTTCCGGGCAAGCATACACGCGGCAAGGCCATTCCCCGTGCCGGCGCCCGTCAGGCCCCCGGGCCGCGGGCGCCTTGTCCCGCGGGCACGAGCGCGGCCAGGGCCGCTGGGTCCAGCAGGGTGGCGACCGGGCCGGTGACCTTGACGACCCCGTCCTCGGCGAGCCGCCGGAAGGTGCGCGAGAGCACCTCGGGGCCGGTCCCGCACAGCGCGGCGATCAACCGCTTGGGCTCCGCGAGGCGGATCTGGGCGCCGCGGGCGAGTAGGCCGCCGGAACGCGAAAACGCCGACAGGAGGTACGCCGCCACCCGTTCCTCGACGGTGTGGAGCGCGAGCCCCTCGACCAGGTCCGCGAGGCGCCGCAGCCACATTGACATCGAAGCGAGCAGCGCGAGCGCCACGTCGGGCCGGCGGCCGAGCAGTTCGAGCAGGGCGGGACGCGGCACCACGGCAAGTTCCCCGTCGTCGATCACGACCGCGGTGGCGGGGAAGACGCCGGGGCCGAACACGGCGGCCTCCGCGAACGAGGCCGGGGCGCGGACGAGGTGGAGCACCTGCTCGCGGCCGTCGGGCCCGCTGCGGATCAGCTTCACCCGTCCCGAAAGGAGCAGCGGCAGGAACTCCGCCGCATCCCCCTCCGAGAACAGCAACTCGCCGCTGCGCACCCGGTGCACCCCGCACAGGCGCGCCACGTCCTCGAGCAGCGCCGGCGGCAGCGCCGCGAACAGCGGGATCCGGCGCAGCCCCGCCGGGAGGTCGGTTGCCACGGGCCTCATTGTGCCAGATCGGGCGCTTGACGCCCGCCCCCCGACCTCGGACAATGACGACCGCGATCACGCAGGGGGGTGGAATGCGTGCTGCCAACGAAACACCAGCGGTTTCCCGCCGGACTGCCTTGAACTGGTTGCTCGGAACGTCGCTGGGCGCGACCGTGGCGGCCGCTCTGTACCCGGTTTTCCGCTTCGTAATCCCGCCCCAGGTCGCCGAGGCGCCGGTCAACCGTGTGCTTGCCGGAAAGCTCTCCGAGCTTGCGGACAACTCGGGAAAAATCTTCCGCTTCGGGTCGAAACCGGGGATCCTCATCCGGACGCCGACCGGCGAGGTGCGCGCGTTCTCGGCGGTGTGCACCCACCTGAACTGCACCGTGCAGTACCGCCCCGACCTCCAGCACATCTGGTGCGCCTGCCACAACGGCCAGTACGACCTGCAGGGGAAGAACATCGCCGGGCCCCCGCCGCGGCCGCTGGAGGCCTACAAGGTGGACATCGCCGGGGACGACGTGTACGTCACCAAGGGAGCGTGAGTGATGCGCGCGCTCGACAAGCTCTGGCAGGCCCTCGACCAACGCCTCGAGCTCGACCCCATCGTCGAGTTCGTGGCGCACAAGGTGGTGCCGCGCCACCGTCACTCCTGGGCCTACTACTTCGGCGGGCTCACGATGTTCTTCTTCTTCGTCCAGGTGGCGACCGGGATCCTGCTGCTGCTCTACTACCGCCCGACCGCCGAGGCGGCGTTCGAGAGCGTCCAGTTCATCGTGACGCGGGTCCCGTTTGGCTGGCTCGTGCGCTCCGTCCATTCGTGGTCGGCGAACCTTATGATCCTGTCCGCGTTCGCCCACATGTTCTCGGTCTACTTCATGGGCTCGTACGCCAAGCCGCGGGAGCTGACGTGGTGGAGCGGGTTCGCGCTGCTCGGCCTCGCCATGGGCTTCGGGTTCTCCGGCTACCTGCTCCCCTGGAACCAGCTGTCGTTCTTCGCCACCCAGGTGGGGACCGACATGGTGAGCAAGGTCCCGTTCGCCGGGGCGTGGCTGCTCAAGTTCCTGCGCGGTGGCAACGAGGTGACCGGCGCGACGCTCACGCGGTTCTTCGGTTTCCACGTCGCGGTGCTGCCGATGCTCACCGCCCTCCTGCTCGCCGGCCATCTCGCGTTCATCCAGCGCCAGGGGATGCACGTCCCGGCATCGCTCGAAGAGGAGGCGAAGAAGCGCAAGCCGATCCGTTTCGTGCCCAACTTCATGCTGCGCGAAGGCGTCGTGTGGCTCCTGGGCCTGGCGGCGCTCGCCGCGCTCGCCGCGTTCTTCCCGTGGGAACTCGGCATTAAGGCCGACCCGTTCTCGAGCGCGCCGGCCGGCATCAAACCCGAGTGGTACTTCCTGTTCATGTTCGAGACGCTCAAGCTCCTCCCGGCGCACCTGCTCGGGATCGAGGGCGAGCTTCTCGGGCTCGGCGCGTTCGCGCTCGGCGGCCTCGTCTGGTTCCTCGTGCCCGTCCTCGACCGCGGCGGCCGGGTCGGCCGCCGCAGCCGCGCATTCCTCGCCCTCGGCTGGGTCGTCCTCGCCTACATCGTCGGCTTCACGTTCGCCTCGTTCGCGGGAGTGTTCAAATGACACGCCAGCTCGCCAACGCCACCCTTGCGATCCTGCTCGCGGCCGGCGCGCGCGCCGCGGTGCCGCCGGCCCCCGCCGGCGCGCCCGGCAAGCACGCCGACGACTCGTGCATCGGCTGTCACGCCAAGCTCGACGACGTACGCCTGCGCAAGCCGGCCGAGCTGGCGACCGCCGACATCCACCACGCGCAGGGGATCTCGTGCGCGGGCTGCCACGGCGGCGACCCGACGTCGGGCGACCCCACGGTCGCGATGGATCCGCGCAAGGGGTTCGTCGGCAAGTTCGCGCCGCGGGCGATCCCCGAGATGTGCGGCTCCTGCCACTCGAACGCCGCATACATGCTGCGCTACGCGCCCAACATCCCGACCGATCAGCTCTCGCAGTACCGCACCTCCAAGCACGGCCTGGCGCTCGCCAAGGGTGCCACCGACGTCGCCGTCTGCTCCTCGTGTCACGGCGCCCACGGGGTGCGGCCGCCGTCCGACGCGCGTTCGCCCGTCTACCCGACGCGGGTCGTGGATACCTGCGCGCGGTGTCACGCCGACGTCGCGCTCATGAACCGGTACGGCATCAAGGGCAACGAGGTCGAGGAGTACAAGAAATCCGTTCACTACGAGGCGCTAACGGAAAAGAACGACCTTTCCGCGCCGACCTGTAAGTCGTGCCACGGGGCGCACGGCGCCACCCCCCCGGGGGTCGACTCGGTGGCCAACGTCTGCGGCACCTGCCACGTCTCCCAGCTCGAGCGCTTCGAC